>WNFD01001974.1_pt1 | contig 31795 bp, 24 predicted proteins | sample 5400491 | NCBI WGS metagenome assembly WNFD01 (sample SAMN13153343, study PRJNA577476) | soil metagenome | isolation source: 120 cm saprolite under Douglas fir tree site 2 hole 2 replicate 2 | place: USA:California | collected 2015-04-18 | reverse complement strand
GTTTCAGTCCCTGCCGAATGTTCGGCCCTTCCCGGCGGCAATTCCTAGATCCTGCTCGTTGGTTCGAGATATCCACTTTGTTTTCTATTCGTTGCGCACTCTTTTGGTTCATCGTGCAAAATGACAATTTATAAAGCTTGTGTTTTCATGCTGTTACGCACACTTGAAAATGACGTGACCACCAAACTCTTTTAGAATCAAGCTGTTCCGCACTCTTTGTGAAAAATGGGGGGTGTGGGGGGGGTAAGCAGTGCCAGTTCTAAAGGATTACTTGAATTCGCACTGCAATCAACGGCAAATGAAGCACTTATAAGATCTACAAGGCTAAACCGACACAGTAGCTTCGACAGGACTAAGCTGGGCGATGAGGGAGCTGAGCGGACAAAGCTCTACGTCCCGGACCAGTTTTCTGAGCTTGGTTTCTGTTCCTCGAAGGCCGAAATAATGCCGCGCTCGCGCCGAGACGCGTCCGCCCATTCTCGGTTGCTCGGGATCGAGTTCCCAGGGATGAATGTAGACGCAAACGGGAAAATTCTCATGCTTATTCAGGTACCGGATCGACCAGAGCGTGTAATTGTAAGGCAGCAGCCGTAGGTAGGCACCACCGCCGATCGGCGACCGCTTCGATCCAATCGAGAGCGTCGGCAGGGGGAACTCAAGAATTCGCCCTCTCGCCGTGTTGAACCAGTAAGGAGTCCGCGGTGCATCGGGAATTCCATAGGATGGATGTTCTACCGGGAAAATACTCGAATCGTATTGAAATCCTTCGTCGGCGAGAATCTCCAGCGCCCAGGATGATTTCTTTGTGACGGAAAAACTCGGAGCCCGATATCCGACAACCTGTTTTCCCGTCGCATCTTCAATGACGGCCTTGGCGCGGTGCGTATCTTCGCGGAATTCTTGCGGCGTCAAATCGAAGATGCGCCGGTGCAACATGCTGTGGCAGGCGATTTCATGTCCTGCGGCAGCAACTCGCGCCACAACATCCGGCTTTTTCTCCGCCACCCAGCCGAGAACAAAAAAAGTCGCATGGCAATTGTGTTGAGCCAGAAGTTCAAGGAGGCGATCGGTATTTTGCGCAACCCGGCTCGGATAGGAATCCCACTCTTCCAGGCGCACCTTGCCCGCGTAGGCGCTGACGTGAAAATAGTCTTCGAGGTCAACCGTGAGAGCGTTTTTCATTCACCTGCTCAAAGAACCTGAAAGCAGCCGCATCCACAATTGTACACGCAAAGTTTTGTGAATTGAGGTTCGTGCGGCTTCCAAGCAACTCCGCAATCCCTCTTCTTCCGGGAGATCGATGAACGATTCTTTCACTTTGCTCTCGCAATGACGCAGTCGGCAAATCGCGCGGAACATCCGCCGGGATGTCTTCATCAACCTCGTCCTGAATATGCTAGTCTCGCCAGTGCGGCGCGAAAACGAAATCTCGCTTCATCGCTCAAATCTCGGAGCGGGTTTCGGGCGTGCCAACATTGCGATCACATGGGAGCAAATCTAGTTTCGATGGATTGCGCTTGCGAATTTTGACGTTCACAAGTCTGTATCCCAACAGAGCCAATCCCCTCCAGGGAATTTTCATCCATCAACGCGTGAAACACCTCGCGCGCCGCCCGGGCAATTCCGTGGAAGTAATCGCTCCGGTTCCCTACTTTCCGTCCTGGTTGCCCGTCCCGCGCTGGCGGCAGTTCAGCCAGATCCCGCGCGAAGAAGAAATCGACGGCGTTCGCATCCATCACCCTCGCTATCCGCTCCTCCCGGGAATCAGCATGCCTGCTCACGGAATGCTGATGTACCTGGCATCCCTGTCTCTGGTGCGGCGCCTGCACCGCGAACAGAACTTTGACTGCATCGATGCTCACTTCGTTTATCCCGACGGATTCGCAGCCGTCCGCCTGGGCAGAAGCTTGAACCTGCCCGTGGTTGTTTCTGCGCGCGGAACGGACATCAATCTCTACTCAACGTTTCGCCTCATTCGCCCGATGCTGCGATGGACGCTGATGCGCGCCGCTGCCGCCATCGCCGTCTCCGCCGACTTGAAAAATAAAATGATCGCGCTCGGAATTCCCGAAGCAAAGATTCACGTCATTTCCAATGGCGTAGACACCGAGCGCTTTAAGCTGCTCGATGCAAAATCAGCGCGGCGGCAGTTGGGAATTCCGGAGGATGGCATCATCGTCGTTTCTGCCGGCTCGATGATCGAATCAAAAGGACATCACCTTCTCATCGCGGCCGTCGCAAAACTAACGGAGCGATTCCCGAAGCTCCGGTTGTACGTGGTCGGCGAGGGCGTTTACCGTGCGAAACTCGAAGAGTTGGTGCGCCAGAAGCAATTGCAGGAACGGGTTTTTCTGCTGGGTAACCGTCCGAATGAAGAGCTCAGCCTGTGGTTCAGCGCTGCGGATGTTAGCTGTCTGATGAGTTCGCGCGAAGGCTGGCCCAATGTCGTTTCAGAAGCCCTCGCTTGCGGCACGCCCGTTTTGGCAACGCACGCGGGAGGCATTCCGGAAATCATCACCTCTCCCGAGTTCGGCATGCTTGTCGAACGCAATGTCGATTCGATCGCATCCGGGCTGGAGCAGGCGCTGACCAAAGCGTGGAATCGAGAGAACATTGCACGACACTCCCGGTCGCGTAGTTGGGATGCGGTTGCCGCAGAGGTCGAAGCTTTTCTCAAATCGAAAGTGCGGAAATAGCGCGAGCGAGTCTCGAAAATCAGTCAGGCACGGTCGATGAAAGTGTTTTCGATCGCCATGACTTCGCCAATTTCCAGAACGGCAGAATAACCAAGTAGCCTGCAATTTTGATCCATTCGGACAAAACGATCTTGCGCGTTGGAGCGTCATTCCGGCAATTTCGCTGATTCGACATGGCGTTCTCTTCGGGCGCGGCAATAAAGCTGATTTTCACGTTTCGTGGCAGCAACACGCGGCAACAGATGCGCAAGCGCCGCAAATGCGGGCCGCTGCTGACGACCAACAAAGCCGAAATTTGCGGATGAGCACTGAGCCAATCCGCAAGCGCATCGATTTCGCTCAGCGTGCCGAGCGCCCTGACGGGGATGCGCTGCACCGTGAATTGCTGACTCTCGAACAGAAGAAAGAAATGGCGTTGCGTCGGCGGGATCTTCTGCGCCATCTGCAGCAAATCAATTGTTTGAGGCAAGCCCAATTCCGGAAATCGGCGAATCTCGAACCGGCCGACGCTGAACAAAAGACGCGGCGCTATTCCCTGTTCTAAAAGCTGGATCGCGAATACTTTGCGGCTTTTATGACCGGCGAGAACAAAGATGGCATCGGCGTGCGCGGGAGGATCGGCGCGGGTCATCCAATCAAAAAGCAATTTGAGCATCAGCGATTGCGTATCGCGAAATCGTAAATGTCTATGTAGCGCCGGGCAAGAACGTTCCAGTCTTTTTCGCGTAAGATGAATTCCCGGGCTTCCTCACCCAATTTGCGGCGCAAAGTAGCTTGCGCCAGCACTCTTTTGGCCTGAACGCAGAAATCTTCCACGTTATCCGCGCGATATAAGACTCCGGTTTTTTCCGACTCCACCAATTCGCGAATTCCCCCCACGTCGCTTCCGAGGATGGCCTTCCCGAGCGCCATGGCTTCGAGCGGTTTCAGCGGCGTGACGAGCTCCGTCAGCCGGATGCTGTGCCGCGGGTAGACCAGCACATCGACCACGGAGTAGTAGCGCTCGATTTCGTCGTGCGGCACTCTTCCCAAAACTTGAATGAAATCTCCCGCATTCAATTCGCGCACCGCTTCACGGACGGCGGGCATCTCTTCACCGTCGCCGACGATTAGCAATTTGCAGGCAGTTCCGCAGCGGCGAAGCTCCGTGACGGCGCGGACCAGCCACGCCACACCTTCCCAGCGGTAGAGCGATCCAATAAAACCCAGAACCGGTTCGCTGCCAAGCCCGAGTTTCGCTGCCAGGCTTTCGTTGCGGGAACCCGGAGCGAATTTTTCCGTATCGACGCCATTCGGGACATGGAACAGTTTTGCAGGTTCTGTTTTTCTTTTTTTGAGTTCATCGAGAATCGCCTGCGAAATCCCCACGACCGCGTCGGCGCGATGCACGACGTAGTCTTCGAGCTTCTGGCTAAGGCGGTAGCGGAGAGAGCGCGTGCTGGTTTTGTTCTGATCGACGGCGGCGTCTTCCCAGAACGCGCGCAGCTCATAAACAAAGGGAAGACGTTTCGAACGAGCAGCCTGCAGAGCACCCAAGCCACAAAGCGCCGGGGAATGCGCGTGGACCAAGTCGACGGTATCATTTTCCAACAACTCGAGAATTCTGTTGCGAATGAGCCGCACAACCGCGGCTTCGCGCAAGACCGGCCGCCGCCGTGAAATGGCCCACTCGGAAAACTTGCCGCGGAACGGCGTCCTCCGGTAGGTGATATTTTCCACGACGGTTTCCGTGGCGTTTGGATCATCTACGGTCTGCAGCGGACCGGTCAGAGCCTGCGGACGGAGTCCCAGCCGATACTGAGCGGCGATGAGATGGAGACTGCGAATGCTGTAGCCCGTATGCACGGGCCAGGAGTGATCGAGCACGTGGAGAACGCGCAGCGGCCGCACTGCTTTGGCTGGCGCATTCTCGCGCAGTGTTTCCGTCTTCATCCCCGATTCCACAAAATCTCCCCAGAATCCTGGCTGCTGCCTCTTGACGGCGTCGAACGCACCTAGGGACCCTCCCAGACGATTTGTCGCTACGCCTGATTCTGCACGTTTTGCCGCGGCGGCGCCCACTTTCCCGAAAGATCGCCGCGGAAGCATTTTACACAGCCAACCAGCGAGGCGAGATTGACCATGCAAAAATAGAAAGCCAGAGAAAGCAACTTTCCGATTTTGTTCCCGGGCCGCCACTTCCAGCCAACCAGCGCGAGCACATAAAAAGCGATCTGCAGAAGAGCGGCAGTCTTGTAAAGGGGAGACCGCCAAAGCGCCAAGCTCGCCGCAAGACAGAGAATCATGAAGAAGGGCGCAAACCAGCGCAGCACCTTGTGCGAAACCAGCAAGAACCAATGGCGCGAGTTCTGCAGAGGATTCAGCACTTCCGGAACGCGGCGCAAAGCGTTCAAGCTCCGGCTGATGATGCGCACCTTGCGGCGATATTCCTGGCCGAAATTCTCCGCAGCTTCCTCGTAACAAACAGCGGCGGGTTCGAACACACCGTAGTAACCCAGCGTGACAATCTGGAGCGGGTTCAAGAAATCATTAATGTCCGTGGGCAGGAGCGGCGAGTAGAGTTCGCGGCGGACGGCGTAAATGGCCCCATCGCCGCCAACCACGGAACCAAAAATGGATTCTTTTTTCTTCAGATAGGTCTCGAGTTTCCAGTACAGCCCCTCGGATTGCGCGGAGGACGATTCCGTTCCCTTCTCGTAGTAGCGGGCATTTCCGACTACGTAGCCAACCTTGGGACTCGAAAAATGACGAACGAGACGCCGAACGGCGTCCGACTGGTACATCGCGTTCGCATCGGAGAAGACCAGAATCTGACCGTGGGCTTCCGAGACTCCAAGATTAAGCCCGGCCGTCTTGCCCATGCGAGGCTCCTGGCGGAGCAGACGTATACCCCTGGGAGAAAATCGCTGGACGATTTCGTCGGTGCCGTCATCCGAGCCGTCAGAGATCACCATGATTTCCAGCCGATCGCAGGGATATTCAAGGGCGAGCGCATTCTCCAACTTCGCAGCAATGACCTGACTTTCATTGAACGCAGAAATGAGGAGCGTGACCGAGGGCGCGGGAAGATCGGAGTCCGGAAAGGGCGCTTCCGAAAACCAAGCCAGAAGCGTCAGCAAAAGCAGGTACCCAAGATAGACATAGACGAGGAGTCCGAAACAGACCCAAAAGAGGAAAGCGAAAATATCCACTAACTGCAAGTCCGCTCCCTCTTGCCGGAACTCGAACTCTGCCGACCGTTCGGCAAAAAGCAGATCCCCCGGAAGGACAACAGAAGATCAGATTCGCTTTGCGATCGGCGAGGAGAGGCAGACGCAGCAAGCAGGCTCGGCCCAGCCGAACCAAGAAAGCGCAGCGGCGATGAAAAGATCGAGTTCATCCGCTCAGATATGTCCGTCGGTTTCACGGCGCCCGCTTCTTATTGCTGCTGAGGCGCCGGCTGCTTGTCCTCAGTCTTTGAAGTCGCAGCCTGTTGCTCCGATGATGGGCGGCCGGTCGCCATTTTCAGCGTGTTGTCCTCCGGATCCCGGAAGGCGACATAGATGGTATCGTCCCGGCCGATAGCCATGGTGGCGTAGCGGAGTGATTCCATGCCGTTTCGCGCGAGCACCTGGGTGCGCCATTGCTTGCCGTCCCAATAGGCATGCTTCAGCAAACCGGCGTCTTCATAGCAGATGTGGGGCCGCGCTTGCTTGTCCAGGACGATCGAACTCCGGAAATGCGCCCAACTGCCGAGCCAGGTGAACTGGTCCACGGTCTCGATTTTCCAATCCTCGCCCACGAGATGGGCATATTTGAGGGCTTTTTCGCTGTAAAAGCTGATGTGTGGTTTCCCAGCAGAATCAAGAATTAGAGAGTTGCCTTCGCCGATGTTGAACTCCCCATGGCTTCGCGTGCGGGAGTCCACGGTGTTGAACTCCCATTGCTTGCCGTTCCAATGAGCGAGCCGCAGTTCGCCGTTGTACCAGGCGCTGTAGGAGAGGAGCGGATTGCTCTGGGCATCGAGGACCATGGAATTCCACTTGCCGGTTTCATTGTCGAAGTCCAGCGTGCGGACCAGCCACGCATTGTCCTTCAAGACGGCGTAGCGGATGTGCAGATAGTTCGGAGTGGGGCCGGAGAGCTGGTACCAGGTCAGGTGGGGAACGCCCTCCCTGGAGATGACGATCGAGCAGGTGTATCCGATTTCGCCGCTATCCTTGGCAATCTGAATGGTCCGCCACTGCTTGCCGTCAAAACGGGCATATTTGATGACTCCGGGCGTGTAGCAGACATGGGGATTGTTATTCGAATCGAGCGTCAGCTTGGTGGTGAACGCGCCGAGCTGCTTGTCGAGCACCATGAAAAACCATTTCGTCGATCCGGCCGGCCGAAATCCGTATTTGAGGGCGCCGGTGCTGTCCGCGTAACTGATGTGCAAATTCGAATTGGAGTCCACGGCCAGGGAAGGAAATTTGGCGGGCAGATCGATCAGATCATAGGTCCAGGACCAGGATTGAGCGCGAGTGGTCCCGGAGACCAGGAAAAGGAAAAACAGCAGCGCGGCGGCCCGCGCCAGGACCCGCGGAACAAGTTTGAGAGTTCGAATCGATATTTCTGACATCCGGCCTCTGTACCTCCCGAAATTCCGCCAGCGCGCCCCGCTGCTGCTGGGCCGATCAGGCTTCACGTGTGACCAGCGACTCCTCCGACATTTCTATGGGCTCCGATTCCTTCGAAGGAACGGGAGCCGATGCCGGAGCGTCGACGCGATACAGCATTTTGAGAATGATGACCATGGCGATCAGCTGATAAAAAAGATCGAAATTAGCCGAGCCCAAGAATGCGCCGCTTACCAAAAAGCCGAAAAGAGAAACCTCAATCATGTGCGTGTAGGGAACGATCCACTGGGTAGAAGACGATCGTCGGGCCTTGTGTCGCAGATTGAACAGGCTCACCCAACAACTCGCGACAAGCACCAGATAGAGGCCGAGCCCCACGAAGCCTTGTTCTTCCAGCGTCTGGAAATAAATACTGTGGGGACCCGAGGACAGAAAGCCGCCCGGCAGGGGCTCCGGTTGGTAGCGCTGGAACAGCTCCACGTCAGGAAGCGCGTTGAAGGAACCGCCGGTAATGGGGTAGTCCAGCGCAAAATTCCAGGAGGTTCCCCAGGAGACGAGGCGCTGGTGCCCGGACATGTCAACATCCCCGTGAACAAGTCCTTCCATGCGATTCATCCATCGCTGGGGCACAAAAGTAATCACCGCGAAGAAGGCCAGGGCGACCAGAAAAGCGCCAACAAGTTTGTAACGGGACTTAAACGTGAGCGCGAGGAGCACCGCGGCCAGTCCGAGCAGGCCGCCGCGCGAATAGGTCAACACCACGGAGAGAACTCCGCAAGCAAAGGCCAAATGCAGAAGCCATCGGTAAGCGCGCCTGTTCTCATCGCGCGCGAGGAAAAAAAGCATCGGAAGAGACATATTTACAGCCAGAGCAAATGAATTATTGTCGGCGATGAAAGAATCCGGCGGTCCCCAGACGCGAGACTCACCGCCGGTACGAAGTCCGAAGATCGCGCCCTTGATAGCAAGTAGACCAAAGCTCATAGCGGTAACCATGACGAGAGATTTGAGGCGCTGATGAGAGGTCACCAGCAGGATCATGGTGAAGGTGATAAGCAGAACCTTGCCGACGCGAATCCATTCGAGCTTCGCGTCCACGATGTGTCCCTGAAAGAGCGGGACCTGCATGGCATGGAGAAAGGTGATGCAAAACCAGATCCATAGGCCAGCCAGCAAGAGTGTTTCCCGCTTCAGAAACTGTTTGTTGATGCTGGAGGTGAATAGACAGCCGACCAGCGTGGGAACGGCAATGACTGCCGCGACCGGGAAGTTATACATGAAGCCCCAGGTGTAGCGATGGGGGTTAAAAAAAGTGATCCACGTCCACATCAAGATCCCGAAGTAGGGCCGAAAAAAGCTGATCGGGATGGAGATCGCGATGATGATGAACAGAATCAGGTCACGCATCGGGGTCTCCAAACGTGCCGCCGATGCTCTTCGGACTCTGATCCATTGGTGCGCCCGGGCCATCGACAGGCAGCGCGTTCAAGGCGCGCGCTTCTTCCACCCGCAAAAACGCCCGATTGAGATCGAAAGCGAACCGCGGCAGGGAAGCATCGTAGCCCACCTGCAATCGGCGGAGCTCGTACGGGTTAATCTGGGGGGTATTCACGCCCGGAACGGTTGTTACCGCGGAGCGATATCCGCAACGAGAGAGCATCTCGATGGCCCCGGCGCTGAAATCCGAAGTCTTGCCGAAGGGAAAGGCAAAGTCCAAAACCGGAACTCCAAGTTTCTCCTCCAGCAAGCGCTTGGAAACAGCGAGCTCTTGCTCCAATTCCCGGGGAGACAACTGACTGACCACGGGATGGGTCAAGGTGTGCGATCCGAAAGCGATCCCGGCCCGGTGCATTGTGTAAATTTCATCCCACGTCAAGATGCGGCTGGACAGCGCATTTTGAGGAAGCCCAATTCTCTTCTCCAGCAAGGCACAACACTCGCGGCGCTGTGAATTGGGAAGCGTGCGCAGGAGGGCAACCACTTCCAGGGCAGCGCGCAAGCGATCCTCGAGGGAGTTCAGCTGGAATCGCCAGGGGCCTTGCAGATCGAGCTGGATCTCGCCGCTGGGGGCCACCGCCATGGCCAAAAATACGCGGTCATACCATGCGACCTGGCTCGTTTCGACGGAGTCGAGGGTCAAGTAAATCGTCGCCGGCAAGCGATACTCTTGCAAAATCGGAAACGCCACCGTGTAGGCACTACGATACCCATCATCAAAGGTGATTGCGATTCCAGGCTCGGAATTTAAGGCACCGCACAATTCTCGACAGACCTCTTCCAGTGAGACGACGCGATAATTCTGGCGAAGAAAGCGCATCTGCGCCGCGAAGATTTCACGAGATGGCGCCTGGCCTAGCGGATTACCAGATTCACCGACCCCGTGGTAACACAGAATTACAAACTTTGGATTCTGGAACCTCCGGAAGCGCGGCAACGGCAGCGAAGAACCGGGACGAATCTCAAAGGACCTTGAGATACGTCGCGCCAGATTCAACGCCCCGCTGAAGTGCATGCCTTTGATAACAAGTTCCCGCCAATTAAACAGCGGCGTGTGCGGAATCGAAGCATCCACCCAATGTTGACTCTCCGGTCTGAGCGCGGAGAGTTGACGCGTTGACTGTCGCTCAGTCGGCACAAACACTCTCCAGAGACCGTTCCAAGTGTTGACGATGCCAGAGCTCCAAGGCCACCAGATACCAAAGAATCTCGCCGTAAAAGTGGGCATCCTTGCCGCGGTGCAGCTGCAGCAAATGGTCCAGAAAGGCGGGGCGAAAGTAACCACGCTGGCGGGTGCGCGAATCCGTCAGAACGTCCGCAACGAGTGATTCCAGGCGGGGATCCTGCAGAAACCATAGCGCGACAGGCACACCGAAACCGTGTTTTTTCTTGTAAAGGACATTGTGCGGAAGGATTCCCTTCATGGCTTCTTTGAAGATGAAGCGCTTTTCAAAACCCCGCATCTTCAACGCCGCAGGGACGCGCCCGGAAAGCTCAGCCAGCCTGTAATCGAGCAGCGGAAAGCGCGCGCGTACGCCGGCCATCTCAGCGGTGCCAAGCACCTTGCGGAGGTCATTGTCGGCCAGAGTCATCTTGACGTCGAGATAGAGCAGCCGGTTCAAATCGTCTTCCGCCACGGCGGAACGAAAGTGTTCCTCGGCAATGTTCAGCCAGGTCTCCGGCGGAGTGCTCTCCAGCAAACCCAGCTCGAATATTTCCTCCGGCGGAGTACTCAGCAGAAGATGGTAGGAAAAAATACGCCGTGGGAGTGGAATGTTGGCTCGCCGAACGTAGCGCCGAGGCAGACTGAAACGGCTCTCATTTTGCGGGAGCAACGCGGCGATCGGTTCGATGAGTCCCTTGCGGAGCCAAGCGGGCACATGTTGATAGAGCGCGAAGCGTTTGTCGGTCGCGTAACGCTCGTTGCCGGCGAAGAGTTCGTCGCCGCCGTCACCCGCGAGCAATGTAGTCACGCCGGATTCGCGCGCCATGCGAGCACAGTGGTAGGCACCGATGGCGGAAGAGTTCGCGAAGGGCTCGTCGTAATACTCCATGATCTTCGGAATGGCGTCGTATGTATCGCGGGAGGTCAGGCTAAGTTCGTGGTGGTTGGCGCGGAAATGCTCGGCTGTGGTGCGGGCAAAACCAATTTCGCTGTAAACCGCTTCGGCAAAAAAAATCGAGTAGGTGTTGACGGGAGAGTGGCGCTCGTTCATGAACGCAACGACGCTGCTGCTGTCGGTGCCCCCGCTCAAGTAGGCCCCCGTCTTTTCCGGAGCGAGGTCAGTCAGTTGATGATGGACCGCGGAGCGCATCCCTTCGCGGACTTCGTGCGCCCAGTGAGCGACGTTCCCGCTCTCACGATATTGGAGATCCCAATAGCGAGTCTGGCGAATCTGACCGGCTTCAAACACCAGGCAAGTCCCGGGGCGAAGCTTCTCGATTCCCTGATAAATCGCCATCGGCGCAGGGACGGCGCTGAAAAGCATGTACTGCACAAGCGCGGCAGGATTCACTGCGGCCGGCGCTTCTTGTGTGCCGCGAATGGCGCCCACTCGCGACGCGAAGAGAATGCGGTCGCCCTCTTTGCGCCAATACAGACTGTTGACACCGAGTCGGTCAATCGCCAGCACCAAACGGCGGCGCTCTTCATCCCAAAGAGCGAAGGAGAAAACACCATCCAACAATTCGACGAAGGAAACACCACGCGCCCGATAGAGACGCGCCAGCAACTCAGCCGGAGTAAGGCTGGCAGGATCGAAATCTCCGCCTTTGAGAAGCTTTGTGAGTTCCAAGCGATTCAGGAGCTCTGCGTCCGCGGCGATGCGAATTCCGGGAATGTTAGCGACTTGCTGGAAGCCCCAGCGACGGGCCACCGCGAGAGAAACGGAATCGGAGCCCGGCGTTTGCAGAGCGGATTCTTCGGGCAACACAAAGGCAGCGAGCATGGCTTTGATGCCCGCCGAACTCAGCGTCCGGCCCGGTTCGCAGATTCCGCAAATGCCGCTCATCTGGTCTCTCTAGGCTGCAAACGTTTCTTTCCATTTGCGGAACATCAAGACCGACCAAAGGTGCGCCGACCGGTCATAGTGTCCGCGCTGATGCTGATTCCATATCTTTCTAAGAAAAACGGGATCCAGAATTCCATCGTTCGAATCGAAGAGAGTTTTTTCCGCCATTTCCTTGAGCTCCTGGCGGAACCACTGTCCCAGCGGAATGGCAAAACCCTGCTTCCGCCGGTGAAGGATTCCATCCGGTAGCATGGGAGCCATGGCCTTCTTAAAAATATATTTGCCGGAGCGGCCATTCAGCTTCAAAGGCGAGGGAATTCGCGCCACTTTTTCCATCAACTGGTGGTCGAGGAGCGGTGCTCGGACCTCCAACGAAACGGCCATGCTGGCGCGGTCCACTTTCGCCAAGATATCGTCTGGCAGGTACGTTTTGATGTCCAGGTACTGAATGCGCGAAAGGAGATCGTCGGTATCTGCGCGATTGTAGTGCTCGCGGAAAACCTCGATGGTGTTGTAACCGCCGAGACTCTTCTGAAACTCGGGCGTAAACAGCCGCTGCTTTTCGGTTGGACGGAAATAGGAAATCGAATTGAAATAGCCTTCCAGCGGCGTGCGCGAGAGGCTTTGAAACGTTGCCTTGCCGCGAACGAAGCGCGGCGCCCAGGCAAGCGCGGGATACCAGCGGCCGAGCGGACCGAACACGGCCGACCTCACGAATTGCGGAACGTTGCTGCGCAGGCGGTTTTCATAGTAGTCCAGCAGGTAGCGGCGATAACCTGCGAGATTTTCGTCGCCTCCGTCACCGCCAAGAGCGACCGTCACGTGGCGCCGCGCTACCCTGGAAACGTAATAGGTGGGAATAGCGGAGGAATCCGCAAACGGTTCGTCATAGTGCCAGACCAACTTGTCCATGATCTCCAGGGCGCTGGGCCGGACCGTTTCTTCGTGATGCTCCGAGTGAAAGAGATTTGCGACTTCCCGCGCGTACCCGGCCTCGTTAAATTCTTTTTCTTCGAATCCGATCGAGCAGGTCGTCACCGGCCGCTTCATGAGGCGGCTCATCGTGCCGACAACCGCGGAGGAATCGATACCGCCGCTCAAGAAAGCGCCCAGCGGCACGTCGCTCATCAGGCGCACCCGGGTTGCTTCGCACAATTCGTGGCGCAGTAATTCGCACCATTCATCCTCGGTGCGGTTCTCCACTTCGGCGAAGGAGAGATCCCAATAACAGACTTCGCGAATGTTGCCCTTCGAGGCCACCAGATAGTGCCCCGGCTGGACTTTGCGGGCCGCGCGATAGATGGTCTTGGGCGCCGGAATGTAGCCGCACGAAAAGTAATCGCACAGCGCTTCCCGGTCGATCTCGCGGGACATCCCGTCGGCGGCGAGCAATACCTTCAGCTCGGAGCCGAAGATGATGCGTTTAGAGTCCGCCGCATAGAACAGCGGTTTTTTGCCCACGCGGTCTCGCGCAAGCAGGAGCTTTCTCTCTTGCGAGTCCCAGAGGGCGATGGCAAACATTCCCCGGAGCCTGCGAAAACAGTCCTCACCGTATTCCTCGTACAGGTGAACGATCGTTTCCGTATCCGAGCGTGTAGCAAAGTGATGGCCGCGGCTCTCAAGTTCATGCCGTAGTTCGGGGTAGTTGTAGATCTCCCCGTTCAACATGACCCAGAGCCGGCCGTCCTCGTTGGAGATCGGCTGGTGGCCGCCGGCCAGGTCGATGATGCTGAGTCTTCGGAACCCAAAGCCAATGCCTTCGCCGCAATAAATGCCCTCGTCATCCGGGCCACGGTGGACGATCGTTTCGTTCATCCGGTGGACGACTTCCTGGGGGAACGCCTCGCGGCGCTCAAATTCGAAGATGCCGCTAATTCCGCACATGTGCGGTATCCGTCCTTGCGGCCGCGAGCCGGCGGCGTGCAGCGAGTTCAAGATAAAAACTGCGGTATGTCTCCAGCATGCGGCTCAAGCTGAAGGACTCCATAGCACGGTTCCTGGCCGCCGTGCCCAACTGGTGAACTATGGCTGGATCCCGCGCCAGGAGCTTCAGTCGGTCCGCAAGCCATTCGGCGTCTCCGGGTGTAAACAAACAGCCGTTGAGGTTGTTTTCGATGATTTCGGGATTGCCGCCGACATTTGTCGCAAGTACCGGTAAGCCACATGCCATGGCCTCCAGCAATGTGTTGGACATCCCCTCCCCGAGCGAGGGCAGGACGAAAACGTCCATGGCATTAAGCATCTCGGGGACGCGACTGGAATCGCCCGTAAAACAGACTCGGCCTTCAAGAGCATCCGTGGCTTGGCTCTGGAGTTTTTCGCGCTCGGGTCCCGAGCCAACCAGCAGAACACGCACGTCGACCCCACCTCGGGAGAGCAGCGCAGCCGCTTCCAGCAGCGTGTGGTGATCCTTGATCGGCACCAATCGTCCCACGGCGCCAATCACGAAAGATTCTTCGGGCAAGCCCAATTCGCTGCGCATCGCTATACGCGTTTCCCTGCACGGTGCGAAGCGCAGGGTATCCACGCCGTTGTAAATCACGCCCATGCGCTCCGGGCGGATCCACGCCTGGCGTGCATGAAAATCGCGCAGTTCCCTGGTAACGGCGAAAATTGCATCCGTCATGGCGTACGCCGCACGACGAAAAAGGCGGCGGCGCATGGGCAGGCCTGCGAACATATCGACTTCATATCCATGCTCGCTATGAATGACCACAGGAACGCCGGCCAGCCTGGCCGCCGCCACGGCCTCGATCGCTCCCCAATTGCGCGTGTGCACGATGTGAGGGCGGTACTGGCGCATGATGCGAGCCAGCCGGAAAAGCGGGAATTGCAACTTGAGGTCGGAATTTCCCGCAACATACACCTTTTCCTCGGAAAACGACGATCGCACAAAGTCTGCATCGAAACCCCGGGTAGTGCAGATCCGGTGTTCGAACCCCTCGCCGAGCCCAGCGATAAGTTTCAGAATACCCATCTCCGCGCCACCGCGGCCCATGTAACTGATGACATGCAGAACACGCAAACGACTCGTGTCCTCAGGAGCCGGGCCGGTGAGGACAGCATGCGAGGCCATGTTGCGTTCCATTTCAGCTTGGGTCTGCATCTTCAGAGAATCCGCACCAGTTTCCCGCGCGAGCCGGTCACCGGCGATTCAAAGGCGTTCTGTTCCGGTCATGGAATCCAGCGCACGACTCGCGGTCCCAACCTGTTCGTCAACCACAACGGCAGGCGGCTCCAGACCTGGGTCGCAACTTCAAATTTGGGGTTGGCAGGAGAAAAGTTTGGAGCGGTCTTGCGCCTAACTAGAAACACCTGGTAGTCCAAGTTCGTGATCTTGGGATTCCACTTCTTCTTAAAAGCGTACGCTCCGGTGCCTTTCTTACTGCGGCCGAAATCAAAAGTGCTCATGCCGGATTGTGCCGCAAATTTGATGAGCTCCCACCATAGGAAATTGTTGGCGGCCAGCGTGCGCGCCAGCGGCAGGCCGCCGATGTAGTAGGGGTGCATGGTGTCGCGAAACAGAAAGGACACCGCACTTGCGACAGGTTCCGAACCCGCATACACAACCAGCACATCGATCTGCTTGCCAAACTCTTCAAGGAGATTCACAAAAAGCGCCCGCGGAAACACCGGCGTGCCGAGGCGGCGCATGTTAATCGTAAAGAGCCTGTAGAATTCGTCGAGGAGCTCCGGGCCGCGCCGCACGCGCAGGTCTGCCTTTTCCGCTTTGCGAATCATGTAACGGATGTCTTTGGGAAGGCCCTTGAGTACCGCTTCCGGGTCCTTCGAAAGAGCCATCGAAAAACTGGAATAGCGCGGATTGGGAACAAATCCCGGCAGCGTCCCGCCGACCGGATTCCGCAATTCCAGATAGTCCACCTGCCGCTCCTGAGCTTGCCGCTTGAGGAATTCGAGCAGGGCCTTTTCAGCCTCGGGGTCTTCGGCGCAGATGCCGCCGTAGGAAGCCAGTGGAGAGGAGACCAGGCACCGGCCCACCATCCAATTCGAAACCATGAAGACAGGAGCAACCGCGACGATCCGCCCATCGCGCTCTCCGTAAACATACTGGGCTTGGTGATCAAAGGTTTTTTCCACCACCCGCTTCCACGCCATTTGGTGGAAAAAGGTCCCCGCGGGATGCTCCAAAACGAATCGATCCCAGCGCTCCGCATCCTCACTCTCAAACGCGCGCACCACCACAGGCGCGGAAGAAGCCGGAGGGCCAGCAATCGGGGAATTCACCGTCTGAACGCTAAGTGATGTCATCTTTCATTCCGTGGCGAGAACCATGATTGCCCGCCGCGCGCGCCGGCGAGGCATTCTCGTACTTTTCAAACAACCAGGACTCTTCCACTCCCAGGTAGCCCGAAAGCATCTGCCGCTGCTCTGGCGAGGGCTCGCGATACCCGTGAATGATTTTGCTCAAGATGCTCTCGTCGATCCCCAGCTCACGAGCCAGGAAGTTCTGCCGAACCGCGCTGCGAAAGAGTTGTAGTTTTAAGTTTGGATACATCGCATTGCCTCAAACGGTCCAATACGGCCGAGGCTGTATTGGAGAGTGTCCACGACTAACCCGGAAATAATGGGCACGTTGACGGAAATCCGCGTCAGCTCTTGCCGGAACCATACCCATGCCCGTAGTAGTCCTTCCCACTGACGTCGGTGGCATTGAACACCACGCCGAGCAATTTCTTTGGATCGAGCGCTCCTGCGGTCTTCTGCAGAGTTTCCCGCTGCCCGTGGTGCGCTCGTACAACCATCACAACACCGTCGCAAGCCGCGCTGATCAACTCGAAATCGGCCAGAGGGAGAATCGGCGGCGTATCGATAAGAATGATTTTGAACAGTTCGCTGCAACGCCCCATGAATTCCTGCCAGCGCGAGCCGGTGAAAAGCTCCGCTGGGGAAGACAAAACGGTCCCGGCAGGCAAAACGAACAAGTTCTTTTGATTGGTAGACACGATTGCTTCGTCCGGACTAACGTCGCCAGCCAGCACTTCCGCCAGTCCCGGTGTGCTCGGATGATCAAGCATCGAAGTGAGCCCGCAGGTCCGCAGATCCGCATCAATGACCAGCACGCGTTGCTGAGGAAGCTGCGCGTAGCACAAACCCAGATTCATGGTTGTCAGGGTCTTGCCTTCGCCAGGCAATGAGCTCGTGATCGCGATTGACTTCAAGCCGTTTTTTGCTTGGGCGCGCATGAGTCTCGTGCGCAATCCCCGATAAGCTTCCAATGCAGCTCTTGATGCTTCTCCCTGATGGAGGACCAGCCGCGCTGCATTTCCATTTCCTACATGAACTTGGCGGCATTGGCTGAGACGGGTGTCCGCCATTTGCGTGTCGGAAGCTGGCCCCTGCTTGAGCGACTCCAGCATTTCCTTGACGTCCATGTCCTGGTTCGCAAGTTTCTGCTGCGCCCACTGATTGGCCTTCTGCGTTTCATTGAAAAACTTGCTCATTTATAACTCCATGGTGGAAGTACGGCGCAGCTTCATGGCTTGAACCAAAACGTCGACAGCCGATTCGATGACCTTGTCGCCGGCAGGGTCTTTTTCGTGCACCGCGTTCACCGCGACCGCGACTTGTTCCTTGATGCTCATCTCGGGGCGGACTTCATTTACCTCGGGGACGAGAGCACGGCGCTTCTTCATGGCTTGAATCAGCAGGTCAAGCGCCGACCCGATGACCGCGTCTCCCGCCACTTCTTTCCCGCCATTCCCGTGCCCGGAAACAACGCCCTTTACCTCAATCTCAGGCTCAATGTGGGTCTCATTCAATCCAAGCTCGGACGCTGCCTCTTCTACGATGACCAGATCGATGATCGGCCGATGTGCCTTGCAGCCAATGGTCAGGCATGCATCGCAAAGCAGGTTCACGAGTCGTGGAACGCCCTCGGTAAGCCGGACAATCTCTTCCAACACTTGGGTGGGAAATGGAGAAGCCGTACCGCGAAAGCCTGCGGAATGCAGCCGCTCGGCAATGTAGGCGCGCACCTCAGGCAAGCTCAGTGGCCGCAGCGAGCAACTGCTCGCAACTCGCTGCCGGAGGGCACGCAATTCGGGTTTCCGGAGCAGGCCGAGAAGTTCCGGCTGACCGCACAAAACGATCTGCAACAGTTTTTCCTGGTAGGTATCCGCGTTGCTCAACAGCCGAATCTCTTCGAGGAGCTCGGGCGTCAGTAAATGCGCCTCGTCCACCAGCAAGAGCGATGTGCCGCCCTTTCTTTGCGTTTCCAGGAGCATGCGCTGAAGAGCGGACAGACGCGCCGGCTTACTCGTTGACGTGCATGGAATCTCAAATTCCGAGAGGAGCATTTCCAGGAATTCCTCGCGGCTGAGAGTCGGGTTAAGAATGAATGCCGAAGAGATCGGATGATTGGTCGCGGCTCTCTCCGTGAGGATTTGCAGGGCCGTGTGAACGACGGTGGTCTTGCCCGTTCCGATGGGTCCGGTCATCAGGACAAAGCCCTTGCGGCGCATGACCGCTTCGACCAGCGTAGCCAGCGCAGCCGCATGCGGTTCGGCAAGGTGAAAGAACCTCGGATCCGAGGTGAGCCGAAAAGGCTCTTCGCGAAGATTGTAGAAGGTGGTGTACATTTGCTCGCTACGATACGAACCGCGAAATCACCAGGCCGAACGCGACGGCTGCGACGGCGGTGCCCGCCGTCAAGCTCGCGATCCGCCAAAGGGCCCAGGCGTGTTCCTTATCGCTGGTGATCTTTGGAATTCCCGCGAGCACTGGCTTACCGAAGATTTGCGCTGCTTCCCTCTCGTTTCTCACAGATTCATCGCTGACCTCGACGAGGAAGGCGACTCCAACTCCACACATCAGTCCGAAAAGCAATCCTCCGATGATCATCATTCCGCGCCTTGGTCCCGCGGGCCCATCGGGAGGAATGGCCGGGTCCAAGACCTCGAAGCGCTCTCCGGCTTGATGCGTTTCCAGTTCGCCTGCCATCACTGCATCCAGTTTCTTGGCTTGGAGCTGGTTATAGTGGTTCCGCAGCGTATCGTAATCACGCATCAGCCCGGCGATCTGTTGTTCGAACACCGGAACTTGCTGCAGCTTGCCGACGTGGTATTGGATCTGCTTTTCGAGCTCGGTCTGGATCTTGGTTTGGTCCTCGATGTCCTGGTCGAGTTTGTTGACTTCGGCTTCTACGACTGGATTGTGAGCTTGATGTGTCGGCGTGCTCAACTGCGGATCCGGAGCGTCTGTTCCAGTTTTCTCGCTTTCCGCCTTGGCTTTCAATTGATTGAGCTCATTGCGCAGTTTGCGAACATCCGGATAATTTGGCCCGTAGCGAACCTGCATGTCCTTTAACTGCATTTCCAACTTCTGCAGTTGCGCCTGATAAGGAGATTTGGAGGCAGTCGCCTGCTGATCGAGATCGATCGTCTGCGTTGACATCCCCGCCATGGATTGGATGTATACCTTGCTCTGGCGATCGCGGTTCACCTGATCCTGGCTGTTCCGCAACTGATCCCGGAGTGTGTTCATGGCTTCCAGGTGGTACTGCTTGGATTCTGGCAAATCCATGATGTAGCGGCTCTTGACGTCCTGCAAAAGGTGCTCTTTCTCTTCGAGCTGACGCTTCGTTTCTTGCAATTCGGTTTCGAGGAACTGGGACGTTCCGTTGAAATGCTGTTGCCGGGCCTTGAGGTTGCGCTCGATGAACAGCGATGCGAGCCGATTGGCAACGCGCGCCACTTGATTCGGATCCGTGTCTGTGAACGCGATGCGAAACGCGCTGAGCCGCTGCCCCCCGGAGTCCACCACCTCAATGGTCGTCGACTTTTGCATGCGGGAGACGAGTTCCTGTTCGGACACTTTGTCTCGCAATTCGGGATAGAGATTCATTTCCTTGGTCAGCAACCCCAGCTGCGTGGGAGACATGACTTCTTGGCGGATCGTGGAGAGACGATCAGCTACAGTACCGCTCACGCTCGTCGGGACGACACTGTCGGGTACCTTTTGCGGGTCAACGAGGATTACAGTTTCTGCCCGGTAGATACTCGGGAGGCGTAGAGCAACCACAGCAATACAGACCGAGATACCCAAGGTAAGCAGGATAATCCACAATTTGCGGCGGCGGGCCAGATCTAAGTACTCTCGAATCTGTGTGTTAATCCCCGCAACGCCGGATACGGTGAGGGCCGGTTGCTCGTTCAAAGATCTTCCTCCAAGTCGCTGGTCGCTCGGTCAACAAATTGCCGACACTACCCTACTAGCAAGCTATCTTCCAGAGATTCGCTTCGGGGCTTGATAAAGCTAAAATTTAAATAGCCCATTTTCATATAGTTACGGGTAAAGCATCCGCTCGGCCACATGATGATCGACTGAGGACTTGCGCCCATGGGAAACCCATTTCCCATATATCTCCGCATGTTCCCTTCGAGCGCTAATCTATAGATACAGAATGAGTTAGGTCCCTGGGCCCCGGATAAGGCCCACGCAAGAAGCAGACACTGTTAGATTCGATGGCAAGAGCATCTTCCGGCAGGGACCACGCAATTTCTTTAGTGGGCTACGCGACCGGGTTGCCAGCGCAGTCCGAAGGAATAGATATTCCGATTGCCACTGAACAGGTTATTCGCGTTTGCTCCCTGATTCTTCCGGTAGTAATCGAACGTGGCAAAAAGGCCGGCTCTGGGCGCCAGCAGGAATTGCACATCGGATGTTGCATACCAACCAGCGAATCCTCCAGATTGAACCTGTCGCAGATAGCCGCCCCCGACAGACCAGTTAAGCCTTGTGCTAATCTGGCTTTGATACGTAAGGTCGACGCGATCCGCATATTGATTGGCGATCAAACCATTTGAGAGTGTGTCTCCGCGGGAGTAGTTGAGGCCGATGGAAGATCGCCCCAACTGCTTCACTAATCCGAAAGTTCCGTAAACAGACCACTGCCTCATGTTTTGAGCCAGCGCAGAGGTTGTGACGCCTAAAGAACCTCTCGCGAACAAGGTCGCGCTGAGTTGACGTCCCACCGTGCCTGCGATGGTGTGAAAGATCGTGTCCGTCGGTGCGCCTGTCGTCGGAGTGGAAGTCCCCAGCCCCGCCTCATGGAGAAGCTGGCCCGTGTATTGGACACCGACTGTTTGCCTCTCGCTTGTACGATAGTTCCAACTCACGCTGCCGCCGTAGGAGGAACCGCGGGTCAGGTTCACACCCGCTCCAGCTTCCGAAAAAGTGTAGTTCGGAGTGATTGCAATCGATGATCGCCTGGACAAGGCGTAGGCAACGGACATATAGGCATGGTTCGAGAGCCAACGACCGGGCCCATCGAGGAAATTGTTGGTGGCCACGCCCGACGTAACGGTGTTCACGTCGAGATAGGACAAACCAACCGACTGCTGGGTATAGTAGTAACGAAAACCATCGCTGAATCTCACGTTCCATCGTGGACGGGTGTAAATCAGCCAGTCCAAACTGGTATTTTGATTTGAAAAATTACCAACAACCTGTCCTTCGGCGATGGCCATACTCGGCTGGTATTGGAGAGCGATCCTGCTGGCGCCAATCTTGTGATCGTAGACCACAGTAGTCTGGAGAACGGCTGCTGTATACGTAGCGCCGGGCGTGGTGTTCGTTCCCTCAAACTGGTCCACAATTCCACTGACTCCCGCTGATGGGATGTATAGACTGCCCCAGCCGATGCCTTCCCGGTTTCCAGCCAGCAATCCGGAAGTTCCGATTTGCCGGATATACGAATCCGCCCAAGCCAACGCATAAGGACTTGCGGGCTCGGCATCCTTGTTGTCCGCATCCTTTGATGCGTCCTGTGCCGCAGGCTTCTGATTTCCTGTGGCCTGACCTGCTTCTTGAGCCGATACCAGATTCGGCAGGAAAAAAGCCGCAAGGATCAGAGAAAAGATCAGCCAGATACTTATGCGAAGATGTTTCTTGGACTGCATGTTTCTCACTCACCTCGAAGAATTCGGCTGAGGCAACACACCATCAAGGAACCACAACCACGTCACCGGGCTGGAGCGTGACGTTTTCGCTTTTACCCGCTACTGCTTTTTTATAGTGGAATGGGATGCGTATTTTTTTGCCATTCTGTTCGCGGAGAATATAAATGGAGTCGGCTTTTGCAAAAGGTCCAACTCCTCCCGCCGCGGCGAGTAACTCCAGAGCCGTCATATCCCCATTGAGAGCATAAGTTCCCTGATGTCCGACTTCTCCCACCAGATAGACTTTTCGGCTGCGTATGGCTCGAACGATCACAGTAACTTGCGGTTCGTTCACAAAGTTCTTCAGCTTGTCGATCAGGACACTCTGCAATTCCTCGGTCTTCAGTCCCACCGCCTTCACATCATTTACCAGCGGCAGCGTGATCATTCCGTCCGGGCGGACAACCACCAAGGTGGAGAGCTCCGGCTCCCGCCATACGGAGATCTGAAGTTCGTCTTCAACTCCGATGATATACGTCAGTCTCTGTTCCGGAGTCAGCGCCGATTGGGGTAGGGATTCCGGCTTTGCGACCTGGCCCGTCGACTGTTTTCCGTCTTTATCCTTTGCGTTCTTGTCGGCCGCCCGAGTTGGACTCGCGCCGGACTGCGTCGATTGTTGAAGCGCTGGAGAAAGATTGCCAAACGGCCCTGCCACGAGCACTGAAACCGGGAAGCTAAACCAAAGGGAAACGACCACCCCTCCAAAAACATGCCGAGAATACAAGCGCTACCTCCGTTCCGTAGTACCTAGACTCAAGAGCAAGGCTCCAGCCAAACGTTCTCTGCTCGTATCTGTTGAAACGATGACGTTTAGAGGATACTCGCAGGACACACCCAACACTACAGGAAACCAGTTTCCCTGATTATGAAGTCATCTCCACGACCTAGAAAGGCTGCCGACTAGATACCTATGCACTGAATATCCCCTCGGTCGCGAAACGTCCTGCTCGATGACTTAAGTCCGGCGAGCCCCTTTAGTGCTCTCCCGTTTGGAACCAGCTAGAAGCCGCTCGACTCGCTGCAATGCCGCAAAGGACCGAATCAGCGCGTGATATCCCATTACCCATATCGAAAGCAGCAGGGTGTCTGTGGCCCGCCGCCGCTGTCTCTGAAGTGTCATATCTCGAGTCTGCGAAGGCCTACTGAGGTGCTCCTCTGAAATCCACCAGCATCCCTGCTCCCTGTCCCTATTTCGCTCCGCGCTGCCACAAGACAACTTTCGCGGTTTCAAAGAGAATGGCCAGATCCAAGGTCAGCGAAAGGTGTTTGATGTAGAAAAGATCGTACTCAAGCTTCGTCTTTGCCTCTTCGATGCTCGCCCCGTATTGATACTTTACTTGGGCCCAGCCGGTAATTCCCGGACGAACCGAATAGCGCAAGGCATAAAATGGCGTTTCATTTTCGAGCATCCGGCAGAAGATCGCCCTCTCAGGACGCGGCCCCACAAAACTCATCTCGCCCCGCAGTACGTTCACAGCCTGTGGAAGCTCATCTAGGCGCAGTTTGCGGATGATGCGGCCCACCCGGGTGACGCGTTGATCGCCTTCCGCTGCCCACTTCGGACCATGCTCCTCGGCATTGTGATTCATCGAGCGAAACTTCAGGATTTGGAACGGGCGTCCGCCCAATCCGATGCGTTCCTGTCGGAAAAGAATTGGACTGCCTGACTCCAGCCAAATCGCAAGCGCCACGATTCCCATGATTGGCAGGGCAAAGAGCAGGAGAAGCAAGGAGGCCAGGACATCCAGCATGCGCTTTGCCGCGAGTAAAAGTGAGGACTTGCGAAAACCTTCCGATAGAATCATCCAGCTTGGCGACAAATGCTCCAGACGAATTTTTCCATCGATCTGCTCGCTTACCGTGTGAGCATCTTCTACTGCTACGCCAGCGAACTTCAGGTGCAAGAGTTCTCTTACAGGTGTCTGGCCACGTCTCTCTTTGAGGGAAAGCACGATGCGATCAATCTTTTCGCGCGCCGTTATCTCCTCAAGGTCAGTCGTCGCACCAATGATGCCGGGGTTGACCAAGGACTTGCCAATGTTCTCTGCATTCTCGTCGAGAAAGCCCACGACCTTGAGGTGAAGCTCAGGCCGATGGAGGATCTCACGAACCAAAGAAATCCCTAGAGGCCCCGTACCAACGACGAGAACGCGCTGTTGTCTTGGCAAAAGAAAATCCGCTTCAAGCAAAATCAGGCGCCAGCTTAGCAAGAACACCAGAACGGTTGGAGCGGATAGGACAGCAATTCCCCGCCCGAGACTGTGGTCCGGGATCAAGTAATACAGAATGGCGAGAATGACCCAGGCAGTCCCCACAGCCTGGAAGAGATAAACAAACAACTCGCTGCGCCTATTCACCACGCGCGATGCGTAGAGATCGTTGTAATAGAGAGAGATTCCGCATGTCACTAACACGATCCCGAAACGCAATGGCATGTCGGGAAGGCGGAGATAGTACAAAGCTGATCGGAAATCATGTAAACGGATCAAAATCGCCAGACAGAGACCGAGTGAGATCAGACACGCGTCGCCCACGACCAGTACCCTGGTCGTCATGGGAATGTTTTGGCCACCGATCTTCAGCATGGGTTCTTTCGGGGCGCTATGGGAGTAGCGCCGGGTTCATGAAATCGAGTATTGATTAGTTCGAAGCTTAAAAATGAGGAGACCGGCTTTCCGATGGCACACTTGGCCACCGTCCTCGCGTTGAGAGAAGGCAACTCACCATCCAAAGGCGCATCTCAGATCCTGCGAACTGGCACTCTATTAACTATATTTATTTTCATTAACTTAGAGAACCGCACGAGTCTTGGATGCACTCCCTCACGGCCCTTTAGTTTCTTTTCCAGGGAAACGACTTACTCACATGGGAAATACTTGTTCCCAGCCAGACCCTTTGTTCGGACTGCTCCAACCTCACCTCTTTGGATTGAAATTGAAGGGTTTAGCCCGGAAATCAGCTGAAACTCGCGTCCGCGGCCTACCCGGAGCCAGAGCTCGATCGTCGAGGACGCCCCCACTCTTGGACCTGCGATTCACATGCGGCCGCCGAGTTCGGCTAAGCGTAATTCCATGAATAACATACGAGCACAACACGCTTTGGCAGGCAGCGTGCTCCCCAACCAGACGAGCCTACCTTCGTGTGGGGAGAGGTGTCGCGTTATCTCCTGCCAGCATATGGAGCAGTGGCCCGGAATTCTACATCTCAGGATATTCGGATCTGCGTGACCGTGAAACTGAATCGAAGTGTCCCACAAATGGCCAACGTAGTTCGTTTCGCAGATGTCAATGGGGAGAGAGCGACCCTCACAGCTTTTCTATCAACCTATCTCTCCCCCGATGCGAACGACGCCCGTTACGAGTGGTTGTACCGAAAGAATCCCGAAGGGATGGCACGGGCTTGGGTGGCCTGCGAGGCTGAGACAGGCCTGATCGTCGGAGTTGCGGCTGCATTCCCCCGGCGAATCTACTGCCGTGGAACAGAAGTGCGCGGCTATGTCCTGGGCGATTTTTGTATCCATCCGGATTATCGAAGTCTTGGCCCGGCCCTCGCTCTGCAAAGAAGCTCCCTGGAGGATCTCTCCAGGGAAGGCGCGGGATTTGTTTTTGATTTTCCCAGTACATCGATGCTGGCCATCTACAAACGACTCCGAATCGAACCTCAGGAATCTACGATCCGTTTCGCCAAGCCTTTGCGCGCGGACCGCGAGATCCAGAAGCGGATTCCCAACAAAGCGGCCGGCCGCACTTTGGCTGTTGCTGCGAATGCAGCATTGCGTTTACGTGATGCCGGCTTGGGCCGATCCAGCGCGTGGACGATTACGGAAGAGGCGGCCCCGTGCGGTGAAGAGTTCACCCTTGCCACCCGCCGATGGGCCCCCCGGATGGGCATCTGCGCTTGCCGCTCCGCCGATTATCTGAATTGGCGATTCTTGCAGCATCCGCAACGACACTATCAATTTCTGACGGCCCGTGAGGACGGAAGGCTTTGTGGCTATCTGATTTATCATTGGGCGGGCGAGGATGCGACAGTAGTTGATCTGCTCGCGGAAGAAGACCAGGTTTGTAAGGCGCTGCTCGTTGAGACGATTGCAATCATGCGGCGCTGTGGCGTCAACACCCTGAGCGCCCCGTTTCTCCGATCGCATGCCGGCCGAGAGATTCTCGAAGATTGCGGATTCCAACCGCGGGAGTCAACTCCCGTCATTGTGCTCACCTTGCCCTGGGCAGCGAATCACGTGGTGGATCAGGGTGACGATCATTGGTATCTAATGCATGGAGACAGAGAAAGTTAGCATCGAGGACGAAGGAATGGATCAGACCACAATAGGCTCAATCGAACAGAGAATTCACTCCTTTCTGCTGGAAAAATTCCCACTTTCGCGGAAGGCTGGAGTCGGGAAAGACACGGCCCTGCTTGAAAAGGGAATCCTGGATTCCCTTGGGATTCTGGATGTGGTGAGCTTTCTCGAGACCGAATTCTCGATGGTGGTCAGCGATGATGAGCTGGTGCCGGAAAATTTTCAAACACTCGGCACTCTCTCTGCGTTCGTTCTGAAAAAGACCGGAAAGACTGAATGAACCTTCCTCTGGCAAAGACCGAAGATCAAATTACCAGCGTGGCGCCCGCGGACTTCACGGCGATCGCGGAGGGAGTCCTCCGTCACGTCCGTGTCTACTCGGGATTGGAGGAATTACCGGAGTCTTTCCTGAGTCTCTTTGAGGAAGGGGGGCGTAAAAGTATCTTCCTGTCCCTGCCTTGGTTTCAAAATTTCATTCAGACCGCGATGGCCCCTGAAGATCGCGTGCGGATTTATGGCGCCGCCGCGGCAGGCGCAGAAGGGACACCAGGGGGAATGCTGCTCATGCGCAGCTCGAGCAATTCGAACTCAATCTCTTCTCCCCGAAAACTTGAAGCGCTGGCCAACTATTACACCTGCTTTTATGCACCGCACCTTACTGCTTCCGCGGGTGAATCACGCGAAACCCTCCAAGCCCTCACTCAAGCAATCGCGCAGGAAAAGCCGCGTTGGGACGCGGTTGAAGTCAAACCTATGGACGTCCACGCGAGAGAATTTCCCGAACTCGTCCAGGCGTTTAAGGCGGCCGGCTTTGTCGTGCAAACATTCTTTTCTTTTGGCAACTGGTACCTGCCCGTGAATGGACAGAGTTTCGCACAATATTTGGAAAGCCTGCCCTCCGTGCTGAAGAACACACTGCACCGCAAAAGAAAGAAACTTGAAAAGACGGGCCGGGCGAAAATAGAAATCGTGACCGGGGGGCAGGGGCTGGATGCCGCAATTGATGCCTATATGAAAGTTTATATCTCAAGCTGGAAACAGCCTGAGCCCTACCCACAATTCGTTCCGGGACTCATCCGCATGTGCGCGGCGATGGGAGCGTTGCGCCTCGGAATCCTCTACGTGGATGGCGAGCCGGCCGCAGCTCAGCTTTGGATCGTGCACCACGGAAACGCGTTGATCTACAAACTTGCTTACGACGAACGTTTCGGGGAATTGTCCGTGGGCACAATTCTTTCCGCCACGCTTTTTCAGCATGCTCTGGACGTGGACAAGGTCACAGAGGTGGATTACCTGTCCGGAGACGATGCCTACAAGAAAGATTGGATGTCTCAACGGCGGGAGCGCTGGGGAATTCTGGCGCTGAACCCGCGAACACCGCATGGTGTTCTTGCCATCGCACGTCACATCGGTGGACGCGCCGTGAAGCGCGCAGCCGTGTCGTTGGCGAAGCCATTCCGGCGCGGCAAATCGCGGAACAGCACTGCGTAAACAGAAATCGCTGAATTGAAGGGGAAAGGGTTTTCGAAAAGTCGCTATGGACTTCCTGATCTGGCATCTACTGCGTGAGAGCGCCCGGCGTTGGCCGGAAAAAGAAGCCCTTGTACACGGAGAGGAGCGGCTGAGTTACGGTGAAGTCGCCCGCCGCGTGAACGGACTCGCCGCTGGATTGAGAGACGCCGGATTGCGCCGCGGCGACAGAATGGGCATCTATCTGGAGGCTTCCGTCCCCCAGGCCGTTTCCATCTTCGGTATTTCGCGCGCAGAAGCTGTCTATGTCCCCATCAACGCACTTCTGCACCCCGAACAGGTAATGCACATCGCTCGCGACTGCGGGATGAAAGGTCTCATCACCACGGCAGCGAAGCTCGCTTCGCTTGCCGAAGTGCTCCCGCAGATTCCTTCGCTCGAGTTTCTGGTCGTGGTCGGTCCAGGAGAAGTGACTGCGCAGCTCCCTGTTCATCGTTTCGAAGAGTTCTGCGCACGAACTCTCCCCACAGACTGGCGTGAGACCAGCATCGAAAAGGATCTCGCGGCCATCCTCTACACCTCCGGTTCAACGGGCAAGCCGAAAGGCGTGATGCTGAGCCATGCGAACGTCGTTGCAGGCAGCCGGATCGTCTCCACTTATCTCGGCATCACCGAGAGCGAGCGCATCCTCGCGGTTCTGCCTTTCAGTTTCGACGCCGGAATGAACCAATTGATGACCGCGTTCGAAAAGGGCGGCACCTGCGTGCTCATCAATTTCGTTTTTGCGCGCGAAATCGTGCAGGTCCTGCACAAGGAACAAATCACCGGTCTCGCGGGCGTGCCCACGCTATGGAGCCTGCTGGCGCAGCCAAATTCGACGCTCGCGAAGCAGCCGATGCCTCACTTGCGCTACATCACCAACACGGGCGGCGCGATGCCACAGGCGGTGCTTAAAGTGTTGCGGGAAGCGCTTCCCACAACAAAAGTATTTCTGATGTACGGGCTCACCGAAGCTTTCCGTTCGACTTATCTTCCGCCGGAAGAACTCGACCGGCGGCCGACCTCGATGGGCAAAGCCATTCCAGACACTGAAATTCTTGTGCTCAACGAGCGAGGGCAGCTTTGCAAGCCGGGCGAGCCGGGTGAACTTGTGCATCGCGGGCCGACGGTTTCGCTCGGTTACTGGAACCGGCCGGAAGATACGGCGCGTGCGCTCCGGCCAAATCCGCTGCTGCCGCCGGAACTCGGAGACTGCGAGAAGGTGTGTTACTCGGGCGATTTGGTGAGGATGGACGAGGACGGCTTTCTCTACTTCATCGGGCGACGCGACACGATGATCAAGTCCAGTGGTTTTCGCATCAGCCCTACTGAAGTAGAAGAGGTGCTTTTCCAATGCGGCAAGCTGCGCGGCGCAGCGGTGATCGGCATTCCAGATGAAACCCTCGGGCAAACCATCAAAGCGTTTGTGGTAGCGAAAGACGGCGATGCCCTGGACATCGACGCAATGCTCGCGTATTGCGCGGAGAAAATGCCCCGCTACATGGTTCCGAAAACTTTTGAGGTATTGAGTGAATTGCCGAAAACTTCGAGCGGAAAAGTGGACTACCCGGCGTTACGGCGCCGCGAAGGTCTGTAATGGGCGATTTGGCCGCATCGCTGATGGCAAAATACTTTCCGAAGTCCGGGGAGTCGCTCGTCATCGGTGATTCATCGGTGGTTCAACTCGCTCACACCTATGGGACCCCCATATTCATTTATGATCGCGCGGTACTCGATCGGAAGTACGACGCACTACGCTCAGCGCTGCCGGGACGCTTCTCGATCTACTATTCCATCAAGGCCAACCCGGCCTCTGCCGTCGTAAAACATTTCCTGGGCCGCGGATGCGGAATCGAAATCGCTTCGGCCGGCGAGTTTCAGAAAGCAACGGATGCCGGCTGCGCGCCGGAACACATCCTGTTTGCCGGTCCCGGGAAATCCGAGGCAGAACTTGAACTGGTGCTCTCACGGGGCATCGGCGAGATCCACATGGAGTCGCTCACAGAAGCCAAGCGCATCGCGGCGATTTGCCGGCGGCTCGGCCGCCGTGCGCAAGTTGCCATTCGCATCAATCCTGCGGGTGAGGCTGAAGGCGGAGCGATGCGCATGGGCGGCCGTCCGGCGCCATTCGGCATGGACGAAGAAATTCTGGATCAAGTATTGGACTATGTTCTGGCCGAGCCGGAGCTGGATCTGTGCGGAATCCATCTGTTCACTGGAACCCAGATTCTGGATGCGGCGGTTTTGCAGAATCAGTATCGCCACGGTTTAGAGCTCGCCCGGCGCGTGGTGAAGCGGCTGGACCGGCCACTCCGCACGCTGGATTTCGGCGGAGGCCTGGGAATCCCCTATTTTGCGCACGAGCAGGAGTTGAATCTCGAGTGCTTGCAAAAAAAGCTGACCGCACTATTCCAGGAAATCGACGGCGATCCCGCTTTCAAGGGGACGCAGTTTCTTGTGGAGCCGGGCCGGTTTCTCGCAGGCGAAGCAGGAGTCTACCTGACGCGCATTCGTGACATCAAGACGTCGCGCGGGAAGAAATTCCTGATTGTCGATGGGGGTATGAACCATCATTTGGCGGCTTCCGGAAATTTGGGCCAGACCATTAAGCGCAACTATCCGATCGCGCTGGTTAACAAGCTCAAAGCACCGGCCGATGACACCGTGGATATTGTCGGACCCCTTTGCACGCCGCTCGATACCCTGGCGCGCGCTATCGCTCTTCCGGTCGCGGAAATCGGGGATCTCGTGGGAATCTTTCAATCCGGCGCGTACGGCCGGTCGGCGAGCCCCGTGGGGTTCCTGAGCCACCCGTTGCCGGCGGAGATTTGGGTTGATGCAGGGCAACACGCGAGGATTGAACAGTGAGCAGACGCGCACACGAACGCATGCAACCACTTTAAAGGGTTTGCCGCAACCCGGTATAGTGAGATTGGTCTCTTGGGAAATGTACTGATTATCGCCTACCACTTTCCGCCCCAGGCGGGTAGCAGCGGGTTATTGCGTTCTTTGAAGTATTGCCGATATCTCCCCGAATTCGGTTGGCACCCTGCGGTGCTCACTCCGCATCCCCGAGCGTATGAAAAGATTGACGAGAAAAGCCTGAATTCGATTCCAAAGGGTGTGCCGGTCATTCGCTCCTTTGCCATGGACACGAAAAAGCACATGGGCATCGGAGGCCGCTATTTGAGATATATGGCCCTGCCGGATCGTTGGGTGAGTTGGGTGTTCGGAGGCGTCCCCACCGGGCTGCGTGCGGTCCGTGAACACAAGACAGATATTCTCTACTCCACGTTTCCCATCATGTCGGCGGCCGTCATCGGGCTTTGGTTGCAGCGTTTCACGGGATTGCCCTGGGTGCTTGATCTTCGCGATCCCATGAGCCAGGACGATTATCCCCACGATCCTCTGGTCCGCCGGGTGTGGAGCAAAGTTGAGCGCGCCTGCATGCGCCGCGTTTCGCGGGTGATTTTTACGGCCGAGGCCACGCGCCGGATGTACCTCGAGCGCTATCCGGAATTCCTTAAACCGGAAATGTGCGTCCTGATATCGAACGGCTACGACGAGGCTGATTTTCGTGACCTGGAAGTCCCTGCTATCGGTCCTGTTCCTGCGGGCCGCCGAATTCGGCTGGTTCATTCTGGGCTCATCTATCCCGTTGAACGCGATCCGAGGCCAATGTTTAGCGCCGTGGGGCGGCTCAAGAGGATGGGCCGCCTTAGCGCGGATAAAGTTCAAATCGTCTTTCGTGCTCCTGGATCAGAAGATTTGTACCGCAAGCTTCTGGCCGAAAGGGATATCGAGGATTTGATTGTCCTGGAGCCACACATGCCTTACAGGCAGGCGTTGCAAGAATGCGCGGAAGCCGATGGCTTGTTGCTCTTCCAGGCCGCGGACTGTGACAAACAGATTCCCGCAAAGGCTTACGAGTACCTTCGAATCGGCAAGCCAATTCTTGCGTTGACGACCCATACGGGCGACACGGCGGCACTTCTGCGCGAGGTAGGAGGAGCGACCATCGTCAACATCGCCTCCGAAGACGAGATTTATGAAGGACTCTCGTCCTTTGTGGATGCTTTGCGCGTAGGCACTCATCCGGTGCCAGACAAGGAAAAGATCCAACGCTATACTCGCGAAGCTCAAGCGGGCCAGTTGGCAAAGGTTCTCGATGAACTGAAGAACAAAGGGCGCTACGAGGAAAAGGCACGGATCGAGACGGTTG
>WNFD01003307.1_pt1 | contig 31838 bp, 29 predicted proteins | sample 5400491 | NCBI WGS metagenome assembly WNFD01 (sample SAMN13153343, study PRJNA577476) | soil metagenome | isolation source: 120 cm saprolite under Douglas fir tree site 2 hole 2 replicate 2 | place: USA:California | collected 2015-04-18 | reverse complement strand
GTCCGCCCAGGCAATGCCCTCTGCGGGGGGTATTGGGGGGCGCGAAGCGTCGTCCGCCCAGGCAATGCCCTCTGCGGGGGGTATTGGGGGGTCGTCCCCCCAGGCAAGCACCGCCGCGTCGGCCGGTAGCGCCGGACCTGTCGGTGCAGCGGAAACGCCAGCAGCGGCCATCGGCCTGCATCCCGTGCAGCAGGCATTCTGGCAGAAGCACGGGCTCCAGTGCGGTTACTGCACCCCCGGTATGGTGATGGCGGTCCGCCAGCTCATCGCCGACAATCCGGATCCCACCGAGGACGAGGTGCGCAGCGGGCTATCCGGCAACATCTGCCGCTGCACGGGCTACCAGAACATCGTCGATGCCGTGCTCGCCGCGGCACAGATGATCAGGTCGGCGCCAGCGGAACCCGGATCCGGAACGTCGCCAGCCGGCGCCCCGCCAGCCGGCGCCCCGCGCGGCGTACCGGGGGAATCCTGACGTGTTCCCTGCCGATTTCGCGTATGTCCGCGCCGAATCCCTGGAGGACGCGCTGACCCTGCTCGCCGCTGGCGGAGCAGACGGGGAGGGCGAGACTCCGGCCGACATCAAGATCCTCGCCGGCGGCCAGAGCCTGCTGCCGATGATGAAACTCCGTCTCGCCGTGCCCGACCTGCTCGTGGACATCGGAGGGCTCGCTGAGCTCGCGTACGCGGCGGCTGACGGTGCGCTGACCCGCATCGGAGCACTCACCACGTATCGTCAGTTGCAGCGGGACCCGCTGATCGCCCGCCGCTTTCCCGCGTTCGGCGACGCGCTCGCCGTCCTCGCGGATCCCCAGGTGCGGGCCCGCGGCACCATCGGGGGAAGCGTTGCGCACGGCGATCCCGCCGCTGATATGCTTGCGGTCCTGCTGGCGGTGGACGCGCAGGTGACGGTCGCGGGCCGCGGGGGCCTGCGCGCGGTCCCGCTCGACGATTTCCTGCTCGGGGTCTTCACCACACAGCTCGGTGCGGACGAGATCGTTACCGAGATCGTGATCCCGCACGCCGCTGCCATCCAGGCGTACGAGAAGTTCGAGCAGCCCGCGAGTCACCTGCCGCTGGCCGGCGTCTGCGTGGCGGCCGACGTGGTCGGCGGCGTAATCAACGAGCCGCGGATCGCCGTCACCGGGGTAGCGGGCCGCGCCTTCCGCGCCCGGGCGGCAGAGGAGATCCTGCGCGGAACTGTCCTGCGCGGAACTGTCCTGCGCGGCGGGGCGGCGGGTCCTGCCGCTGCGGACGTGGTGCGCGCGGCGGCGGCACGGGTCGCCGACGGCGTGGAGCCGCTCGCCGACCAGCACGCAAGCGGCCCGTTCCGGCTGCACCTGGCCGAGGTCCTCACCCGACGCGCCCTGGCCAGGGCCCTCACCCGCGCTGGCACCCCACAATTCCCATGACCCTCGTTCACCGTCACCGCCCGCCCGGGTTCCGGGAGGCCGCCCCTCCCACCTGGGCCCCCCGGGGCAGGGAACCCTCCGCAGACTCCATTACAAATCAGGATATTTCGTGATTTGCGTGCTGTTTCGGGAAGCGAGGATCAGCGTGTCATGCGGTGTGGAGATCACTGTGTCATCAGAGTGACGCCCACAGTCACTTTTTGACATGGTGATCTCCACAGTCGACAAGATGTCCCGGAATATGCGGGGCGAGGAGGTGACGGCGTGACAGACGGGACGCGGCCGGGCCTGATCGGGCAGGCTGTCAGGCGCAGCGAAGACCCGCGGCTGCTCACGGGCCGCGGGCAGTTCCTCGACGACGTGACCTTGCCCGGCCAGCTGCACGCGTACGTTGTCCGCAGTCCGGTCGCGCACGCTCGCATTGCCGCACTCGATGTCACCGCCGCCCGGCTGGCCGACGGCGTGGCTGCCGTCTTCACCGCTGCTGACCTGGAAGGGCGGATCCCGCCGATTTCCATGGCAGCCGAGCCGGTGCCAGGACCCGCCGTGCCGCCGGCGATTCCGCTGCTTGCCGGTGAGAGGGTGCGGTGGGCCGGGGAGCCCATCGCTCTTGTCGTCGCGCGGAGTCCTGCGCTCGCAGCCGACGCTGCCGAGCTCGTGGACGTTGACTACGAGCCGCTGCCCGCGGTGACCGGCGTTCTCGACGCGATCGCCGACGGCGCGCCTGTGCTGCACGACACCTTCACGCGCAACATCTGCTTCAGCAAGCGCATCGTCGGCGGTGACGCCGATGCGGCCTTCGCCGCGGCGGACCGGCGGGTCGGGCAGCGGATGGTCAGCCAGCGGCTGGCGCCGGTCGCGCTAGAGCCGCGCGGCGTGCTCGCCGCGTATGACCGGGACCGCGACGGCATGGATATCTGGGTCACCACCCAGCGGCCGCACACCTTCCGCCGGTCCATCGCGGGGATCCTGGGCATGCCCGTGGACCAGATCCGGGTGGTTGCCGGCGATGTGGGCGGCGGGTTCGGGTCGAAGGGCCCGCTGTACCCCGATCAGGTGACGGTCATCTTCGCGGCCAGGGAGCTTGGCCGCCCGGTGAAATGGGTCGAGGGGCGCTCCGAGAGCTTCCTGGCGACCACGCACGGCCGCGATCAGGTCGCTGACCTTGAGGTCGCGGTTGACGCCGACGGGCAGATCACAGCGATCCGCGGCAGCGTGTACGCGGGCATGGGCGCGTATCTCTACCTGAACGCGGCGGGGACACTGCTCGGCCGGATGGCACCTTTGCTGCCCCAGTCGTACCGGATCCGCGCGATCGACGTCGAGGTGCACGCCGTATTCACGAACGCGACCCCGATCGGCCCCTACCGGGGCGCCGGGCGACCCGAGGCGGCGTATTACACGGAGCGCCTGATCGACCTGGTGGCGGCGGAGCTGGGTCTTGACCCCACCGAGGTCCGGCGTCGCAACTATGTGACGACATTTCCGTATAAGACCTGTACAGGCCTCAGCTACGACAGCGGCGACTACCACGCTGCCCTCGACCTCGCGCTCGAACGCATCGGCTACTGGGGGCTGCGGAAGGAACAGGCACGCGCCAGGGAAGAGGGCAGGCTGGTCGGCGTGGGCACCTGCTCGTTCGTCGAGCTCGGCGGCGTCACGCCTGCCGTCACCGGCGGCAGCGGGATACCCGGAACCGCGGTGCTCACGGGAGATGCGGTGCTCACGGGAGATGCGGTGCCCACGGGAGATGCGGTGCCCATCGGAGACACAGCCACGGTCACGGTCGGCCCCGACGGCAAGGTCACCGTCGCCGTGGGCACGAGCGCGCACGGCCAGGGTCACGAGACGGCCTTCGCCCAGCTAGCCGCGGAGACCCTTGACGTGCCGTTCGGCGATGTCAGCGTCGTGTTCGGCGATACCGGGCTGGCCCCGTTCGGATTCGGCACGTTCGGCTCGCGCAGCGCTGCGGTGGGCGGGACCGCGGTGCTGCTCGCCTGCCGCGAGATCCTGGCCAAGGCCGCCGGGGCAGCGCCTGTCGGCCTGGGGGATCCGCCGCTCACCCTGGCTGAGACGGCAGCGCTGCTGGCCGGGACCGGCGGGCTCCGGGCGTCGGCCAGCGCCGCGCCAGCCGGTCCGACCTTTGCCTCGGGCAGCTACGCGTGCGCGGTCGAGATCGACCCGGATACCGGCCGGGTGACGATCACGCGGTTCGTGGCCGTCGACGACTGCGGTCGCGTGATCAACCCGCTGCTTGTGGACGGCCAGGTGCACGGGGGGATCGCCCAGGGAATCGGCCAGGCGCTGTACGAGCACGTCAGGTACGACGAGGACGGCCAGCCGCTGTCCGCGTCCCTGATGGACTACGCCGTACCAGGCGCGGCGCAGCTGCCCGCGATGGAGACGGCCCGGGTGGAGTCGCCATCTCCCCTCAACCCGCTCGGAGTCAAGGGCGTGGGGGAGAGCGGCACAATCGGCGCGACCCCCGCAGTGGTCAACGCGGTCATGGACGCGCTGAGCCCCTTCGGCATCAGGCACCTGGACATGCCCCTGACCCCGGAGAAGATCTGGTCCGCAATCCAGCGAGCGGCACCGCTCCCCGAGCAGCCCGCGCCCTGAGCGTTTGGTGTGGATGCCGCGCTGGTGTAGTTCCAGCTACATGAGCGCGGCATCCACACCAATGGGTGGTGGGTCGGGGGCTGGCGTAACCTCGGTCTGGACCGGTCTGGACCGGTCTAGACCGGGAGAGTGTGGGTGGAGGTCGCTGGGTGGGTGGATGTTGTGGCGTTTATGTCGCTGGCGAATCGGTGAGGCCGAGGAGTTCGGCGGCGGCCTGGGCGTTGGTGCGGGCTGCGCCGTACGTCGCCAGGTAGCTGCCGTTCATTCCATCGGGTGGCTGCCATACCGGCAGGCCCATCTCCACCACGACCGTGTCTGGCCGCCGGGCGATCAGGGCGCGGACCAGGGCCTGGGCGTGAACGTCGCGGTGCGCGTCCCGGACGACCACGATCAGCGAGCGCCCGGCGGCAAGCGTCACCGCGTCCGACGCGATTGTGTCGATGTCCGCGCCAGGTGCGCCCGCTGCTACTGTCACGACGCTCCCGTTCGGCAGCCAGGGGCTCAGGCCCCACGGCACCGATCCGACGGCGATGTTCTCCCGGGGTACCACCTCGATCACGACCGGGTCCGCAAGCCGGCCGAAGACCCCGGAAACCCGCAGCGCGCGGCGGGCGGCCTGCAGCCCGACGCGTGCGCCGTCCACGGCCAGCGCGGCACCGGCAGCGGCACCGGCACCGGCACCGGCACCGGCAGCGGCACCGGCACCGGCAGCGGCACCGGCACCGGCACCGGCAGCCCGCGCCAGCCACGCGCGCAGGTCCGCCACCCGGGCCGCCGCCTCCTCCACGCGTTCGGCTGGCAGCCGTCCGCTGGCTACCGCGCCGGCGAGCGCCGCGCGGACTGCCAGGTACACCTGCTCGCTCGTGTCGCGCCCGAAGCAGAGCAGGTCGTTGCCCGCAGCCACCGCGCGCACGGCGGCCTCGGGCATCCCGAACGGCTTGCGCACCGCCCGCATCTCGAGCGCGTCTGAGATGATCACGCCGGTGAAGCCGAGGTCGCCTCGGAGCAGGCCGCCGAGCGCGGCCCGGGATAGCGAGGCAGGGAGTTCGCCGGTCAGCGAGGGGACCCGCAGGTGGCCGGGCATCACGGCCGCGACCCCCGCCGCGATGGCGGCGGCGAACGGCGGCAGGTCACGCCGCCTGAGCAGGTCCAGCCCGCCGTCCACGGTGGCGATGACGTCGTGCGTATCCTGGCTGGTGCTGCCGTGACCGGGGAAATGCTTGGCGCACGCGGCGACCCCGGCGGATTGCAGGCCGGTCACGGCCGCGCCAGCGTGCCGCGACACGAGATCAGGCGAGGCACCGAAGGCGCGCGTGCCGATGACGGGATTGTCCGCCGCGGTGTTCACGTCCACCGAGGGCGCGAGGTCCAGGTTGATCCCGTGCGCGGCGAGGTCGGCTCCGAGCGCCCGGTAGATCGTCTGGGTCAGCGCGACATCGTCCACCGCGCCGAGTGCCGCGTTGCCGGGATACGGGCTCCCGGTCAGGTGCGCGATCCTGGTGACGTCGCCGCCCTCCTCGTCGATCGCGATGACCGGCTCGTCCGTCGCCGACCGCAGCGCGGCGGTGAGCGCGCTGAGCTGCCCGGGGTCCGCGACGTTGGGTCCGAAGAGCGTCACTCCTGCCAGGCCGTTCTCCAGCGCGGCGAGGATCCAGCGCGGGGCGTCGTGCCCGGTGAACGGCGGGATCAGGAGGGCGTCGGCGAGCCGGACGAGGGAGCGGTCGGCGGTCAGGTCGTGGCTCACCCCTTCACCGCCCCGGCGACGAGCCCCGACCGCATCCGCCGCGCCACGATCAGGAAGAAGGCCAGCGGCGGGATCGTGTACAGGGTAGAGGCGGCCATGATCGACCCCCAGTTCGCGCTGCCCCGGCCGAAGAAGTACTGCACGTACATCGGCAGCGTGAACTTCTGCTGGTCGGTGCCGATGAACGTAAGGACGAAGACGAACTCGTTCCACGCGTAGATGAACGAGAACACGCTGGTGGCCACGAGACCGGGCGCCACGAGCGGAAGCAGGATGCGCCAGAAGACGCGCGCCGGGCTGGCCCCGTCGATCGCGGCCGCCTCCTCAAGCTCCCTCGGGACCGTGGCGACGAAGTTGCGCAGCATCCAGATGGAGATCGGCAGCGCGAACGCGGTGTAGACCAGGATGAGCCCGGTCAGGCTGTCCAGCAGGTTCAGCCTGCGGAAATCGACGAACAGCGCGATGACAAGCGCCTGCTGGGGCAGCATCTGCACGATCAGCAGCATGATCAGGAACGACGCGCGGAACCGGAACCGGAACCGGGCCACCGCGATCGCGGCGAGCAGCGAGAGCAGCGACGAGGCCACGACGACGGTCACCGTGACCAGCAGGCTGTTGCGCAGCGCGGTCCAGAACGAGATGCCGCTGCTGCCGCTGAGCACGTCGCGGAAGTTCCCCAGGGTCGGGTGCGCCGGCAGCGGGTGCGGGGTAAGCGCGAAGATCTCGCGGGTCGGCTTGAACGCCGTGCCGACCATCCAGAAGATCGGGAACAGCGTCACGACCGCGACGAGCGCCCCGGCGCCGTTGACCCCGACGCGGCGCAGCCGCCGGGTAGCGCGCGGGCTGAGGCGGGAGCGGGGCCTGACCGCCGGAGATTGGACATTCAGTTTTCCGAACGGGAGCGGCGTGGCAGTCATGCCCCCGGCTCCCGTCTTGCGGTGATGCCGCAGGCCCGTCGTGTGCCAGTCATGCTGTTGCCCCCTGTCGGACGGACGCGCGGACGTAGCCCACGGTAATGATGAGCAGGATGACGGTCAGGATCAGCGCGAGCGCGGCGCCGAGCCCGTAGCTGGGCGGCAGCGTGAACGCCTTGTCGTAGGCGTAGATGCCGAGGTTGTACTCGTCCCGGTTGCCGAGTTCCCCGGTGATCAGGTACGCCTGGGTGAATACCCCGAAGTCCCAGATGACCGACAGCAGCAGGAGCACGAGGAAGATGGGCTTGAGCAGCGGGTAGGTGATCTTCCAGAAGACCCGCCAGGGGCTGGCCCCGTCCACCCTCGCGGACTCGTTCAGCTCGGCGGGGATGGTCTTGAGCCCGGCGAGCACGGAGACGGCGATGAACGGGAAACCCTGCCAGACGACCAGCAGGGTGAGCAGCGTGTAGGCGGGCAGCGCGCCGCTTGTCGACCAGTTGTAGCCCGCCCAGTGGGTGCTCCCGACCAGCCAGTGCGGCATCTTCGCGAGCGCCCAGTCCACCACGCCCCCGTCGGGGTCGAAGAGCCAGAAGAAGATGACGCTCGCGGACACGGCGGGCGTGGCCCACGCGAGCAGCGCCGCGGTGCTGACGAACGCCGCCATCCGCCGGCCGAGCCGGTGCAGCAGCAGCCCGACGAGAGTGCCGGTGACCAGCGTGAGGGTGACGACGACGGCGGCGAACACCAGGCTGATCCGCAGCGAAAGCCAGAACTCGGGATCGTGCAGGATCCCGGTGAAGTTGCCCGCGCCCACCCACTGCGCGGGCGCCGCCCCGGTGACCTGCGGCAGCCCGTAGTTCTGGACCGAGAAGGACCCGATCTGGATCGTCGGCCAGACGAGCAGCAGCCCGATCGCCGCCACCGACGGGAGCAGCAGCAGGTAGGGAGCGAGGCGGTAGCGGCGGACGAGCGCGAACGCGCGGGTGCCCGGCCGCGGACTCGGCTGCTTGCGGACACCGCCACGACGTACCCGTTCGGCTACCTTGTCTTTTTTGGCTTGGACGGTGTCAACCATGAATGAAGCATCCCCAGCGGTATGTTGTCCTGGCCAGGCAGCCGGAAGACGAGGCTGCCTGGCCAGGGACAGCTCAGCTCGTCGATCCCGTGTTGAGCACGTTCTGCAGGGCGGTGTTCGCCGCCTTGACGGTGGCCGTGAACGGCGCGCCCTGCATGAGCTTCTTCATCATGGTCGGGATGATCTGATCGGTGGCGTCAGCTGTCGCCCAGTTCTTCGAGTTCAGCGGCGAGATCTGGGTGACGGTGGCCGCCTTGGCGAACCCTGACATGATCGGGCTGCCCGCGTAGGCGCCGCCGGTGAGCTGCGACGTGAACGCGGGGAAGAATCCCTGCGTGTTGGCGAACGAGGTCGCGTTTCCGACGCTGTCCATCACCTGGATCAGGTCCCAGTCGGCTGTCTTGTACTTGCTGTTCACCCAGACGCCCAGGTCAGAGCCTCCGGCGAAGGCCGGTGCGGGGGCCGGGCCGGCCTGGCTGGGGATGGGGAACGAGGCCCAGCTGGCCTGGTCGGTGGCGCTGGCGGGGAATTCGGCCTTCGCCCACGGGCCGTCGATGTACATGTCGAGCTTGCCGAGCGCGAAGTCCTCGTTCGCGCCGCCTGAGGTGGCGCCTGTGTTGCCGAGCTCGGTCTGGCCCACGTACTTGGCCGGGGAGAGGTGGCTGGCCGTGTACAGGCCGGCGTAGAACGTGATGCCGGCCTCGGACTGCGGGCTGTTCAGCTGGGCGACCCACTTCCCGCCCTGCGCCGTGGCGACCTGGCCGCCCGCGCCCCAGATGAAGCTGACGATGCCGTTGGTGTAGTTGCTCGGGGCGCCGATGCCGTACGTGCCCGGGTATTTCTTCATCAGCGCGCGGGCGTCGCTGGTTAGCTGCGCCCAGGTGGCCGGCGGGGAGGTGATGCCGGCCGCGGCGAACTGGTCCTTCCGGTACCAGATGCCGCGCACCCCGCCAAACCAGGGCACCGCGTACACGTTGCCGTTCTGCGTGTCGTTGGCGAGCATCCCCGATACGACGTCAGCCTTATTGGACCAGGAGCTCACGCTGCCCGTGATGCTGGCGAGCATGCCGAGGGACGCGTCGGTAGGAGTGTCAGTGTTGCCGAGCTCGGTGATGTCGGGGCTGTTCTTGCCGCCGGACAGCGCGTTCGTCCAGTCGGTGGTGCGCACCGTCCACGGGACGTACACGACCTTGACGGTGGTCTTGGCGTACTGCGGGTAGCTCTTGTGGAACTGGGTGGTCACGCCGTTCATCCAGCTGACCTGCGGCGGCGTGGAGGCGCCCATCCGCCAGACGACAAGCTGTGCTGGCGCGCTCGACGTGGCCGTCGTAGCGCTGCCGCCCGAGGCGCAGCCTGCCGCCGCGCCCGCGAGCGCCACGGCCGCGCCTACGCGGGCGGCCGTTCTGCTGAATCTCACCGCTGAATCTCCCTTCCCGGTTTCGTCCCGGCCGGAGCACGTACGCGTGCGGTCGGCGTCTGAGTCACGCGAGCCCGCCCGCTGGCTGCCCGCCGTCTAGGCTGCGCTGTCTAGGCTGGCATCGGCCACCTGGCCTCTTGCTGGCCCGGCTGGCTGGCCCGGCTGGCAGGCTTGCCACCTGACTGGCTCCATGGCTGCTGTTGAATGAAACGCTGCTTCCGGATGAAACGCTGCTTCCGGACGAAACTAACAGGAAACTTTCCTATAAGATAGGCTCTGTTGCCAGATCGAAACAGAAGCGATTCCCGGGCGCTGGCCGCCACGGAAGGCCCGGAGGCCGAAAGGCCGCGCGGAAGGGGGCGGCATGGTGCGACGGCCGGGAACACCGAGCCTGCTGCGGGAGCTGAACGACAAGGCTGCCCTCGAGCTGCTGCTCACCGGCGGTCCGCTGACCCGCGCCCAGATCGGAGTGCATACCGGGCTGTCCAAGGTCACCGCCTCACAGCTGCTCGTACGCCTCGAGGAACGCGGCCTCGTCCATGTCGTCGGCGAGCAGGCAGGCGGGCGCGGGCCGAACGCGGCGCTCTACGCGGTGGTGCCGTCGAGTGCCTACGTAGCCGGGCTGCACGTCGAGTCGGACATGGTCAGCGCCGGCGTCGCGGACGTCACGGGCCGTGTCGTCACCGAGGTGACCGTCGACCCGAACGGCGCGGAGGACCCCGTCGAGCTTGTGCGCAGCGCGGTCGCCACGGCCTGCCGCAGCGCGGGCGTGGAACTTTCGCTGCTTAACGCGTTCGTGATCGGCAGCCCTGGCGTGGTGGACCCGCGGACGGGGGATCCCAGGCTCGCGGTGAACCTGCCCTACTGGCACGAGGGCGTGCTCGCCGCGCTGCGCAGCGCCCTGCACCGCAGCGTCACCATCGAGAACGACGTCAACCTGGCGGCGATGGCCGAGCACGCGGTCGGCGCGGCCCGCGGCGTCGACGACTTCGTGCTCGCCTGGATCGGTGTCGGCCTCGGCCTGGCCACCATGCTCGGCGGCCGGCTGCACAGGGGCGTGACGGGGGCGGCCGGCGAGATCGGCTACCTGCCGGTGCCCGGCGTGCCGCTGCCCGAGGACATCACCCGTCCCGACGCCGGCGGCTTCCAGTCGCTCGTAGGCGCGAAGGCGGTCCGCACGCTCGCGGCCGGCCACGGATTCACCGGCCAGTCGGCGGGGGCAGCGGTCCGCGCGGCCGTGTCGTCGATCGGCGCGGCGGGCGGTGCTGGCGGTGCTGGCGGGGCGGGCGGCACAGCGTTCCTCGACGAGCTCGCGCGCCGGGTTGCGGTCGGGATCGCCTCGGTAGCCGTCGTGCTCGACCCCGGCCTCGTCGTGCTCGGCGGCGAGGTAGGCATGGCGGGCGGTGCCGCGCTCGCCGCACGGGTCGCGGCCGAGGTAGGCCGGATCTGCCCGGCGACCCCGCGCGTCGTCGCGACCGGAGTCACCGGCGGCCCGGTGCTGCGCGGCGCCATGCTGGCGGCCGTGGGCCAGGCGAGGGCAGAGCTCCTAGCCTCCGTCTGTGCCTGAGAAAGCCTCCGTCTGTGCCTGAGAAAGCCTCCGTCTGTGCCTGAGAAAGAGGCTGCGGGAGGCGATCGAGTCACTCCGCCAGCTATCTGACAGTTGCGGCTAACGTTAGCCAGTGCTAACGTTAATGATAATGAGCGCTAGCGGAGGGAGAGGGATATGGGTCAGGCAGTCGCGTTTTTCGAGGTGATCAGCCCTGACGCGGAGAGGGCGCAGAAGTTCTACGCCGAGCTGTTCGGCTGGCAGGTCGCCGCCGACCCGGCCATGGGAGGGTACGGACTCGTCGACACCGGCGGCGGCGAGGGCGCCATCGGCGGCGGCATCGGATCGTCCGCGGACCAGGGTGAGCTCGGCGTGAAGATCTACATGCGCGTCGACGACCTGGACGCGTACCTGGACCGGGCCGAGAAGCTCGGCGGCAAGCGCCTCGTGCCGCCGACGGATCTGCCCGGGGACTTCGGCAAGTTCGCCATCTTCGCCGACCCGGACGGCAACCCCGTCGGGCTGTGGGCCTGACGGAGATCATGGTGAACGATCGGGGGGGTCTTGGAGGGTCGTCCCCCCTGGCCAGCACCGAGCCGCAGGATGGCGCGGTCGGCGACGAAGCGGCGGACCAGGCGCTGCGGGCGCTCGCCGAGCCGCGCCGGCGCGCCATCCTGCGGCTCGTCGCGCGTGACGAGCTGGCCGCCGGCGAGATCGCCTCGGCGTTCGACGTGACTCGCACGGCGGTCAGCCAGCACCTCACCGTGCTCAAGGGCGCCGGGCTGCTCACCGAGCGCCGGGACGGGACCCGCCGTCTCTACCGCGCCCGGCCGGAGGGGCTGGACGGGCTGCGGCAGTTCCTCGACGAGATGTGGGCATCCGCCCTCGACATCGGCCGCCGGATTGTCGAAGCCGAGCGGGGCATCACCGACGACGACCAGGCGAGCGCTGCGGGGGGTCTCGGGGGGCGCGAAGCGTCGTCCCCCCGGGCTAGCAGGACCGGGTAGGCCGGCAGTACGCCCGCCGCGACCCGCCGCTCCGTGACGACGCAAGAAGGGCAGTCCTCATGTTCATCGCCATCGCCATCCACCACGCCGCGCCCGAGTATGCGGACGAGTTCATCGACTTCATGCACAAGGTGATTGACGCGGCCCGCGATTCGCCAGGCCTGCTGGAGTTCACGGCGTGCCGCGATCCGAGGAATGGCGTCCTCGCCGGGTTTTCCCGCTGGGAGAGCGCCGACGCCTTCCAGGCGGCCCTGCCCACGATCTCCAGCCTCGGCCCGCTGCGCAAGCCGGAGTGGTCCACCAGGCCCGACGAGCTGATCACGCTCGTCGAGGCCGCCTGACCTGTCATCTGCCTGACCTATCATCTGCCTGACCTACCATCGGCCTGACCTACCATCGGCGCCCTTGCGGCGCACGGGCTGACGCCGGGCGTGCTGGTCACCGTCATTACCCGGCAGCCGTTAGGTATCCAAGGTTTTGTTGCACTGCTTTTTGTTGCACTGCTTTTGTTGCACTGCTGTCAGGCGGCCCTGGTCTCGCGCAACCGGTCGCGCCCGTTACGGCGCCTGTGGTCCACTTATATCCATGGCTGCGACTCGTGATCCGGGCGACCATGTCGTGACGCGCTTGCGCAGGCCGCCGGTCCGGCAGGCGATGGTGGTGCGCAGCGATATCGGTCACACGTTCGGTACGTTCGTGCGGACCATCGGTGCCTGGTGGCCGGTCCAGCCGTTCTCCGCGGGCAAGGATCGAGTCCGCGATGTCACCATCGAGCAGCGCCGCGGCGGTCGCGTCTACGAGACCTGGGCGGACGGCACCGTCGTCGACTGGGGAGAGCTGCTCGCCTGGGAACCGCCGGCCCGCTTCGTAATGACGTGGAACATGACGACGGCGGCGACGGAGGTCGAGCTGACGTTCACCTCGCTCGGCCCCGCGCTGACCCGTGTCGCGGTCGAGCACAGAGGCTGGGAGGCGCTCTCCGACGAGCAGCTGGCGGCTGACTGCGCGCTGCGCGGAGGCTACCTCGGTGGTGCCTACGCGACCGGCTGGGCGCGTATCCTCGGTGCCCTGGCCGTGGCGGCGGAGACTGCGGGCTGAGCATTCGCTGACCTTGACGACGCCGGCCGAATCAGCTCTTTGGCCAGGCCTTTGAAACGTGCGTTGCCAGGCATTTGAAACGTGCGTTGCACTGTGCGCGTGGCCGGATAATGGATGGCACATCGCAGGCTTCTGTCTCTGAGCTTTGGGCTCAGACGCACTGCTCACCGGGGGCGCGGTTCCGTAACGAGGGTCGTTAGGGGGTGAGTGCCTTGACGCGGAGTCAGCCCGCCATGCATCGGGCCATCCTGGTGCTTGACGTCGAGAAGTTCAGCGGCCGTACCGATTCCGATCTGCTCGCCGTCAGGCGCGGCATGTACAAGGCCCTCACGCAGGCGTTCGCGCGGACCTCGATCGATTTAAGACGATGCATCCGCGAGGACGCCGGCGACGGGGTTCTCGTCCTTGTCCCGCCGGATACGCCGAAGAGCCTGCTGGTCACCAAGGTCGTTCCCCGGCTGGTGGCCGCGCTGGGGCGGCACAACGCGACGTGCGGAGCGCAGACGCGGATCCGGCTGCGGGCGGCGCTGGACGCGGGCGAGGTCCACTCCGATTCGCACGGCGTCACCAGCCACGCGATCAACCATGCCTTCCGGCTGACCGAGGCTCCCGCGCTGAAGTCAGCGCTCAGCGCCGCCTCGTCCGCAGTGCTCGGCGTGATTGTGTCGGCCGGGTTCTACGACGACGTGGTACGACATGACCCGGCAGCGGAGGCCAGCATGTACCGTCCGGTCCGTGTCGCCGTCAAGGAGACGAAGACGACGGCGTGGATGCGGTTGTTCGACGGTGGTGACGCCGTCGCTCCTGATGGCCAGGCAGCCAACGGATCCGGTCGCAGGCCTGTACTGTCAGCGCCCGTCGCCGAGCTGGGCTCACTCACCTCGGAGCGCCCGCCGGATCGTGATCCCGGCACAGCTGAAAGCCCCGTTGCGGCAGGCCCCGTTGCGGCTGGCCCGGATGCGGCTGGCCCGGATGCGGCTGGCCCCGTTGCTGGCGGCCCCGGAGCGGGCCGCGGCGCCAGCGAGCCGCGGTCGCCGTCACCGCGGCCAGCAACGGGGCTGCCTCCCGACATCGGCGCCTTCACCGGCCGCGATGCCGAGCTCGCCGAACTCCAGGCCCTCGTCACGAGCCGGACGAGCAGCGCGCTGGTGATCTGCGTGATCAGGGGCAGCCCGGGAGCGGGCAAGACCGCGCTCGCCGTCCACTTCGGGCACCGTGCCGCCGCTCAGTTCCCCGACGGTCAGCTCTACGTGAACCTGCACGGATCCGACCCGCCGCCGCTGCCGCCGCACGGTGCCGCGTTCAGCCAGCTGCTCGGCGCGCTGGCCGTGGATCCGGCACAGATCCCCGCCGACCCGGCCGAGCAGGCGCGGCTGTACCGTAGCCAGCTCGCCGGCCGCCGCATGCTTGTCGTACTGGACGACGTGGCGACCGCGGATGATGTACGGCCGCTGGTCACCGGCTCGCCAGACTGCGTGGTCCTGGTCACCAGCCGCCACCGGCTCGGCGAGCTGACCGCCGTGGAGGCCGCCCACCGCGTCACCGTAGACCTCACCCTTGACCGGCTCACTCGCCAGGAATCGGAAGCTCTGCTCGAGCGCGTCGCAGGCACAGCCCGGATCAGCTCCGACCGGGAGGCCGCCGCCGAGCTCACCCGGCTGTGCGGCGGGCTGCCGCTGGCGCTGCGTCTCGCCGCGGCGTGCCTGGTGGCCGATCCGTCCCTGACTCTCGCCGGACTGGCGGCCGGGCTCAGGGCCGAGCGAGACCGGACGGACCCCCGCCCGGCTCACGGAGACTATGCCGCGGAAGCCCGGCTGGTGCTCGCCCGGTCATGCCACACGCTGACGCCCAAGGCCGGGCGGCTGTTCCGGCTGCTCAGCTTGCCCGCTGGTGCGGATGTCAGCGCGGCCGCCGCCGCCGCGCTCGCCGACACGACCGCGGGCCAGGCGCGGCACCTGCTCAATGCCCTGACCAAAGCCCAGCTGGTCGAGCAGATCGGGGCCGATCGATACCGGCTGCCCGAGCCGATGCGCCGGTATGCGGACGAGCGAGCCGGTGCCGACGAGCCTGAGGCCGTCCGCCAGGCAGCCATCAGGCGACTGCTCGTCTGGTACCTGCGAACCGCCGACGCCGCCGCCCGGGTCCTCGACTCCCGCCGTGGCCCGGTCCCTCCCGACGCGGTCGGCACTGACGCGGTCGGCACTGACGCGGTCGGCACTGACGCGGTCGGCACTGACGCGGTCGGCACTGGCGCGGTCGGCACTGGCGCGGTCCGAGCGGTCCGTCAGCCGTTGCCCTTCACCTCCCGGGTCCAGGCACGGCGATGGTGTGAGGCAGAGCGCGCCAACCTGGTGGCAGCCGTCCGCCAGGCGGCGAAGCTAGCCGAATACGCGGTCGCATGCCAGCTCGCCACCGCTATCCACGGCATCTTTGACGTGCGCGGCCATGGGGCCGACCAGCTTGCCGTCCTGAGCATCGGCCGTACCTCGGCCCGCCGGATCGGCGACTGGTCCGGTGAGGCCAGGATGCTGGATCGCCTCGGCGACGTCTGCTGTGATCTGCAGCGGCTCGATGAGGCACTCGGGCGGTATCAGGAGGCTGCCGTCATCCGGCGGGAGCACGGTGCTCTGGACGGTGAGGAAGCCGGCTCTCCGCATGGTGAGGGGCCGGGCGCGGACGTCTCCCGCCGTGGGGCCAAGCGAATCCCGCCTCGTCGGAGGCTTCGCGCGCGGGTGCTGCTCACGGCTGCCCTGGTCGTCGTCCTGCTGATCGGCGCCCTCGCCGGGGCGCGCTGGTACGTCGCGCGGAGCTGCGGGTCCGGTGTGCAGCGGGCGGGACCTGCCGGCCAGTGCGTCGGCGTGACCGACGGCTCGGTGATCTTCGCCGCATACCTCAAGTCAGTGGAACAGAAAATCCGTGCCGAGAACGCGTGGGTGACCGGCGCGCACAAGCCCTTCGTAAGCATCGGCTACCTCATCCCGATGACCGTCACCGCGGCGGACAGCGAGAGCCAGGACGCTGTCCGCCACCAGCTCGAAGGCGCGTATCTGGGCCAGTACGAGGCCAACCACTCCGCGGCGGACGGCAAGGGTCCGCTCATCCGGCTGCTGCTGGCCAACGACGGCAGCCAGGCGGCGTACTGGGCACCTGTCGTCAAGGAGCTGGAGCAGCGGCAGGGCTCGCCGGATCATGTGGTGGCCGTGGCCGGCCTCGGCCCGAGCATTCAGAATACGGTGAACGCGGTAACCCAGCTCGGCGCGATCGGCATCCCGATCGTCGGCGCGACCATTACCGGCAACAACCTGGAGGATTACCTACCGCCGTCGCCTACATCAAGTCGGCCGCCAAGACCGCCCTGCTGATCCAGGACACCAACCCTGACGACGACTATGCCACGACTCTCGGCGCTGACTTCCGGACAAGCTACCTGGCCACGGGCGGCACCCTGCTCGGGTCCGCATCATATGACTCGCGTCAGCCGCTCCTCGCCACCACGTATCAGAACGCAGTGGTCGACATCTGTCAGAAGGATCCTGACGTCATCTACTTCGCCGGCCGTGGCAGGGATCTGGCGGGATTCATTGAGCAGCTGGCCCCCGGCTGCCCTGATGGGAAATTTACCATCCTGACCGGCGATGACGCATCCCTGCTGCGGGTGGACGGGAATCTCGAAGAGGCCATGAGGAACAGCCACATAACAGTCAAATATACCGCCCTCGCCAATCCGGCCGAGTGGAATGACCGGCAGGCAGTATCTCAGCAGGCCGTCGGTTCTTTCAAGCGGTACTTCGAAATGCTGTTCCCGGGCCAGAGCCAGCAGCAGGAACTCGACGACGACGGAGCCATCATGGCACACGACGCGGTACTCACCGCCGTGACCGCGATTAGGCTCGCCTCAGGTCCCGCTGACCGCGCGGTCTCGTCGGCGGCGGTGGGGAGCGCGTTCAAGCGGCTCAACGGCGCAGACGAGATTCCAGGCGTGAGCGGATGGATATCCATCGGCCCGGATGGCAACCCCGAGGGCAAGGCCATCCCGATCATGAAGTTGCAGCCGGACGGCAATACCACGTTCGTCCAGCTCTCGTCGCCGACCGGCACGCCGCTCGGTCCGCCCGGCCGGTAGCGGCTGGCGTTCAGCGGAGTGTGCAGCTCGGACGGGACACGGCTGTCAGCCCGTTGTGTCGGTGGCGGTCCGTATCGTCACGAGACGTGATGTCCGTGACCCAGGGGGGGACGCACTCATGCTCACGTTTGACCATGTCCATGACCGTGTGGCGGTGAACGTCGATGGTGTGGAGTACCTCGTCATCGTCGCTGTCGACAATCCCCCACGGCGTGAACTGATTCTCTACTGCGTAGACGAGAGCCTTCTCGTCGGGCTGGCCGTCGAGGCCCAGCACGATGTCTACTGGGTCACGCTGCCACTCGACGACCGCGTGGTCTACACGGGGAACGATGTCGAGGCCGCTATCCGGTGGGCTACTCTCGAAGACCAGCTGTAGGAGGAAACGATGCAGGTCACGCTTGTCAGCCAGATCATGGAGCACCTGCGGCCCTACGGCATGTACAGCATCCCCGAGGACCCCGGGGAGCCCATCGTCACCAAGCGCGGCGGCAGGATCCAGCTCACCGAAACCATTGGCGGTCTCACCATCACCATTACGCGCAAGGACGGCCGCGTGATCACCGCCACCCGGCCCGCCGACGATCCCGGCAAACTCGCCCTTTCGGTACGGGTAATCAACGGGAAGGCCCGGGGCTGAGTTTCGCCCGTACCCCGTTGACCGTACGGTCAACGGGGGAGGATCTCCTCGATGGCCGAGGTGACCTCCGGCGACTCCGGGTCGGTCCGCGGGCGGAACCTGCTGGTCACCTCGCCAGCCGGCGAGATCAGGAACTTCTCGAAGTTCCACTGGATGTCCCCGGCTTCACCTGACGCGTCCGGCGTCGCGGTCAGCTCGGCATAGAGTGGCTGCCTTTCCTCGCCGTTGACGTCGGCCTTCTCGAACATGGGGAACGTCACGCCGTAGGTGGTGGAGCAGAACGTCTGGATCTCGTCCGCCGTGCCGGGCTCCTGGCCTCCGAACTGGTTCGACGGGAAGCCGAGCACGGTGAAGCCGCGTTCTTCGTAGCGCTTCTGCAGCCGCTCCAGACCCTCGTACTGGGGCGTCAGGCCGCACTTCGAGGCGACGTTCACGATAAGCAAGGCCTTGCTGGCATAGTCCGCGAGCGATGCGGGCTCACCTGACAAGGTATGCAGCGGGATGTCGTACAGGCTCAACTCTGACCCCTTCGGTCGGCGGGGGATGACCGGGGGTCGTCCCCCGGGGCTAGCGTCGCGGGGGATGACCGGGGGTCGTCCCCGTGGCTAGCACTGCTGGTCGCACGTAGGCTGACGCGCTCTCCAACCGCCGCCGGGCCCGGGTCATTCCGCGCTGCGCCAGATCCGCCGAGTGTTCATCTCCAGGCACGGATGGCGCGGTCGTTGTGCCTGCATCCAGTCAGCGGAAGTCGTCGGCGTGGTCTGCCGTCCACTCGCGGAACGTGCGGGCCGGTGTTCCGGTGATCTCCTCGACCGTGCGCGTGACAAGTTCCGGTTCCGTGACGAACCCGGCCCAGGTGTCGAGTGCGCTATCGACGAACGAGGGATCACCCCAGGCGGTGAGCAGCTGCTGCCGCGCGGCTTCCGGCGACATCTCCTCGAAACGCGACGGGCGGCCGATCACCTCGCCGATGGTGCGCACCTGCTCGGCCTGGGTGAGCACCTGGGGCCCGGTCAGGAGATATTTCGCCCCGCCATGCCCGTCGCCTGTCAGCGCGCGAACCGCCACAGCCGCGATGTCCCGCTCGTGGATAAGCGACCTGGCCGCCGCGCGATAGGGCCAGCGCACGACGCCGTCGGCGCGGATCTGGGGCGCCCACATGAGAGTGTTTGCCGCGAACCCGCCGGGCCGCAGGAAGGTCCAGTCCAGTCCCGACCGCTCGATGAGCCGCTCGATATCGGCGTGGAATGCGATCGGATCCGTCTTCTGCCCGTGGTCATCTCGTACACCCATCGACGAGAGATAGACGATGCGGTGCGCATGTTTCCTGACCACGTCCAGGACCGCGGGCGCGGCCTCGGCCGTGAGGAAGGGCCACACAAGGAATACGGCATCGACCCCGTACAGGCACGCGTCCAGGGTGTCCGGGATGGACAGGTCGCCGCGCACGACCTCGACGCCGGTCGGCAGGGCCGCCCGCGTTCCGGCCGAACCGGGATTTCGCGCCAGCGCGCGGACGGCGGCGCCTGTGCCGAGCAACCCGGACACGACGTGTCGGCCGACCTTTCCGGTCGCCCCGGCCACCAGAGTCACGCTTTGTCCGGTCACGAAGGTTCTCCCCTTGTCCCCGATGTCACGTCGGTCCGTGTCGCAGTGCCTCGCCAGCGTTCCTGGCGGGCGACACTACCGAGGCTAAGACCTCAACTATTGTTAAGGTCAAGTTGGACGAGATGGGGGTCGGCCATGAGCGAACCAGCGCGGGATCCGGCGGAGCTGAGCGTCGGTCAGCTCGCTGCCCGCAGCGGCGTCGCCGTCTCGGCGCTGCACTTCTATGAGAAGCGTGGGCTGATCACCAGTCGCCGCACCGCTGGCAATCAGCGACGCTACCGGCGAGACACGCTTCGGCGCGTGGCGCTGATCCGCATCGCACAGCGGGTCGGGATCTCGCTGGCGGATATCCGCGCGGCGCTCGCTGAGCTACCTGATGGCCGCACCCCCGCACGAGAGGACTGGAAGCGACTGTCGCAGCGCTGGCAGACCGAGCTCAGCCAGCGGATACGCCACCTCGAGCAGCTGCGCGATGACTTCACCGACTGCGTGGGATGCGGCTGCCTGTCGATCGGCCGATGCCTGCTGGCCAACCCCCACGATCGCCTCGGCAAACAGGGCCCGGGTCCCCGGCGACTGCTCCAGTCCTAGTGCAGCCGCTCCCGCACGGGAGGACTGGGAGCGATTGTCGCAGCGCTGGCAGGCTGAGCTCAGCCAGCGGATACGCCACCTCGAGCAGCTGCGCGATGACTTCACCGACTGCGTGGGATGCGGCTGCCTGTCGATCGGCCGATGCGTGCTTGCCAACCCCTACGATCACCTCGGTAGGCAGGGCCCGGGTCCCCGGCGACTGCTCCAGCCCTAGTGCAGCCGCCGCATTGATCCTTCGGGTTCAGGTCCGGGCGAAGCCCTGTCACAGTCTCCGAGCGGACCGCCGCCGCCTGCGTGCGGTCGTCGGCGCAGTCTGCGCGGTTGCTGCCGGGCCTATCTGCCCGGCCACCTTTTCATCACTTCACGTACACGCTCGAATTCATATTGTGATCAAGGTTAGGCAAGTGAGATGATTCGACTATAGGTTCGAGATTCGATCCGGAGCAGGAGCGCGCTCCTGGCCGCAGCCTAGGGGGTGACGCCGTGACGATTGCGCCTGACCGCGACGGTGGCGGCTTTGCCCCGTCTGGTTCCGGTTCCGGGCCTGGTTTTGGCGGGCGGTTGTCGGCTGCATGTGCGGCGGTGGGGGAGCTGGCGGATGCGGCGGGGGAGCTTGGCGGGGTGGCCGGTGAGGATGTGGCGGGGGTGATGGATGCGCTGACGACGCTGGTGTGCCGGATCGACGGGATGCGGTGGCGGTGGCGGCCTCTGCCCGGGACCGGGATCTGCTGCGGCTGCGGGGCGCGCGGAATCTCATGGGCTGGCTGCGGTCTGATCCGCGCACCTTCGATGACGCCTGGATGATCTCCCGGCTCGCGGGTGCCGGGCGGCGGCTGCCCGGGATCACCGGGCTGCTTGCTGAGGGGCGGATCGGCCTGGCGCAGGCGGGGGCTGCCTGCTGGCAGGTCTCCCACCTGCCTGACCTGCCACAGCAACCCGGGGAAGCACAGGCTAGCCCGGACGACGACGGCGGCCCGGAGAGCGCCGGACGGGGCGCCGGTGGGGGCCGTGAGGATCGCGGCGGTGCGTGCCATGACCGCCCGGACACAGGCGCAGACGAGACACCTGGCGGCGACGGGTGTGGCGCCGGTGGCGGGAGCGCTGGGAGGGGCTCTGCTTCCGGCGGCGGGGCTGATCCGGAGGGGGATGTGTGGGCGGGGCTGTGGCGGCTCGGGGATGTGCACGCCGCCGCGGATGAGCTGTTCTCCCGGTTCCTGCCGGGGATGGACCCCGCCGGGGTGCGGGCGCTGGGCGCGCACCTGCGGGAGGCGGCCGACGCCCGGGAGCGGGCCGCGGGCGACTATGACGAGTACCAGCAGCGGAAGCTGCGGATCTCCCGGTCGCTGGGCGGCACGGCCGAGATCAGCGGGAGGCTGCATCCCGCTGCCGCCGAGCAGGTCATCGCTGCGTTCGAGGACCTGGGCGGCAAAGCAGGCCCCGCGGACACCCGGACCAAGGCACAGCGCTGGGCCGACGTCTTCACGGGCCTCCCCGGCCTCACCCCGGACACCCCCGCCCCCGCTTCCGCCGCCCCGAGTGTCCCCGCCCCGGCCGCCACCCCTTCTTCCGCCCCCGCCCCCTCCGCAGGCAGCCCCTCCGCCGCGGGCGCCAGCAGCTCCGGTGATCCGGGCCCGGATGCCCCCGACGCTGGTCGTGAAGGTGCCCGTGGCCCGGGTCCGGCTGGCCCGGGTCCGGCTGGCCCCCGTGACGGCCTGGGCAGCGGGGGGCCAGCCGTCGGCGACGGTGATCCGGATGACAGCCAGTATCCCGGTGGTGCGCAGTATGACGGCCAGAGCAGCCCGGATGACGAGCCAGATGACGACCGGCCCTACGCAGACGCCGGACATCACCACCATGACGGTTCACACGGCGGGAGTGGTTCAGACAGCGGGAGCGACTCACACAGCGTGGACTCGTCGCCTGGCGGCGCCCCGTGGCCCGCAGCCCGGGACAGCGAACCGGCTGACGGCCAGACCGGCAGGGCCGGCAAAGGCGGCCCGCGTGCCGGCGAGCCGGGCAGGGGCGAGCCGGGCAGGGGACACGGCCAGCATGCGCCGCCGGGGGTGGCGCCGGCTGCGTTCAGCCGCGCGCGTACCCGGGTCCTGGTCACCATCCCGATCTCCACGCTGCTCGGCTGGCCGATGTCGCCAGGTGCTGTGCTCGGCTCAGGCATCCCCGTGACGGGGGAGACCGCACGGCGGCTGGCCTGCGACGCCGAGACCGTCCGCATCATCACCGGTCCCGCAGGCTTGGCCCAGCAATCCGTCCCCGCCTGGCCGGTACCCGGTCAGCCGGTACCCGGTCAGCACGGACCCCCCTGGTCCGCCCGCAACGGTCACAGCGGCCAGCCCAGCCAGGACCCCGGCGGACCCGACAGGCGCGCGAGAGACGGCTGCACCCAGGACGGCTGCACCGGCGGCGGTGACGGTGACGGTGACCTGTGCGGAACCGATGAACCGCCGCCACTCTTGGACGCAACCGGGCAGCTCACCCGTATGCTCGCCGCCGCGATCGCCCAGCTGCCCGGGCCCCTGGGCCGCCCCTCGGCCGTGCTTGACGTCGGCCGCAAGGACCCCGGCTGGACCCCGCGGCAGCGTGATGCCCTATATGCCCGGTACGGCGGGCGGTGCTGCCGACAGCGGTGCAGCGCGCGGGCGACCGTGATCCACCATGTGATCTTCTGGGCCGACGGCGGGACCACCTGCGTGACGAACGGGGCCCCTGTCTGTGAATATTGCCACTGGCTTGTGCACGAGGGCGGCTGGCGGCTGAGCAAGGACCCCGACGGGCAGATCACCCTCCATCCCCCGTCGCCCGGCTGGCGCCCCGGCACCATCTACCGGCACGGCAAACCCGTCAAAGAAGGCACAGCCTAGCCCGACGGCACCCATCCTCCTGCCGCGACCGCCCTGCATGAAGCAACAGCGCCGCGTGGCGGAACCTATGCAGGCGCTCCAGGCCTCGTACTGGGGCGTCAGGCCGCACTCCGCGACGACGCGGTCCTCCAGTGCTTCGCCTCCGGTCCGGGGAAGCATCGTTGCCGCCCTGTACGAGGCTAGTTAACAAAAAGGCGCGCAGGGAACTGCGCTTGCGCAGCCTGAAACATTGGGCTAGAGTCCTGCCGTAGCTCAGCGGAGGGTGAGTCACGCGGCCGGGGGATGGCCTGGCGACGAAAAGAGACGGCCCCGTCGCCGGGGCCGTCGGGCCAGGGTTACTCACCCTGGCGTGGTACGTGCTGAGGTTACCCGATGGAAGCGCAATCGACAACCGAAGGGGATCCAGTGGTTCGCGTCGCAGCATACGTCGACGGCTTCAACCTGTACTTCGGGCTGAAGGCCATGCGCGGCCGGAAGTACCTCTGGCTCGACGTGCAGGCCCTTGCCGTCAGCCTGCTGCGCCCGGGCCAGACGCTGGAGCAGGTGAGCTACTTCACTGCCCGCGTCCGCAACGACCCCGATGGCAAACAACGCCAGTCAGCCTACCTGGACGCCCTCGCCGCGCACAGCAACCTCGTTGCGATCATAGACGGCCGCTTCCAGGAGAAGGACCGCCGATGCTGGCAGTGCGGCACCATGTGGACCGTGTACGAGGAGAAGGAGACGGACGTGAACATCGCTGTCACGCTGGTAGAGGACGCGGTGCGGGATCGCTATGACACAGCGCTGCTCATATCAGCCGACAGTGATCTGTGTCCGGCTATCCGGTCAATGAAGCGTCTCTGCCCTGAGAAGCGGATCGTCGCAGCTTTCCCGCCGCGTAGGCATTCCGTTGATCTCAGGGGAGCTGTTGATGGCTACCTTTTCATCGGCGACGACAAGATCCGTCAATCACAACTGCCCGGGGAGATCGTCACGGCAGGCGGGATCATCTTGAACAGACCCAAGCATTGGACGTGAGACCGGACGGGGGCATGAGGATATCCGGTAACCAGGTCTCGGCGGCGGATATCGCGCGGCTGGCGGAGGTCAAGGCGCCAGCGGTAAGTAACTGGCGGCAGCGGCACGCGCAGGAGTTCCCGCGATCCGAGCGGCGTGACGGGCGGGACCTCTTCCTGGCAAGCGAGATCGCCGGATGGCTCGACGACCGCAAGATCGCGAAGACGGACCTCAAGGACGGCGAGGCGCCCGGTACGACCTACGGGGCGCGGTTCCGCAAGAACCTGGGCAATCCAGCCACGCTCAGTGAGGTGACCCAGGAAGCGCTGTGGCAGGAACTGGAAAGACACCGCGGGACCGTGGACGCCGGGGTGCACGCAGATCTTGTGCTCGGGCTGCTGTACCTGTGCGCGTATGGTCGCGGCCGGTGGGCCAGCCTGGTGGCCGCCGCGGAAGGCCGTCGGCAGCGATCGGGGATTGGCCCGCTCCTGAAGCTGGAGATGGAAAGTCACGAGTCTTCGGTCCCGCACCTTCGGCGGCTCTTCCCGGCCACGCTGGCCGAATGGGGAGATCACGAGCAGCTCGCCGCGATCATACGGGTCCTTGACCGGCATCGCCGGGGCGCTGAGCTGACCTACGGTCAGCTCGCAATAAGCTGGGCCGCGCGAGCCTTCGAATACTTGCTCGCCCGGTTCGCCGCTGCCGAGGGTAAGCGCGGCGCGGAGTTCTTCACGCCGCCGTCCGTGGTCCGCGTCCTGGCGGAGTCGATCGCGCTCATGCCGGGAGACAACGTCCACGACCCGTGTTGCGCCTGCGGCGGCATACTCGTCGGTGCCGCCAGGCTGATGGCGGCGCGCACGGGATCCGCACCAGATCTTTCGCTCTCCGGCCAGGCGCTCTTCGAGAGGTCCTGGCGGCTGGCCAGGATGAACCTGGAACTCAACGGCCTCGCCGCCGATCTCGGTCCGCTTCCTAGCCTGGCATTGCAGGAAGATCTGCACGCGGGCAGGCAGTTCGATGTGATCATGATGAACCCGCCGTTCAACATGTCACGGTGGAGCACGGGGGATCCGTCGGCGGATCCGCGCTGGCGCTACGGACCTCCGCCGGAGCACAACGCGAACTTCGCCTGGCTCCAGCACGCCGTGCTGTCGCTGGCCGACGGGGGACGGGCAGCGGTGGTGATGGCGAACGGCGCGGCGAGTTCCGAGAACGTCCAGGAGCAGGCGATCCGGGCCGCGATGGCGGACGACGGCGTCGTGGAGTGCCTGATCGCGCTGCCGCCGCAGCTCTTCGGCGCGACAGCGGTGCCGGTCACCATCTGGCTGCTCAGAGCTTCCGCCGGGAAAATCGCGGCCCCCGCCGGGGAAATCGGACGCCCTGCCGGGGAAGGGTCCGATGAGATCCTGTTTATCGATGCGACCACCCTCGGCAGGATGGTCGATCGAAACCGTCGAGTCCTGGACACAGCCGACATCCACCGGATTGCCGGCACCTGCGAGCAGTGGCGTGCCCGGCGGAGAACGGGGGAGTATGAGGACGTCCCCGGATTCTGCGAGTCCGTAACCGTCCGGGAAATCCGTGAGCACGACTACCGTCTCAACCCGCGAGCGCACGTCCGCCCGCCGGTCGATGTCGCGGCGGCAGCCGAGACGGTTCGCAGCCTCCGGCGCACCCTGGGCCAGCTGCGTGCGCGGTCCGCGGAGGTCGACGCGATGGCTGACCGTCAGCTGGACAGGATCAGCACATGGAAACCCTGATCGGCGACGTGCCCGATGCCTGGGCTCAGGTCCGGCTGGCGCAGGTGTGCGACATGCTCGCCGGGCCGTCGGGTGCCAGCCTCGGCCCGGCGGCGCGCAGGTCCCCGGATGTTCCCGTGGTCACCCCGAAGGACTTCAGGAACAATCGGATCGCCGAGGATGGCGTCGGCGCGATCGCCCGCGAATCCGCCAACCGCCTGTCGCGCTACCGGCTCGCTCCCGGCGACGTCGTATGCGCCCGAACCGGTGAGCTCGGGCGCCAGGCGCTGGCGGGAGAGCGGCAAGGAGGCTGGCTGTTCGGCACGGCCTGCCTCCGGCTTCGGGTAGACGATTCCGTCAGCCCGTATTACCTCACCTACTACCTCAGCCATCCGGCCGTGCGTGACTGGATCATGCGCAATGCGACCGGATCGGCGATCCCGAGCCTGACCACGAAGACGCTCGGCTCCATGCCCGTCGTCATCCCGCCGGAAGCCATCCAATCGGAAGTCGGCGAGGTTCTCGGCGCGCTGGACGAGAAGATCACTGTCCACGACGTGATAAGCAGGACCACCGCGGCGCTCCGCGATTCCCTCCTGCCGTTGCTCCTGGCCGGTTCACGCCGGATCCCTCAGGCGTGAGCCATCCGCGCGGAGGGCACCAGCGCCGCCCCGCGCCTACCCGCGGATTGTGATTGTGCGGTCGGCGAGCGGTACCGCGACACTCCATCAGGCTCGCTACGCTGGCGGCCAGTTGAGGACTGCCCAGACGACCCGGCCCGCCGTGGTGCCCGTGACGCCCCAGGCGGTCGCGAGGGCATCGACGATGACCAGGCCCCTGCCGGCTTCGAGCAGGTCGCTGGCGTGCCGGGGGGTACGCCGCAGCGCATCCCATCGGCCGCCCTCGTCGGCGACCTGTATCCGGACCGACACGCCGTCGCATATCTCGGCGGTTACCGTGAACCGGCCACCCGGCTGCCCCGAGTTGCTGTGCTGGATCGCGTTGATCGCGATCTCGTCGGTGAGCAGCACCACGTCACCGGCCGCCGGGCAGCCCGCAAGCACGTGTGCCAGCGCCTCGCGCAGGACACGAACCTGGTCCGGGTGCCCCCGGTAGGTGTGGCGGAACGTCCGCGCCGATGACGGCGCGTGCCCTGGGAGCGCCGCTCCTGTCGGCGTCGGCGCTGATCCTGACGGCGCTGATCCTGACGGTGCGGGTCCTGACGGTGCGGGTCCTGACGGTGCGGGTCCTGATTGGGGCGCCTCGCTGGCCGCCGCGCCCGTGTGGTTGCGCATCCCCCTCCTTCCGGTTCCCCGACTGGCTGAGTCCGGTAAATCCCCTGAGGTCACTGCCTTGTCGCGGTTGGCCGCATACGTTCCGGTCACCTATGGCATACTCTCCGTAGCATCTCTTGCGATAGATACGAACGCAAGCTACTGGTGCAAGATTCTTCTGCTGGAGGACCAAGTGCCTGCACGAACCAGCCCCACCGTCAAGCGGCGGCGGCTCGCCGCCGAGCTGCGCCGCTACCGCGAGCAGGCGAAGCTCACCATCGACGACGTGGCCGGCGGGCTCGAATGGTCCACGGCCAAGATCAGTCGGATCGAGAACGCCCGGGTCACCGTGCTGCCAAGGGACACCAAGTTCCTGATGCGCAGCTACGGCGTTGCTGAGGGCAGCGAGACCTGGGAAGCACTCCTCACGCTGTCCCGCCAGTCACGGCAGAAGGGCTGGTGGCACACCTACGGCGACGCGATCGCCGACTGGTTCGAGACCTACGTCGGGCTGGAAGCGAGCGCTAGTACTCTGCGCACCTACGAGTCCGAGTTCGTGCCAGGTCTGTTCCAGACCGAGGCGTACGCCCGCGCCGTGCACCGCGCGGGCATGCCGGCGGCGGACGACGACGAGATCAGCAGGCACGTCGCGGTGCGGATGGCCAGGCAGGAGCTGCTGGCCGAGCCGGATGCCCCGGAGCTGTGGGTGGTGGTGAACGAGGCGGCCATCCGCCGCGTGGTCGGCGGGCCGCTGGCCATGCGGGAACAGCTCAGCCGGTTGACCGAGGCCACCAGGCTGCCGAACGTCACGCTCCAGGTGCTCCCGTTCAGTGTCGGCGCGCACGCGGCGATGGCAGGTGCGTTCATGATCCTCGGATTCCCTGAGCCTGCTGACCCGGACGTGGTGTATGTCAACTACGACACCGGCACGCTGTACCTTGAGAAACCGCCGGAGATCGAACGCTATACGCTGTTGTTCGACCACGTGCGGGCGGCGGCGCTCCCCGTCGGTGAGTCGCGGGACCTGATCGCCCGCGCGACAAGCGAACTGGCGTAACCCCCCGAGAAAAGAAGGAACGGCATGGACCTTACGGGCATAGCCGTCGACTTGTCCCGTGCAAGCTGGCGGAAAAGTAGCTTCAGTGGCGCCAACAGCAGCAACTGCGTAGAGGTGGCGCACATCCCAGCCGGGAATGCGATCGCGGTACGCGACTCCAAGAACCCACACGGCCCCGTTCTGCTCTTCACCCCCCGCAACTGGACCGCATTCACGCAGATGCTCAAGGGGCCAGCAGCAGTTTCATGATCGTTGTGGGGTTGATGACCGTATGACGCTAAAGATCCATCTCGATCGTGAAGAGGTCACGACGCCCCCCCGCGCTTCTTTTGCCTGGCCTCTGCCTTCGCGAGCAGTTGCTCGTTCTCTTCGCGGCTCTTGCGCACGCCCGCCAGCATGTATGGGTAACCGGCAGCTGGGCAAAGGACCATGAGCACCAAGAAGATCACAGCCACGATGCGGGGACCTCCGAGGGCGAATGTGGCCATGGATGCGCCGAACATGCCCAGACCCATGATCACCATGCCCATGGCCTTCCGCATGAGGCGTATCGACGGTGACCGTTCCATGTCCTCACTATCGCGTTCCTGGCACCGTCCCGCAAGGACAGCTGGCGAACGCACCGGACCGTTCAGTCATGCAGCTCCTCGCGTGAGATGACGGTGATGGCGCGCGCGAAATCGTCGATGTCGGGGATGGCTCGCTGCAGCCGTCCCAGATCCTCGCTGGAGGTGAACAGCCGCACGTCGGTCTCGTGCGCCTCCGAGCGCCATGCATAGTTCAGCGCGGCGTACAGGGCCTTACCGTCGTCGAGGTGCGCGTAACGGAGGGTGCGCAGCCCTACGCCGAGCTTGTCGGTGGTGAACTCGTCCACGATCGGCGGCTCGACCGCCTCCGGGTCGTCGGCGCGGGTGAGCCTGCGTAGCTGCTCATCGCGTTCGCCTTCCAGTTCCCAGATACCCGCGTAGAGCATGAGCGGCATCAGCCGTGGGTCGGGAAGGTGGACAAACGCCAGGTGGCACGGTATGTGACCATAGGTGCCCTTGTGGATCTCCCTCAGCATTTCGGTGAGCCTGGCAACATCGGCTGGCCCATACTTTAGGCCGGAGATATCCCACCAGGCCTGGGCGAACTCCAAGGACCACGACTCGAGGTCGTAGCCCTCGGGAAATATGGGAAGGCTGGGTATCCAGATGGTCCTGTCGTAGTCGATCTTGACCCAGCCCTTCTTGCTGGTCGGATTTTTCCAGACTGGCTGCTCGCTCACCGGCTACCCCCTCCTGTGCTGAGGCCTGCCTCATCCGCGTCTCCGGGTCTAGCGCCACCAGGCCTGCTCATGCCCTTGTCCAGCGGAATGTTGCCATGATGGCGTCGAACAACAACACCAGGAGCCTGGCGTAGTCATCGTCCGGGTCACCGCCGCCGAGCGTGGAGAACACGATCTCCAGCCACCGGTCCAGGTCCGCTGGCACCGACAGCATGTAGGCGACCCGGCGGGAGCCGCGGTCGATTCCCTTGGATGGATCCGGCTGAGCGGTCCGCTCGGTGCGGACGCCCAGGGCGCCGTCCAGGGTGACCGGCTGGGAATCATCGTTCTCGGACGCCAGGTGGGACACGAGCATGGCTGGGTCCATGGCATCGACCGAACCAAACGAGACCTCCGATACGACGAATGACGCCGCGACTGGCGCTCCGTGCATCATCTCCACCGGGAGGTACAGGTCGATGCCGGCGCTACGACGTGCTGCGGCAACAATCTTCGCCAGCCGACGCTCCAGCTCGATGCGGTAGGGAGTTAATTTATCCCAAGGCACATCCCTCGGCAGCCTGGCGAATGTGTCCTTTATAGTCCTCTTTATCGCCTCATCGGTTCCATCCCGCAGTGGGATCTTCCGCCACTCTGGCGGTAGCACCAGCGTGTACCCGGTCGGCTGGCCTTGCGCGGCGCTCGCATCAGGTACGGCCTCGCCAAGCAAGTGCTGGCCGCCATCAGCGGAATCCCCGGTCACGGGTTAACCGCCTCGGCTGGCCGCCCAGCCATCAGCCGCCCAGCCCTCCCGAGGTCGTCGTCCATTTTCCGACGTCACCATAGAAATGCGAGATAGGATTGCTTGGCAGATGCCAATCTATTTTCGGGATAGCAATAGGCCCGATATTTCCCGGCTCGATCTTGAGACCGCCCACGATCTTGGAACTCCAGTCGGCAACTATCCCGCTACCAAAAGACCCTTGGGAGAAATGCATCTGCGATGCCAGCCGCTCGTGGAGCGCCGCGAGTTCCGGGCTGTCAGGAAAGCGTCCAACAATGGCCTTCATCGTTCGCAAGAGGATGAGGTTGTCCTTTTCGCCGCCATACATTGCGGTCTCCAGAGGTTTTATGTGCTCGGAGACGGTGGCGAGTGTTTTCTCGATCGGCGGGGAGGCTTTCTCGAGCCCCGCGGCGCTGACCTTCCCGGCCACGCTGCCGACCTTGGCAAGACCCTGGTCAGCGAATTCGACGATCTTGCCGAGGCCAAACCTGTCCAGGGTAGGTCCAGCAGCCCTCGCTACCGGACTGCTGGTCATGAAGTCGGCGCTTCTACCCAGCACGGCAGCGGCCCTTCCTAGCGGGCTCGCTGCCTGCTCGGCCGCGATAAGCCCGTCCGCGGTGGCCCTGGCCGCCGTCACAGTGCCCCTCATCGCCACGGTAGCAAGCCTGCCGAAGCCGAAGGTGAGCAGTGCGAAGGCGTCGAGGATGACATCGACCCATGATCCGTTTCCCGTGGCCGCAAGCAAGGTCCGTATCAGGAGCGCCCCGGCGGTGACGGCGATGGCAAGGAGGACGAGGAGGCCGACGCCGGTGAAGATCAGGGCGGCGACAGCGAGGATGGTGCCGATGACCTCCAGGGCGGTGGCGGGGTCTTTCAGCCACCACGCGTTGCGGGTGACCCAGTCCTTTACGGAGTCCCACGCGCTGGTGAGGGTGCCCTCGACGCTGTCCCACCAGCTGTCTTTCATGCCGTCGTCGGTCGCCTTGTTGATTACGCTGGCGTAGTGGCTGGCTCGTTCGTCGCGGAAGGTGGTTGCCTTGGTCAGCAGGGCCTTGGCGGCGTCGAGTTCACCCTGGGCCTGGTTCATTGAGGTGTGGTAGTCCTGCACGGCCTGCTTCTGCTGGGCGGTCAGGTTGCTGCCGGACGGCAGGAGCGCCGGGGTGGTCAGCTTCTTGTGGGGGACTTCGGCCTGGTTCAGCGCGGTGACCGACTGAGCCTGGGCCTGCTCCAGGTCGGGTATCCACTGGTTCAGCGCCGAGGAGACCTCTCGGTAGCGGCCCACCACCTTGTCGAGCTGTCCGGCCAGGCTGCTGGCGGCCGAGTGGATCTTGTCCGCGTACTGGCCCTTGAGCGCGCCGCTCGCGCCGCCCGCCGCGATTGTGTGCAGCGCGGCCACCTGATCCGTGATCTGCCGTGCCACCGCTGCCAGGTGAGCGGCCTCCTGGCCGATCCGCGCCGGATCGCCGGGCACCGGGTCGGAAGCTAAGCCAAGCGGCGTCCAGTCCGTCGGTCGTGCCATCTCACGCCCCGTCCTCGATAGCGGTTGTAACCGACTAACCGCTCATTGCTACCGAGACTGACCGCATCGTGTCAAGAGCGCGCACGAAACGCCGTGCGGCCGATACATAAGAACTACCGAGCGGCCAAACGGACCGTTCTGGGGCACGTTGGCCCGAGGCAGCGGCTCATCCGGCGGCCTACCGGGCAGTACGGAACGAGGGGGGTCGCGTCGGGCGCGGGCGCCGAGTTCGAGCACCGGCTTCTCGCGCCCCCGGTTAGATCATCGTTAGCAGCATCGCGGCCATCCCGGCGCTCATCGCGGCGTGGCTGGCTGCGGCTCTGCCGCTGCCGCGTCGGCTGCGGCCGATGGCCCGCACGAGCCACGGCAGGGCTGCGAGGGTGAAGTACGCCGCGAGCAGGACGCTGACGAGCGGCGCGACGGGCGTGGCGGGACGGGGCATGGCGGGCATGGCACTGCGGGCGGCCGCGGCGGGCGCCATGGGCATGGCGGCGGGCATGGCGGTGACCATCCAGATCATGGCGCCTGCCATCAGCGCATGATGCAGGCC
>WNFD01001260.1_pt1 | contig 31856 bp, 19 predicted proteins | sample 5400491 | NCBI WGS metagenome assembly WNFD01 (sample SAMN13153343, study PRJNA577476) | soil metagenome | isolation source: 120 cm saprolite under Douglas fir tree site 2 hole 2 replicate 2 | place: USA:California | collected 2015-04-18 | reverse complement strand
CGCAGCGAATCGAGGACCGCGTACCCCTCCGCGATGCCGACGCCGTAGGTCTCGTCACCGGGCGTCCCGAGTCCCGGATAGTCCGTGACCACCACGGCCCATCCCTTGCCGAGCAGGTTGTTGACGGCGAACTCCTCGTCGAAGGTTCCCGCGACGATCTCCTTGGACGGAGCGCACTGGTCGCCCCATCCCTGCGTACCTGCGGCGTACGCGACGACCGGCCGGGTGCCGGCGTACGGGGCGGCCGGGACGATCAGCGTTCCTGAGACCGCGGTCGGCTGACCGGAAACCGTGGTGGACAGGTAAAGGACCTGCCAGGCTTGCGTGCCCGGCACCGGCGATGCCGACGGGCGGGACCAGATGATGTCGCCTGGCTGTCCGGACGGCAGCGGGCTTGGCGGCACGTAGAAGGCGTCCCCGGCCGGCGCGGTGCTGGCCAGGGGGGGCGACCCCCCAGTACCCCCCGCGGCAAGCGCGCTGGCGGGCTGGGGCGCCGCCACGACGGAACCGAGCGCCAGGGGAATCGCGAGCATCACCGCCGCCATGAGCGACTGGCCGCGTAACGTCGCTGCTCTCCGTAGCCGTGTCATCGTGTTCTCCTCTCCGTGAGAGACCTTAATTTACTCGTGAGTAGTAATTCAGGAAACAGCCTGAACATGATCTTTTATACAAAGAGCGGTCTAGTGGTCACACCGCGTGTCTTATCTAACCGCAGTGCCCGCGCGCTGTGATACTCGGGGCCCGGGCGACGACGAGCGCGCAGGGGAGCCCGCCCCCGGGACCCCGCCGCGGCGGCCAGCACCTCGACCTCGCGCTCGCTGACCCGGGCTGACGGGTCAGGAGATTCTGCGCGCAGAGAATTCAGGTCCTTAGCGTGGTCACTTACACAGGGTCTTACGATTTACTTACGATCTTACGGACTGCTTACTGTTTCCTTACGATCCGCGTACCCCCTATGCAGCGACGCGTCTATAGATAACAGTCAGACCCGCACGCACCAGATCAAGAGACAAATGACCGCGCGGCCGTTGCTATCTGGCTGTGGAAGAAGCTTCTCGACTGGCTCGCCCATGCTCGACCCGACTCATCCTGATGCCTCTGACCAGCGGAAATTCCCGCGAAGCGTGGCGAGTCGCCGCCCGGCAGCCGGACGAAGGAGCACCGGGCCCGCCAGTCAGTACATCAGAGGTAAAAACGGACAAAGCACGAATATTTCGGTTTCGCAAACGCCGGATTACGCTGTGGTCTAACGTAATCCGGCGGGAGCGTCACAGCGGACATGGAAGGTGGTTTTACGGAATGCTCACCCGGCATCGGTCCGCATGGCGTCGCCGCACACAGAGAAGTCGTGCGGCGCGGATTGCGGTGCCCATCGCCATCCCGGTGGCTTTGGGCCTGGCTCTGGGGGTCGCGCTCGCGGCCAACAGCGGGCCATCGAAGACAACAATCAACCAGGCGGCCAATAACGCCCGCTTTCACCGGGGGCGACCGCCTGTTGCCTCACCGAGCCCGACAGCGAGCGCCACGGCAACCCCCCCGGCTGCCGCCGCCAACGTGAGCTGCGACCTGGTCGTGCCGGCGAACCCGCTGAGCGCGCAGGGTCTGGCCACCCCGTGGCAGCTCACGGGCGTCAATATGACCCCGGCGGCTTCGGGCTGCAACATGGCTAACGCGGCGAACCTCGGCGCCTTCGTCCAGGCCACCATCCTGGACCCGGCCACCGGCGCGCTGTCGGTGTATAACCCGCTGGTCATCACCCAGGGCACCACAGCGGCTGCGGCGCCGGTCGTACCCACGCTCCCGGCGGGCGCGGTGGTTACCATCGACGTCGGCTTCAACGGCACCAACCTCACCCTGGTGAACTCGGGTGCCGGTCGTCGCTTCGGCGGCTTCCGCCGTGGTGGTGGCGGCTCGCTCGCGCAGGGCGTCTGCGTCAACGGATCGGCGGGCTCGATCTTCGGACAGGTGTCCTTCTGCAACGGCGTGGCCTTCTTCCAGGCCGCGAACAGCGCGATCGCGGCGGGCACGCTGAAGATCCCGGCCCTCGGCACCGCCAACGACGGGCAGGCTTGCCCGACCACGCGGAGCTTCAGCGTTGTCGACCAGGACCAGAGCGACAACGTGACCTCGCAGTACCTCCTGACGGCGAACGGGCAGACCGCGCAGTCCAACGCGGCCAACACCGCAGCCCTGGCCGGGGCCACGCCCATCAACAACGGCAGCGACAACCTGCTGCTCAACCATTTCCTCGACCCGGCACTCGGGTGCACCTCGTTCACCGCGCCAGACCTGTCGAACCCGGGGCAGCCGTCAAGCTCCCAGGCGCTCGATGAGTTGTTCGCCAATGCCAACCAGGCCGCGCCGATCGCGCTCGTCCCGCTCAACGACCCGATGACACAGGTCAACGGTGCGGCGAGCACGCAGAAGGCCAACCTGTACCGGGCCAGCGTCGGCCAGCCTGCGATTGGTGGCAACGCGGCGTCTGACACGGAGGCGGCTTACTGCCAGAGCCTGTTCACCGGGGCGACGTCGCAGGTCGCCAGCCTGCAGCGTGACCAGGCGAACTTCGCCAACCAGGCGTCGGTGATGCCGGCCGCGGCAACGAACCTGTTCACGTTCCTGGCGATGCGTCTCGCGCAGTCGTACACCAACCTCAACTGTGTCGCCAACGGCGTGGCAGCCAACCCGGTCAACCTGACCGCCGACGGGAACGGGGTCGTGACCGCCGCGACCTTCACCGCCCCCGGGGCAGCGCCAGCCCCGTCGGCGTCGCCGTCGGCGGCTCCGACCGGCACCGCTACCCCGGCTCCGTCGGCGTCCGCCTCGGCTGGCCCGACGCCAGCCCCGACACCCTCGCCGACACGTCGGCGCAGGTTTGGCTGACGCCGCAACCGGGCGCTAAGCCCGGCGCCAGCACAGCATGCAGGAGGGGCCAGGCCCGCCACCCAGGCGGCCCTGGCCCCTTCTGCATGCGAGAATCGCCCAAGATCAATCTAATAGGCATATGAGGGCATGAAAGGGATTAGTAACACATATTTCAGTTTCATAAACCTTTCATTACGAGGTGGTCTAGCGTGATCCGCCGGGAGCGTTCATGGCAAACCTGGTGGAGGTGGTTGGGATGCGCAGAGGGCGGCGATCCGTATGGCGGCGTCGCGGCAGGAGACGGACGGGCAGGGCGGCGCGGGTCGCTGTGCCGCTCGCCATCCCGGTGGCGCTGGGCCTGGGCATCGGGGTGGTGTTGGCGGCCTCGCACGGCACGCCGAAGACGACGATCAGCCAGGCGGCTCTCGACCGTTCCGACCACCGGCAGCATCACCCTCGTCCTGCCCCCTCACCGAGTCCGACGTCCTCGGCCGCGGCCACGGGAAACTGCGACCTCCTCGTTCCGCGGCATCCGCTGACCGCACGCGGACTCGCCACCCCGTACGTGCTCGAGAGCACGCCAGGCCAGGCTTGCTCGGAGGCGGACACGAACGTGGCGGCTTTCGTCCAGGCCACCATCCTTGACCCTGCCACCGGCCAGCTCTCCGTATACGACCCGCTGGTCGTCACCAAGGGCACGGCGCCCGCCGTCGCGCCGGTCGTGCCCAGGCTGCCCCGTGGCGCGGTCGTAGACATCCTCTTCGGCTACAACGGCAGCACCCTCCAGCTTGTCAGCCCTGGTCACCGTTTCAGCCGCCGGGACTACTACGGCCGCGAGGGCGGCGACTCACTGCGGCAGGGAAACTGCGTCAACGGCCTTGGCAGTTCGCTCTTCGGGCAGGTCGCCTACTGCAACGGCCCCGCCTTCTTCAGGGCGGCGAACGCGGCGATCGCGGCCGGGAAGCTGGCCATCCCGGCCCTTGGCACTGGCAAGGACGGGAAGACGTGCATGAGCGTGCGCGACTTCGGCATGGTCGACCAGGACCAGAGCGACAACGTGACGAGTCAGTACCTGGGGCTGGCCAACGGCCAGACCGCGCAGCTCAGCGCGGCCAACACCGCCAGTCTCGCCGGGCAGTCGCCGGCCACCCTGAATAACGGAAGCGACAACCTCCTGCTCAACCACTTCATCGACCCGGCACTTGGCTGCGCTCCGTTCACCGCGCCCAACCTCGCCGACCCCGGCGCGCGGGCCACTTCGCAGGCGCTCGACGAGCTGCAGGCAGCGGCCGGACAGGTCGCGCCGGTCGCGCTCGTCCCGCTGAACGACCCGATGACCGAAGTCAACGGGGCGCTCAGCACAGCGAAGACCAACCTGTACCGTGCGGGCGTTGACCAGCCGGCGGTCGACGCCGGCCAGACGGCGGATAGCCCGGCGGCCTACTGCACCAACGCGATCGGCGAGCAGGCGGCCCGGCTCCAGCTCGACCAGTCTTTCCTCGCCAGTGCGCCCGCGGTGGACCCGGCGGCGGCCACCAGCCTGTACACGTTCCTCGCCCAGCGGCTGAGCACCTCGTTCGCCAACCTCAACTGCGGGGACCTGCTGAACGCTCCCGACCCGATCGGGCTGACCACCGACGCGAACGGGGTCGTGACCGCGGCGACCTTCGTCCCGCTCGGCCAGACGCCGCCGACGGCTCCGGCTCCGGATCCGACGGCGACCGCGACGACGACTCCGGCCGGGTCCGCCAGCCCGTCTCCGACCGCCTCCGCGACGGTGACCCCGGCTCCGTCGGCCAGCCCGTCCCCGTCGGGCGCGGCGACCCCGCCGCACCGGCACCGCAGCAGCTAGAGCATTGGTGTGGATGCCGCGCTGGTGTAGCTGTAGCTGCATCAGCGCGGCATCCACACCAATGGTGTCAGCGCTCTGGGGCGGGGATGGCGTCCGTGGCTGTCCGGCCCGCCCGGTCTAGACCGGTCCGGACCGGTCTAGACCGGGGAACGGCCTGGGCGCTGGCACCATTCGTGTGATGCCACCTGGGCCCCGAGGCAGTCCGGGTCAGGCCGAGGCTCTTAGATTGGTATGCATGGACGCTGTGTTCGTGGTGGATGCCTGTCGTACGCCGGTAGGGAAGATCAAGGGAGCGCTCGCCGAGGTCCGCCCCGACCATCTGGCCGCCGAAGTGATCCGTGCGCTACTCCAGCGCTGCTCCTGGCTGGATCCCGCCTCGATCGACGACGTCTACTGGGGCGCGGCGAATCAGGCGGGGGAGGACAACCGCAACGTCGCGCGGATGGCCGTGCTGCTTGCCGGCCTTCCCGTCGAGGTGCCAGGTGCCACGGTCAACCGGCTGTGCGGTTCGGGCATGGAGGCGATCGCCGCCGCGGCGAGGGCGATCGCCGCCGGGGAGGCAGACGTCTGCCTGGCGGGCGGCGCGGAGTCGATGACCCGGGCGCCGTTCGTGCTGCCAAGGCCGGGCGAGCCGTTCCCCCGGTCAGCCGAGCTGGCCGACACCCGGCTCGGCTGGCGGCTCGTGAGCCCGATGATGCAGGAGCTGTACCCGCCGGTCACCCTCGGCGAGACAGCGGAGAACGTGGCGGAGAGGTACGGCGTCGGCCGGGACCGTCAGGACGCGTGGGCGCTGCGCAGCCATCAGCGGGCGGCGGGCGCGCGGGATGGCGGCCTGTTCGCCGGGGAGATCATCCCCGTGACGACGCGGCTCGGCGACGTGCGCGATGACGAGGGCATCCGGGCGGACCTGACCATGGAGCAGCTCGCCGCCAGGCCGCCCGCTTTCCGCGCTGGCGGCACGGTTACCGGCGGGAACTCCTCCCCGCTCAACGACGGGGCGGCCGGGCTCGTGCTGATGTCGGAGCGAGCCGCCGCGCGTGCGGGGGCGACGCCGATGGCCCGGTATGTCGGCACGGCGGCCGCCGGAGTGCACCCGGACTATATGGGCATCGGCCCGGTGCCCGCGATGACAAAGGCGCTTGCCCGGGCGGGATGGCAGCCGGCCAGCGTCGAGCTTGTCGAGGTAAACGAGGCATTCGCGGCGCAGTCCGTCGCCGTCGTCGATGAGCTGAAGCTCGATCCCGAGCGCGTCAACGTTAACGGCGGCGCGATCGCGATCGGCCACCCGCTCGGCTGCTCGGGCGCCCGGATCACCGCCACCTTGCTGCACGAGCTGCGCAGGCGGCATGCGGCCAGGGCGGCCGCGACGATGTGCATCGGCGTCGGGCAGGGCATCGCGACCCTCTGGGAGGCAGCGTTAGCGACGGCCGCGTGAGCAAAGGCCGCGGGACAGCCCGCAGCCCCTCAGCGCGCGCCATCACGCTCCCGTTCGGTATATAAAAGATCATTTTTCCGAACGGAAGCGTGGTGGCACGATCATCAAGGCAGATTCGCGGAGCGAAGCTCCGCATCGGGGGGTCCGGGGGTCGTCCCCCCGGGCTAGCACTGTCCGAACGGAAGCGTGGTGGCACGATCATCAAGGCAGATTCGNTGGTGGCACGATCATCAAGGCAGATTCGCGGAGCGAAGCTCCGCATCGGGGGGTCCGGGGGTCGTCCCCCCGGGCTAGCACTGTCCGAACGGAAGCGTGGTGGCGGCTCGGCTGCGGCGCTCCCGCTACGCGGCCCTGGCGTTGTTCGAAGCCGGCGTCTCAAGGGGAGAGGTCGCGGTCGACGCCGGGAGCGTGGACGCGCTGACGAACGTGCTGCCCTGCGAGGTTGCCTGCACGGCCTGGCCTGTGGCGCTGTTCTTGAGCAGCTGGTCCCAGGACAGGAACCAGTCGGTGTAGCCGTCGCCCGGGGTTCCGGCGAGTGGGCTGCCGGTGATCGTCACCGGATCCCCGGGTACCTCCATGTTGTAGTACTCCGTCGCGTCCTGAGGCGGCATGTTCACGCAGCCGTGGCTCACGTTCGTGGATCCCTGCTCGCCAATCGACCACGGCGCGGAGTGCAGGTAGTCCCCGCTCCAGGTGATCCGGACCGCGTAGTTCACCTGGACGTCGTAGTACCCGGGCGCGCCCTTCGCGATGTCGGCCGGCTTCATCTCGACCGGGTTACCCTTCTCGATGGTCAGGAATGTCCCGTCGGGTGTGTCGTCGCCGGCCTGCCCGGTGCTGATCGGCCAGGTGTGGAAGAGCTTGCCGTCCCGGTACAGGTTCATGTGGTGCGAGGCCGTGCTCGCCACGACGATCAGCGACCGTCCGATCTTGAACGTCTGGGTGAGGTCGGCCGCGCCGTACGCGCCCTTTGCGCCCTCCACCCCGTTCAGGTGCCCGGTAAAGCTGACCGTCGTGTAGGCGGGCCAGTAGTTCTGCGGGCGGAAGTCCACGTGCTCGTCGTCGATCCAGTTCCAGGCACCGGTGACAGGCTGCGAGGTCTGCAGCTCGAGCGCGCGCTCCACCGTGGCCTCGCGGGTGATCGGCTGGCTGAACGTGAGCTGGATGGGCATGCCGACACCGTAGGTCGCCTTGTCTCCCTGGGAGATCATGGTCGTGAAGGTCTGCGGCGGGCTGAGCGTGTGAAACGTGCTCGTCGCGGTGACGGCCTTCCCCGCGGCGTCGACTCCTGTCGCGGTCACCGTGTAATTCGTCGACACGTTCAGGTCCCACGTGCTGTGCCAGCTCTTGCTGTCCGCGGCGAGAGCACCGGCGACCGCGTCGCCGGAGGTGTGCACCGTAACGTTACTGACCTTGCCGTGCGCCGCCGTAACCGTGATCCCTCCGGCAGGCCGCACATTCTGGCTGCCGTTCGCGGGCGTGATGGACAGCTCCGCGGGTGTCCGCGACGGAGTCGGCTTCGAGGTGCCCTTGGCCCTGGCCGCCGAGATCGCGGCGCCGCCCGAGCACGCGGAGGTCAGCAGGATCAGTGCGGTCAGCGGGGCCATCGCGGTCAGCACCGCTGTGACCGTCCGCTTGCCCCTCCTGCGGGGGGCGGGGGGTATTGGGCCATCGGGGTCTGGGGCGTCCCCGGGAGGCACTGTGTCCCCCCAGGCAGGCGCCGCGCCGCGCTGTCCTGCTGGCATTCCGTCGCTGCCCTGCACGCTCGGACTCCCTTGGCTGGCCCTGAGGCTCACGACCCACTCACCTGGAATACGTGGCAATGATGTGTAGATTACGCGGCAACTGCCGACCGGCCGGACCGCTGTGGTAGCGCTCCCGACTACGAAGACGGCTGCGGCGCGTCTGAGGTTGCAGTATTTACCCTATCTCCGCCCGAATGTGTTCTATCTCTCTACGTATGTTCTTGCCGACGGCGGCGAGACGGGAGCAGCCCCCCGCGCGCGATACCCCCGCGATGAGCGCGATGACGGTGAGCGCGCTGATCACGTACTCCGGCCAGGCCCCTACGCGGTCGGCGAGCGTGCGCCCTGTCCGCAGTGGCACCCGTGCCTCGAGCAGCGCTTGCTGCCAGGTGCCGCTGCGGGCGAGCATGCTGCCGTCCGGGGCGATGATGGCGCTCACTCCGGTGGTTGACGCGACGACGACGGCCCGGTTGTGCTCGATCGCCCGGATCCGTGCCATGGCAAGCTGCTGCAGCGTCTCACCGCGCTGGCCGTCCACCTCGAATGTGGCGTCGTTCGTCTGCATCACGAGCAGGTTGGCGCCGGCTGTCACCTCAGAGCGGACAAGGCCGTCGAAGCCGATCTCGTAGCAGATCACGTCGCCGAGCCTGATCTTGCCGATGCCGAAGACCACGACGCGGTGGCCAGGGGTGAAGTCCTGCGGCTGCAGCGCCACGAGTGAGATGAATCGCGAGAGCAGGCTGCGGAAGGGGATGAACTCGCCGAACGGCACGAGCTGGCGCTTGAGGTATACCTCCACCGGCCCGCGGCCAGGCAGCCAGAGCTGGCCCGCGTTGCGCACCGGATTGTCGAGGACGGCGCCGACGAGGACCGGGCGGTTGATGGCGCTCACGGCCGACGCGATCTCCTGATACACGGACGGGTACTCACCCGGATCCAGGTCGGTCGAGTTCTCCGGCCAGATCACCAGGTCGGGCGCGGGCCGGGTGCCCGCGCGCACCTGGGCGGCCAGCCGCCCGGTGGCCGCCGCGTGGTTGGCCGTCACGGTGGTCGCGCGCACCAGGCCCTCCACAGACCGGCTGTGCGGGACGTTGCCCTGCACGGCGGCGACGGTCGCGGCAGGGGCGTCCTGGCCGCTGCCGTTGCCGTTGCCGGAAGGGTCCGCGGGCAGCAGGGCGCCCGCCATGGCCAGGCCGGCAGCCGCCACGGCGGCGACCGCGGGCACGATACGGCTCGCCCGGGTGAGCAGCAGCCACGCAAGCGACGCGCCGGTTAGCGCGACGAGAAAGGTCAGCAGTGGTGCGCCGCCGACCGCGGCCCAGCCCGCGGGCGGTGCGCCCGCCTGGCTCATGGCAAGCCGCCCCCACGGGAAGCCGCCCCACGGCCACCGGTCGCGGACTCCCTCGGCTGCCACCCACCAGCCGGCCACCGCGAGCGGCCAGCAGGGCAGCCGCAGCAGCAGCCGCTGCCCGAGGATGAGTACCGCGAGTATCACGGTCTCGCCGCCCACCAGCCCGGCCCACGCGTACCACGCGAGGTTGGCGACCCAGGTCAGCAGCGGCGCGAAGAACGCCAGGCTGAAGACGAGCCCCACGGCGAAGGAGGCGCGCAGGCCCTGCCGGGTGAGCGCGATCGCGAGAAGCGCCGGGCCCGCTGCGGCCAGCGGCCAGGCACCGGCCGGCGGGAACGCGGCGGCCAGGGCCAGGCCGCCCGCGAGCGCGACGCAAAGCGCCCAGCGCAGCGGGATGCCAGCGGAGTCTCCTTCGCCATGTGCCTCGGGCGCCCTGACGCTGGCTCCGTCAGGCGGCTCGCCGACGACTCCGTCGGGCACGGTACTTGTCAGGGGAGACAACGCTTCGCGCCTCCCCAGGCCCTCCCGCGAGGGCCTGGCCGGGGAAGACAACGCCTCGCGCCCCTCCGCGTCCCCTCGCGGGGGAATGACGGCATCGCCCGACTGCCTGGGCGGTCCGTCGCCGCCAGTACCGGTCAGCCCCACCAGCCCTCCCTCCGGGCCATCCCTGCCCTTACCCCCGCGAGCTTAGAGCGTCGCATGCCCCAGTCCCCGAGGGCCTGAACGGCGCTAATGTCCAGGGCCTCGACCATGGCACCCCTGGTGACCTTCGGCCAGGAGCACCTGAATGGGACTTCCGCGCTCACCCGGTGCATCCTCCGCCCGCTTCGGGGATCTGCGGCCTTACCTTCGGGTAACCCCCTCCATCCGGTACCGTTATATTCGTATATCTCCACATTCAATCGCAGGTGATTAGGGACATAGTCATCTGATTCGCCGTGATAGCGACCATCTGCCGTGATACGTTCTCGACTGACGCCTCAGTGGGGGGGCGCACCAAAGAAAGAAAATGGCAGCAGAGACTGAGTCGTGATCAAAATTCGCTATCGTGATCTATCAGCCGGATTACATATAGTCGCCAGGTCAGAGGGCCGCCGCACGATCATGTACATGCTTCCCGGGCTGACGCCCGGGCAGCGGCGTGCCGCGGTCCGCAGGGCGCGGCAGAGCGCCCGGATGGGCCACGGGCCGCCCCTTCCCGCGGCAGGAGTCGCGTTCGCCGTGGCGATGGACCAGATCACTGCGACGGCGCGCAATGCGGCCGCTGCGGTACGCGCGCATCCGGTCGGCTTAACCGTTCCCGCGGCGATTCTGACGAGCGTTGCGGTGTTCTACGTCCTCGTCGCGTCGGTAACCGTCCGCGGCCGCCCGGCCCAGGCACTCGGCCCGGCCGCCGCCCCGTCCCGGGGCGCTCCGTCGCAGGGAAACGTGCCGGTACCCGGTGTGAGGCGCGCGCGGGGAGCACGGGACCAGCTCTCCGGGCGGGCGCCGTCGGCCGCGGCGCCAGCCAGGACGCCTTCTGCTTCCCCGCCGGGGGCGGTCGCGGTCCTGTCGTCCGCCGCGCCCAGCCCGGCTCCGCCCGGGTCTTCCCCGCCGCCCGGTCCGGTTCCTCCTCCTGGCCAGCCGGGCCCTTCGCCGGGCCCTTCGCCGGGCTCGTCCCCGGCGCCAGGCCCGACTTCCCCTGGCGGAGGCGCTTTCTGCCTGAACCTGGCCCTGCTCAGCCTCTGCCTCGACCACTAAACGCCCGCGCCCGGTTGCCGTGGCGTGCAACAACGTTCAAGACAGAGGTCACCGCTGCCGCCGAAACTTACCGGCAGGCGGAAGGGGAGTGCTGTCGTGAGTCGGCGTGGCTGGGTCCTGTTCGCCCTGATGAGCGTGATCTGGGGCATCCCGTACCTGCTGATCAAGATCGCGGTTGGCGGCGTTTCCGTGCCCGTTCTCGTTTTCGCGCGGGTCGGTGTGGGGGCGGCGCTGCTGCTGCCCATCGCGGCGCGGCGCGGCCAGCTCGGCGCCCTGCGCCCGCACTGGCGGTGGCTGGCCGTATTCGCGGCCACCGAGATCATCACGCCCTGGCTGCTGCTGTCCAACGCGGAGCGCCGCCTGTCCAGTTCTACCAGCGGCCTGCTGGTGGCAACGGTCCCGATCATCGGGGCAATCGTCGCCCGGCTGACCGGAGACGCCGACACGCTCACTCCGGCCCGGTGGACCGGGCTGATCGTCGGCCTCGTCGGCGTCGGCGTCCTCGTCGGGCCGGGTGCCGGTACCGGCGATGCGTGGTCGGTGACCCAGGTGCTGCTCACCGCCGTGGGGTACGCGATCGGCCCTAGGATCGCGAACCGGAAGCTGAACGATGTCCCTGGCATCGGCGTGACGGCGGTGTGCCTGGGCGCCGCGGCCGTGGTCTATGCCCCGCTGGCCGCGCTGACCTGGCCACATGCGGTCCCCTCCGCGCGCGTGCTCGCGGCGATCGCAGGACTCGCCATCGTGTGCACGGCCGTGGCTTTCGTCCTGTTCTTCCGCCTCATCGCCGAAGTGGGCCCGGCTCGCGCCACGGTCATCACCTACGTCAATCCGGCTGTCGCGGTGGCCCTTGGCGTTGCGGTACTCGGCGAGCCGCTTACGCCGGCGATCCTGGCATCGTTCGCGCTGATCCTGGCCGGATCCGTCCTGGCGACGCGTTCCGGCCCTGGCTCCGGCGGCCGCACGAAAGGGGCGGCGGGCAGGGTAGCGGAGCCATCTGGCCGCTAGCGTAGCCGGTCTGTACTGAGGTGTAACTTTCCCGAAATCTTCGGGCTAATTGACCGGTGGACTAAGCCGTCTGAAGCCCAGCTCCCGGCGGCGCGGCGGGACCCCTGCCACCGCTTACCCTGGCGATCAAGCAGGTCAGGGCCATGTTCGCGAGCGGCGCCGCGCTCGTTGGCCGCCGTGCGCACGGGGGCCGTCGCCGCGAGGCCCATCCGGATCTTTGTTCGACTGTTTCGTCCTCCTGTACACGTCGGCGACGGGTGCCTATGTTCGCGGCAGCGCTCCCAGTGCCATGCCGTCGCGAATTGGCGGCCGCAGTGAGCCGTTGGGTCAGGAGTCGTGACGCACGACACCCCGCTGGCGCCGGAGCCGGAAGGGATCATTCATGGCAAGGTTGAAGATTCAACACGGAGCCGGACGCACACGGATGCGCGCCGCCATCGCGGCGGCCACCGCAGCCGTGCTCGGTTCGGCAGGGCTGGCCGCCATCGCGGTCACCCAGACGGCGAGTGCGGCGACCACGTGCTCGGTCGGCTACTCGGTGAACCAGTGGAGCACCGGTTTCACCGCGTCCCTCACCGTCACCAACGGCACCACCCCGATCACGGGCTGGACGCTGTCGTGGACGTACACGGGTAACCAGGCACTGCAGAATGGCTGGAACGGCGCCTGGTCGCAGGCTGGCGAGACCGTCACGGTGACCAACCTGAGCTACAACGGCAGCCTGGCAGCCGGCGGCGCCACGACCCTCGGCGCCAACTTCAGCTACAGCGGCACCAACACCACGCCGGCCTCGTTCACGTGCACACCCACCGGCGCCCCGCCGACGTCATCGCCGCCTACGACCCCGCCGCCGACGACGCCTCCGCCCACGACCCCGCCGCCGACGACGCCTCCGCCTACGACCTCGCCGCCGACGACGCCTCCGCCCACCTCACCGCCTCCGACGGGAACGCCGAAACCGCATGTCGCTGACCCGTTCACCGGAGCGACGCAGTTCCTCGACCCCGAGTACACCGCACAGGTGAACGCGCAGGCGGCTGCGGACAGCTCCGCCGTGGAGGCGCGGGTCGCGAACAACCCGACCGCCTACTGGCTGGACACCATGGCATCGATCGCTGGCGGCGGCACAAGCGGGCGTCTCGGCCTGCAGACCGAGCTGAACGACGCGCTGGCGAAGGCCAGCAGCGGGCCGGTCACGATCGAGATCGTCGTCTACGACCTGCCCGGCCGTGACTGCGCCGCCCTCGCGTCCAACGGCGAGATCCCGGCGACCGCCGCCGGACTCACCACCTACGAGCAGAACTACATCAACCCGATCGCGTCGATCCTGACCCAGTTTGAGAACACCAACCTCAGGGTCGTCGCCATCATCGAGCCCGACTCGCTGCCGAACGTCGTCACCAACGTCAATGTCAAGCCGAATTGCAATACCTCGGCGCCCTTCTACGAGTCGGGCACCACGTACGCGCTCAACCAGCTGCACGCGATCCCCAACGTGTACAACTACATGGACATCGGGCACTCGGCGTGGCTGGGCTGGCCAAGCAACATGAGCATTACGCCGCCGGTGTACAACAAGGTCGTTCAGGGCACCACGGCCGGCTACGCCAGCATCGACGGGTTCATCAGCGACACGGCCAACTACATCCCGACCCAGGAGCCGCTGCTGACCAACCCGACGCTGCAGGTCGGCGGCCAGCCGGTGGACTCGGCGAACTTCTTCCAGTTCAACCCGACGTTCGACGAGCTCAGCTATGACACCGCCATGTACAACACGCTGATGTCGGCCGGGTTCCCCGCGAGCAAGCGGTTCCTTGTCGACACGGGCCGCAACGGATTTGGCCCGACTCATCCGACGACGATCACCTCGGAGCCGGATGTCAACACCTACGTGACCGCCAACAAGATTGACTCGCGGCCGTTCCGTGGTGACTGGTGCAATATCAACAACTCGGGCATCGGCGCGCGGCCCGCGGACGAGCCGTTCGGCACGTCCAGCCCGGTCATGGCGTACGTGTGGATCAAGCCGCCGGGTTACTCCGACGGCGACTACCCGACGAGCACGCACGCGCACGGTGACCCGCACTGTGACCCGGCCGGCACCCAGACCGACGGTAACGGCAACACGTACCCGACCGATGCGATCCCAGGGTTCGATGTCCCGGCCGGCCTGTGGTTCCCCTTCGAGTTCCAGATGCTGGTCAAGAACGCCTTCCCGGCTATCTGACCAGCAGAAGCCCGGACTGAACCGGGTGTAACGCTAACGGTCCCTGTAGCGACCACTCAAGGGTCGCTACAGGGACCGTGTCCTTGCCGGCGGCTGCCGCCGGACGCTGCCGCTAGATTTGCCGGGCGATGCCGCCCGCGCCGCCAAGCCGGGCCAGCAAGGCGAGGCCGTCCGGTACCCCGAGGCCGGTGCAGGCGTCCCAGCCAGGTGCCGCCGCGTAGGCCCCGTTGTTCCCGGTTGTGATGTCACGAAAGCCGGCCGCCGGGGTTCCTGCCGTCACGCCGCCGTACAGGGCGGGCTGGAGCAGGCCGAATCGCCGGCCCGCGGACTGGGCAAGCCGGCAGATCAGTCCCGCCCACAACGGCGCGACGGCGCTCGTGCCGCCGATGACCATCTGCCGGCCGTCCACGAGAACCATGTACCCGGTAGACGGGTCGGCGTTGCCGGCCACATCAGGCACGCCGCGGCCGGTGCGGCCGCCTGGCAGGGCCGGCACCCCGGCGGCGGCCTGCCACGAGGGGAGCGGATACACGTCGCTTACCCCGCCCCCGGTGGCGCCGCCCGCCGATCCGTCGTTCCATACGGTCTCCGAGCTGACCGCGCCCGACGAGGGGTCGGCCCGCAGGCTCGTTCCCCCGCAGGCGAGCACGTGCGGGCTCGATGCGGGGAAATCAGTGTGGCTTCCGCCGTCGCTCTGGCCGTCGCCGCTTCCGTTGTCGCCCGCCGCCGCGCACACGGTGACGTTCAGGGCCGCGGCGTCGGCAATGACCTGGTCGAGCGCCGTGCGGGACTGGGCCGTCCACGCGTCCTCCGACTGGCCCCAGCTGATGCTCACCACGGTGGGCGTGATCGCGGCGTGCACGGCAGCGCTGACGGCGTCGATGAATCCCTGATCGGTGTTGGGCGCGAAGTACACAACCTGCGCGGCTCCTGGCGCTACCGCGCCTGCCACCTCGATGTCGAGGAGGACCTCGCCGTCCGCGCCCGACGGGTCCTGCCCCGCCACGTTGCTTCCGCCGTCTACGCCCGCCGCTGTCACCGTGGGCGCCGTGATGCCGAGGCCGGAGAAATAGCTGTGCAGGTCGGTTGCCGAGAAGCCGCCGCCGAGCTCGATGATCGCGATCGTCTGCCCTGTTCCGTCCGTGCCGCGCGGAAACTGGTAGATCGTGCCTAGCTGGGGCGGCGTATAAGAGATCTGGGCCGCCGCCGCGGCTGCGCCTGCCTGGGGGGACGACGCTTCGCGCCCCCCGAGACCCCCCGCAGGCGCGAACCTCACCTGGGACCGGGCCTGCGGCCTGTCGTCCAGTCCGAGCACCGCCGTCACGACTCCGTCAAGCTCGGCGGGTACCCGCAGGCCGCCCTCGCGGTACCGGTGCTCGACCCAGCCGCGGCCCGAGGGCCGTTGGCTCCGCACCCTGCTCAGCGAGGCTCCGAATACCTCGGCGAGTGCCGACACGCTACCGGCGACCTTCACCCGCCGCGAGCCCGCGTGGACCTCCGTCACCTCGAGTCCGTAGCGGGACGCCGCCTCGCGGATCCGCTCCAGGTCGGCGGGATCGGTGCCGTGCCGCTGTTCGAGCTCGTCGCGGGTCAGCTGGCCGGGTCCCATCACGATGTCCTGCGGCAGCGCGGCGCGCCGGCGTGTCAGCAGCGTCACCTCGATCCTGGCGCCCTCATCGACAGGGCCGGAGTCTACCGCGCTCGGCAATGGGGCGCGCTCGCTGCCTGGCAGCGGCACGAACGACCCGCCTGCGGGGGGTCTTGGGGGGTCGTCCCCCCAGGCTGGCTCTGCGGGGGGTCCTGGGGGGCGCGAAGCGTCGTCCCCCCGGGTCGGCTCTGCGGGGGGTCTTGGGGGGTCGTCTCCCCAGGTCGGCGCTGTCATGTCCTCGCTCCTTGGTACGTGGGTGATATCTGATACGAGCTACATCGGGGACATCTGATACGAGTGGAAGTCACGGCCAGAAGATGGGTGACGAGGGATATTACGGGCAGAAGGACGGGCGGCCGGTGGCTTGCAGCAGCGCGGTGATGTGGCTAGCGGGTACCGGGCGGCCGAAGTACCATCCCTGGGCCGTGTCGCAGCCGAGGGAAGCCAGCTGCTCCGCCTGCTGGCGGTTTTCCACGCCCTCTGCGGTGACGGTCAGCCCGAGCGTGTGGGCAAGGCTTACAAGCGCTGAGATGATCGGCGCACCCGCGGGGCCAGGCCCTTCCGGCCTTCCTGGCGGGCAGACCTCCTCGATGAACGATCCGGGGAGCTTGAGCGCGTCAGCCGGGAGCCTGCGCAGGTACACGAGGTTGGAATAGCCAGTGCCGAAGTCGTCGATGGCAATCCGCACGCCGAGGGCGGACAGCTTGTGCAGGACGTCGAGCGCGCGGCCGCCCGCCTCCACGAGGGTGCCTTCGGTGAGTTCGAGCTGGAGCAGTGCCGCTGGCAGGCCGGTCTCTTCGAGAACCCTCGCGACATCCTCCACGAGCTCGGGTTCCATCGCCTGGCGCACCGAGATGTTGACGCTCACGTAGGGCGCCGACCCAGGCTGGATCCGCTGCCACGAGGACGCCTGCCTGCACGCCGTCTCCATGACCCACCGGCCGAGCGGTGCGATGACGCCACTTTTCTCGGCAAGCGGGATGAATGCGTCAGGCGCGAGGGTGCCGAGCGTCGGGTGCTTCCAGCGCACAAGGGCCTCGACACCGCGGAGCGTGCCGTCGGGAAGATCCACGAGGGGCTGGTACTCAAGGGTGAACTGGTCCTCTTCAAGTGCGGTGCGGATCGACACGGTGAGGGTGAGGCGGGTGGCATCCCTGGCCTTGCGGTCGGGGTCATAGACCGCCCACCTTCCCGGGCCTTCGGCCTTCGCCCAGTACAGGGTGGTGTCCGCGTCCATGAGCATGTCGACGGCGGTGCCCGCGCCCGCCGGGCGTTCCACGATCCCGATGCTCGCGGTGATCCTGACCTGGTGCGTGCCGAGGAGGAAGGGCCGCTCGAGCTGGACGAGCACCTGCCCCGCCAGCGTCACGAGCTCCTCGATGCCCGCGCAACGATCGACGAGCACGACGAACTCATCGCCGCCCATGCGCGCCGCGATCCTGGCGGATTCGCTGACCAGGTTGTCAAGACGCTCAGCGACGGCGACGAGCAGCTGGTCACCCGTATGGTGCCCGAGCGTGTCGTTGATGGCCTTGAAGCCGTCAAGGTCGAGGTAGCAGATGCCGACGCGGCCATCCGGGTTGCTGAGCGCGGCGTCGAGACGGTCGAAGAACAGCGTGCGGTTGGGCAGCCCTGTGAGAGGGTCGTGCAGCGCCTGGTGGCGCAGCCGTTCCTCCAGGGTGTGGCGGTCGGAGACGTCCTCGACCATCGCGAGCGTGTACTGGGGCCGGCCCTGGCCGTCCCTGATCAGCGAGGCGGTGAGGTTGGTCCACACCAGGCCGCCGTCCTTGCAGCGGTAGCGCTTTTGCAAGCGGACGCACTCCACGTCTCCGCGCCGCAGGGCTGTGTAGCTTTCCCAGGCCCCTTGCGCGTCCTCGGGGAGGAAGAACTCGCTGACGTTCAGCGCGCAGAATTCGTCCATGGTGTAGCCGAGCATGCTGGCGAACGCGGGATTCGCCTCAACGACGCGGCCTTCCATGTCGGCGAGCCCGATGCCTGTCCCCGCTTCGGTGAACACGGCGCGGAACCGCGTCTCGCTGGCACGCAGTGCTTCCTCTGCGCGCCGCCTGGCGTCGATCTCGGCACGCCTTATCGACTCCTGCTCGGCCAGCGTCCGGTCACGCAGTGCCCGGACGTAGCCAGCGGTCACAACCTCCTCGACCGCGCGGAGCCGCTCGCCGGAATCCGTCGGGCGCACGGGTCCGAGTGCCTGCAGCATGTGCAGGTTCATGACGCTCAGGCTGCGGCCGAGCGCCTCGGTACCGACGAAGTGCGCGTCGACAAGCGCGGGGCCGACCGCCGAGGCCCGCTGCGGCTGAAAGGGCGTGCCGGTGACCGCGGCTATCAGGCTTCTCGCGAGGCCTTTCAGGAGGTCCCGTGCCTCGGCCGGGCTCATGGGTACGTGGCTGGTCCCCGCGAGTGCCGACGCCCACGCCGCGGCGAGCCGATCCGGCCGGGCGGAGGTCAGCTCGGTCATCTCGCGTCCCTCACCCCTCCTTGCCCGTTCCGTATCCCTGTCCGGTCACGGCATGTGACAGCAGTTATTACTTTCTGGAATTAAGATCATACAGCTTGTAGTAGCGTGAACGGCGTGAAATGACCTCATCCGTGCTCACCCAGCACGCAGTCTAAGATCAGCGGCATGACGCAGCAGAGCCCGGAGTGGGCACAGGGTGAAATAGACGCCGACGTGCCAAGTGCCGCCCGCGTCTATGACTACTTCCTCGGCGGCGCGCATAACTTCGCCGTCGACCGTGCGCTGGCTGATCAGATTGCCCGGATGACGCCCAACGTGGGCGAGACAATGCGCGCGGGCCGGGACTTCCTTCGCCGGTCCGTCCGGTTTCTTGTCCGGAGCGGCATCAGTCAGTTCCTCGACATCGGATCGGGGATTCCGACAGTCGGCAACGTCCACGAGATCGCACAGCGCTCGGCGCGGGAAGCCCGGATCGTGTACGTCGACATCGACCCGGTCGCGGTGGCGCACAGCCGGGCGATCCTGGCCGGCAACGACCGCACCGCCGTCCTGCAGGCGGACGTGCGGCAGCCCGAGAAGATCCTCGCCGACCCGCTGCTGCTCGGGCTGCTCGACCTCAGCCAGCCGGTCGCGATCCTGCTCGCGGGGATCATGCACTTCATCCACGATGAGGACGACCCGCCCGGCATCGTCGGGCGGCTGCGCGACGGCGTGGTAGCGGGCAGCTACGTCGCGCTATCACATGTCACATACGAGGACCAGCCCCAGGAAGTGATCGAGGCGCAGAAGCTATCGGCGAGGACGGCGACCGAGATCGTGCTGCGCTCGAGGGCCGAGATCCTCGAGCAGTTCCGCGGGCTCACCCTCGTCGAGCCGGGGCTTGTCCATCTTCCGCTCTGGCACCCCGACTCGCCGGAGGACCCCGGCGATCATCCCGAGCGTTTCGGAGCGTTCGGGGGCGTCGGCCGCAAAGACTGAGCCGCATGGACTGAGCCACAAGAGCCGGGCGGTAACGACTCGGCCGCAAAGACTGAGCCGCGGAAACTAGGCGGCAACCGGAAACCATGTCCCCGCGTTCGGACAATAGTGAGTGGTGCCCTATTGCCGGGTGCTGTAAACATCGGGGAAAGTGGTGAGGGAGGGCACGGTGGGCTCAGATCCGTCGGCGTTCGGGGCGGCGTTGCGGCGGCTGCGGACGAGGCAACGCGTATCGCTTGAGCAGCTCTCGCAGCTGATCCATTACAGCAAGGGGTACCTGAGCAGGCTCGAGAACGGGGAACGGTCGCCCACGGCCGGGCTCGCCTGGTCGTGCGACGAGGCGCTCAAGGCCGACGGAGAGCTGGTCAGGCTGATGTACGAGACCCCGTCGGCCTCCCGCGGCTCCGCGGGGGGCCTTGAGCCGTCGAGGTCCGGGCCGCGGGGGTACGGGGGCACTTCCCGGGAAGGCACTGTCCAGGGAAGGGCCGTGTCCCCCCGAGCCGGTACGCTCGCGTGGCCCGCGCAGCTGCCTGCCGAGGTAGCCGGTTTCACCGGCCGCGAGGGGGCGCTCGCGCAGCTGAACGCGGTACTTGCCGACAAGGGTGATGCGGGCGCCGTGGTAGTCGCCGCGATCAGCGGCTCCCCAGGAGTGGGGAAGACCGCGCTCGCGCTGCACTGGGCCCGCAGCATCAAGGACCGTTTCACGGACGGGAATCTCTTCGCGGACCTGCGCGGCTACGACCCGATCGGGATCCCGGCCGATCCAGGCGGCGTGCTCGAGGGGTTCCTCCGTGCGCTCGGCGTCGCGCCGGGCAGGATTCCCGCCGAGCTCGAGCCCAGGTCCGCCCTGCTACGGACCCGGCTGCACGGCAAGCGGCTGCTGATCGTGCTCGACAACGTCGCCACGCCCGAGCAGGTACGGCCGCTCCTGCCCGGCTCACCTGACTGCCTGGTGATCGTGACCAGCCGCAGCCGCCTGTCCGGCCTGATAGCCCGCGATGGCGCGGCGCGGGTCATCCTCGATGCGTTCTCCGAGGCTGAATCCGTGTCGCTGCTCAGGAAGACGCTCGGCGGGGAACGGGTGGATGCCGAGCTGGAGGCGGCGGCCGGGATCGCCGCGCGGTGCGGCTACCTGCCGCTGGCACTGCGGATCGCGGCCGACCGCGGGGTCGCGAGGCCGCACCTGAAGCTAGCCGAGCTGGCCGGCCAGCTCGCCGCCGAGCGGGACAGGCTTGACGTGCTCGCCGCTGGTGATGACGAGGCCGCTGCCGTGCGGGCGGTGTTTTCCTGGTCCTACCGGGCGCTGCCGGCGGACGAGGCCCGGATGTTCCGGCTGCTTGGCCTGCATGCGGGACCCGACATCAGCGTCCCGGCCGCCGCCGCGCTCGCCGCGGTCAGCGAGCCGGCGGCTGGCCGCCTGCTTGACCTGCTGGCGGCGGCGCACCTGGCCGGGGAGACGGCCGCTGACCGTTACCGGCTGCATGACCTGCTCCGGGTCTACGCCGCGGAACGCGCCGGCGCCGACGACAGCGAGGAGGACCGCGCGGCCGCGACGAGGCGGCTGCTCACGTGGTACCTGCACGCCGCCGATGCCGCTGACCGGCTGCTGATGCCGTCGCGGCGGCACGTGCCGCTCGGATCACAGGGGCCGCACTGCGAGCCGCCGGCCTTCACCAGCTATGAGCAGGCGCTGGAATGGTGCGAGGCCGAGCATCCCAGCCTGGTCGCGGCGGTCCGGCTGGCCGCGGAGACCGGTCACGATGACATCGCGTGGAAGCTCCCCGTGGCCCTGTGGGGGTTTTTCGAGCTGCGCAAGCCCTGGGCCGACTGGATCGCCGTCCACCGCGTCGCCGTCGATAGCGCCCGGCGGGCCGGTGACGCCCGCGGTGAGGCATGGGCGCTGAACGGCCTGTGCGCGGCGTACTTCGATCTGCGGCAGTTCGGCGAGACCCTCGCCTCACTGCGGAAGGCCCTGGAGATCCGCCGCCGGATCGGGGACAGGCAGGGTGAGGTGAGCTGCCTGAACAACCTGGGCCTGACCTACCGGGAGCTTGGCAGGCTCGGGGATGCGATGGACTGCGACAGGCAGGCCCTCGCCACGGCCAGGCAGATCGGTGACCGGCGCAATGAGGGCATCGCGCTGAACAATCTCGGCGAGACCTACCGGGAGCTGCGGCGCCCGGCCGAGGCCGCTGCCTGTTTCCGTGAGGCGCTGACCCTCGTACGGGAGATCGGCGAGCGGATCGGTGAGGGATTCGCCCTGCACAACCTCGGGCAGGCGCACCAGGAGCTGCGGCAGCACGGCGACGCCCTCGCCTGCTACCAGCAGGCCCTCGCCGTCCGCAGGCTGACCGGGGACAGGCAGGGGGAGGCCGTAACCCTCCGCGGCATCGGTGATGTGCTCGGCGACACCGGCCAGCCAGAGGCCGCGCGGGCGTCCTGGCACGAGGCGCTGGTCATCTTCGAGGACCTTGGCGACCCGCAGGCCGACCAGGTCCGGTCCTGCCTCCAGGCGCGAGCGTAGCCCAGCCGTCGACCGAAATGCCGGCGAGCGGAAGCACGTCGGGTGTGACCGCCACGACGCTCCCGTTAGGTATAAGGAGGGTCTTTGCCTGGCCGGCCTGCCTCTCCTGCGCACTTTGGTAGCGAGCGGCGCCGCATCCGCGAGATGCTCGTTGCCGTACAGGATCGGCCATCGGGGAGATGCGATGCTGACCGCGCTTGGCGCCACGGACTCTGAGGATCGCGTCTACCGCTACCTCGCTACCACCGTCTCGGCGACGGTCGGCGAGATCGCCGCGTCGACGGGGCTGCCGGCCAGCCTGGTGGACGCGGCGGTGGCCGGTCTGGTAGGCAGCGGCCTGGTCTCCGGGACCCCGGACGCGCCGGCGCGATTCGTGGCCTCGTCTCCGGGGACCGTCGAAGCGATGATCTTCAGTCGGCTCAGCGAGCTGCGCGCGGCGCAGGAGACGCTCGACCGCATCGCCGGGGAATACCGGGCCAGTCACGCGGTCCGGGAGGCCGACGGGATTTTCGAAGTGATACGCGGCTCCGAGGCGCTGCGGCAGCACATGTTTCACCTGCTTCGCTCGGCGCGGTCGGAGGCGCTCAACATGGTCAAGCCGCCGATCGTCGCAGTGCGCTCAGGCGAGCGCGTGACCCCAGGCGAGGACGTGCGCGGACGGCTGATCTTCGAGACCAACTCCATCGGGTCGGCCGAGGACCTGGACGCGATCCGCCAGGATCTGCGCGGCCAGGACGAGATCCGGGTCCACACCAAGCTGCCGATCAAGATGCTGGCCATCGACCGCTCCGTTGCGTTTGTCCCGCTCGCGCAGAATGACACCACCCCGATCGGCGTGCTCATCTACGAAAGCGCCGTGCTCGACGCCTTGCTTGCATTGTTTGACTACGTGTGGGCGACCGCGGTGCCGCTGCACGTCGACAATCCGAGCTCGGCGACGCCTCCCGGGCAGTCGCCGCTGTCGGCGGAGGACCGGCAGCTCCTTTCGCTGCTGCTTTCCGGGCTCACCGATGAGGCCATCGCCGCGCACTTCCGGGTGAGCGTCCGCACCGTGCAGCGCAAGGTCCGCGCGCTGATGGAGGTGGCCAGCGTCCGGACGCGGATGCAGCTTGCCTGGGAGGCCGCGCGGCAGGGCTGGGTGTGACGGGCGTCCCCTCTGGGAAGACAGCCCGGGTACTCCTGTCGTGATCATGACATTGGCTGAAACATGACGCATGTCAGGCTTGTGGCTCCGAATCGGCACTCATAGCCTTCGCCCCGAAGGTGCCGGTGACGCGCGAACCGGGCCAGCCTGGAGGAAACGTCATGGGTCCAGCGGGAATGCGGCATACCGTCATGCCGGTCGCCGCGATGGTCGTCGTCACCTGCGCAAGCCTGTCCGCCGGGATACCGCCGCCCGCCGCGGCCGCCGCACGAGGCGCGGTGGTCGCCCCAGGGGTGGCCGCCGCGCCAGCCGCGGCGGCGCGGCCCGCGGCGGCGGCAGCCAGCCAGCTGAACGTGAACCCCCCGCAGCAGCATCCGCGCAAGCGCCTCTGCGGCACCCCCGCCAGGGGCCACTATGCCTGCCTGGCGCTCATCCGAACCGACGTGGCCGCCCACAAGGGGGAGTTCTCGCCGGATGTCGCGCCAGGCGGGTACGGCCCGGCCGATCTGCGCAGTGCCTATAACCTGCCATCGGCGGCGGGCGCGGGCGAGACCGTGGCGATCGTCGACGCGTACGACGACCCGAACGCCGAGTCCGATCTCGGTACCTACCGCGCGCAGTTCGGCCTGCCGGCCTGCACGACCGCGAACGGGTGCTTCCGCAAGGCGGATCAGCGCGGCGGAGCGAGCTACCCCGCCCCCGATCCGACCTGGGCGGGCGAGATCTCACTCGACCTGGACATGGTCTCCGCGATCTGCCCGCAGTGCCACATCCTGCTCGTGGAGGCCGACGACGCCTCCGGTTCCAGCCTCGGCGGCGCGGTGGACGAGGCTGTCGCGCTCGGCGCGAAGTTCGTGTCGAACAGCTACGGCTCATTCACCGAGGATCCGTCGGAGACCGCCAGCGATCCTTACTACGACCACCCCGGCGTGGCGATCACCGCAAGCGCCGGCGACAACGGATACGGCGTCGGCTACCCGGCGGCGTCGAAGTACGTCACCGCGGTCGGCGGGACGTCGCTGATGCGGGCCGCCGGTACCCGCGGCTGGGCCGAGACCGCATGGTCGGGGACCGGCAGCGGCTGCTCGCGGGTGGAGGGCAAGCCCTCGTTCCAGCACGACACGGCCTGTGCCAGCCGGACGGTCAGCGACGTGTCGGCCGTGGCCGATCCCGACACCGGGGTGGCGGGCTACGACACGTACCTGCAGTCGGGCTGGCTCGTCTTCGGCGGCACCAGCGTCTCCTCGCCCATCATCGCCTCGGTCTACGCACTGGCCGGGACGCCTAGTGCCGCTGACTACCCGAACGCCTACCCCTACGCGACTCCCGCTGCCCTCAACGACGTCACCAGCGGTAGCAACGGCTACTGCGGCGGTTTGTACCTGTGCACCGCGGGGACGGGCTACGACGGGCCGACCGGGCTGGGAACGCCGGACGGCATCATGGACTTCGGCGCTCCCGGGCCGCACGGCGACGTGACGGGAACCGTGACCGACGCCGGGACCGGCGGGCCGGTGGCGGGTGCCACTGTCGGCACCGCCGCGGCCGGAGCGGTCACCGATTCCGCCGGCCACTATGACATCTCGGTGCCCGCCGGCGATTACGACCTGACCGCGTCGGCGTTCGGGTACGGCCAGGGAAGCGCGCACGGCGTCCAGGTCAGTGCCGGCCAGCGCGTCACGGCGAACTTCGCGCTGACCCCGCAGCCCGAGATCACGGTGCACGGCACGGTGACGGACGGCTCCGGGCAGGGCTGGCCGCTGTATGCCGAGATCCAGGTGGACGGCACGCCGGTAACGGTCTTCACCAGCCCGTACACCGGCGGCTACAGCATCCGGCTGCCGGCCGGCCAGGCATACTCGCTGCACGTCACCGCGCGGTATCCGGGTTACAAGGCCGCTGTCGTGAAGGTCGGTTCCGGGATCGCTGACGTCTCGAAGGACATCGCAGTCCCCATCGACGCCGTTGCCTGCGCCGCGCCCGGCTACGGCTGGGTGGTGACAGGGACGGCGACGTCCTTCGACGACGCGACGGCGCCGCCGGGGTGGACGGTCACCGACGCCAGCGGCAACGGGGCATGGGCGTTCGACGACCCAGGACATGAGGGAAACCAGACCGGCGGCAGCGGCGGCTTCGCGATCGCCGACGCCTTCCATTACGCGAAGCCGCCGATCGACACCTCGCTGATCTCCCCGGTAACCGACCTGACGGGGGTCCCGGCGCCCGTGCTGACCTTCAACGACGACTACTCCGGCGCCTACAACTCGGTCGCGGACGTCGACCTGAGCCTGGATGGCGGCACGACGTGGACGAACGTCTGGGAGCAGACCGGCGGCGGTGACATAGGCAATCCCGTGCACATCGACCTCCCGCGGGCGGCCGGCCAGCCGAGCGTGCGGGTCCGCTTCCACTACACGGCCAGCTATGCCTTCTGGTGGGCGGTCGACGACGTGATGCTCGGCGTCCGCAACTGCGATCCATCCCCGGGCGGCCTGGTCGCCGGGCGGGTGACCGATGGCAACACCCGCCAGCCGCTCGACGCGGCCACGGTCACCAGCGACGACAAGCCAGCGGAGCAGGCCGCCACCGCCGCGGTGCCTGCCGACCCCGCCGCGGGCGACGGCTTCTACTGGATGTTCTCCTCGCTGACGGGCCGGCGCCCGTTCACCGCCGCGCGGCCCGCCTACGTCCCCGCGACCACGACGCTTGACGTTGCGCCCGGCGGCATGACCCGGGCCGATTTCGTGCTCGGGGCCGGCCACCTCGTCGTAACGCCCGCCAGCGTCTCGGCCACCCAGGCGATGGGCACGGTCAGGACCAAGGAGGTGACCTTCACCAACGATGGCGCCAGCCCGGTAAGTGTCAGCCTCCGGCAGGCGGGCTGGTCTTCTACAATCCTTACGCCGAACGGGATGCCCGTTGCGGGGGGTATTGGGGGGTCGTCCCCCCAGGCCAGCGCCGTGGCGGTCGCGCCTGCGAAGGGGGCCCCGGTCTCGCGGATAGCAGGCTCTTACTCGCCGCACCGGCTACGACTGGCAGCCACCAGGCAAGCGCAAGCCCGCCCGGGCGCTCGCGTTCGGCCGGCCGTCACTCCGGGCGCTCGCGCTTGGCCCGCCGCGGCGCCCTGGGCCGGCATCGCCAACTATCCGGGCCCGATCATGGACAACGCGGTGGTCACGGCCGATGACGGCAAGCTCTATTCGGTCGGCGGCATCAGCGTGAACGCCGCGGTCAATTCCGGTTACGCCTATGATCCGGCCGCGCGGACCTGGACCCCGATCGCCACCATGAGCGCGGCCCGCGACGTGCCGGACGCCGCGTTCATCAGCGGCAAGCTGTACGTGACCGGGGGCTGGCTGCCAAGCGGACTTCCCGAGGACACGCTGGAGATCTACAACCCGGGCAGCAACAGCTGGTCAGCCGGCCCGAGCGTGCCCGCGGCCTATGCCGCCGCGGGCACGGCGGTGGCCGGCGGCAAGATGTACGTCGTCGGAGGCTGCGGCTACAGCACATGCGGCAGCACCGATGTTTTCGCCTATGATCCCGGCACGGGCAAATGGAGCCGCGCGGCCAGCTACCCGCAGCCGGTCTCATACGCGTCCTGCGGCGGGATCGACGGCAGGCTCTACTGCGCCGGCGGCGCCACCGACAGCGGCACCACGAAGAACGCCTACGTCTACGACCCTGCCCATGACGCGTGGACGCCGATCGCGAGCCTGCCGATCGATCTGTGGGGCTCGGGGTACACCGCGGCCAACGGCCAGCTGCTCGTCTCCGGGGGCGTGACGGTCGGCTTCAGCATCATCACGAACCAGGGGTTCAGTTACGATCCGGCCAGCAACGCATGGTCGCCGATGGCCAACGCCAACCTCCCGCTGTACCGCGGCGGCAGCGCGTGCGGCTTCTACCGGATCGGCGGTTCCTTCGGCGGCAACGTCGGTGCCACGGCGGCGGCCGAGCGGCTGCCCGGCTTTACCGCCTGCGGTACGTCGTCGAACGTGCCGTGGCTTTCCGAGTCTGTGCTTTCCGGGTCTGGCACCGCGTTCACCGTCGCCCCGGGGACGAGCGTCAGGGTGCGGTTCGTTCTCGACAGCCGGGTGGCGGCGGTCGATCAGCCCGGCATCTACACGGCGCGGGTCGACGCTCAGAACGATTCGCCCTATCCGGTCGCGCTGGCTGCCGGGATGACGGTCACAGCGCCGCGAGGCTGGGCGAAGATCTCGGGCAAGGTGACCGGCGTCTACTGTGACGGCTCCGCCACCGCGCTGGACGGCGCGACCATCGAGATCAACGGCCGGTCCGGCAGTTTCGGGCTGCATACGGATTCCGGCGGCAGCTATGCCCTGTGGCTGGACACCGAGAACAACCCGCTCACGATCATCGCTGCCCGTGACGGCTGGTGGCCGCGGGTCCGGCAGGTGACGATCGAGCCGCGGGACACGACGACCGCCAGTTTCGCCCTGAAAACAGATGCCGCCTGCGGCTGACCCGCAGGCGGCAGCTACTAAAGGGGAGGCCGGGCTAGTAGACCCACTCCTGGTTGCCCACGGGAGAGCCGTTCTTCGTAAGGCAGTCCCAGAGCTGGATCTTGGTGCCGTTGGCCCCGATGGTGTTGAGGTCGGCGTCGAGGCACTTGTAACCGTTGCTGGTGAGCGCAGCCTCGTTCTGGAGGGTATAAACGTAGTTATTTCCCGGTGCTGGCTGGATGGCGCCGGGAAACCAGGTCTGCTGGCTGGAGCCGTTGCAGGTCCAGAGCTGAACCTTGTCGCCGTTCGAGCCGATGTGGTTGAGGTCGGCGTCCAGGCACCGCCCGCCTGCTGCGTTTATCCAGTAAGTCCTCGAGTAATCGTTACCGCGAGTGTAGCCATCCCACGTCTGCTGGCTAGAGTTGTTGCAGGTCCAGAGCTGAACCTTCGTGCCGTCATTCCCGATGGTGTTGAGATCGGCGTCGAGGCACTTGTTGTTGTAGTCGCTGTGAATAACGTATGCGCCCATAAATTGTCGTTCGGCGAGAGCGCGGGCTGGACAGCGAACGACGCGGAACTAGGTGTTGCGTAGCTCAAGACGTGCGTAGCTGCCGTGTGCGTAGATGCCGCGTGAGTCGCGGCGTAACCGGGCGCTGAGGGTGCGAGCGCGGCAAATGCCGCGACCGGCAACAGCCCGAGGATGAGCCGCCTGGGCGGTTTGACGACACAGGCACGGGCTGCCATTGCTGGGAGGCGGCCCCGATAGGCGGTGGAAACGATCGTGCGGCCGGTACGGTGGAGACGAACGTGACGGTCGCGTCGGCTGGCAGCGTGTAGCTGAAGCTGCCGCGGGCGTTCCAGGTGGTCGTGAACGTGTTCGCCGAGCCGTCGGCGTCATGCGCGACCAGCACCTCGGCGCCGCCTGGGGTACGGAACGCGGCTGTCTCGACTCCATCGACGCTCGCCGTCGGTGACGATCCCGCCGCACCCTCGGATGGAATGGCGGCCTATGGCGTCTACTGGTCATTGTCGTAATCCCGACAGCCGGTAACGCTCAAACGTAATTTCTGTCCCGTAAGGTACGGAACGTATGCTGCGGGGCCCCGGCTATCACCTGTGAAAGAAGGACCGGATTGATGCTGCGGTTGATACGTCGGCGGGCGGCGCCCGCTGCCGCCCTGCTGGCTGTTCCCTGGCTAGCTGGCGTGCTGGCGTCTCCCCAGGCAGCGGCAGCGGTCGCCGCGGCAGCGGCCGCTGTAAGGCCTGTCGGCACGGTGCGGACTACAATCCGCCATCGAGTCCTTACGCGGTGCGGCCGAATTACCCGGCTATCATGAATAGCGCGAGCATCTGCAACTACGTTAACAACGAGGGCGTTAGCGAAGTCTGGATGTACGGCTATCAGGGGCCGGGCCAGCTCCAGATTGACGAATCCAGCGCCTCCCCGGCCAGCTTTACCCTCAACGGATCCGCCTGTATGACCTGACGGGTCGTCGCAGTCGCGACGATCGGCTGGGCAGTGGCCATCCCCCCCTCGGCCACTGCCCAGCGGCCACTGCCCAGCGGCCGCGAGAGGAGTGACCGTGACGCGCCTGTATGAGCGGGGGGTCGATTTCTCGATCCCGAGCCCGGCCCGGGTGTACGACTGCTACCTCGGCGGAAAGAACAACTTCCCCGCGGACAGGGCGGTCGCCGCGAGAGTCCTCGCCGCGTTCCCGCAGGCCCGGCAGCTCGCCCTGGCCAACCGCGGGTTCCTGGTGCGGGCCGTCCGGTTCCTGGCTGAACGCGGCATCAGCCAGTTCGTCGATCTTGGAACGGGCCTCCCGACGTCCCCGAACGTGCACGAGGTGGCTCGCCAGGTCATCCCGGGCGCCCGCGTCGTCTACGTGGACAACGACCCCGTGGTGACCACGCACAGCAGGGCGCTGCGCGCCACGAACGACGGCGTGATCGCGATCGAGGGCGATATCCGCCAGCCGGGGGAGATCCTTGCCGACCCCGAGCTGACCGCCCTGATCGACTTCAGCCAGCCGGTCGCGATCCTGCTCATCGCGGTCCTGCACTTCATCCGGCCCGAGGAGGACTCCGCGGGGATCGTTGCCGCGTTCGCGGCGCGGATGGCGCCAGGCAGCTGCCTGGCCATCTCGCACGCCACCAGCGACGGCGCCGACCCTGGCGTGCTCGCCAGGATCGCGGACGCTTACGCAAGCGCGACCGCCCCGGTGGCCCCCCGCCCGGCCGCGGAGATCGAGGCATTCTTCGGCGGATTCGAGCTTGCCGCCCCCGGGCTGGCGGATGTGTCCCGGTGGCGGCCGGACAGGCGGGCCAGGCCGACGAGCATCCGCGTCCTCGCGGGAGTAGGGCACCATCGGGGATGACGCGGTCGTGATGCGCGGGCTGGCCGCGCCAGCCGGTATGGCCCCGGCCAGGCCATTGGGTACCCTGGCTGCGTGACCAGGCAGATCGGCGTCACGGCCCTCGCGTTACCGTTGGCGGCCGGCGCGGGCCGCCGTGATCGGGGGGGCGTCATGGAACATGCCTGGTATGGGGCGATCGAGTCAGGGGGGAGCACGTTCGTGTGCCTGGTCGGGGCGTCTCCCGGCGAGGTGCTGGCCAGGACGAGCTTCCCCACCGCCGAGCCGGCCCCGACGCTGTCGCGGGCGGTGGACTTCTTCCGGGAGGCCACGGCCGCGCACGGGGTACTGTCGGCTATCGGCATCGCGTCCTTCGGACCGCTCGAACTGCGCCCGGCGCATCCCCGCTTCGGCTTCATCACCGCCACGCCGAAGCCGGGCTGGACCGGCACCGACATCGCCGGGATCATCGGCGGCGCGCTCGGGGTCCCGGTAGGCGTGGACACTGACGTCAACGGCGGCGCCCTGGGTGAAGGCCGCTGGGGCGCCGCTCGCGGGCTCGACAACTTCGTGTACTTAACCGTGGGCAGCGGAATCGGGGGCGCCGTCGTGATTGACGGGCAGCTGGCGCACGGGCTGGGCCACACCGAGATGGGTCACCTCACCGTGCCGCGTGCGGATGGCGACGACTACGCCGGCCAGTGTCCCTTCCACGGCGACTGCCTGGAGGGCATGGCCGGGGGCTTCGCGATGGAGGGTCGGTGGGGGCGCCCGCCGGAGCGGCTCACCGGGGACGTGCTGCGACAGGCGGTCTCGTGGGAGGCCGCATATCTCGCCGCGGGCCTGCGCAACATCGTGTACACGACCGCACCGGCGCGCATCGTGGTCGGCGGCAAGGTCTGCGGCCTGCCAGGACTGCTGCCGCTGGTGCGGGAACGGCTGGCGCGGCTGCTCGGCGGCTACCCGGGGCTGGCGGAGCAGGCGGCCGACGACTTCGTGGTTCCGTCAGCGCTCGGCGGCATGGCGGGACCCGCGGGCGGCCTCGTACTCGCCGAGCGCGCGGCGGCACGCGCTCCGCGCTCCCTGTGATGGCCGTCAGTCAGGTCGCCCTGGACAGAGCCACCCTGGACTGGCTGGCCGACGAGGTACTTCCTGGCCGGCCGCTGGCGGGCGCACGCACGCTGCCGGGCGGGTACACGAACGAGACCGTGGTGCTGACCACCCGTCCGCGCGGGGAACGATACGTCCTGCGGCGCTACCTGTCCGCGCGGACCCAGGTGCCGCGCAATCCGTGCACGGTGGAAGCGGCGCTGATGCGGAGCCTCGCCGGCACCGTGCCGGTCCCTGAGGTGGTCGGTGCCGACGGGGCGGGCACCCGGACGGGACGGCCGCAGCTCGTGTACCGGTTCGTCGAGGGCGTGGTGGTCACCGAGGCGATGGGCGCGAGCGCGGGCCACGAGGCGGAGCGGATCGGCCATGCGGTGGGGCTGACGCTCGCCCGGATCGCGCAGGTAACCCCCGGCCGTCTCGGGCAGTCTCCCGGGCTGACGCGGCTCGGCGGCGGCGCGCCCGCTGCCGAGCTTCCCCGGTTCGTCGGGCGGTGCCTGGCCGGGTGCGGCGCGGGACACCCCCTGTCTCCCGGGGACAGGGAATCGCTCCGCTGGCTCGCCGAGCGGTCCGCATGTCGGCTCGACGCCGTCGGTCAGGTCCAGCGGCTCGTCCACTCGGACTTCAATCCCAAGAACGTGCTTGTCGCGCGGCGGCACGGGCGCTGGCAGGTCCGGGCGGTGATCGACTGGGAGATGGCGTGCAGCGGATCCCCGCTGGCCGACGTCGGCAACATGCTGCGCTTCACCCACGAGTATCCGGACGGCTACGCCGACGGCTTCGTGGCGGGCTTCCTGGACGGTGGCGGGCGGCTGCCCGCTGACTGGCAGCCGGTCAGCCAGGCGCTCGACCTCTTCCCGCTCGCTGACATCCTGACTCGTCCGCCGGACGGCGCCATGTTCGCGCGGGCGCTCGGGGTCCTGCGGCGGCGTATGG
>WNFD01000766.1_pt1 | contig 31861 bp, 34 predicted proteins | sample 5400491 | NCBI WGS metagenome assembly WNFD01 (sample SAMN13153343, study PRJNA577476) | soil metagenome | isolation source: 120 cm saprolite under Douglas fir tree site 2 hole 2 replicate 2 | place: USA:California | collected 2015-04-18 | reverse complement strand
AGCCTGCCCGGTCCGGTCGTGGCCTCCGGCAGTACCGTGAGCAGCGGGCCTGGTTCCGCGTGTACCAGGAACGCGGCGTCGGTCAGGAGTTGGTCGAGCTGTCCTGCCAGCGCGGCGTGACCGGCCAGGTGTGCGCGGATGTAGGGCGCGGCGCCGCCCCAGTCCCTCCGCCGGTCACTGGCCGGGACCCGTGCGTGCAGCGTGTCGAAGATGGCGCGGTGCGGGTGACGCTGTTCGCACAGCGCGCGCAGGTACTCGTCCAGGGCCTCGTGGTAGAGGCGGTAGACGGGTTCGCCGTCGGGACCGGTCGTGCGTTCGACCAGGTAGCTCGCCGCGCTGTGGAACACCCGCGCCAGCTCGGCCACTGTCGGGGCGTGCCCGGGATGCAGTGCCGCGGCGACCGCCAGCCATGTCTCGTCGCGGGGCAGCCCGTCCCCGCGCGCGAACGCGAGCGCCGTGAGCAGCCGCTGCACCGACGGCCTCTCCTCGCCGAACGCGTCAAGGTACTTCTCCATCGCCTCGCCGATCGTCTCCGGCAACACGTCATCCCACTCCGGGCCGGCAGCAGGCGTCCCGGGCAGGAGCAGCCACCGGCTGGCGACCTGGGCGATGAGGAAGTTCCCGCGCGCTTTCGCCGCCACTTTCGCGGCGACCTCGCGCAGCCGCCCTGGCGGGGCATCGCGATAGCGGCCGTCGGCATCGTCGCCTGCCAGGCGGCGCCGCACGTACTCGGTGACGTCGCCGAAGTCGTGGTAGCGCGCGGAGTCCAGGTCGATCGTCCGGGCGGACCGGCCGAACGCGGCGAGCACACGGCCGCGGGCGGTCCCCGGCGGCGCGGTCCGCACCCCGGCCAGCACCCGTGTCGTGCGGGTGCTGGCCAGCTCCCAGAGCAGGCGTGCGATCCGCTGTGCCTCCCCGGCCCCGGCGGCCTCCTCGACAGCGTCGGCCAGCACCGTGAACGGCCGCCCCGTCGCCGCATGCCGTTCCCGCAACGCGACCACCAGTTCCTGCGGGCTGACCGCGGTGACACCGGCCAGCGCGGCAAGCCGCCCGACAACCTCATTACGGGTCATGCCCTTGATGTGCAGCGCGGCGTCAAACGCCCCGGCGGGCGGCCGCGGGCCATCGTCTGGCACCTGCGCCGCCCAGCCCGGATCGGCCGCGACCAGCAGATGAGCCAGCAACGCCGATTTGCCCGTCCCCGGACCGCCGGTGACCACGAGCAGCGGGTCCTCGCCTGCCAGCCATTCGCACACCGCCTCGCGGGCGGCGACCCGCCCGGTGAAATACCAGGCACCCGCGTCGGACTCCACCTCCGACCCCCGCGCCCTCGGCAGCCAGTGCGTCTTCAGCGCCGGGTCCAGATCCAGCCGCCAGCCCAGCCGGTCCCGCAGCCACGGCCACCAGCACAGCAAGGCCGAGACCGGCAGCACGTGCGGCTTGCCGCGCGTCACCAGCAGGCCGACGACGGCGTCGGCGTCCCGGTCGAATACCGGTGCCCCGGTGAACCCCGGATCGCCCACGTCCGCGCGGACGCCGCCTCCGCCCACCAGCGTGCCATGCTCCGGCCGGGGACCGTGTACCCAGAACTCGTGATCATGCAGCGACCCGGGAGCCGCCAAACGGAGCCGGGGTGTACGCCACCGCCTCCGCCAGCCGCAGCACGGCCGCCTCCGGCACGCGATCCATGACCGCCGCCGTCACTGCGGGGCAGTCCGCAAACGGGAACTCGGCCCGTATCTCGCCGTCCGGCACATCCGCGCAGGTGAGCACATGACGCGCGTCGACTAACACCCCGGCGCCGCCCGGGAGCCTGACCAGCCAGGGCGGCCGTTCCGCAAGCCTGCTCGCCACCGTCGCCGGCCTGGCGCGGACGCCGTGAAAGTGAATACCCCCTGCGACCGACCCTGCCTGCACCACGTTTCCGTGCCCGTCACCGGTCACCACGTTCACCGTCACGTCATCACCCCGGCTCATGGGCTGATCCTACGGACACGCTGATTCCCCTCTTACGCGCCTTCATCGGATCAGCGGCAGGGACGCGGGTCATGCAGGGACGCAGGCCATCGCACGCGGCGTGATTCCGTGCGGGAATCACTCCTGCGCGGCGGGCTCTGCGGCGTGGAGCAGCGGTCCCCGGCAGGCACAGCCGCCGCAGCGTGCGGCGGGTGCGAGCGCGGGAATCACAATTTCCAGTGCGCGGAGTGACCACGCTCAGGCCAGCCATACCCCGAGATGTGACGCACCCGCAGGACATGCTGGCACGTGTGACACTGACGGGCAGCTCTTCGAAGGTGACTAAATAGTCACGCACAGTGAACGTCAACTGGCTACGCTTTGGCGTGAACAGCTACGGTGCCGTCTTCTTACTGTTCCCGGGGGGGAATCACATGGTGATACAGCAACTTGCGGTCCACCGGACCATCGTTGCGGTGGATGTCGAGGGATTCGGAAACCGGAAGCGGACTGATCATGACCGGCGGGTAGTGCGCAACGGCTTATACCGGTCAGTGAAGCGGGCTTTCCATGTGGCCGGGGTCTCGTGGCGCCTCTGTTATCACAATGACAGCGGCGACGGTGTGCTCATCCTGGCTCCCCCGCAGGTACCCAAGGGGGTCTTCGCGGAAATCCTGCCCCGCGCGCTGGCCGGGGCGCTGGCCATGCACAACCGTGCGCATCCCGGCCAGGAACAGATCCGGCTGCGGCTGGTCCTGCACGCCGGGGAGGTCAGCTACGACGAGCACGGGGTGTCGGCCGCCGCGATCAACCTGGCTTTCCGGCTGCTTAATGCTGCTCAGCTCAAGACGGCACTCGCCGGATCGCCGGGGCCGCTCGCGGTCGTCGCCTCGACCTGGTTCTTCGAGGAGGTTATCCGGCATGTCCCCGGTGCTGCGGGCTCGTACCGGGAAGAGCAGATCTGCCTCAAGGAGACCAGGGCCGCCTGCTGGATCGCCCTCCCGGATCCCGGCGGAGACACGGATGTACTCCCCGGATGCTGGCACCGGCGAGAAGCGGTGGGCTTTCCGCACCGGAGCCATGGTCGTTTCCAGCCCTGCGGTGGCGGGCGGCACTGTCTACATTGGCAGCCGTGATGGCAGCGTGTATGCCCTGGATGCTGGCACCGGCAAGAAGCGGTGGGCCCGCGGGATCGGAAACCTCGTCGACTCCAGCCCCCTGGTGGCCCACGGCACCGCCTATATCGGGAGCGGCGACCACCAGGTGTATGCCCTGGACGCCCGGACCGGCGCCGTCCGCTGGGCTTTCCCGACCGGAGCCATGGTCGTTTCCAGCCCTGCGGTGGCGGGCGGCACTGTCTACATTGGCAGCCGTGACCGCAACGTCTATGCCCTGGACGCTGCCAGCGGCAAGGCCCGGTGGGCATTCCTCACCGAGGGCTCGGTTGACTCTCGTCCCGTGGTGGCTGAGGGAACCGTCTACGTCGGCAGCGGCGACCACAAGGTGTACGCGCTGCATGCCGCCCCGCAATAGGGCTCGTCCCGCGCCTTCACCGTCGCGGGCGATCTTGCCGGGCTGGACTCCGCATCCGGCTGGGGCTGCCACCACTGCGTAAGCCCGTTCGGTATATCTTGCAGTGCCGTCGGGCCGGGAGTCCTGCGCTGGCGCTATGTGATCGTGGCTCGCCAGTGCCCGGAGGCCAGGTGGATGGTGCCGTCCGGGGTGATGGATACGTTTGCGCCGTAGAGCTGGAAATAGCCGCGTTCCAGCCAGTAGCCGCGCAGGTCGTCGAGGATGTCCCACAGGCGGCGCGGGCCGCCCTGGTGGACGACAGGGGCATCGGCCTTCATCGCGGTCGCCCTGGCCCAGGACCGGTCGGGGTGCAGCAGCCACGCGGTCTGCTGACCGTCCGCAGTGTATTCGTACCAGTCCTCGATGCCGGGGGACCTGATCGCCAGCACGGATTTCAGCTCCCAGGCCCCGCCCAGGTTCAGGACGGGGTAGCGGCCCCGGCTGACCTGCTCGCCCTCCCGGTCGCGGAGAGCGGCGGGCACCTCCTGCGGTGGTCCTGGCGGGTAGTCGTCGCCGGTCCGGGTGGTCATGAATCCGGCGCGGTCCCATTCGACCTGGCCGGTCGCGCCGCCGCCGGTGTCCTTGACGGCGGTGATGATCACTGTCATGCCGGTGATGGTGGTGACCAGCCGCCCGCCCGGCCGCAGCGCGGCCAGCCAGCTCGCCGGGAGCGGCCGGACCGACACCATCGACACGATCCGGTCGTAGGTGCCTGGCAGCGGGCCGGTCGCATCGCAGGTCACCACCTGCGGATGCAGGCCGGTGGCGTTCAGGCGCTCACCTGCTGCGGCGGTCAGGTATGGGTCAACATCGATGCTGGTGACGCGGTCTTCGCCGAGCCGGCGGGCGAGGACCGCGGTGCTGTACCCGGAGCCGGTCCCGACGTCCAGGATGTCAGCGCCCTCATAGACGCGCAGGTGCCGCAGCATCCGCAGGACCAGCCTGGGCATCGTCGCGGATGAGGTGGGACGCCCGGAGGGCTGGTCGCCTGCCTGGGCGTGGTCGGCGTGCAGCGCGCCGATGCGGGTCGTCACGCTCACGTCGTCGCGGTAGGCCGTGGCCATCCATGCCGCCTCATCGGCCGGGCCGTCGCCCGGTGTCCAGCCACCGGGGTCACGCCAGTGCCACCATCGCGGCACGAACAGGTGCCGGGGGATGGCAGTGACCGGCTCCCGCCAGCGTGACACCGGATCGGTGACGCTCTCGGCGAGCCGTCGCGCATGCGGCTTCCAGTCCACGTCCATCGGGGGCTCTTACCTTTCCTTAGCTGGGGTTGGACGCCTCTGTCTCACACTGTCACCCCGTTCCCGTTCGGCATGCGCTCCTTCTGGATAGCGCCGGGTAGCTGGGAACGGGCCGACGTGGCTCAGGCTGCCCGGTGTGCCGTCTTCGAACTCCCTGGCGGGCGAGTCGCGCCATCGGTGAGTGTTCGCCGGGTCTGGCTGGGCTTGAGCCTGGCAGACGGATGAGCGTCAGGTCACTCCGCATACTGGGGAAATGTGATTCCCGGGGGCGCACCCACCGTATGCTGCGTGACTGCGCCTGTGGGGGTCATCCGCTCCTCCCCGGGGACCTGCCGCTGGCAGCATCCGGCGGCTCCTGTATGAGCGGGTCACCGGATCCGGACTACGGCTCCGGAAATCGCAGCCTGATAAATCGCGTCGATAATCGAAACGACGTGGGCTGCGGCGCGGCCGGTGCAGGGGAGCTCCACGGCGGTTCCGAGGAGCGTGGCGGCGAGGGCGAGGACCCCCATGCCCCGCCCGGCGGGTGTGATGGCGGGTTCGGCGGGTGCCAGCGGCTGCCACTGGCGTTCGCCGGTCCGCTGCAGGATGACTCCGCCGGTGTGGAAGTTCGGATCCGGGAGTACGAGCGTGGCGCTGGTGCCGTGGATCTCCAGGTGGGGGCCGCGGGTTCCGGCGGTGTCGAAGCTTGCGGTGAAGCTGACGGGTGCGCCGGTTCCGGTTTGCAGGAGGGCGGTGACGTGCGTGGGGGCGCGGGCGGTGAAGGCATGGCCGGCCTTGGGTCCTGTGGCGATCATCCGATGTGGCTGCGTCGTGGCAACCGCGCCGGTGACCAGCCGGATAGGGCCGAGCAGGTAGGTGAGGGCGGCGAGGTAGTAGGGCCCCATGTCGGCGAGGGGCCCGGCGCCGGGCGCGTGGAAGGGCTCAGGGCTGGGGTGCCAGCGTTCCGGGCCGGATGACAGGTAGCTGGCGCTGGCCGCGACGATGTCGCCGAGCAGCCCTGCGGTGATCGCGGCGCGTGCGGTCTGGGCGGGCGCGCCGAGGATGGTATCGGGGGCCGCTGCGAGCGTGCAGTCGGCGCGATCGGCGGCATCGGCGAGGGCATCGGCGTGCTGCGGGCTGGTGGTGATCGGCTTTTCGACGTAGACGCCGGGCAGGCCGGCGGCGATGGCCTCCGCGGCCAGCCGGGCGTGGCTGGGCGGCGGGGTGAGCACGACGGCGATGTCGGTCACGGCTGGGTCGAGCAGTCCGGCGACAGCGAGGATGTGCGGGATGTGGTGCCGTCTGGCGAAGTCGGCGGCGGCGTGGTGGCGCAAGTCAGCGCAGGCGGTGACGGTGGCGATCGTGCTGGCGCTGATCGTGGCCGCGTATTCGCCGGCTGCCATGCCGCAGCCGATCAGCCCTACGCGGACCGGGTGGCTCGCCGGGCGCACGCGTCCTCCAGGGTGCTCGCGGTCACGGTGGCGACGTGGGCGGCGAAGCCGGGATGCTGGTCGTCGGGGAGCCAGGGGGTCTGCAGGTCGAGGTAGCGGCGGAGGTCGACGATGCGCTGGGCGGGCTGTGCGGGCCAGGCGCTGGCGGTGTGCAGGTCGCCGGGGCCGGGCCACCAGGAACGCAGGCCCGCCTGGTGATAAGCGTCAGCGAGCTGGCGCGCCTGCCCGGGGGTGTCCAGCCACAGTCCGGTAAGTGATCCGTTTCCGGCGTCCACGTCCGGCGGCGCGGGCAGGACCAGGCGGGCGCCGGCGGCCGTGGCGAGCGCGTCGATGATCCGGTGCTGGAGACGGCGCAGCGCGCTGGTGAGGGCGTCGAGATAACCGAGCTGGGGCAGGGCGAGGGCGGCGCTGACTTCGGTCATGCGGTGCTTGCCGCGCCAGACCGCGCTCGGGGCGGGCTGCCGGGTGTCCCCGGCGATAGCACGGACCATGCCGAGCAGGTGCGGGTCATCGGCGAGCAGGAGCCCGCCTTCGCCAACAGCGATCATCTTGCAGGTCTGGGCGGAGAACACCGCCACCGTTCCCCGGCCCCCGGCCGGGCGGCCGTCCGCGGTGACGCCCCAGGCTTGCGCGCAGTCCTCGATCAGGGGGATGCCGCGTGCGGCGAGTTCCCCGGCGATCTGCGCGGTGCCGGGCGCGGGACGGCCGCGCAGGTGGGCGAGGACCACGGCCCCGGTGACCGGGGTGATGAGGGAGCGGATCTGATCCCATCCGGGGGTGAGCGCCTCGGTGACGGGGGCGACACGGACGGCGGCTCCGGCGCTGGCGGCAGCGGCGCCGATCGAGACCCAGCCAGCCTCGGGGATGATGACCTCCTGGCCGGGGCTGATGCCGAGGCTGCGGACGGCGAGCTCGAGCGCCGAGGAACCGGAGTCGACCGCGACGGCGCCAGCCCGCCCCGCGCGTGCGGCCACCGCGTGTTCCAGCTCCGGTAAGTAGCGGGCGCCGAAGGTAGCGATGTTCCCGGACGTGATCAGGTCAGCGGCGAGCCTGGCCTGCTCGGCAGCGGTCAGCGTGCTGTACTGGTAGATAGCGGCGGCCTGGATCATGGCGGTTTCCTCCTGGCTTGTGGCTCGCTGCCCGGCTGGCGTGGCGGAGGCGGGCCGCCTGGCGGGGCCGGTTACAGGCGGGCGCTGGCGGGCAGGCGGCCGAGAACCGGGACCGGGGTGAACGCTTCCGCGTAGCGCGTGCCGATGCGGGCTCCCCACAGCCGGGCGAGGGTCTCTGCCATCGGGGCGAAGTGGCCGGTGATGGGCTGGGTTCCGTCGTGGGCGGCCAGTGCTTTCATCTTGGCGTCGAATGTCGCGGTGATGTCCACGACGACGCTGGCGCTCACCGGTCCGTCGAGGGTGAGGGAGTTGTATGTGTCGGTGGTGTAGACCCGCCGGGGGTGCCCGGTGGCGATCACCGCCTCGGGCAGGGCTGCCAGGACCGCCGCGGCGATGCCGCGGTGTCCGGGGTGGACGTCGGCGAGCGGGTGAGTGATGACGACCTCGGGCCGTAGCGCGGCGATCAGGTCGCCGATGGCCTGGGGGGATGGCGGGCTAGTGAGGATGTGCAGCCGGGTGCCGAGGATGGCCGCGGCAGCTTCAGCTTCGGCCATCCGCGCGGGCTCATGGCGCGGGAGGGCGAGGGTGACGGGCGCGTCGCGGGCGTGCAGCGTGAGCGTGCCGCCAGCCCACAGCTCGGCGTCGTCAGGATGGGCCATGACCGCCAGCACCGGTACGGGGCGGCCGGGTGCCTCGGCGCGGGTGCCTACCACAGGGTGCTCGCGGCGGGCGCGGGCGGGATGCGCCGCCACAGGCCAAGCTTGGTGATGACCTCGCCGGGGACAGGAAGCGGGATGGTCGCACTCCCGGCCGGCCAGGCCGGCAGGACCAGGCTGGTGCGCATGAGGATCATTGATCGCCAGGTCAGGACCTGCGGCCATGCGGCGGTGATCACGGCCCCTTTGCCCCCGGTCAGCCGGCCGGAGGCGGGCAGGTCGTCCAGGGTCAGGCCGCCTGACAGCAAGGCGGCGGCAGTCTTGGCGCCGATGCCCCTGACCCCGGGGATGTTGTCGGAGGCGTCGCCGCACAGGGCCCGGAAGTCTGCATACTGCCGCGGGCTGATGCCATACCGGGCGATCACCTGGTCCGGGCCGACCAGCCGGTTACCGGGCCGCATTGCGGTGTTGAGGACGCGCACCGGCCCGCATCCGGGGCCGGGGTCACGCAGGAGCTGGTAGAAGTCCTGGTCCATTGAGGCGATCAGGATGTCCCGGGCCGGGTCGGCGGCGGTGAGGGTGGCGATAACGTCGTCGGCTTCGGCGTCGTCGATCTCGATCCAGGTGATCCCGTACATGTCCAGGCCGGTCTTGACGTCGGGCAGGGCGAGGATCGGCCGCAGCGCCTGCGGGGTGTCCGGCCTGGTGGCCTTGTATCCGGGGTCAGTCTCCTTCCGCTGCGCGGCACCGTCCTGGCCGTCGAAGACGACGATGACCTCGGGCCAGTCGCCGAGCTCGTCGTTGATGCCCTTGCGCAGCAGCGCGAAGAACATGAACTGGGTCGTGAGGTCCCGCCGGTCGCGCTCGTCGCGGGACAGGATCTGCGCCGGGGTGCCGAAGCAGGCGCGGAACAGCAGGTTGTGCCCGTCGACGAGGAGCAGGGGAACACCGGTCATGATCACCGCACCGCCTTCAGGAACGCGTCAGCGACACTGGTGGGGCGGTAGTTCCGTGACCGGCAGTACGCAGCCCCGCACGCCTGGCGATACCTTAGCGGATCAGCCAGGAGATTCTCTGCCGCTTGCCACAGGCCGCGCGGGCCGGCGCCGGGGGGAACCAGCACGCCCGCGCCGGTGCTGGCCAGCAGCGCGGGCAGGTTGCCGACGGCGTAGGCCACCACGGGCGTTGCTGCCGACAGCGATTCCACGGCGAGGTTGCCGAAGGTCTCCCGGGTGGAAGGAACGATCGTGACAGCGGCCCCGGCGAGGAAGCCGGGCACCTCCCGCCAGGCCAGCGGCCGGTGCAGCCCGGCCCCCGCCGCCCGCGCGAGGGCGCGGCATTCGGCCAGCAGCGCCTGCTGGCTGCCGGGCACGGCCTCGAATCCTGCTGAGGCCAGCGCCACGTGCACTGCCCTGCCTCCCGGGACGGCGGCCCGCAAGAGTCCGGCGACGCCTTTCTCCGCGCCGAGCCGGGCGACGACCCGGACGGGACCGTGGCGGCGGAGCCGCTCCCTGCACCTGGCATCGGGGCGGCTGAGTGTGTCGGGGTCGATCAGCAGAGGGTTGGGCACGACATGCCAGTCGGCGGTGTCGTAGCCGCGCGCCCTGGCCTCTGCCAGGATCGCGGCCGAGGGGGCGATGACCTGGTGCGTGGCGGCAAGGGCCGGGGCGAGGTCTACGTCATGGCCGATCACGTGCACGGCGGCGACCCGTCGCGCGGGATGGCGGACGGCGCCAGCCAGGCGGCCAAGGCCCCAGAGTCCGTCGGCGTAGACGGCAAGATCGGCGCGGTGGGCGGTCAGCAGGGCGCCTACCTCACCGGCCAGGGCCACGCGGTGCGTCTCGATGGCATCCCGCAGGGTCACGTCGTCGCAGGGGAAGCTCACGGGCAGCCTGCCGAGCCGGATGACGCCGGTGTCCGGGCCGGGCTGCGGTGCGGCGGTGATGATGACCGCGCGGTGGCCCAGCCCGCGCAGGCCAGCGGCCATCGCGGCGGTGGCGCGCTCGATGCCTGCGGGTTCGTCAGGGCGGTAGGAGACCAAGACGAACGCGACACTCACGGGTCTGGGTGCCGTCAGCAGTGCGGTGGCCGGGGTGGGTGTCATGCGGCGTGCGCCTCCGTGGGGTCAGGCAGTGTCCGCAGCGGGGTCCCGGCAGGTGGGCGGGGTTCCCAGGGGAAGACCACCCATTCGCGCAGGTTGTCCCATACCACGAGGCCGGGCGCGGTGCGGGCTCCGGCGTTGCGGCACAGCGCGGCCGTGTGCAGGCGGGCGCCGGGAGCGGCCAGCGGGGTGAGGGCGCTGGTGACGGCCTGGAGAGTAGCGCCGGTGCCGCAGATGTCGTCGACGATCAGGACGCTGCCGCGGATGCTTCCTGCCCCGATCCCGGTGATCGCGCAGGAGACCTGGCCGGTGGCCTGCGTGTAGAGCGTGCCGGTCGGGTTGTGCCGGGCCCGGACGACGCGAAGCCGGGCGCCGAGCCGGCTGGCGATGGCCTGCGCGGGCCGCAGGCCGCCCTGCGCGATCCCGATCACCTGGTCGACCGGGGCGGATCGCTCGCATGCGGCGGCGAGCAGGGCGGCGGCATCGGCGAACTGGCGGGCGGTCATATGCCAGGCGAAGGCGTGGTCAAAGACGCGCCCGGTCATGCTGACCCGTCCGGCGTGCCGAGGGCGAGGCCGCGGGGGTGTGTCAGGGGCCGGGTCGTGGTGATGGTGAGCGCGCCGGTTCCGTTGCGCCAGATCAGCCCGTCGGCCCGCACGACGGTGAAGCCTTCCGCCGCGCTGCGTTCCCGCAGGCGGACGGTCAGGCCGCACGGGACCTCCAGGCCGTTGATAAGGCTGGCGGCGGTCTGGTCGCCGAGCATCTCGGCTGCGGCCATCGCGGTGCCCCTGCCGAGGGGCAGCATCTGCAGGAAGGTGACCCCGTTCGCGCCGGCCTGCGCGGCCAGGTCGATGACGGCCTGGGCGTGCCGGGCGGCGGAGGCCATCAGCACCGTCTGGATCTGCACCGGTATCCCGGCCTGTCCGCAGGCACGGATGCCGTCGAGGGCGCGGCTGAAGCTGCCGGTACCGCGCAGCGCATCGTGACGGGACGGATCGGGGGCATCCAGGCTGACGCGGACCGCATCGAGGTGGCCAGTGAGCTGGCTGGCGCGGCGGGCCAGGTGCCAGCCGTTGGTGGTGACGCTGACCGCGCAGCCGTCGGTGGCCAGCCGCCCGGCCAGTTCGGGCAGGTCACGCAGCAGCAGCGGCTCGCCGCCGGAGATGTCCACGCCCAGGACCCCGGAGGCGCCGATGAGGCGGCCGGCCGAGGCCCGTCGGGCGGCGTCCAGCTCGGGCACGGACGTGTCGTCCAGGCAGTGCGGGCAGGAAAGGTTACAGCGCACCAGCGGGGACCAGCACACCGAGACCGGCACGTCCAGGCCGAGGCTGGCCGGGTGTGCCAGCGGCCACGCGCGGGCCTGGGTGTCGTCCAGCAGGCGGCGGCCTGCCGGTAACGGGTGCGGGGCCAGCCGTGTCGCCCCGCTGCACGGGTCGTAGACGATGACCTGCCCGCGGGCCGTGGTGGCGGTACGGAAAGCTCGCAGCGTCACCGGGTCACCTCGCAGTCCCGCAGCAGCGCGCTGGCCTGGCGCCGGAACTCCGCAGCCCTGCCGCGCGGCGGTGGCTGCTCCAGCAGGTGCCGGTAGAACGCGACGGTGTCCGGCCACGTAGCGAGCTTGGCCTGCCAGGACGCTGCCTCGTCGGGCGGGTTGACGTGGTAGCCGGTAAGCTGCCGCAGCGGCGCGACCATCAGGCCCAGGCCGATCAGCGCGGCCCCGAGGTAGGTGTCCTCGCTGCCCCAGCCGATCTCGCCGAAGCGGGGGCAGAACCCGCCGACCTCGATCACGGCGCGGCGCGGGACGGCGAGCAGGGCGCTGACGACCATGCGGGGCAGGTCCCAGTCGTAGTAGGTGCGGGCGAAACCGAGCTGCCGCAGGCCGTCGGTGGCATCGAGGGGACAGCCGTCGAGCGGCTCGTCCAGCGTGATGCCGCTGTAGACCAGGCGCTGCCCGGCGGGGGGCCGCCAGCGGACCCGGTGGTCGGCTGCCAGGTCAGCAGGTCCCTGCGGGAGGAGCAGTCGGCCGTGGTCATCGAGCCGGTAAGGGATGTTGTGGCGGAAGCCCGCCAGGATGAGCCGGTCACCGGCGCGGGCCGCCATGTCCGCCAGGGCGTGCGGCGGCAGGACCATGTCGGCGTCCGCGAACACGATCGTCTCGCCTCCGGCGACCGCCACGCCCGCATTGCGCGCCACCGCGGCACCCCGCCGCCGGGGCAGCCGCACGACCGCCGGATGCAGGGGATGTTCCCGCGCGAGGGTGCCGGTGCCGTCGGCCGAGCAGTCGTCGACGACGATCACTTCGGCCTCGGCGGCTGTCTGCTGTGCGGCGAGCGCGTCCAGCACGGCGGGCAGGCTGTAGGCTACGTCACGGGCGGGGATGACGACCGACAGCGAGGTCCCGCCGGCGGACGGCGGGGTGGGGTCATGCCAGCCCAGGCCGGTCCGGTGCTCGAAAGCGCGGATGAGCGGATCGTAGGCATTGGTGCGCTGGTGCAGTGTCTCGCGCAGCGTCGGGGCGAAGGTCAGGGGCATGGCCAGCTCCAGTCATCGAGGATCGCGGTCGCCTCCGGCCAGCCGGTGCCCGGGTCGCTGATCCAGCGCACCCAGACGGGACCCAGGACGAGGTAAAGACCGGCGAGGGCGAGCATGTACAGCGGCCCGGCGATGACGAGCACCTCGCGCGGGCGGCCGTTGAGGAGCCATTCGGACTGCAGGGCCTCATCCACCGGGGCGCGCAGCGCCAGGGCACGGCGGGCATCCATGCGCCGGTCATAGGGCAGCACGGGCGTGTCGGCGTGCAGCAGGCCGTGCTCGGCGGAGATGATCCGGACGCGGGCGCGCAGCGCGGGCCTGCCGGTGACGCGGGCGCGCAGCGCGGGAATGCAGCCACCCTGATAGAGGTCAAGCGCGGGAACCGGCTCAGTCGCCGCTGTCTTGCGCCGGGAGCAGCTGGCGATCACCAGCGGCCCGGCGGCCTGAGGGGTGGTCACGATTCCCGCACCACCCGCAGTCCGGTCCCGGCCGAGCGCAGTCCGGCGGGCGCGGCGTTGAGGAACGTGGTCTGCGCGTACAGCGGCGGGGAAGCGTAGGAACCGCCGCGGAGGACGAATCCGCCGCCCATGACCGCCGAAGCGGTCCACTCCCACACGTTGCCGGCCACGTCCAGCATGCCGTCGGGCGTGGCACCGTCCGGGCGGGTTCCGGCTGTTACCGGGCCGGGGTAGCCGGAGGGCCGCAGGGCTGCCCGGCCCGGATGCCAGTCCGCATCGCCCCACGGGTAGCGCCGCCGCCCGGCTCCGGCGGCCATCCACTCCCACTCCGCCGAGCGGGGCAGCCGCCCGCCCAGCCGCGAGGCAATAGCAGTGGCTTCGGCATGGGTCACGCCGGTGACCGGGACACCGGCGCCAGTGCCGCACCTGCCCAGATACGCGGGGGTGACCGGCGTGGCCGTCCACCACAGTGGCGGGACCTCCACGGGCCGCCCGGCGTCCCCGAACAGGCACAGCCCTCCGCCGATCAGCACCCAGCCCGCAGCGTCCATGAAGGTTGTCTCCCTACCCGGCGATCAGGAACAGGTCCTCGGCATTGGCGGACACCCGGATGCGGCTCTTGCCCGGATGCGGGCGGAGCCCTTCGGCGGCCAGCGCCTCACCGATGACGGCGAACGCCGCCGACGCGCTGGCCGCGGTGGCGGCGAAGGCGCAGTAGTTGTCCGCGAAGCGGACCACGGCCAGCCCGCCCAGGCGGGCATCTACCCGCGACAGCCGCAGGTTGATCAGCAGCGGGGCCAGGCCAGTGCCGGGAACGACAGGCTCGGGCAGCGCCGACAGCGCCGTGAGGAAGCGGGACAGGAAGGTGCCGTCCGCGATGTAGGCGGCCAGCCAGCCGGTGACATCCTGGGCCGTGCACCCGGCCGAGACCTTCTCGGTATCGACATCAGCGACGGCCACGCGCCCAGCGTCCAGGTGGGCCATCGCGGCCCGCAGCGCCGTGATGCGGTTGCGGCCGGGCCGGTACCCCGACACCCAGTCCGCGAGCGCGCGTTCCTCCAGGACGGGCTCGACGGCGGCGCGCATCGCGCGGTGCACGATCCGGTCTTCCGCCGTCGGGATCACCGCCGTGAACCGCTTGCCGGTGTAGGTGATGATGTCCACCGGGCGCAGCGGGCCTGGCCGCCAGGAGCCCTCGCGCAGCGCCGCGCTCAGCGCGGCGATGCGATCCGCCAGACCGCGCCGGTAGGCCGCCCAGCTCATCCCGTCCGCGCCGGGCGCCGAGCACCGCCGCATGCACTCCCGCGCGGCGCGGTGCAGGTGCCGCTCGCCTGACAGCAGCGGCATCAGCGAGTGCGCCTGGACCCGGTACCGTCCCGGGGTTACCGTTAGCTCAGCCTGAGCGGCAGGAACGCTCCCGCTGCCCCCGCAGGAACAGGGTTCGCTCCCATGCACGCGCGGCCCGGAGCGGCGGGAACAACGGCCCCGCTCAGGCCCGGTGAGCTGCGGGTCAGCGGCCACGGGCACCATCCCACAGCAGCACGTGCATCCGGCCGGTCAGGTGCCAGCCGCGTTCCAGCACCTCGTCGGCGAGATCGCGCATCCCGGCCAGGACCCGGTCCGCGGTCACGCCCTCCGGCATGATCCATACCGGGGCCAGGCCGAACCGGGCCTCCAGCCCGGCAACTTCGGTGAGATCATCCAGGGTGCAGGCGACGAACTTGAAGACCGCCTTGCCGCTGGCGGCGAACGCGGCCAGCGCCTCCGGGCGGATGCGCCGCCCGGCGGGCACCCTGCTGCTGGCCAGCTTCGGGGAGACGTTGAAGGCGGTCACCGCTGCGGTCAGCGCCGGGACCGGCGCGATCGTCCCGCTGGTCTCGATCTCCACGCGCCGGCCACCGTCGGTCAGGGCGGCCGCCAGCTCGATGAGCCCTCGCTGCTGCACCAGCGGCTCGCCGCCGGTGAGCACCACCAGGCTGGCCGGGATGCCGTCCGCCCACGCATACAGCTCTTCGGCGGTCATCAGCCGGCTCTCCGAACGCCGGTCAAACCGTGACCAGTCCCATGTCTGCGGCTCGTCGCACCACGAGCACTGCACGGGGCACCCAGACAGGCGGACGAAGGCCGCGTGCTGCCCGGCCGAGGGGCCCTCACCCTGGAAGGTCGGGCCGAACGTCTCCGCGACCCGCAGCGTGGCGCTGCTCACCGCTCCTCCCTGCGGTACTCAGCCCAGCTCTGCGGGGTCTCGGCCACCCGCACCGCGGTGACCCGGCCGGGGATGCCAGGTTCGAGGTGCGTCACGCACCAGGTGAAGAGATGCTCGGCCAGGCGCTCCGAGGTCGGCTCGACGTCGAGGACCTCGTTCAGGTGGCGGTGGTCGAGGCACTCATCGAGGTAGCGCCTGAACGGGGCCAGGTCACCGAAATCGGTGACAAATCCTGGCCCGGTTAACTGGCTTGCGGCCAGCTCGACTTCCACAGCGTAGGTGTGGCCGTGCAGCCTTCCGCATTGATGACCATCAGGCAGGCCGTTCAGCTGGTGAGCGGCATCAAAGGTGAACTGCTTCCCGATCCGGTACACGTCAGTCACGCCGCCCGGTAGCAGGTCGGATCTGCGACCCCGGCAAGCTGGAATGCTTCTCGCCGCTCCGTGCAGGTCCCGCAGGTCCCGCAGTGCCGGGCGCCGCCCCGGTAACACGACCATGTGCGCTCGAACGGCACCCCGTACCTCGCCCCGGCCCCGACGATGTCGGCCTTGCTCCAGCGCAGGAACGGAGCCAGGACCCGGAATTCCCCGGCGATGAAGCCTTCGTTGGCGATGCGCGCTGATGTGGTGAAGGCGTCGACGAACTCAGGCCGGCAGTCCGGGTAGATGGCGTGGTCGCCGCTGTGTGCTCCGAATGCCACCGCGTCGCATCCTGTACTGACCGCGACGGCGACTGCGACGTCCAGCATGAGGGCGTTGCGGTTGGGCACCACCGTCGCCCGCATCGACTCATCGGTGTAGTGGCCATCGGGCACGGCCACCCCGGGATCGGTGAGGGCGCTGCCGGTTAGCAGCGTGCCGACAGGGCGGAGATCGACGAGGTGCTGAGGAATCCCGAGGACCCGGGCGATCTGGCGGGCGCAGTCCAGCTCCCGCCGGTGGAGCTGCCCGTAATCGAATGACAGCAGCCGCAGCTGAGTGCCCTGGGCTTGCAGGTGATAGATGAGCGTGGTGCTGTCCAGGCCGCCCGAGGCGATCACGATCGCTGTGCCCGGCGGCTGGGCGCCCGTTCTGGTCATCTCCGATCCTCTCCGCGAGGCATGGCTCCGCGAGCGAGCCAGGTGGAGGGAGCACTGCCCGGGTTCGGCAGCTGGAGTTACAAGGAGTCACTGGTGCTGACTCCGAGGCTCGCAAACGAGCCGCCAGGATGTCACTCCGTGCACTGGGAAAATGTGATTCCCGGCACGATGACCGCTCTGAGCTGAGAAAACCATTCCCGGCGGGCGGATCCGCTCCATCGCCGAGGACGTGATTCCCTCGCTTACGGCCGGATGGCAGCGACGACGGGCCGACGATGGAGGACGCGGACAACAGACATGCGCGATCATTCACGGACAGGAACGCTGGCGTGATGACAGACCCCGGGTACCCGATCCCCCGTGCCTACCCCAGCATTGCCGCGGCCTGGGACCGCCTGGACGCCTACCTCGGCAGCCAGTTCAACCCTGATCTCACCAGGTTTGCGACGCTCCGCGGATTCCTCGACCAGGAGTGGGCAAGCCTGGGCTCCCGCTTCTACGAGCGCAGCATCGGCTACCTCTACGACCTGACCTTCTTTCACTACATGGATGCCAAGGACGGTTTCTTCCAGCTCGTGACGCGCTTCGCCCGGGAGCACGGCATTACCCGTATCGCGGACGTAGGCTGCGGCATCGCCCTCGACGCCCAGGCCCTGATCCAGGCCGGCTACGACATCGACGGCTATGACCTGGACAACCCCAGCCACGCCTACGCCCGCTGGCGGCTGGAGCGCGACCTTCCAGGGAACCACCACATCCATCCAATGTCGCGGCTGGCCAGCCGCCGCTACCCGCTCGCCTATGCCGTCGATGTCGTCGGCCATGTAAATGACCCCGCGGCCCTGATCGAGCTGATGCTCAGGGTCGCCGACTACGTGATCATTAACCTGGGCCCGCATGATGCCCGCCACCGCTACGGTGCGGCCGACCTGCACCCGGGACTCGACCACACCCGCATCCTGCCCCTGCTCCAGCAACGGGCGACGCTGCTCACTGTCGGTGTCAGCGGCCAGAGCGTGGCTACCCTGTGGCGTTCAGCTAGGGAACCCTGACGGGCACTTGTTGCCGGAGGCGATGTCAGAAGCCGCCGACGGCATGCCGGCCGGATGCCCGGCTGCGAGCCCGGTACCGGAGATTGGCAAGGTCGTTCGTGAACGCTCCGCGGCGGACTAATCGGAGGCGGACAGAGTTCCGGGAGCGTTCGCCAGGGTTTAGCTTGGCCCTTAGCCTGGCAGCCGGGTTACGGTTAGATCACTCCGTGTGCTGGAAAAATGTGATTCCCGCGAACCCACCGGCCGCACGCTGGGCCAGCCGCCCGCCCAGGGGCGGCATGCTCCATGTTCCCGGCCCCGCTGGCAGCGGCGTCCGGCGGCTAGTGTGTGAGCGGGCCTACTCGCCGATGCGGCATGCGGGAGGGGAGGTGGCATGACGCGGTCGAAGACCAGTGACCGGGCTGAGCAGGACAGGCTGCGTGAAGAGATGCGCGCGGCCGGGCTCAGCTACGCCGAGATCGCTGGGGACTTCGGCCGCCGCTACAAGCTGCGCCCCCGCGCCGCCTGGCGGGTCGCCTACGGCTGGACCCTGCAGCAGACCGCCGACCGTATCAACGACCTGCTCCGCGAGCAGGGCCTGGACGAGACCGGTAAGGCGAGCATGACGTCGGGGCACCTGTGCGAGTACGAGCAGTGGCCCGGCCCCGCCGGGCCGGGTGGCGGTCGCCGCGCGCAGGGACGCAAGCCGACCCCGCTGCTGCTGTCCATCCTCGCCCGGCTGTACGACACGACTGTGGCAAGCCTGCTCGACTACGACGACTTCCGGTGGATGCCCGAGGCCGAGCGGCTGTTCCTCGGCACGGCGCAGGTGCCGGAGAAGAACAAGGACAAGGATAAGGATGCCGAACGGGAACGTGGTGACGGTGCCGCCCAGGATCGGCAGGTACACCGTGGGGGAAGCACCCCCGTGCGCCCGCAGCTTCCCGTAGCTGGCAGCCACGAGCTCACGCCGGACGACGAAGATCGCCTCCTGTTCGCTGCCCGCAACCCGCGCCGCATCGACCGTAAGACAGTGGATTCCCTGGCCATCATGCTGGACGGGCAGCGCCATACCGAAGACGCGATCGGCTCAGAGTCGCTGATCAAGCCTGTCCGCGCGCAACTGGCCGTCATCGAGGATCTCGTGCTGGAAACGCGTGGCCCGGTCCGGCTTTCTCTTGTCCACGTTGCCGGGCAGTGGGCGCAGTTCGCGGGGTGGCTGCACATGAACGCCGGTCGGCGGGCCAAGGCAGGTGCCCTGCTGGACCGCGCGCTTCAGTGGGCGGTCGAGGCAGGCGAGGTCAACCTCATCTCAGAGGTGCTCAGTTTCCAGGGATACGCCGCGCGGCTTGCCGGGCAGCCCGGTCCGGTGGTCGGCCTGTCCCAGGCCGCGCGCCGGGACCGCAGCGCCTACCCCGGGCAGCTCGCCATCTCCACGGCGCAGGAAGCCAAGGGCCACGCGATGATGGGCGAGAGCGGCGAGGTTGACCGGCTGCTCGGTGAGGCCGACGACCTGGCCTCAGTCGCGAGAGAGCACCCGGACGATTCGCCGCCGTGGCTTTACTACCACTCTCCCGCGTTCTTCGAGCTTCAGCGGGGTGACGTGTACCGCTACCTCGGCAGAGACGACGCGGCGCGCAACCGGCAGGCTATCGAGGCCCTGACAGCCGGAATGAACGGCCTTGACGCGGAGGCGCGTTCCTCGGAATGGGCAGCGGTCTACACGGTCCGGCTCGCGATCGCCTTTGTCCAGGCCAGGGAGCCCGAGCAGGCATGCGCAGCCGTTGCCGGAGCCATCCAGACCGCTCGGGACACGAACTCCAGCAGGCTTACCGACCAGCTCAGGCGCCTGCACGCCCGGCTGGCCGCGTCCTGGCCGGAGGTGCCCGCGGTCACCGGGCTAGGCGACGCACTGCGGTGAGCGTCACCGCGCTCCCGTTCGGCATGCTGATTGTCGTGAAAAGCCATGCGGACTGGTGCCATGAGCAGAGCGGCGGCAACATCGTCATGATCACGACGATCCGTCGGCTGGGCAGCAAGCTGCTCGAACTCAGGGCCGCGTCATGAGCTACCGCGGCCTGATCCTTGACTTCGGCGGGGTCGTCACCACCGACTTCTACGGGGCACTGTCGGCGTTCTGCGTCCGTGAGCACCTCGCGCCCGACGCTGTCATGCGCGTTCTTCGCGGGGCCTCCTTCTCGATCTAGCCTGACCCGGAATCCGGTGGACGACCGACGGGCAATAATCCCGGCGCGCCCGTGTTCGATGAAATTGCCCGGCCTCCGAAGTGCAGGTCCAATGTGTTCTGCCGCGTGGAAGGCCGGCACCTGGACCTCCGAAGCTCGCAGTAGCGACACCATCACCAGCGTGGCCTGCGCAGGTTCGGCTTCTGCATCCGGATAAGCGGCCATCACGCTTCCGTTCGGCATGCTGATCTAAGTGGGGGCCGAACGAGCCAGTTCGCCGGGTGGCGGCGCGCGGATGCGTTACGGCTGGCTGGCCCTGGCTTGCGTGCTGAGGCGGGTGAGGGCGCCTGCGAGCTGGCATGCCTCGCCGGGGGTGAGTTCTATGATGATCTTGCTGTTGATCAGGACCGCGATGCGGGCAGGCCACGGCGCCGGATCCTCGTCCGGCTGGAAGGCGAGCAGCTGCGCGCCCGCCGTCTGCTGCTCGCCGAACGGTCTTTCCTCGACGGGAAAGCTGATCTCTGGGCCGAAGTGGTGGAACCCGTTCCCCGGGGCTGGCACGTACGGCATCTCGTGATCTTCCTTGTCCGTGCACCAGGGCGGGCACGGCTGTGGTGTCACTTCGCCGGTCATGACCAGGCGCCTCCCAGTTCGCGCGGGTCCGGCTGCGGGCACCCGCCGGTGACGTCGGCAGGCCGGTCCCTGGAGAGGGCATTCCGCCAGCAGAGGACTCCCGGCGCGCGATCTCCATCCCGGGGGCCACGGTATCCCGGCGCTGTTGCCTGGCAAGCATGACGGACCCCTGGAAGGCGATCAACACGGGAGCGGCGACGATGTGTCGCGACCCCCGATGACATGGTGGCGCCAGTCAGGGGGAATCCCTGATCCAGACTGCGCGCCGCCGTCTCTTTTGTGATCATGTTGACGTGGACTACGGATCCGGCTGGGACGACCCCGCTGAGTTGCGGATCTGGCTTGATGTCGCGTTGCAGCAGATCGCCGAGCTGACGGAGGAGAACAGTCGGCTGGCCGCGCAGCTTTCCCGGTCCGCGCTTCCGCCAGCTCCTCCGGGTCCCGCTGCGGAGGAGCTCTCGCCGCGGCTGGCTGGTCACGGGCTTCCGTACGCCGATCAGAGTTCCTCCCTGGAGGCGAAGGTCGCGCTGTTCCGGGCCCTGTTCGCGGGCAGGGAAGACGTCTATGCGACCCGGTGGGTGCGTGCCCGCGACGGACGTGCGGGATGGAGCCCGGCGGAGAAAGATCCATGGAACCGGAAGAAGCGGGAGACCGAGCGGGAGTTCTTCCCGCTCACCGAGGACGTGATCTACCAGCACCTGCGCCGCCCCGCCGGTGACGGCCGGGGCCTGCACGCCGGGCTGTATCCGATGTTTACTGATGACACGACCCGCCTGCTGGCATGCGACTTCGACGATCACCAGTGGCGGGCCGATGCCGCTGCCTACGCCGAGGCGTGCCGGCAGGCAGGGGTTCCGGTGCTGACGGAGATCTCCCGGTCCGGCGCCGGCGCGCACGCCTGGACGTTCTTCACCGATCCGGTCCCGGCCGGCAAGGCCCGCGAGCTGGGCATGGCGATGCTGCGGCGAGCGATCGACGCCCGCAACGGAATGACCCTGGCCAGCTATGACCGGCTCTTCCCATCGCAGGATTTCCTGCCGGTCCACGCCAGGGGCGGCGCCAGGTTCGGGAACCTGATCGCGCTGCCGCTGTGCGGCGAGGTCCGCGCACAGGACCTGACAGTGTTCTGCGACCCCGGCACCTGGACTCCCTATCCTGACCAGTTCGCCTTCCTCTCGGCAGCCGGACGGCTCAGCTCCGCACGGGTGCGGGAACTGCTGGAGGAACTGGAACCGCTGCGCGCCGGGCCCAGCCCGGCCGGGCCGCCGCCCCGGCCTCGTCGCGGCGCGCTCGGCGTCGCGCCCAGGACCGTGCGGGCCCGTGCGGGCGCGATGCTCGCGATCGCCACGGCCGGGCTGCCGTCCGCGCTGACCGCCGAGCTCAAGCACCGGGCGGCCATCCACAACCCAGAGTTCTACCGGCGGCAGAACCAGCGGTACTCCACCTTCGGCACCCCGCGGCTGGTCACCTGCTACGACGACACCGACCCGGACTGGCTCGCCCTGCCGCGCGGGCTGCGCGACGAAGCCGCCGCGGTCATCGCCTCCGCCGGCGGCACCCTCAAGGTCACCGGGGAGTTCCCCGAGACCGGCAGGATCGACGCACGATTCACCGGGGAGCTGACCGCCGTGCAGGCCGAAGCGGTCGAGGTGATGAGCGGGCATTCCACGGGTGTCCTGGTCGCCGCGACCGGGACAGGCAAAACCGTCATGGCCTGCGCACTGATCGCCCGCCACCGGGTACCGACCGCGATCATCGTGAACCGGGCCGACCTGCTCGCCCAATGGCGCGACCGCCTGAACACCTTCCTTGCCCTGACGAACGGGACCGTCGGGTCTCTCGGGTCCGGCAGGGACCGGCGCGGCGGTCAGGTAGACCTGCTCATGCTGCAGTCCGTGACCCGCCGTGACGCCCGTGATGGCCTCCTTGAGGGATACGGGCTGGTGATCGTCGACGAATGCCACATGATCGGCGCGCCTGCGGCCGAGGCTGCGATCCGCCAGGTCAATGTGCAGCGGTGGATCGGCCTGTCTGCCACGCCCTACCGGGCCGACCAGATGGATGCCCTCATCACCATGCAATGCGGGCCCATCCGGCACGAGATCGAAGACCAGACCACCTTCGCCAAGCACCTGATCATCCACCCCACCGGATTCACCACGATGGAGTCCGGCAGCCACGGTGCCTCCATCCAGGCGATCTACGGCGAACTCGCCGCCGACCAGGCCCGCAGCCAGCTCATCGCCGACCAGATCGCCGACGCGCACCAGCGTGAGCGCGCCAGCCTGGTCCTCACCAGCCGGATCGAGCACATCACCCGGCTCACCGCCCTGCTGGGCAGCTGCGGAATCCCCACCCACGCCCTGCACGGCGGCCTCCCGGCGGTAGACCGCGACAAGGTCCGGGCCTTGCTCTCCACCAGCGCATCCGGCCCCCTCACAGTCATCGCGATCGACAAAGTCGCCGGTGAGGGCCTGGACGCCCCCATCCTCAACACCCTGTTCCTGGCCAGCCCCATCGCGTTCAAGGGCCGCGTGATCCAGCAGGTCGGCCGGATCATGCGCGACACCGAAACCAGAAAACTCGACGTCGAAGTCCACGACTTCCTCGACCTCGACGTTCCGCTCCTCGAACGCATGCACCACAAGCGGCGCAGAACGCTCATCCAGCGCGGATTCACCGTCCAGGCAGCAGACACCAGGGAAACCACGACGACCTCGTCCGCCCCACCCACCGCCAGCACCCCGGAGCCTGCCCCGGCAATGGTCCGCTCCTGGGCCCAGCAGCAAGGCATCCAGGTCTCCACCCGAGGCAAGCTACGAGACGAGACCTGGAATGCCTACCGAGACGCTCATTCGTAGGTATCGCACAAGGTGTGGCCAAACTCGATGCTCAACCCGTACAAGAACTGGGCCGCGGCGTGGGAGCAGCAGGCCGGGGCCTGCGGCACCTGTCCGACGAGGCGCTGGACCGGGAGACCGGTCATCTGCCGCAGGCAGGAGCGTCAGGCACGCCAGGCGCCGATTCCCGCAGCTGGCAGCGTCGCGGTCCCGGGAATCACATTTTCCCAGTACAAGGAGTGACCCGGTTGCGGCCCGGCTGACGGGCTCAGGGCCAGCCCATCTCCCACGCGACACCCCCGAGGACGCAACGCCATGACTGCCCGGCCCGGCCGCTCCCTCCGTCCCCGGTCACCGGACCTGATGCCGGACAGGCAGCCGCGCAGGACCTGGTGCCACAGGATTGTGCAGGGCCGACATGGATGCAGACGAGGAAGCCCGGTCCGCGGTCAAGTTCGCCGCCCGGCTGTGGACGGCGATCGTCATCGGAGGCACCCTTCGGCAGGTGACGCACGCCCCGGGAGTATTCGACCAGGCATGGTTACACGAGCTGGCCCTGCCCATCGGCGCGCAGCGGTCACCCGGCCAGGCCCTCGCCGTCAGCGGCGGCTTCGAGCGCGTGACCGGCAGCAGCGCGAGCCAGCGGCAGGCCCGCGCCCGGGAGAACATCGATGCGCGCGGCAACGGCTGGTGCAGCCTCGCGTCGGTGCAGCTCGGCCGGGCTGCCCGCTGCCAGGTCACGTGCAGGGCGTATGAGTCCGCCCGCGGGGATGAGAATCCGGGGCCGCACGCGGGCCAGTGGCCAGGCGTCATCGTGCAGATGCGCGGCGCCAGCACCTGGGAACTGCGCGACGGGCAATGGCCGTCATCCCGGAGCATTACCACCGCGGTCGGTGACGTGCTGCTGATGCCCTCCGGGGTGCATCATGACGTGAGCACTCCGGGCTACTCGGTGCACCTGGCCTTCATGTTCCTGGCCGACGGCGGACATCCCGGCCCGGACCGCAGCCCGGCAGCACCGTGACCGCCGCATCGGCGAGGCTGCTCAGCGTGGCCTGGCGCAGGACCGGGTTATCCGCGTGAAGCGCGACAAGCAGGAGCGCGTCGCCATCGACGGCTACGACTCATCGGCCCTGCTCGTCCTCATGGACATCACGCCCGGGCAGTGCCGCAAAGCGGCCCGCGTCATCGCGCGCCATTCACGTGACACCGACGATCTGCGGAACCTCCTGTACGCGGTCGGCCTGCTCCACGACCCGGACTGCAAGCCCCGTCCCATCTACTAGGCGACCCGATCATGAAGCGCTCGCGAGGCCCTCGCAGGACCATCCGCGGATGGATGTGTACCTTGCCGCATGGGAAGAACAGGCACCTCACCGGTTCATTCTCGCAGGTGAGGGCATCACCAGCGCTGGGAATCACATCTTCCCAGCACGGGGAGTGACCAGACCGCAGCCTCGCTGCCAGTGCGTGAGACGCAAACGACTGGCCCGTGGGACGCGCTGGCAGGCAGGCGCCACCGCATCAGGCTCGCCAGCCAGCCTGAACTCGATCAGCAGCTCACTGTCCCTGGAGGATGTCATGCACGAGCCGATGCGGAGAAGAGGCCTCAAGGCCGAGCGGACGCGCTGCGCGAGCAGATGCGCAAGGCCGGAATGAGCCTCGGCATGATAGCCGCCGAATTCGCCCGGCGGTATGGATTTCGTCTCCGCGCGGCTTGGCGGCACGCTTATGGCTGCTCACTGGTTGAGGCGGCCAGGCGCATCCGCGCCCTGGCTGATGAGACCAGTCAAGACGCTGCCGACACGACGATTGCCATGACAGCCGCGCATCTCTGCGAGTATGAGAACTGGCCAGGGTCAGGGACTTCACCAACCGGACGCAAGCCCACGCCCATTGTGCTCTCGCTGCTTGCATATCTTTATGGCACGACGATTCGCGGCCTGCTCGATTTCTACGATTATGAGAGCTTTCCTCCCCGCGACCGGCTGGTCATCGAGCAGCTCGTCCAGGCGGAACCGGAGGGAGACCTATCCGGGTGGCCACCCGTGCCCGGCGACGATCCGCGCCCCTCCAGCGGGAACTGACCACGTCCGCGAACGACTCAGCGTGATGACATCTCCCCCCCCGCAACCGGATACCCACGCGCCGGCCAGACGGTCAAGGTGGAGCATATCGCCCCGGTAAGCCAAGTCGGCGCAGCATACGGTGATGCGCTCGCGGGAATCACATGTTCCCAGCACAAGGAGTGACCCGGCGGTGACCCGGCTGCCAGGCTCGGGGCTAGCGATCTCATCATGCGACCTGTCCGGGGACGCGACGCCAGGCAGCCCAAGTACCAGGGTAATGAACGGGCGCCTTCCGCGACGAAGGGAAAATCGGGATGTCGTGGCTAAGCGATCTCTTGCCGTGCTCCGTAGCGGAGCGGGAGTCCTATCAGGAATTCAGGCAGCATGCTTTCACCCGGCGGCCAGTGTTCTGGCGGGCGTATCGTCTGCTGCCTGCGGTGATCATGGGAATTTACTGCGCGGCCATTCCCATTCTGCTGCTGCTGCGTTTCACGGGCGTCATAAGCTGGTCGCCGTTTCTCATCATCATCGGTACCGGGATAACCGGTGCGGTGGGCGGGCCTATCCTGTGGCTGTGGGTAGACCTTGTCCCGCTCCGGATGAGCTGGCGAAAGGCGATCAGGCGAGGCGTGATCACCCTCCCGGAGGTTCCGCAGACTGACGGCGAGGGCTCGCCCCCCTTACATGGCCAGCGCACGCCCCCCAGGCCAGGATCACCCTGGCCAGCAGGCGGCGGGCACCGAATCGGGGGAGCACCCGGCGGGTTCGGTAATGGCCAGTGACTGACTGGCCCTGCGACGCTGATCGCGACGACCCGCTGGCGGCGCTGCGCATTCCTGTGACCAGCGCCTGGCCCGACCGGCCTTACCTGACAGCATTCGACCGGCAGTCTGCGGCCCGGCCCGACGACGCCGAGGCGGAGATGATCGCCTCCTACATCGGCTACCAGCGCCAGCACTGGTTCAGCGACCGTCGGCAGCGCCGGATGCTGGAGTGCCCTCTGGACACCGACACCAGCCGCAGCACGCCCGTCTTGCACAAGCGCGGGCCTGGCCAGTGGGCGTTCCGCCGTCACTCGTGGACTACGGGGCCATTCTTCTGGCCGGCTCAGGATTTGCCTGAAGCCCTGCACATGCCGCTGGCCTCCATCCTGGACCACATTGAGGCTGACACCGGCGGTGGTATCGCCGAATCCTGGTGCTCATGGAAATCCGCACATCCAGAAATCTTCGCGATGGATAGCCCTGACTGGCCCGATGCCGAAGGGCTGGAGTGACAGTGGAGCTGGCCACCAGGAACCGCGTGCTGGACCGGGTGACCCGGTGGACGTGGTGTAGGCGTTCGTGTTGCAAGGTAAAGAGAAAGTCAGCATAGGGCGAGACGGATTTCGGCCAGGTGACGGCTGAACTGGCCCGGCGCCGTTTCACGCATAGTAAGATTTCGCGCACTATGAGAGACAGTCGGCGCTCCCGTGTTCTCGCGTTCCTGTCGCCCGGGATGATTGCCCGCATCAGCGTTGATCTCGGCTGTGGCGCGGGGATCGCCGTCGTTGCCAGGCTCGGGCGCGACATCGCATCCGGGGGGAGCGCGTGGTGGCCGGGGTTGCTGTTCCTCAGCGTGGTTCTCGGCCTGGTGATTGCCGTTGTCGCGATCCTTGTCATTGGCAGGTTTCTCCGGGGGCTCGCCAGTTTTCTCACCTGGTCGCTGACGATCAAATGGGCTTCACCGCCTCGCCGCCGCCTGAACGTCCGGGATGTCCTGGTCGCCAGCGGGGCGGCCGGTCTGGCTGGAGGGCTGATCTTCTGGCGGGCGGGTCCCGGTGCCGTGTGGCCGGATGTTACCGATGCCGTCATCGCGGCGCTGCCGCCAGTGTTCGTCCTGGTGTCTGGCATCTGGGCGTGCCTGCTGATAGAACGGCGCATCCGCGCTACCCGGCACCACTGGGTGCGATACGCGGCAAACGCGGCCATGGCGGCGCTGGCGGGCCTCGGCATCCTCGTGGTGTTCTACCCCGATACGCTGGCTACCCTGCCAGCGGCAGGGCTGCTCTTCCCGGCCGGCGCATGGTCCAGCATCCTGACCTGGCGCGTGATGGCCCGCTCCCGGCGGCTCGCGGTGCGTGCCGGAGCCGATATCGTACTGTCTCTCCTATGGGGCGCGGGTCTTGTCCTGTTCCTGGTGTGGGCCGCTAACCTCCTTGATCTTCCCAGGGCCGAGGTAGCCATTCTCCGCGGCACGCTGGAACGGATCAGGTTGATCACTGAGCTGCCCTGGTGGCTGTGGGTGGCGCTGTACGTCTTGCTCGCCGGGGCGAGCCTGGCGCTCGCGCTCTGGTCGGCCCTGCCGACAGCGACTTCGCGGTGGGCGCAGCGCCTGCGCGTCGTGCCCGCCGTCGGCGCGAGCAGGCGGGCGCTGAGCGGCGTCCACATCGGCCTGCTGGTCACCGTGCTGATCGGCCTGGCAGCACCCGCCCCTCTCACGGTGACATTACGGAGCCAGGTGAAGGCCACATACATTGTGGCGCTCCAGCGCGAGCTGGCGGCAGAAGGGGAACACGCCGCCTACGAGAAGATCCGCCAGCAGTTCACCCCGCGCAGCAGCACGGCGGTACCCGTGCAGCCGCTGGCCGGCATCATCAGCAAGATTCACGACATCAGCAGCCCGCCGCCGGGCACCAGCGACGCCACGAGCACCGAGCGCGATCTCGCCAGGCGCATCGGCCAGCTCCAGGCAGTCACGCTGACGCTCAGCTCGTCGCCAGCATTCCTGTCGGCGGAGCAGGCCGACGCCAGGCTGGCCCAGGCCGGGCCGCCGGTCCGCGACGAGGGCAATCTGCACGACCAGCTCGGCCAGCTTGATACCCAGCAGCATCAGGATGACAAGGTGACCCGCCTGGCCGGACAAGCTGCCGATCTCGCGGCCACCGCTGTCGCGAGTACTCTCCAGATTCCCCGCGTCGGCGACAACGAGATCGTCCAGGTCACCAGGGAATACCTCAGCGGGCTGGTCGAGAGCAGCCCGCTGAAGAACGTTTTCGCTGCCTGGGCCAGGCATCTCACCGGCACCGCCACCCCGCCGGGCGCGGACGAGATGGTCGTCCCCGATCCCGGACGACTGAAGCTGGCTGCTCTCGCCCAGGAACGTGCCAGAATGCGGCTCGCCGATCCCTCAGCACCCGATCCAGCCCAGGCACGTGCGCTCGGCGAATCACCCGCCGATGCCGCAGTGGACCTGATCAACGAGACACGCTACGTCAGCGAGAACAGCGGCCCCTGCGTCGGGTGCCAGCCACCGCTCCCTCCCGGCGATGAGCACCACGGCGGTCCGGGTCCGGAGCCTCCCGCGGAACCACCGCCTGAGATTCCCATCCCCTGAAGAATCACCTCGCACAGCGTGTCCTGTCCAGACCGGCCGCTGGTCTTCGACCGTGTGATGCCCCTCCCCGCCCGCCCGCCGCGCCGCCTGGCGCGGGACTGCTCACGCCTGGTGGCCGCGCGCGGATATGCCGTGCGGAGTAGGAGCGCAGCGCACCGTCCTGTCGCGTTTCCGCAGTTCAGGTCGTATTCCCGGCTGGGAATCACATCTTCCCGGCACAAGGAGTGACCAGGTGTTGACCAGACTGCCAGGGTGGGAATCCACGGTTCCTGCCTGAAGGGGTGGTCCGGATGAAAAACCTCACGACGTCCACCGCGCGCCCGTACCCGCAGCATCTCCTGTCGGCCTCCGGGCGTTCCCGCGCCGCAGCGCACGATCTGGTCCGCAGCATGCCTGGACAGTGCCCGGCGCGCCGCAGCCCGCGCAGAGATGGCGGTCGCCCCGGCAAGCATCGCCCCGGCGACGGTCCTGCCAGCAGATGGGGAACACCACGATGACGCATCCCGCTGGCCAGGATCCTCCACCTCCAGATCCGCGGGTGCAGGCGCGGCAGGCAGTGGAGGTGCTGGCGGCACTGCGCGCGCAAGCCAGCGAGGCGGCCGCGAACGGGGACCTTCATGCCACTTCCGCGCTGGGCCTGCTGGATGTATTCGATGCGCTGTTCGCTGCGCATCCGGTTGAGTATGCGCCGGGACATCCTCCGCGCGCGTTCTGCAGATCCGATTTCTGCTGGTGGCCGTGCCCGACGGTCATCGCCGTCGTCCGCGCCGTGCTGGCCCGCTGGCACCTCACCCCGCACCCGACCGGTGCTGCCCGGCGGGCTGCCCCGCTCCGCGGTGCGCCAGGGGTCGTGCCCTCGGCCGAGCCCCCAGGCAGCAATATCTCGCCCAGGCCGCCGCGCGGCGCGCAACGCGCACCGGTCGCGCACGCAACCGCCAGGACGTGACGTCACCGCCGCGATGTCCGGCCGCCCCGGCCCGGGGACCCCTCACCTTGAGAAGAAGGACGATATGACCACTGCCACGCCTCCCGGGACGGCCGCCCTGCCTGTCATCCCGGTACCAGCCCTGCCCCGGCGGGCGCTGTCCGCTGCGAACGGCCAGCAGTCAGCCAGCGGTGCGGTGGCGTTCACGGCCGGGCATCACTTCGCCCTGTCCGAAGATGCTGACCTGACCGCTGTCACGGAAGCGGCGACGGTACCGCTGTCTGTGATCTTGCAGGTCACCAAGCGGTGCGATTTCGGCTGCGTCTTCTGCTCCGAGACGCTCCAGATCCCCGACCCCTCCCTGGCACAGCTCGAAACCATCCGGGACAACCTGAACGGGGTCGCACGGGTGTTCCTGTCCGGCGGGGAGCCGCTGCTGCGCCGGGACATCTGCGAGATCGCGGACATGTACGCCGGGTTCATCATCGGCCTGCCGACCAACGCCACCCGCGGAGGGCCTGCTCGCACCGGAACTGGCCGACCGGATTACCTTCGCCAATATCGGGTTCGACGGCCCGCGCGCCATCTTCCGGAGCGTGCGCGGCGACTACGACAAGGCCCTGACCGGCATACGCGCGTTCACCACCGCGGGGATCCCCATCTCGCTGTCGGCGGTCGTGCTCCGCTCCACCCTGCACGGCCTGCCGTATCTCTACCAGATCGCCGACGTGCTCGGCGCCGGGAAGCTGAAGCTGATCCTGCCCCTGCGCAAGGGCAACGCGCTCGGCCTGAAAGACGAAGAGTTCATCACCGTGACCGAGGCCCGCGAGGCGTTCGACCGGCTGACCGAGCTGCGCCTCACCCATGACTGGCACCCGGCCGTGCGCATGACGCCGTGGACCGCCGGGACCGAAGGCCACATGATCGTCATCGAGCCGGACGGGAACGCACAGGCATGGCCCGTCTACGACCAGGATGACCTGTTCCTCCCACTCGGAAACCTCCTGGAAGAGCCGGTCACCGCGATCTGGCAGCGCTATCCGTACAAGACCGCCCACTACGCCAAATACCTGGGGCAGAGCATCTTCGCCGCCAGCCACCGGGACGGCTGATGCGCACCTACACGAACATGGCCTGGCCCGAGGATCCGTACGGGACCGGGCAGCTCCTGTTCCCCCGCCCTCCGCCACGGCTGGCCGCCTTCGTCGCCCGGTGGCCCGCTGGCGAGTGCTGCACGCCCCGGCGGCTGTCGCCACCGTGTACCTGCCGCTGCACCGCACGCGCCCGGTCATGGTTACCGAGGGGACCCTCGCGTTCGGGTTCCGGGCGGCCAGCGGCAATGCCGCAGACGCGCTGGACCTCGCCAGGGTCGCGGACCTGGACCTGATGCAGGCACGCCGTCACGCCAACGTCCTAGCCGGGTGCTCTCTGCCCGGCCAGGTGTCGGCCTTGCGGCTGGCAGCAGCCGGGCATGTCACCCAAGGGCTCGCGGCGGTGCAAAGAGCATGGGCCGGCCGCTCCCGCCCCGGACGCGGGACGGCCCAGATGATCGACATGCCGCTTGACCTACCCGGCACCCCGAGCTTGGACGACGCCTGCGAGCGGGCGGGCATCACCACGTGGACAGACCAGGCCCTGCCCGGCGAGTCGGTCTTGCCCGCCGATGGCGAACCACTGGCGAGCATGGCCGTGGAGCGGGCGCTGGTGATCGCCCTCATCTGCGCCCGGTACCTCGGCCGCTACGAATGGAAGGGAATCCTCAGCAGCACGCGGATCATAGCCGGCACCGCGTGGGACTGCTTCCCCCGCGTCAGCTGGGAGCACTCGCCGCAATGACCGCGTCGGCACGCCCCGTCCACCGCCCTGGCCGCGCTGCACGCGGCGGGGCTCGCCGGGCGGGAGCCGGGACCGAGCGCCAGCCGACTGCTGGCCACTGGCCTGGACGGCGCCTTTCGCCTGGCTGGAATACCCGTCTTCACTGCGCGTGTCACACCCAGCTTTACACGGCGGATGGTGGCCGCCATGATCTCGGCGTCTGTGCATACCACCAACTACAGATGGCGGAACCTCCCAGCTCTACTTGGCGGCCCAGTCCAGAGTCGACGATCCGACCTGCACGTTTCGATGAAACCGCCACCTGTTTCTGGGGACCGCCAGCTAAAGCTGAGTGTCACAGCGCGCTGCTGGAGGATTCCCGTGCTGCGTAACTGTGCCGTCCTGGCCATCGAGGGCACCCACGCCTCCGGCAAGACCACCCTCACTCACGCTCTCGCCGCCCATTACCGCGAGCAGGGCATCCACGTGGCCACCGTGGAGGAACCCGCCCGCAACAGCCCGTTCATCGAGGAGATCGTCGTCCACGGCGTCGGCCAGTTCGACATCGAATGTGAAGTCGACCTGTTCGCCGCGCAGCTGTCCAGCCAGCTCCGCGCGGCCCGCCAGCACACGATGATCATC
>WNFD01000765.1_pt1 | contig 31870 bp, 20 predicted proteins | sample 5400491 | NCBI WGS metagenome assembly WNFD01 (sample SAMN13153343, study PRJNA577476) | soil metagenome | isolation source: 120 cm saprolite under Douglas fir tree site 2 hole 2 replicate 2 | place: USA:California | collected 2015-04-18 | reverse complement strand
AGATACCTGCCGACGCCCGTGTTCCTGATTCTGTTTTGTGTCGCCGCCGCACTGGCTCAGGGGCCTGATGCGGCTAAGTCCAATTCTTCTACCGCTACCCCGGCAACCAATACGATCGCCGCGGCGCCGGCAATAACCGCAAACAGCACGGCGTTGGAACTTGCGCGCGCGGCGCTGGCGGCGCAGGGCGGCGACAAATTCAAGCATCTGAAGAGCATGATGCTGACCGGCTCGGCTGATCTCTATGCGCCGAACAGTGCGCAGTCAGTTCCCGGCAAGTTCGTGATGGTTACCGCCGGAGACAAGGTGCGGATCGACATCGACGCCAGCCCGATTTTTAAGTTCAAACAGGTCTTTGACGGCCAGCAGTCTTACAGCTCAATTCCCGGCATCACGATGCCGCCGGCCAGCAAGTTCGGTCTGCCTGTGCTGGCGAAATTCGATCAGCCCGGTTACACCGTTTCCGCCCTGTCTGACAAAAAGAAGCTGCGCGGCTTTCGGATCGTCGATGCCGAGGGCAACACTACGGACTTCTACCTGGACGCGGCTAACGGTCGCGTGATGATGTACCTGATTCCCTACAACGGCTACATGTTTGGGACTGAAAACTCAAAGTTCAAGGAAGTTGACGGGGTGTTGATCCCTTTCAGCTTTTCGCAACGGCTCGAGACCCCGCAGGGCGCGTTCTTCGCTGAGTACAAAGTCAAAGACGCCAGGCTCAACCAACCGATCGCCGACGATGTGTTCGTGATTCAATGAGTGTGTAGAGGCTCATCGAAATGAAAAGGCCGCCCCATCTAAGAGGGCGGCCTTCTTGTTTCTGCGAACAACTCCTGCGAGCGAGCTATCGAATCCGCGCCGTGAAGCTCACACTGCCGGTATTGTTCGGCGAGGTTTGACTCAAGTTGCCGGTGAACGTCCAGCGAATGTTCGTGACCGATCGGTCGTAACCGGCGGGCGCGCCACCGCCACCGCTCACGGGCGTGTATGTCCAGGTTGTGCCACCGTCATTTGAGTACTCGATGGTTGCGGTGAGACCGGTTGTCCCGGGGTTGCTGGTTATCGAACCGACTTTGAAATCGAGATTGTGAAATACTCTTTCGAGCGGATCTATGTTCTGCGGATTGGGATCGATCATGACAAAGTTTCTTGCGGGCTGTCCGCCGGTGTTCGTATAAACGACTGTGTACACGAGATCGGTTCCAGGAGCCTGGGAGCCAGTCGGGCTAACGCTCTTGACTAAGCCCACGTTCGGCGACCCGGCATTTATGATCGTGGCATCACTGGCCGAGTCGTTGGAAGTGTTGGTCTGGCCCCCACCGGAGACGTTCGCTGTGTTGGTGACGCTGGCGGCCGCATTGTTGGCGACGTTCACGGTGAGGGTGATGGCCGGATAACTTGAGCCGGCAGCCAGCGCATCGCTACGAGTACAAGTCAGCGTGCCGAGCACACAGGTCCAGCCCGTGCCGCTGATGGCGGTGGCTGTCAGTCCGGCCGGCAAAGTATCGGTGACGGTCACAGTGCCGCTGGTAGCGGCGAAGCCGGAGTTGGTGGCAGTGATTGAATAGGTAGCCCCGACTTGTCCCTGGCTGAAGTTGCCGCTGTGCGACTTGGCGATGGTCAGATCCGGCAACTGGTTGATAGTGGTGGCATCACTGGCCGAGTCGTTGGCAGTGTTGGTCTGGCCGCCACCGGAGACGTTCGCTGTGTTGGTGACGCTGGCGGCCGCATTGTTGGCCACGTTCACGGTGAGGGTGATGGCCGGATAACTTGAGCCGGCAGCCAGTGCGTCGCTACGAGTACAAGTCAGCGTGCCGAGCACGCAGGTCCAGCCCGTGCCGCTGATGGCGGTGGCTGTCAGCCCGGCCGGCAAAGTATCGGTGACGGTCACAGTGCCGCTGGTCGGCGCTGAACCGGAGTTGGTGGCAGTGATCGAGTAGGTAGCCCCGACTTGTCCCTGGGTGAAGTTGCCGCTGTGCGACTTGGTAATCGTCAGGTCGGGTGGCGGCACCGTTACACTGGCCGTCGCCGGAGCGTTATCAGTCGTACTCTGCGTCGTGTCAATCTGAAATTCGTTAGAATGAGCAATTGCTGTATTGACATAAGTGCCGGGAGTGTTTGGCATAACCATTTGATAAGTGAGGTCTCTGGTTTGCCCAGCTGGAACAAGAAAACTGCCAGTCCATGTGCGCGTTGAGCCTGAAGTCACCGGGTTGGGAATTGAGGCGCCATTGAACTGCGAAGAGCCGGAGACATAAGTCGGCGTGGCCGGGCTGGAAGGCGGAGTATCAACAAAGTCTGTGAGCGTGTAATTGACCGGACCAGTATTGGCGACGCGTAGAGTATATGTGACCGTCGCGCCTGCCGCTGCTGTTGTTGGACTGGCGATCTTACTCAGCGTGAGCGGCGGCGGCAGTGAGGTGATGCTAATTACCTGGATTCCGTAATCACTGTTGTAATGATAACTGCTGCCGGAAAAGTCCATGATTAGGGTGCTGGCGGTGGTATTGCCGGTTGATAGCACCTTCACCGTATAAGTAGTGACGATAGTTCCGCCGGCTTTGCCTCCCGAATAATTTGCCGGGCCGATACAACTGCGATAGGTCGCGCTGAGAGGATTATTATCCCAACCGCAAGCATCGGCGTAAAACTTATCATTGGTCCCCCCAGGAGGCGCGGTGTAAGTTGTTGCGATGGCTTGCACCTGAAAGATAATATTCGACAGATCCAGAAATGCTTCGAGCTGCTCGTATCCCCCGGGCGCGGTACTGGCATTGACGGTGTAGTTATAAGTCTGGCCCACATAGACCGTGGTTGGCCCGGTGATGGAATTTACGGAATTCCGGCTTTGCGAAATGATTTTCTCGACGTACAGTTCCCGCGGCGTCGGCGTGCTGACGGATGCCACGCTGTCTCCGGTAACGGTGATGTGATAACCCCGAGTTGTGTTGTACGCGGAAGAGGTCCGGGTCACAACGGCGGAATAATAAAAATCAACGCAGCCGCCGGCAGCTAGCGACGGCACGTTTATGGTGCTCGGCCCACTCAGGTTGATAAAGGCATTGGAGCTGTCCCAGACGAAACTACTGCTAACGTTCGTCACTGCGGTAGCACCCGTATTGCAAACGCGGGCGCCTACTTGAAAGCTATTAGGACCGGAAGTTACGTCATTGCTTTTAAGACCAATAACATTCCAGGTGGTGGGGGTAATGGTAAGACCGGCGTACGCACTTTGGACTCCCAGCACGCCAAAGAAGAGCAGCAGCATACTGGTTCGGATAATGAAAGCGCTGGGGCCGCCGCAGAAGAGTTTGGAATTTCTGAGTCTCATCGCTAAGGTTCCATTGGAACATTCTCACTCAACTATTACTCAATTGAAACTCATTCCTTGTGCTTCTCTTTGCTGTTGGCCTGATCATCTCCGCTCGCTGCAAGCCCAGCTTTCGAAGTGCCGAACAAATCGAAGAGATTCGAGAGCTTCGAAGAGATTGTGAAGTAGAAGCCGCGGCGGGTCGGCAAGAGTTGCGAACCGGCCGGCTCTTTCGCCGCTGTAAAGTTATAACCGACGGCCAGACGCATATCAGGCAGCACCCAAAAGCCGGCTTCGGTAGCATACGTCGAACGCGTCGTGCGCGATGAAGGTTGAAACAACATGCGCGTCTCGACTGCCCAATCGAGACGACTGGTCACGAGGTATTGCGCGCGCGCCTGCGTCAGAAAAGTCAGTGTCGAAACAAACGGTAGTTGCGGCTGGCCGTTAGCGTTGAAGCGCAACGCGCCGCGTCCGTAGAGTTCCAGGCGCTTCGTCAATTGATAATAGCCGTCGGTGGAAAGCGAGTCCGAGCGATCGCGGGTTAGGGCCGCAGAAGAACCAGGCAGGATGCCTGCGCCCCCGGTTGCGCTCCCAGCGTTCTGCGTCAGCGAACGATGCGTGTAAGTGAAGAGCAGTCCGACGCGATCCGACTCGATTGGGCGAATCGCCAGCGCAGCCGTTCCTTCCAACGAACGGTTCGTTCGGCCGCCAAAGCCGCCGCGCGAAAATTGGAAACGCGACAGCACCGTGATGCCTTCGCGCAGACGCCCGGCGGCGCCGACAGCAAACAGCTGGCCCAGCCCGCCTCGATCGCGATATTCGTACCGCGCCGATGCGCGAAAATCTGAATTCGGCTGCCAGCCAAGTCCGACCGTGCCGCTGTTGAAGCTCTGATTGGGACCAAGCAGATGGAAGCCACGCTCGAACCCCAGCTCGACTGAGAACTTCTTCGTTAGCGGCAGCCGATTCTGTAAACCGATGACGGCAAAACTGTCGGTGCCGTTGAGGGCATTCTCGAGTTGATAGCGGCCGGTCATCGAAGTGAATTTGCCGAAGCGGGTTTCCACGCCGATGGTAGTTTCGCGGCGCGCCGAAGACACGGCGAAACCGGCGGCGGAAAAATCGCCAATCGGCGTAATCGGCGCCGCGGAAAGGCGCTGCGTAAAGAATAGTTTCGTCAAAGCGCTCAACTGATAAGTCGCGCCGAGCGTCGTTTGCGTGGGGTAAGTCGGATCTGCGTTGCTCAGGTTCTGTTCGCGCTTGACCGAAAACTGGAGCTTGTCGGTGACTTGCACGTCGGCGCCGGCAGTGACCAGGTTTGAATCGGTCCGCTTGTCGTTGAGGTCGTCAGTAAAGGCACGATGATCGAAGCCGAGATGAAAACGAATGTGCTCGTTCAGAATCTGATCCCAGGCGGCCGAGAAAGTCAGGCGGCCGTTGTCGACGTTTGCGGTGCGGTTGCGCTCGCTGGCAAACGCGAAACGAAACGCGGTGTTCTTTCGCGGCTTCATTTCCACAGCCACTTCGCCGCGGCTTGAACCGGGCGTGACCGTACCGCCAAAAGGATTGAAGAAACCGGCGGACGCGTTCAGATATCGCGCGCGCACCGTCGCGCCGAAAAACGGCAGCGGCTGCGCCAGAGTGAGTTGATACGCAGTGCCGTCGTGCTGCGGGTTGTCGCTCGCGCCAAAAAAGTTGCCGCTTCCCAAAATCTCTCCCTGGCTCCCCGCCCATGCAGCTTGCAGCAGGCCGCCGTGCGGCAGAGTCTTTTCCGCGTCAAAGCCGCCGAGCACAAAACTTCCCACGGCTTCCTGCCGTTGCATCGCGCCTGAGAAACCAAGTTTCAAGCCGAGGTGTTTGAAATTCTTGCGCGCCCGCGCCGTATAAACCGCCGAACTCATTCCGGTCGAGCGATGTTCGTAACTCACGACGACTTGCGTCAGATTCAGGACAGAATCGAACGTCGAGATGTAGCGCATCAGGAAAAGCTGGCCCGTCGCCGGCTCGAGATTGTAGTCAACTGAGCGCGCCAGCGTTTCCCGCGAGATGATCACTTCGGGATTGCGCCGATCGCGCACTTCGAGCACGACGGTTTCCGAACCCGGCAGAATTTCGCCGCTGGAAAGCTGCATGATTCCGAGCGCGCCCGCGGCAAACACGTCGCGCGCAAATGCCGTGTCGGGACGCGCGCCGGTGACGGTTATGAAATCGCCATTCGAGTTTTCGAGGTGCGCCTTGACTCCGGTCAACTTGCGCGCATAGCTCATCAGCGGCGCGTCCATGTCCGTATCAAAGTCGCCGAACATCGCGTACGAGCGCTTGTGATCGACGCGCGCGTAAACTTTCGAGTTGGACGCAGCGGCTTCAAAGCGCGTCGAGGAATCACCGAACAACGGGTACACGCGATCGAGCGGATCGAGTTGGAAAAGTCGATCGCGGCCGGCGGTGCGATTGATCGGGCGCTGTGAATCATACGACAGCGTCAGCATATTATTGCCAAACACTCGTCCGCTGTAGAAAAAGCTCACGCGGCTGCGGAAGTTGCCCTGCTCGCCGCGCAAGCCGACTTCGGGGATTCCCTTTCCAAAGCTCATCTCGGCAAAGCCAACCAAAATCGCCGGTCGCATTTCAGAGGTGATGCGCACTTGTCCTGCGGCTTCGAGCTGCCCGGTTTGCGCGCGCAACTTAGCTTCGCCGGGCGCGCCGGGACTGACGAGCTTGAGCACGGCTTCGCCGCCTTCAAGCTGCAGGACCAACTGTCCGTGATCCTGATTCGCTGGCTCGACCGGCTCAGCCACGGTCTTTGGCGGCAAGGCAGCTTGCGCTTCGCCGGTCTTTTCGTTCAATCGCAGCAGTTGTCCCAGGGACGTTTCGACGCCGACCTGGCCATCGAGCGCGGGGTTGCCCCACTGGTCGAAAGCCTTAACGCGCACCAACGTCGAATTGTTGCCACCCGATTGAATTTCGGATTTTTCCGTAACGATTTCGAGACGCCGGGCCGGGCCGCGACCCATCACGATCATTTCTTCCGTGTGCCCGGCTGATCCTTCGGGACTGATCGGCGTACAGCGAACTTTATTCGGCCCGGGCCGCAGGTTGATGCCGACGAATGTAAAACTCGACACCTCATACTTGTGATCCAGCCGACTGAGGCCGATGTTCTTGTCTGAGACGGCTTCGCCGTTGACTTCCAACTTAACCGTCCAGTTCAAAGCCACGCGCACTTCGAGCTGGAGCCCCGGCAACATCGATACGGAATTCGGCGCGGGCGAAATGATGCGGGCGTTGCCGGGCGCGACGGCTGCGACGACCTCGGTCGCTGCGACTTCGTATGTGCCTGGCGTAGTCGGCGCCACGTTCTTCGCTGGAGAAGTGGTTTCAGGTGCTTCAGTCTTCAGCGGCTGGCTAACCCGCGCGGCCACAGCCTGCACCGGACTGTCATCCTTCTGCGCCACTGGTTTGTTCGCCGCGGCTTCACCCTGAGTTCGCGACTTGTCGGTGGGGATCAGCGCAAAGTTTTGCCGCAGCAACGCGCCACCGCCGATCGGCGTGCGCAACAGACGCGCCCAGCTCTTGCCGGACAGCTTGCCGCCGTCAGCCAACGCATAGCCATGCGGCACGCTCACCGGATCGAGCGAAATTACCTGCGGACCATCGCCGAGCGACGGAAAGTTGTACAGACCGGCGGAATCCGTGATGACCGATTGCCCATTGCTCAGGTAAAGACGAACACCGGGCGCCGGCTTGTCTCCGTCGTCAAACTTTCCGTTGCCGTTCGTGTCGACGAACACCCGGCCGAGAATGACTTGGCGGGTCGAGAAGATACCAGCGGAAACGTAGACGATGGCGCGGGCGGGCGGGGTTTCAGTGCGTTCGCCGGAGGGGAAAAGGCCGGCGCCAACCGCCAGATTTTCCTGTGCGCCTTCGCTGGCGTTCGCGCCCACACGCACGCGATAGATTAAATGCGCGGTCGCGCCATGCGGAATCTCGCTGATGCGAAACAGCAGGTCGTCGCCGGAAATCTCGGGTTCGATCGGTTGTTCCGGAGCGGAACCCACAGTGATTAAGGCAGAACCGGCGGCGTAATGGAATGAAGGCGGCAAATGATCCCTGATCGTTACGTCATTCACGGGCGCGGCGGTGGGATTGTGGATTTCGATTCGATAAGTGATCACGTCGCCGATTTCCGCGCGCGCGCGATCGGCAGTCTTAATGATCTGCAAGCCCGCGGTTTCGAACATCGGAATGTTCATCACCAGCGCCGCTAGATCGTTTATGCGCACGTCTTCGCGCACCAGATTGAATCCGCCGGCGGCTGCCAATGGCTGATTGTCCAACGCGTGCACGCTGAGCGCGAAAAGCCCGGCCTGCGTCGGATGCAGACTGAGCTGGAGCATGCGGGTTAGAAAACCGGCCGCGGTGATCTTCATGAAATAATTTGCCGGTGCACTTGCGGTTCCTATTTCGTCTGACGCCGGCGCAAAAGTGAAATGCCCCTGTCCGTCGGTAGCGAACGGATTGTCGTTGTTTGGGTTGGGCGAAAAGCCGGCACCCTCGGGCAGTTTCAGAAAGTTACCAGCCTGAGCGACCAGAACCTCAACGCGCGCCCCCGGAACCGGCGCAGAGCTGCCGGCCCGGCCGGCGAACACCAAACCGAACGGATTGATAACCACCGTCGCAGCGCTGCTCTTGACCGGCGGGGCGTTGTCAGCGGTTACATTAGCGTTGTTTACCAACCCGGTTCCCGCGGCAACGCTTCCGGAAAGTCGAGCCCTAAGAGTGATGCGATGGACTTCACCGGGATTCACGCGCGCCAGACGTACTGCGACGACGTTGTTTTGAACCGAACCTTCGTCGCCGTCGAGCGCATCAGACAAGCTGCGATCGTCTAACTGAAGTGAGCCCGCCATGAAGTCGATCCCTGCCGGCAGGGCATCGGTTACCAGGACGTTGCGCGCAGCGGTGTCACCGTTGTTGCGGAAAGCGATCGTGTAGGTGAACTGAGTTCCGGGGCTCGTAACCAACTGGCTCAAGCCGTTTACCAGCTTGCTGGGCGGCAGATTTGGATTGCCCGGATCGGTGAAGCGCGGACCTTGCCCCACGACGTTGATGATCGTACCGGTGTCCTCGCTGCGGCCGTTGACTGCGTTGGCCGCGTTCGAACGCGCAGTGATGTTGATGGTGATCGTGCTTTGCGCCGCGACGTCGTTAGTGTCGATTACTGCCAGTACGCCAATGCAGCCCGCCGGCGCCAACTGCGGCGAAGAGGTTTCATTTAAGGTGATTTGCGCATCACCCGCGTTAAGAGTTCCGCTGCCATCGTTGTCAAAATAGAGCGCGTTGAGTGTTGCCGGCGCGGTGACGGCAGCGTGCGTGAGCGTGAACGTGTCGGGATTGTTGCCGGTGTTGCAGACACGAAAAAGCCGCGTGACTTGTTCGCGCGGCGAGACCGTATCCGAAGGCGCGGTTTCATCAGGAGTGACCACGATCGCGGCGACCGCCAGCACCGTGACTGTGACCGTCGGCGAGACGGTAGTGAAACTTTCGCCGGCATCGTCCTGGTAACTCGCTTCGGCACGGTTGGAGATGATCGTACCGCCGCCGGTTGGACCTTCGAACGCGCGCGCCCACGAATTGGCTGACGTTCCCAGCCAAATTACCAGCAAGGCCGCGACAGCTGTGATTCTGTTTGATCGAGCGCTGAGCATGAAAGTCGGTTCGGGCCTTTGGTTTCGCTTAGGTCGTTTCAGTTGCTAAAAGTGGCACAGACTTCAGTCTGAGGTTGAGCACCCAGACTGAAGCCTGCTGATGAGTCACAGACTAAAGTCTGTGCCACGTGAGTTCGAGCTAATTGATCGAACGTTTGAACGTGAACGCGGCTGAGGCTCCAGGAGCAAGAGAAGCGATCGTGTCGGTGTACTTCGTGGCACTTACCGTTACGACCGTGCCGGTTCCGGAATCGCTCGGCGACCCGCTGTTGGTGGTGTACGTTCCCCAGTTGTTTGGCGCCGAGAGCCCGTCCTCGGTGATCACCACGTTGCTGGCCGTCAACTTGACGCAGTTCGCGTCGCCATTCGACGTGGAGACGTTGGTGTAAGTTATCGTGTAGGTAATAACCGCACCGGGCACCGGATCGGTGGCAGCACCGACACCGGTCGAGTTGCTGACGCTGAATACCTTGTCCAACCGAACAAAGCCGGTATAGAGGCGGTCAATCGTCTTGTTTGAGGCTGCTGGGGTGGTATTTGAAGTTACGCGGATGATCGTGTCGTAACCGGTGAGAACGGTGTTGCCGGACGGCTCGGTAATACGAACGTTGATATTCGCTGAAGATGCGTGAGCAATCGCCAGCGAAACTGATCCGCCGCCTGACACGGTCGTGTAACTGCCGCCACCGTTGGTGGAGACTTCCACGGTGAAGCCGGCAGGCACTGTTGGCGCATCAATCGTGTAAGTGTCGCTGGTGTTGCCCGTGTTCTGAATCGTGTTGACGTACACGAGCTGGCCTGACGCGGTGGTCACGCCGCCCGGCGCTACGCCGGCGATACCAGTGTTGACGGCCTTGTTGCTGTAGTCGTCGTTATTGTCGGTGGGGCCCACCGCGGCTGGAGCACCGCTGGGACCGACCAGAACCGAGCCAATCTTCCGCAGCAGCGTTTGCTGAATGACACCGTGGCCTAATCCGGCGACATAGCCTTCGTTGAAGTCGGCGTTGCTGTCACCGTTGTTCGGCGTAGCGTCGCCCGACTGGTCGGTAATCGTCTGGGCCACGCTATTCTTGCCAAACACATCGCCGATTTCATCGATCGGCACTGAAGCATCGATGCCCGTGTTCACGGTCACGATCATGTTGATGGCCGAGCTTGACGCTCCGGCGGTCAACGTCGCACCGACCGGGAAGGCAATGCGCGTGGTGTTTGAAAGCGGCGATGGAGCAGTCGCACTCCAAGTCGCTGACAACGGGGCTGTCGAGAGCGAGTCGGTTGTATACAGTGTCCCCGCGGGGAATGACTGGCCGGACTTCAGCACGGTTCTCGCTGGAATCGGTGCGATGATGTAAACCTGCGTCGAGCCGTTAAGCGTCACGCCGGTCGCATCGCGCAGTCCGGTGTTCGCGACCTGCCAGGTATAGGTGATGTCGGTACCAAGATCCACGGGACCGGCGGGCGCGGTCAGTGTCAACTGGAGCAGCGTGTCGTTGACAACGCTTGCCGAGATGTCGCCGCGCGCTTCGCGCAAGCCGTTAACTGAAGAACCCGAAACGGTGCGAACTTCATTGGCCGAACTGTTCGCTGCCTGGTTATCGAATGACGGACCGCCGGTAGCGGCGTCGCCAAGCAGAATCTGCACGGACTGACCAGCAGTCGCGCCGGCGTTCACGCTGACCTCGACCAAAACATGAATCGTTCCGTTCTGCGCGATGTTCGCCGACAGTACGTCAGCGCCGTTCGCATTGATATCGGTATCGCCGGCGTTGATCGTGCCGCTGTTGTCCACGTCAATGACCGCACGGGTAACTGAACCGGGACCAACAAGGCGAACGCTGGCGCCACTCGCCAGAAACCGCACCTGGTCGGTGAAGTTTCCGGTGTTGGTCACCGTGAAGTTGAACAACACGGCGGTCTGTCCGGCTACGACTGTCGGATTGCTGCCGGCATCGGGCGTGATCGCCAGACCGGAAACGTTCGAGACAGTTACCGTGACGGTGTTCGAAACCGTGTTGTATGTGTTCGTGCCGTCCGAGTACGACGCGCTGGCCTGATTCGAGATCACAGTGCCGCCGGGCGTCTGAGCCACGGTGCTGGCGGAAAGCGCACAGGCAATCGCCAGGGCGACGAGCACACGCACGATCGCGAGCGGGTTCACAAATGTTTTTCTGTTCTTCATTGCAGTCCTCATTGATTTGGGTAGGGGGCAGGTATTAATGGCGAGAGATTGCGCGCGGACGCTACAGTCTCAGACAGGAAGCAGGTAGCCTTACTTCACCCGCACTTTATAAGAAGCGGACAGCTTGCCGCCTTGCACGAGCGGATCGGCCCACTCGTAGCGGATTTCCGTGTACATCGAAGCGGGCGCAGGCACGCGCTTGACGGATCCGTCGGCCTGCTTCACTTCGATCATGGGCTGTGCCGAATACGACTTGCCGCCATCTATGCTATAGACGGTTTTGGCGCCGTCGGCTTTCGCGCTGTCGGCGACGAACGTGGTGCCGTGCGGAATGTGGCCGACAGTCTTGTATTCGATCGCGGCAGCGTTGCCGGCGTTTTCAGACGTGATAGTCCAATCCAGGATTTCGCCCGGATTCACGACCGTCGTCTTCTCCAGCATCACAGCGCTCGAATTTCGCTCGACCGCGCCGGCGAGTTGGATCTTTACTTCGGGCCGGGCCGCTGCGGCGAGCATAAAATGCCTCTGCGCAAAACCCGCGACGCCAAAGACCAGCAGGGTCAGCGCGGCGACAAATAGCACGCCAATTCTTTTTTTCGACTTCAACATGTTTTTCTCCTTAGAGATTATGGCCAAGGTGAAGCACTAAGACTTCCGCTTGCCTTGTTCGTAGGGATTCATCGACTGGTGGGATAAACAGCCGCGGCATTTCTCTACAAGCGCTGTGCCGCAAGGGGGCTATCCGCCCTGCGCGGTCACTAAATGCCAGTAAAGTCGCGGTTCTTTAGGGCGAATCGTTTCGGGGCGACTGCGGTAAAGCGCCCCGTGGGTGACAAACGTGCTGACGTTTTGTCAGACTGACTGACATTTTGTTATCAGACTGACTGACATTCTGTCAGGCTTCGGTGGCCAAACCGGCAGAGCGTGTCTGAGTTTCGTATTCGCGGAGTTTGCGATAGAGGGTGCGGGAAGAAATGCCGAGAATTGCCGCGGCGCGTTCGCGATTTCCTTCGCTCTCGCCCAACACGCGCAGGATGTGTTCGCGCTCCAGATCCTCCAGGGTAGCAACCGGAGACTGGTGGCCGGCGAGTGGACGGTCCTTGCTTTGCGTTTCTGACTCCAAACTCGTGAACCCTGGCCCCGGCATTTGATCTGCTTCGATCACCTCGCCGGTTGAGAGCGCCGCCGCGCGTTCCAGACAATTGCGCAGCTCGCGCACGTTGCCGGGCCAGGCGTATTCAGCCAGACGTTGTCGCGCGGCCGCGGAAAGATTCAACGCGGGCCGATTGAACCGCTGACGATATATTCCAAGGAAATAGTCGATTAGCTCCGGAAAGTCTTCGGGCCGCTCACGCAACGGCGGGACATGCAGGGCAACGACGTTCAGCCGATAGTAAAGGTCAGCGCGAAAGTGTTTCCGCTCGACTTCGTCTGCGAGGTTACGATTAGTCGCCGCGATTATGCGCACGTCGGCGCTCTGATCGCGCGTCGAGCCGACGCGACGAAAGCGGCCCTGCTCGAGAAAATGCAGGAGCTTGACCTGCATCGGTAACGGCAGGTCGCCAATCTCATCAAGGAAAAGCGTCGAGCCGTCGGCGGCTTCGAGCAAGCCACGCCGCAACGTGCTGGCGCCGGTGAAAGCGCCACGTTCGTGGCCAAAGAACTCCGATTCAAAAAGCGTCTCGGGAAACGCGCCGCAGTTCACCGTAATGATCGGCGTGAGGTGGCGCGCGCCCTTCGAATGAATCAATCGTGCCAGCACGTCTTTGCCGGTGCCCGATTCGCCGGTAATCAAAATCGTCGAATCGGTGCGCGCGGCATTCTCAGCCTGGACGACTAATGCGGCCATCGCGGCGTTCTCATGAAAAATGGGTAAGACCTCCTCAGCGCCCACCGCTGGTCGCGCGACTGAGCGCAGGGAGGCGTTCTGCTTAACCAGGCGGCGCTTTTCGTCGGCCTTGCGTATGACGGCCTCCATTTCATCGAGGGTGGCCGGTTTGGTCAGATAATCGTAAGCGCCGTGGCGCATGGCCTCGATGCCGGTGGAGAGCGAAGTGTCCGCGGTGAGCATTATCACTTCCGGCGGGTCTTCCAGCTTGCGGATTTCTCGCAGTGTTTCGAGGCCGGAAACACCGGGCATTGTGATGTCGAGCAACACGACGTCATAGTCGGTGTCTCGCAGGATGTCGAGGGCTTGCCGCCCACTCGTCGCCGGCGCAGTGTCAAAGTCTCCCTTCGCAAGCTGTTCCGTCACCAGCTTGCGCAAGAGATTGTCGTCGTCAACAACCAGAACTCGAATCTTGCGGTTCATGCAGGGTTCATCCTTGAGCTTCGGGCGCCTTGCGCGGAATCCACAGCCGAAAGCGACAGCCGGCTCCTTCCTTCGATTCGACGTTAAGCGCGCCACCCAACGATTCGGCCAGCGTCCAGGAGATGGCCAGACCGAGCCCGTAACCCTTCCCCGGACCTTTGGTGCTGAAGAACGGATCGAACACTTTTGCGACCAAATCCGCCGGGATCCCGTGTCCCGTGTCCGCCACTTCGACGGCCACGCGATCGCCGTCCCGGACAGTGGAAACGCTGATCGTGCCGCCACTCTCGCCCAGCGCGTCGATGGCGTTGCTCAAAAGATTATCGAGTATCTGGCGCACCATCGCCGCATCGGTCGCGACTTCACTGGCTCTTTCGTCGAGGTTGATTTCGAATTCTATCAGCGACGTGCCGGCTCGTTGCAGCGCGACCTTCGCGCAATCCGCGGCGATCGCGTTGAGGTCGCACATTACTCTATTGGCTTGCCGCTGGCGAGTCAGATCCAGAAGGCCCCGAGTGATCTCTTTGCAACGCAGCGCCTGGCGCACAATCTCTTCCAGGTAATACGACCATTGATGGCTTTCGGCCAGGGCCAGGGTCTCGTCACTTTGGCGAATGTCACGCATCGTCGCTTCGGCGCAGGTGGTGATCGCCGCCAGCGGATTATTGATCTCGTGTGCGACCCCGGCGGCCAGTTTGCCCACGCTCGCCAGACGTCGTGATCGCGAGAGTTGCTCCTTTATCTCCAGGAATCGGGTTACATCAGTCCAGGTGACCACGCTCACAGAGTCGCCTTCGCGCAAGGGAAAGATCGATACCAGGTAACGACTTCCGCCTTCGGCTTCCACTTCAAAAACGGAAGTTGCGCCGCGGTCTTCGGCCAGGTAATAAGCCGCCGCGCTTTTTCCGAACAAGCGCGCGAAAACTTCGCTGAACGAAAGCCCGATCACCTCAGCCGGTTTCATCTCCAGCATTTCCGCGGCGCGCGCGTTACAGCGAACAATCTGCATCTGGTAGTCATGAACCAAAATGCCCTCGCCGATGGCGTCGAAAGTCTGCTCCCAAATCCTCTCGGCGGCGCTCACCTTTTCCAATAAACGCGCGTTGTCAAGGGCCAGCCCGGCCATCGCCGCCAGATCTTCGAGAAGTTGTTTATCTTCATCAGTGAAATGATGCGGCGAGCGATAGCCGGCGATCAGCGCGCCGAGGATTTTTCCTCGCGCCTTAAGCGGCGTAAACGCGAGATCGCAAACACCTTCGGCTGCATGGACGACAAAGTCCCGGGCCGGAAATTCATCTCGCACGCCGATACCTTCGACAACTGACGTCGCATTCGCCGCGACTAAGCGCCGGGCTATTTCGTTCGTAATTGGCTGGATTAGTGGATGCTCCTCGTCGATGACATGCGCTCTAAGTCCGCTGGCGACTTTCCAGGTTATCGTGTCTTCGGTAAGGGAGAATTGGACCAGACTGGTCACGTCGGCATGCATGATGCTCCGGACCAATTCGACAATCGTTTGCAGCGTGACGGCGTTTTCGGCGCGGGGTTTAGCAGGAGTTGCTTCAGCAGGTACGGCCATCAACTCGGATCTTCTTTGCGACGCAGATTGAAACCGCCCAGTTGTCGTCCTACGCATTCTTCTACGCGCAAATGGGTCTTGGGTCAAGGCGCGACGGGAGTACTTATGATAAGTTCAAACCCGCGATGGACCAGGCTCACCTGAAAATTACGACGCGCGGTGCAAAGCGGATTCGCAACGGTCACTTGTGGGTCTATCGCAGCGACGTGCGCGAAGCAAACGACGCAACAGCCGGACAGATTGTGCGTGTGGCGGACGAAGCGGGAAACGCTGTCGGCCAGGCTTTCTATAGCGATCGATCCGAAATCGCCTTGCGCTTTCTCACGACCGGCGAGGAAACAATCGATCGTGAATGGTGGCGCGCGCGTCTGCGCCAAAGCGCCACCCGCCGCTCACAGGTCGCCCGGGAAACAAATGCTTACCGGTTGGTTTACTCCGAAGGCGATTTGCTGCCTTCGCTGATTGTTGACAGATACGACGACCTCTTTGTCATGCAGACGCTTTCACAAGGGACTGAGCAGTTGAAGAGTACGCTGGCCGAATTATTGGTCGAAGAGTTCAAGCCGCGGACCATCGTCGAACGCAACGATGCCCGCGTGCGCGAACTGGAAGGGCTCGACCGCCGCGCGGCCACGCTCTACGGCGAAGCGCCGGAAGAAATCGAAATCAATCAGCACGGCGTACGGTTCCTGGTATCTCCACTCGGCGGCCAAAAGACTGGAGCATTTCTGGATCAGCGCGAAAATTATCTGGCTGCGCGCCGAGTCGCGCGCGGTCGCGCGCTGGACTGTTTCACTTTCAACGGAGCCTTTGCGCTGCACGTCGCTTCGGCGTGTAAAAGCGTGCTCGGCATCGACATCTCTGCCGAGGCAATCGCTGCCGCCGAACGCAATGCGGTTAGAAATAGCGCCAGCAACGTCGAGTTTCGCGCCGCCAACGTGTTCGACGCCATGCGGGAATTCGAAGCCGGCGGCGAGCGATTCGACACGATTATTCTGGATCCTCCGGCGTTCGCAAAGAACCGTGCGAGTCTGGCTTCGGCCGCGCGCGGCTATAAAGAGATCAACCTGCGGGCCTTGAAGCTTTTGAATCCGGGCGGCGTGCTCGTCACCAGCACCTGTTCGTATCATGTAAGCGAAGAAATGTTTCTCGAGATCATTGCCGACGCCGCGCTGGACGCGCGTCGGCGCGTACAGCTTGTCGAGCGGCGCGGACAATCAAGCGACCATCCGGTCCTGCTCGGCGTGCCTGAGACACATTATTTAAAGTGCGTGATCGCGCGCGTGGTTGAGTGATTGAGCCAAACGAAAACCCAGGGTCGCCGCTGCGACGGCAACCCTGGGCTTAGTTATCCAACCGATTTCGCGGTTGCTTAGGGCAACATTCCCGGATCGGCTTCAACAATAACCTTGGTCGTGTAGTCCTTACCGTTCGCCGACAGTTTGACGGCGTAGGTTCCCGGTTCGATGACCGGGCCAAGGTTGAAGAAGCCACCGAAGCCACCGAAGCCGCCGCCTCCACCGCCGCCGCCACCACCGCCAAATCCGGGCGGCAGGTTGGCGGGACGAGCCGGCGGATCGCCGCGCAGGTTCCATTGCATGCGATTGAGGCCGGCTTCCTTCGTGCCCACGATAGTGCGGACCACCTTCCCGGTGTAATCAGAGATCGTGATCTTCACGTCGCCTGCGGGCGCAGCCTTCAAGTAGTAACTGATCGCGGTTCCCGGTTGCGGATTATTGCCACGATAGAGCTTTGCGCCGCCGCTGTAGCGGCCCAGGCGAACGTCATTGAACCACTGCGTGCCCGGGCGCACGTCGAACAGAAAAGCGTCCGCGTCCAGGATCTTGGTCGTGAGTTGTTGCAAGGCGGTTACGTCATCGAGAATGTAGATACCGCGACCGTGCGTGCCAATGATCAAATCGTTGTCACGGGGATGAACCAGAATATCGTCCACGCGAACTCTCGGCATGCCCGACATGAACTCCTTCCACTCTTTACCGCCATTAAGCGAAATGAAGAGTCCGAACTCGGTCCCGGCGTAGAGCAGGTCTTTGTTGCGTGGATCTTCGCGAATGACGTTGACGTTGCCGACTGCCGGAAGATTGCCAACGACTGAGGTCCAGGTTGCGCCATAGTCTCGGGTGACGTAGACATATGGCTTCAGATCGTCGAAGCGATGACCGTCAACCGACAGATAGCAAGTGCCGGCGTCATAGTGTGAAGGTTCGACGTGCGTGATGTGATAAAGCTCCCCGGCTTTGTCCGCCAGAGTAGCAACGTTCTTCGCAACGTTAGTCCACGTCGAGCCGCCGTCGCGACTGACCTGAACGTTGCCATCGTCGGTCCCGGCCCACAAGATGCCCGGCACGAGCGGCGACTCACCCACTGTCACCACATAGCCGTAGCTGGTGTAGCCGTCGTTCTTCGAAGCCATCGGATCTTTTCCCGATACGCCCATGATCGAGAGCGTGTTGCGATCGATGTGCTTCGTCAGATCGATTGTCGCCGTCCACGTATCGCCACGATCCAGCGATTTGAAAAGTCGGTTGCCGGCCGTATAAATCAGACGAGGATTATGCGGCGACAAGATAATCGGCGTGTTCCAGTAAAAGCGATATTGATCATTTTCCGCCGGCGCGGGCACGACGTTTGAAGTGGCAAAGGCTGCACCGCCGCCGCCGCCACCAAAGCCACCGGCCGCGATAATTGCCTGGATTGCAGCCTGCTGATCAGCCGCCGCGGCGTTTGCCGCCGGCGCGTCGCCTCCGCGGCCTGCTCCGCCGCCACCACCGCCGCCTCCTTGTCCGCGCCCGCCACCACCGCCGCGGCGCGCCGCTAAGCGTGGACGAATGCTTTGCGAGCGCCCGGTGCGTAGATCAATTCGGCTCATCGCGCCGTTCTGCGATTCAGAGTAAAGAATGTTTGGGTCAGTCGGATCGGCTTGAGAATAGAAACCGTCGCCGCCGCCAGTTCTGAACCAATCGGCGTTGGTAATTCCCGCCCCACTTCGCGTCTGGCTTGGCCCGCCCCACGAACCGTTATCCTGCAAGCCGCCATAGACGTAATAGGGCTTGCGCATGTCGGCTGCGACGGCATAGAACTGCGCCGCGGGAATCGTGTTGATAAATTCCCACGTGTCCCCCTGATCGTAACTCACGTCCAGTCCGCCATCGTTTCCGATCAAGATGTGCTTGCCGTTCTTCGGGTCGATCCAGCATGCGTGATGATCACTGTGCGCGATCCCCGGTTGCAATGATTTGAAAGTCTTACCGCCATCCGTGGACCTGCTGAAGTTAAGTCCGCCCACGAAAGCATTTTCCGAGTTGCTGGGGTCAACGCGAATCTGGCTGTAGTACATTGACCGATTGTTCTCGTTGCTGACAATGTGCCACGTTTTGCCTTTGTCGTCTGAGCGCCAGACGCCGGGCTTTTTTGGATCGAGAGGAATTGGAGTTGGCGAAGCCGCGGGACTCGCGGCCGGTGCCGCGCTGGCCGAAGGTGAAGGACTCGGCGTCGCTCCCGGCGGTCCACCGCCGCCCGGGTTCGGATCGTCACCACCGGTGCCGACACTGGCGCCGACTTCCATCTGCGCATAAATCACGTTCGGATTCGATCGCGAAACATCGATGCCGATGCGGCCCAGCAATCCTCCCGGCAGTCCGTTTCCCTGAAGCTTAGTCCAGGTCTTGCCCGCATCAGTAGTCTTCCACAGTCCCGAGCCGGGCCCGCCGCCATTGAATCCCCATGAAGTTCGGCGACGCTGATATGAAGCTGCGTACAGCGTCTTGCTGTCTGACGGATCCATCACCATGTCCGTAAAGCCAGTGTCTTCGTCGATGAATTTGACGTTGTTCCATGTCTTGCCGCCATCCGTCGTCTTGTACACGCCGCGCTCTTTGTTGGGACCAAATAGATGGCCGAGCACTGCGACATAGACTATGTTCGGATCTTTCGGATCGATGACGATGCGCGCGATGGTTTGCGAATCCTCGAGACCCATCCTGGTAAAGGTCTTGCCGGCATCGGTCGACTTGTAAATGCCGTCACCAAAGCTCGAACTCTGGCGATTATTCGCCTCGCCTGTTCCCACCCAGACAATATCCGGATTCGACGGCGCGATCGCTATATCGCCGACGGATCCTCTTGAGTAAGTGTCAAAAATCGGCTGGAAGGTCGTGCCATTGTTCGTGGTTTTCCAGACGCCACCGGTAGCAAAACCCACATAATAAATGTATGGATTGCTGTCGACGCCGGCGATATCGTCGATGCGCCCGCCCATGCTCGCCGGGCCAATGCCGCGGAAGACGAACCGCTTCAGCATCGGGTCTTCCGACCAATTAATGGGCGTTGGCGTTGGGCTCGGAGACGGCAAAGCTGCCTGCGCCGGCCGCTGAGCCGCTGGAGACGCCGCGGGTGTTTGCGAAGGGGTCGGATTCTGGGCGTGGGCCGCCAGCGTGCCGACGGCTAACGCGCAAACTCCAACCAGGAGCCACTTCAAATCACGAATAGCACGAAACGTTTCTGTCATGGGGAATTCCTTTCAGTTGAGTTATTGCAAATGAAACCGCCGATGCGTGGACGCACTTGATGTGAATGCTCAGAGTTAGAAAGACGTATGAGCGACTGAGTCGGTTACACCTGCTGTTTCGAAAATAACGTGGACGATGGCCAAAACTTTTAGCTTATTAGGGCGTGTTTAGTCAACCAGTTTACTACCAGGACATTTTATGAAAGCAATTCAACTAGCAATCTTGCAAGCGCAGTTGTCGATCCTCGGACGCAGCGGTCCCTGCGGCTATCCGCCAAACTATTTTTCGTTGATGCTGCGAATTGCTTGACGCGCAACTCCAGCGAGTTTAGAATGCGCTCGACGTTACCAGCCGGTGCTCGCAACGCACTATACATATGCTGCCGCGAACTCAACGCCAGAAAGAAGTCCTCGATTACATCACTCGCTTTCTTGCGAAGCATGGTTACGAGCCCTCGTATGCGCAGATTGCGCGCAACTTTGGAGTCAGTTCCAAGGCGACGATCGCGAAACACATTTCCGCGCTGGAGAAGCGCGGCCTGATCAAACGCGAACACGAGCCGGGTCGTTTCACGCTCGCTGTGAAAGTTGAAGACGCACCGGCGAACGCGATTTGCGAAATCGCCTTGCTTGGTCGGATCGCCGCCGGCGCACCCATCGACGCCGTCCGCGACGTCGAGATGATCTCGGTGCCACGTTTTCTCCTGGGACGCGTGCGGCCCGACCGAGTGTATGCGCTGCGCGTGAAAGGCGACTCGATGATCGACGAGCACATCTGCGACGGCGACATCGCGCTGATCGAGAACCGCACTGAGGCGCGCGAAGGCGAGATCGTCGTGGCTTTGATCGATCGCGCCCGGGCCACCCTCAAGCGGATGTTTCGTTTCGGAGACGAAGTGGAGCTGCGACCATCGAATGCGCAGTTAGAACCCATCCGGGTGCACGCTTCACGGGTCGAGATTCAGGGTATCTTTCGCGGTCTGCTGCGGCCCAGCGGCTGACTCGAAGGCGTCAAATAAGCCTGCAAATCTGAGGTTTTCCGGAATTCTTGCGTGGACGAGCTGTGCCCCGACGGATCAGGACTTCTGCCTGCCCTTCCCGACCACTTTCTCGGTAGCCTGTCGCGGCTCAAACCGGCACTGATCCGGGCGCTTGTCTTCACGCAAGCCGACGAAGACGGGATGACGCAGGTGTCCATCAGCCGTCCACTCTGAGAATTTCACTTCCGCAACCAGTTTTGGTTTCAACCACTGCACCGGCTCGTTGGTTTTCGGCGCCTCAACGAATGGGCTCTGCCTGGTCCGGAGCGGCTGCATCAATTTGTAAATCTTTTCCAGCGTCCTTTGGTTAAAGCCGCCGCCAACGTGAGCGACGTAATGAAGCTCTTTATCGTGGTAGAGTCCGACGACCAGGGCGCCGAAATGTGAACGCGATCCGCGCGGCGCCGTGTAACCAGCCACCACCACTTCGGAACGCTCGACGGTTTTGACCTTGAGCCAATCAGAGCTGCGCCTTTGCACGTAATTGCTGGCGGCGCGTTTAGCCATCATGCCTTCCAGACGAAACTTTTCAATCTGCGCAAAGAAAGCTTCGCCCTCGCCTACGACGTGTTCCGAGAATTTTATGAAGCTCGCCGGCCGCAGGATCCTTTCCAGCGTGGCTTTCCGCTCCACGACCGGGCACGACATCAGGTCGTACCCGTCCACGTAAAGCAGATCGAAAGCGAAGTAAACGATCTTTGCCTTGCCCAGCAGTGCTTCGATGTCGCTTTTCTTCTTGCGGCCAACGCGAGGCTGCAAGAGTTGGAAGCGCGGCATACCTTCACGATCGAGCGCGACGATCTCGCCGTCGAGAATCGCTTCCTTCGCGTCGACTTGCTTGCCAACGTCAACCAGCTCGGGATACTGATGCGTCATATCCAGCTGATTGCGCGAGACAAAGCGCGCGCCGCCATTTTGAATAAAGCACACGGCGCGAAAGCCGTCCCACTTCGTTTCAAAAATCCATTCAGGACTCGAAAATGGATCATCAACCAGCGTCGCCAGCATCGGATGGATAACGACAGGCGTGCGCGCGGCGCGCGCAGTGGAACAAAGACGGGCCGAGGCGGCGGTCGGATGCTTCGGTGGTTTCTTTGTCTTCGTTCGCGAGGCGGCGGGTCTTTTCTTAGTCATATCAATCTGGACGTCAGGTCGATGAGTACCGCGAGCGGCTCCCGGTACCCCAAATTACTGTGCTTTGCATTTAATCGCTTAGTCCTCTTAGTCTATGGGCGATTCATCATGGTCAGCAAGCCCACAGCCGCGGCCGAGCAGCCCTTCAAACCAACCAGGCAACAACTCATCGAGGCCGCCGGCAAAACCGTCCCCGACGTGATCGCGCCTGGTCTACGGGTGCTTTTTTGCGGGATCAATCCCGGGCTCTACACGGCGGCGGTAGGTCATCATTTCGCCCGGCCGGGCAATCGCTTCTGGCCGGCACTGCACGCCTCGGGATTCACCCATCGATTATTGTCTCCGTTTGAGGAGCAGGAACTCTTGCAACTCAGGCTCGGAGTTACGAACATCGTGGCGCGCGCCACCGCCGCCGCTTCTGAGTTGAGCGAGGATGACTTTGTTAAGGGCGGCCGCGTTCTGAGATCAAAAGTGCGACGATATCGTCCCCTAATCGTTGCCGTGCTTGGCGTCGGCGCGTACCGCGCGGCGTTTGCGCAACCGAAAGCCATCATCGGAGAACAAGAACAACGCATCGCTGGCGCTCGCGTTTGGGTCTTGCCGAATCCCAGCGGGTTGAATGCCAATTACCAGCTAAACGAGCTAAGCCGATTGTTTCGAGTATTGCGGCGGGCCGCGGAAGGTTAGCAGTATTTCAATTCGAGGTTTCATCAGAGGAGGAAGTGACATGATTAGAAAACTGAAGTCCGGACAGTACCGTTTATATTCTCGCAAAAAGAACCCGAAGACCGGCAGGAGAAGAAATCTAGGGACTTTCAAAACTCGCGCTGCGGCGCAAAAACACGAACAGGAAGTGCAGTTCTTCAAAAAGAAATAGTCACAGCAATATCTTGGGTGAGGGCATAGTTTGTGGTGTTGCGATGATATGCTTAAATGTTGATTGCATCTTTAATGATCGAACTCCTTTCCCAACTCAACGAACAGCAACGCGAAGCCGTCACCTCGGGCGACGGCCCGCTGCTGATTCTGGCGGGCGCAGGCTCGGGTAAGACGCGAGTCATTGCTTACCGCATTGCGTACCTGATTGCCGAGCGTGGAATCTGGCCGCGCAACATTGTGGCCGTCACTTTCACAAACAAAGCCGCCGAAGAGATGCGCAACCGCGTCAGCAAAATTCTCGAAGGGCTGGAGTTGGGCAGCGCGCCGTTGATTTCTACTTTTCACAGCCTTTGCGTACGCATTCTGCGGCGCGACATCGAAGCGTTGAAAGCCGGCTACACGCGCGCGTTTACGATTTATGACCAGGACGATTCAGTGCGGCTCGTCAAGAACTGCATTCGCGATCTTGGTTTGGATGAGCGTCAACTGACGCCGCGTTCAGTGCAGGCTGCTATCAGCTCAGCCAAAAACCGGGGCGACGACGCTGAAGTTTTTACCGCGCGGGCCCAGCATATCGACGAGCGCCGGGCTTCGATTGCGCGCGTGTTCCAGCAATACGAAGAACGTTTACAACGGAACAATGCGCTCGATTTCGACGACTTGCTGATTAAGACCGTGCGGCTGCTGCGCGATGTTCCGGAAGTGCGCGAGAGATACAACGATCGCTTTCGCTACCTTCTGGTGGACGAGTATCAGGACACGAACTCGCTCCAGTTTGGTTTGATTCGCCTGCTGACTGAGCGGCAACAGAACATCTGTGTCGTCGGAGACCCCGATCAATCAATTTACCGCTGGCGTGGCGCGGACATCACGAACATTCTCAAGTTCGAAGAGCATTTTCCATCGGCAAAGGTTATTCGCCTCGAAGAAAACTATCGCTCAACGCAGAACATCCTCGATGTCGCCAGTGGCGTTATCAAGCACAACCTCGAGCGCAAAGAGAAAGCGTTGTGGACGCAGAATCCGGGTGGCGAGCTAATTCGTTACTACCAGGCGATTGACGCTGAATCTGAAGCGCGGTTTGTGGCGAGCAAAATCGAAAGGCATCTCGCCGCGGACCGGAACATTCGCGCGGCTGTCCTGTATCGCACCAACTCGCAATCGCGGGTGTTTGAAGAAGCCATGCGGCGCGCGAGTCTTTCATACAACATCGTCGGCGGCTTTTCGTTTTACGAGCGTATGGAAGTGCGTGACGTTATCGCTTACCTCAAACTGGCGCTGAACCCTAACGATTCGATCGCTCTGCAGCGAGTCATCAACACCCCACCGCGCGGTATTGGTAAGCAGACGCTCGACGAGATTGAAACCCGCGCGCGCGAACTAGGCAGTTCGCACTGGGAAGCGATCTCAGACCTGGTGCAAAACGAACAGCGGCTATCGCCGCGGGCGATCGCCGCGCTAACGAACTTCCAAAGAATCGTGGATGGACTGGCCGCGAAAGCTGCAAAGGTGAACGGCGAGCGGGGTGCCGACGGGGATATCGAATCGACTGCTCCGGTTTCCGACCTCGTCAAGGCCGCGATTATGGACAGTGGTTACGAAAACGCTCTGAAGGCTGAGAACAACGACGAAGCCGAAGCGCGCCTGGAAAACCTGCAGGAGTTAGTTAACGCCGCTGTTGACTATGACGAAGAGGGGCCGCAGGGCCTGCGTGATTTCATCGATCATTCAGCTCTGGTTTCAGACACTGATCAATACAAAGGCGACGTGCCGGTAACGTTGATGACCGCGCATTCGGCCAAGGGACTCGAGTTTCCGGTGGTCTTCATTGTTGGTCTCGAAGACGGCCTGTTTCCGCATTCGCGATCGTTGGCCGACGCGTCGGACATCGAAGAAGAGCGCCGCCTGTGCTACGTGGCGATGACGCGCGCCGAGAAGTACCTGTACGTCACTCATGCGGTAAAACGTCGCGTTTATGGCGAAGAGTTGGCCTCAGAGCCTTCGCAGTTTCTCAACGAAATGCCTCTGGAATTGATCGAGGACATCTCCCGTGGGAGGTCATGGCTGTCATTCGCACGGGGCTCGAAGGCGCGAGAACAGGCGGCGGGCTCCCTGGCTTACGAATACGATGAATCGTCGGAAGCTGAGTACGTCGAGGTTCCTTCCCATTCCGGGTCGACCGGTCGAGTAAGCGCGAAACGACCGGGCAAGACCTACCCCGGCAAGACCTACGACAGCGTCGAGTCCATTGAGGAGTTCTTTCGCAAGCGCGCGGCACGAATGGGTGGGGGCGGTAGCTCAACCCGCAGTGCCCAGTCAGGCAGCCCGACTGAGGTGGAGGCGGTGAGGAGGAGTCCGGAACCCGCAAACCAGAGTTCGCCCTCCTCCCTAAATCCGGAAAAGGACGTCCGCGCTCCCCTCGCCGAGGATTTCGTTCCCGGCTCCTACGTTCGACATGCCAAATACGGCCGGGGACTGGTCCTCCGCCGTGAGGGGTCAGGGCCGGCCACCAAGCTCACCGTAAGCTTCCCCGGCTACGGCCAGAAGAAGCTGGTCGAGAAGTATGCCGGGCTGCAAAAAGACGGGTAGTCTGGCCTGATAGAGGTTTTTCCTAACAAATCTGCAAACAGCCTTCCAGATCCTCCGGCGAAAGGTCGCTTTGGGCGCTTGCCTCCGGCTGGACAGGTCCGACCTCGTGTGTTAGCCTCTTGGGCGTTAAGTTAGAGCGAACCTTTAGGGTTCGCTTTCCTTTTGGTCTTTTTCAGCAAGCGCCGCACTAAGGACTTACCCTAGCTTCGGCTGACCGCCTTCAGTCTCCTAGAGTCGAAGGTCGAGTCAAGGCAAGAACGACTCGCGCACAGCGCTGCTGAAAGGTTCGCGTAGACTATCGGACAGGAGAAACCGAATTTGACGAAATCCCCGTTTTTTGGAAGCGCTTTAGGTTTGCTTCTCGCTTTTTCCGTTATTTCCTACTCAAAGACATTTATCCAACAGCAAGCTCCCAAGCCGGCGAAGATTCAGCAGCAGCCGGTTTTGGACGTTGCCGGGCAAATGCCCGAAGCGATGGGAGCAACTCTTCCTGCCGAGGATCCAGTTGGGACGAGTCCTGCCTCTTCGGCGGGCAATTCGACAGCTTCTAATGCCAACCTGCCGGCTGCAACGTCAGACTTAGCCGTAGCGTCCCAGACCTACACCGCCACGGCTTACTGCCTGCGCGGGCGAACGGCCAGCGGAAAGCCCGTGAGCCGGGGCCTGATCGCTGCCGATCCATCCGTCTTACCCCTGGGAACCAGGGTGCGGGTCGAGGCGGGCTCATGGAGCGGAGAATATCTGGTCGCGGACACCGGCGGCGCCGTAAAGGGACGCCGGATTGATATCTGGACGCCGACGACTCGGGAAGCTCTCAAGTTCGGAAGACGACCGGTAAAGCTGACAGTACTCGAACTCCGGGGAAAGCGTAGAAAGGCTGGGTTGGCTCGTTCGCGACGAGTGAATGACCCGCCACCGGCGGCGGTACCAGCAGCTCAAGGCGCAGCTAAGCAAGACAAATAGTTCAAAAGACCAAAAGCTGGGGTTCAGATAAGCGCGGGAGATAGGTTTTACCTACTCCCGCTTTTCATTTTTTTTGGTGAAGCAGTTAAGATGCTTTCCAATGTCCAACGAGAGTGATTCTGCGCGGGGAACAGCGGCTTCCCTGGTTGAAGTCTGGCGCGGCCCGATCGTCGAATCGCGGCATCGGGGACATATTGCCGCAGTGACCGGAGAGGGGAAAACGGTTGGCGCACTGGGCGCGCCCGACTCCGTCACCTTCCTGCGATCGTCAGGCAAGCCTTTTCAGGCCCTTCCGCTGTTAGCTTCTGGCGCGGCGGATCGTTTCGGATTCACGGTTCAGGAAATAGCGATTGCCTGCGGGTCGCACAGCGGCGAGCCGATCCACGTCGAAACGGTTCGCTCGATGCTCCGGAAAATCGGGATCGACGAGCGCGCGCTGAAGTGTGGTGTTCACGAACCCTTCAGCGCCGAGGTCGCGCGCGAGCTGGCGCGAAATCAAAGGCCGCCCAACGTGCTGCAGAATAATTGCTCCGGCAAGCATGCGGGCATGATCGGACTGGCGCGGCACATCGGCGCGCCAACAGAGACTTACGATCAGTGGACGAACCCAGTCCAGCAAACGATCGGTCGGACCGTCGCGCAATTCTCGGATGTGCCGCTCGACCAGATTGTCATCGGCACGGACGGCTGCGGTGTTCCGGTCTTCGGAATTTCAGTGCGCGCCATGGCGTTGATGTACGCCCGGCTGGTCTCGCCGCCCGCTGACTTTGAAGAGCACACGCGCGACGCCGCTAAGCGTATCGTCCGCGCGATGATTTCCTTTCCGGAGATGATCGGCGGCACAAAATCTCGTCTGGATACAGAGCTGATCAAGGCCGGCAACGGTCGCCTGATCTCAAAGATTGGCGCGGAAGGCGTCTACACAATTGGCGTCTTACCATGCGACGATTGGCCGAGCGGACTCGGCCTCGCGCTTAAAATTGAAGATGGCGACGATCGTCGGGCGCGACCGCCCGCGGTGATCGAAGCTTTGCGACAGCTGGGCGTGCTTACCAAACAGGAATTGATCGCCCTGGCCGATTACGCGCCCACCGCCATTACAAATCGTCGCGGTGAACGCGTTGGCGAAGCTCTGGCGGCCTTTACGCTGGAAGTAAATCGCGAGTGAAGCCGAACCTTATTCTGGGAATGTAGATTGGACGAAGCAAACTCTTCAACAAAAGAAGCGATGGCCGGCGAAGCGCCACGCGAACCCATTCTGCGCCGGGATGAATACGGCGCGGCGGATTACGATTCAGTGCCGGACGTAATCGAGTGGTTCCTCAATTACGACCAGCGCGTCGCCACAGTCAAACACCCGAAAGTCGAAGAGCTTTTCCAGTGGAAGCAGGAACAAAGCCGTCTGGCTGGCGAAAACGTTTTCATGTTCAGTTGCGCCGAAGATCGGCTCGCCATTGGCATCGTCCAGGCACTGGCTCACAATCCGACTGAGCGCGAGCTGCACATGTGGATTGCTCAACTAATAAACGCGCTCGATACCGCCTCGAAAGCTACCGAAGACGTCACCTCCGCTTATCAACTGGAAATGAGTGCCGCAACCTCCGTCGTAGCGGAGTCCGCCAAAATACCTGCCGCAACTGCGCAAACCAATTTTCTCATTAACTGCTGGCTGGAAGCGCTCTGCACCGCTGAGATTCGGGTGCTGGGCTGGTTGTATCAGGAGCTGTACCACCGGCCATTTCATCCTCAGAATTTCTAAGATCTGCTTTCGCTGGTCAGCTCTTAATCGCAGTTCGACGCAAGGGCTAATCGTCTTTATCACGACCTTGAAGCAAGCGGGCAGCATCGCCCTCGGCCACCTCGTCGAGATTAAGCCGGACCATGCCACCCGCGTCTGAATATGCTTCACCGTGCCGCAGGCGCGCGCGCCGACGCCGACGAAATAGCAACGCACCGGACAGCCCGCCAACGCCGAGACACAAGAGCACCGACAGGCCGGAGCTTTCGAGTACCGCGATCACTACTCCGCCGGTCTTTTGCAGGACGTATCTCTGGACTCGCTCGTACAGATGAGGATCGTCGCCCAGCCATTGCACTACCTGCTCGTACTTAACCTGGTCGATTAAGGCGTTCGCGGTTTTTTCATCCGGTGCGTTGAAAACGAAAACCGAATAGTTGCCCACACGGCGGTACGCCGTCGGAACTGCCTGGCCCTGACTCTTCAACTCCTGAATCTTCGCAGCGATGCGCCGATCGTTATCACTGGCGAACTGCGGCGTGGTGAATTCAACAATAACGAGTTGCGACTGGCCGTAGGTTGCAGTCACGGCCTCAGTACCGCCGTCGAAGTTGATCTCTCTTAGAATGGGCTGATTGGTCGCCAACTGCTCGAATGGCGCCGTGGAAACCGCGTAAATAGCAGTCGGTTCAGCGGATTCGGAGTTGGGAAGGTGTTTGACGAGCACCGGGACTTCGCCCTCGCCATTATCCAGAGACGCGGCGATCAACGTCGCCAGAGCAGTAGCCTGCGCTGCGTCTTGGCCGGTGAATGTGACGATTACGACGTTCGCTCCCTTGAAAAATATTACGCCGAAACCGTCGACAAGGGCACTGGCGGTTCCCACACCGGCGCTGGGCCTAATCGAATTGGTGGAGACTCCCCGATTTTTCCGTAGATAGGTAAAATACGAGTACGCACTTGAGTCGTTTTCAAATTTGCCGAAACTTACGTGCAGCTTTTCTTTATTGGGTGCCGCGTATTCTGTCTCGGCATAGTAAATCTGGATGTTTTTTATGGGCTGATTCTCAATCGAACTCCTAATACGATCCAGTGCTTGCCAGTCGACTGTTTTTACGGGTGAGGTTTGATGGAAGCCGCCCAAGTTAGCCGTTAATGTTCTTGAAATTTCTGGAGCGAGAGCGGGAGGGTCGGCCTGCGTGACCACACAGAACAACGACAACATGATCACTCCGACCAACGCCGCGAGAAGTTTACTTGCCGTGAGCCCGGACAAACTCATTCCTTTGTTTAGAAACCGAACATTGAACAATTGTTTCCTGTTTTTGACCCGCAAGGAAGAGTCTAATGCCATTTCCTCAACTCGCGCAAAAGCAGGTCGGCGTAGTGGCGCGGATCGTTGATGTTGTGGATGACGGTGGTGCCGCCGACTTCGCTGGCGTTGTCGACTACTAGATCGCCGAGGCGCAGGATTCGCTGCGGAATCGACGCTGAAACGGTGACGTCCTGGATTTTGGCCAGGGGAATGTTGCGCGTGGTGCGCGCGATCAGGCCATAATCGATTTCGATCTTCGAATCGGTCAGCGTATAGCGAACCATGTTGCGCTTCAGATGATAGTAGGCCGGGATCAGCAACAGTCCGAGCGCGACCGGGAGAGAGAAGTACCACGGAATATTCACAAAGTTAATCATCGCCAGCAAAACTGTCAGCAGCACTGCGCCCAATACCGCCGCCGCATAACCAAGCTTGATGAACAGCAACGTCGGCCGCACGGTGAAGATCACGTGCTCCACATCATCGTCGTGATCGGAAGGCGCGGGCACGGATGCGTTAGGCCGCGCGATTCTGGTTTCTTCGGCATCGCGCGACGCACCGCACTGATCGCAGAAGCGGCTAGTCGGATTGAGTTGAGCGCCACAACTAGAACATTGCATGACTTGTTACCTCTCCTCGCTTATACGCTTCGGCTACGGTTCTCGATTCATCAATCTTTCCGGCCCATGATACATAAAGACTGCGCGCCTCCAAACAGAAAACGAGGCGAACCGTCGCTGGGACGCTTCGCCTCGTTTCGAAGAATAGACCAAAGCCTCTACTGGCTCATTAACTGTAGCTTTCCATCAGGCAATCGCACAGTCGAAACGGTGCGCTCATAGACGGTCAAAGGCGCTGATGGTTTGTCTTGCATACGCGCAACGCGTGGCGCGTACAGCGCGGCATTCGGATCGCGCAGCACCGCGTAGCGCCGCGAAATACGACGAACGTATTCTTGAGTTTCAGAATACGGCGGGATCTGCCAACCGTATTTTTCGACTGCGCCTTCACCGGCATTGTATCCAGCCAGGACCAGGGTGATATCTCCATCAAAGCGATCAAGCAGGAATCTGACATAGCGCGCGCCGCCTTCGATGTTCTGTCTGGGATCGAAGATGTTGGTGACGCCATAACGCATCGCGGTGAAAGGCATCAACTGCATCAGCCCGCGCGCGCCCTTCGGCGAGACGGCGTGCGATTTGAAACTGGATTCCTGATGCATGATTGAATACAGCAAGAGCGGGTCGACACCGTTGTTGGTGGCAGAGTTGATCAGGTACTGGTCCACTTGCGTGTTCCCGGTCGTATAACCGCGCAGCGCCGAACTGCTATTGACGGAGGCGCCGGCCAACGAATCGTAAACTAAGACTGTCGGTGCGACTAGCGGCCTCGGATTGTCCGTTGGCGCTGAGAGAGCCTGGCCGGCCTTATTGGCGTCAACGTTCATGGTTGACAGGCTCGTCTTCGATGCCCGCCGAGTCGATGCTTTGCGAGCCTTGGCTGGTTCGACGCGTATCCGCACGCCGTTCGCGGTGTCAAAGTTGTCGAAAGAATAGCCGGAGCCCTGCGCAAAAACCGGCGCGCAACTAAAGAATATCAGGAGAGCAATACGGGGGAATCTTGTCATTATCAGTTCTCAGGATGGCAATGATCGGGTCGGTCAGGTGGGTTACTGGGCTGTCTTGTCGATGCGCTCCAAACGAGCCATCAACCATACTACCAAACGGTTTAAGAATTGCCAACCATTTTGGTACTCGATTCAAAAAGGCTGAATACTTGCAAGATCCTTCTCAAAACCCGCTTAACCTCGAGGGCTCTATCGGGTACCCGGGCCGACATAAATGGTGCTTGACAGCGACAGTATCATGGCGGCGCGGATCGGAATTTATGCGGCTTTATTATCTCGCGTGGTCAGTCACGCCTCCCAGATCGTGAGGAGAATGAAATGAAGAAACTCCCGTTGACTGCATTCTCAGTGCTTTTGCTTCTTTCGCTCAACGCAGCGGCTCAGAACCAGAACGCTAACACCAGCTCGAATAGCGGAACTAACAGTAACAAGCCTACGAACGTCAATCGAGGTCCAATCTTTCGTGCCAGCGCCGATCAGATCAAACAAGCGCAAGTTATCCTCAAGCAACGCGGCTTCTATAGTAGCGAGCAGACAGGTAAGCTCGACGCGAACACACGTGCCGGCTTAAGGAAATATCAACAAGCTGAAAGCCTCAAGGTAACCGGCACGCTCAACAAGTCAACATTAGCAAGGATGGGAATCGCTCTAACAGAAAAGCAAAAGACCATGCCTTAAAGAGTCTGTGTCAAAACTGGCTGGTCAGAAGGGAGAAAGATTATCACAAGAGTGAAAGTGGAAGCGGTAGAATGGGGAGACTAGCGCAGTAAAGATCGTTTGAGGGGAGAGCCGATGAGCTATATCAAGGGTACGGCACGAGGACAGAGGGTGTTGTTTCCGCGCACCTTGGATGAATACGTCGATGAGAATAATGCGGTGCGGGCCATCGACGCGTTCATAGAATATCTGCCCTTTGATGAGTTGGGGTTCGTGCGTGGGGAGGCGGCCGAGACGGGGCGGCCTGGAT
>WNFD01000899.1_pt1 | contig 31871 bp, 22 predicted proteins | sample 5400491 | NCBI WGS metagenome assembly WNFD01 (sample SAMN13153343, study PRJNA577476) | soil metagenome | isolation source: 120 cm saprolite under Douglas fir tree site 2 hole 2 replicate 2 | place: USA:California | collected 2015-04-18 | reverse complement strand
AGTCGGTGCCGACACAGGTCTTCACCGTCCGGAAGCTCTTGCCGTACGCGTACCCGGAGGGCATGCCCAGGTCGGCCCAGACCTTCGGCAGGTCCTCCTTGCGGATGCCGAGCAGGTCGATGCGCTGGCCGCCGGTGAGCTTCACAAGCGGCACCGCGTACTTGTCGGCCACGTCGGCGATGCGGCGCAGCTGCGCCGGCGTGGTGCAGCCGCCCTTCATCTGCGGCACGACGGAGAACGTCCCGTCCTTCTGGATGTTCGCATGGACCCGGTCGTTGATGAACCGCGCGTCGCGCTCGTCGACGTAGGCCTCGCCCCACATCATCCGCAGCAGCGAGACGAGGCCCATCTTGCTCCCGGCGTCCTGTCTGCCGCCGGCGAGCGCGTCGAAGACGGCTGACACGCTCTTGAGCTCTTCCTCGCGGATCGCGGCCATCAGCTCCGGCTTGGCCATGGGCACGCCTGGCACGTACCAGCTCGCGGCCGGGTCCTCTTCGGCCTCGCCGCCGGCGGCCCACTCGACGATCTGCGCGACGAGCGGCTTACAGGAGCCGCAGCCCTTGCCGGCGCGCGTCGCGTCCATCACGCCGGTGACCGTCTTGATGCCGCCGCGGACGGCCGAGACCAGCGTGGACTTGCTGACCCCGTTGCAGTTGCAGACCTGTGCCGTGTCGTCAAGCTCGGCGGCGGACACCTCAGCGGACGGGCCGCCCAGGTCGAAGAGCAGCCGGATCCGTTCCTCCGGCAGCGGCAGCCCCCGGTCGAACGCCTGCATGAGGAAGCCGACCTTGCCGACGTCGCCGAGCAGGGTCGCGCCGATGAGCCGGTCGTCGCGGATGATGACGCTCTTATAGACGCCCCGGCCGGGCTCGGAGAACACGACGAACTCGTCGTCCTCGCGCTCCGGCGCGGTGATGCCCATCGCCGCGACGTCGACCCCGGCCACCTTGAGCTTCGTGGCCGTCCGCGAGCCGTGGTAAGCCGCTTTCCTGTTCTTCCCTGTCACGTGGTCGGCGAGCACCTTCGCCTGCTCCCACAGCGGGGCAACCAGGCCGTACGTCTGCCCGCGGTGCTGCACGCACTCCCCGACGGCGTAGATGTCGGGCTCGTCGAGTATCCGCAGCTGGTCGTCCACCACGATCGCCCGTTCCACCGGCAGCCCGCTCAGCTCGGCCAGCTCGGTGCGGGGCCGGATGCCCGCGGCGACCACCACCATGTCGCACGGGATGATCCGGCCGTCGGCGAACCGCACGCCGGTGACCTCGCCGGAGCCCAGGATGGCCTTGGTCCTCGCGTCCAGCTCGACAGCGATGCCGAGTCTTTCCACGCTGCGCTTGAGTACCGCGCCGCCCTGCGCGTCGAGCTGGGCGTTCATGAGATGGCTCGCGGCGTGCACGAGCGTGACGTGGACGCCGTGGCCCTGCAGCCCGCGTGCGGCCTCCAGGCCGAGCAGGCCGCCGCCGATGACCACGGCACGCTCGTGGTCGCGCGCGTACCGGACCATCCGGCGGGTGTCATCGATCGTACGGAACGTGAAGACGCCCTGGTGGAAGCCGCGCCTCGCGTCGTACATGCCGTCGATGGGCGGCACGAACGGCCGGCTGCCGGTGGCGATGACCAGCTTGTCGTACGGGGTGACCGAACCGTCGTCGGCGTGTACCACCTTGGCGAAGCGGTCGATCCGGTCGACGCGCACGCTCGCCCGCAGCTCGATGCCGTTGTCGGCGTACCAGGACAGGCTGTTGAGGAAGATGCCGGCCTCGTCCTCGGCGCCGGACAGCACGTTGGACAGCAGGATCCGGTTGTAGTTGCCGTACGGCTCCTCGCCGAACATGGTGATGGCAAAGCGGTCAGGCCCGCCGCGCTCCAGGATCTCCTCGACGGTACGGGCGCCGGCCATGCCGTTGCCGATGACCACCAGCCGCTGCGCCACGGGGCTCACACCTCCACGAGGCCAAGGTCGACCACGACGGCGCCGGCGACCCCCTCCGGCGCGGCGAGGAACAGCTCGATGACCGTGCCGCCGTCGAGGTCCTCCACCACTCGCAGCGGCACGTGCACGTCGTTCTTCGCGCCGATCGGGAAGTACCGCATCGGCTTGCCGTCACGTTCCAGCACGATGCAGATCAGCTCGCCGGTGGTGTTGCCGCCGCGGAAGTACACCGTCTGGGCGGTGATCCCGGCGGGAACCGTATAGCTCAGCGCGGGGGCCAGCGGGAACGGCGAATCGATGCCCTTCCCCTCGAAGGTGAACACTCCCTGCAGGAAACGCGGGGTGGATTCCATCTCAGCCGTCCCTTCGCACCGGGTTGACCACCGGGTTGACCGCGGGGTTAGCCGCCGGGAAAGCAGCGGGGGTGCCGTCGTCCGGCCCGCCGGCCCGCTCGACCGCGACGGCGCAGACCTTGAAGGCCGGCATCTTCGAGTGGCGATCGAGGGCCGGGTCGGTCAGCGCGTTGGCACTCGCCCGGCCGCCCCAGTGGAACGGCGCGAACACCGTGTCGGGGCGGATCGTGTCGGTGACCTGCGCGCGGAACACCGCCCGGCCCCGCCGGGTACGCAGCTCGACCAGGTCGCCTGTCTCGATGCCGTGCCGCCGGGCCAGGTCCGGATGAAGCTCGGCGCGCGGGTCGCCCGCGGTGAGCTGAAGCGAGCGGGACCGCCGGGTCTGGTTGCCGCTCTGATACTGCTGCATGATGCGGCCGGTCGTGAGCACGTACGGGTAGTCGGCATCGGGCACCTCGGCGGGGTCGCGGTGGTCCACCCGGATGAAGCGGGCGCGCCCGTCCGGCGTGGCGAACGCCGCCGCGAACAGCCGCGGCGTACCCGGGTGGTCCTCGGCCGGGCACGGCCAGAAGACGCCCTGCTCCGCCTCGATCCGCTCGTACGTGATCCCGGCGTAGTCGGCGATCCCGCCCGCGCTGGCCCGGCGAAGCTCCTCGAAGACAAGCCGCGGGTCGCGGGAGAAGTACGTGCCGCGTCCCAGCCGTTCAGCCAGGGTCGCGAGCAGGGTCAGGTCGTCGATCACCCCCTCGGGCGGCGGAAGCACCTGCTTGCGGCGCAGCACCCGGCCCTCCAGGTTCGTCATCGTGCCCTCCTCCTCTGCCCACTGGGCGGTCGGCAGCACCACGTCGGCCTCGGCGGCCGTCTCGGACAGGAAGATGTCGGAGACCACCAGGAAGTCCAGTGCCCGCAGCCGCTCGAGCACCCGGTTCCTGTCCGGGGCGGAGACGACGATGTTCGAGGCCAGGACGAGCATCACCCGTACCCCGCCGGGTGTGCCGAGCCGGTCGAGCATCTCCATCGCGGATCTCCCCGGACCGGGCAGCTCGCCGGGGTCGATGCCCCACACCGCGGCGACGTGGGCTCGCGCGGCCGGGTCGTCGATGCGCCGGTACCCAGGGAGCTGGTCGCATTTCTGGCCGTGCTCGCGGCCGCCCTGCCCGTTGCCCTGGCCGGTCACCGTCCCGTAGCCGGAGAACGGCCTGCCGGGCAGCCCGAGCGCCAGCGCCAGGTTGATGTAGGCCTGCGCCGTGTCCGTGCCGCTGCTGTGCTGTTCAGCCCCGCGGGCCGTGATGACCATCGCGGACCGTGCGGTGCCGAGCAGCCGGACGGCCTCGCGCAGCTGCGCCACCCCCACGCCGGTCATCCGCTCTACCCGGTCGGGCCAGTAGGCGCCCGCCGCGTCGCGGACCGCCTCGAATCCGGTGGTACGGGCGGAGACGTAGTCCCCGTCGACGTATCCAGCGCGGAGCGCGATGTGCAGCATGCCGTTCGCGATGGCCAGGTCGGTGCCGGGCGCGGGCTGCAGGTGCAGCGCGCTGCCGCGCGCGGTGGCCGTGCGGCGCGGGTCGACGACGACATGCGCGGCGCCGGCGGCGCGGCCAGCGTCGAAGTACTGCATCGCCGGCGGCATGGTGTCCGCCGGGTTGCTGCCGACCAGCAGGATGGCCTGCGCCTGCGCGATGTCGGCGAGCGGGAACGGCAGGCCCCGGTCCACGCCGAACGCCCGGTTGCCGGCGGTCGCCGCCGAGGACATGCAGAATCGCCCGTTGTAGTCGATGCTCGACGTGCGCAGCGCGACCCGGGCGAACTTGCCGAGCTGGTATGCCTTCTCGTTGGTGAGCCCGCCGCCGCCGAAGCAGCCGACGCTGTCGTGGCCGTAGGTCTCCTGGCTACGCCGGATCGCCGCGGGGATCCGGTCGAGCACCTCGGCCCACGACGCGGCGCGCAGCGGGCTACGGCGGTCGGCGGGGTCGGTGCGGACCAGCGGCGTGGTGAGCCGGTCCGGGTGGTCGAGCAGCTCGGCCGCGCTCCAGCCCTTCGAGCACAGGCCGCCGCGGTTGACGGGAAAGTCCGACGGCTCGATCGACGGCGGCCGCGGCCTGGCCGCCCGCCCGGCCGTCTGCCCAGCCGGCCGCATGGCCACGCCGCATTGTAGCGAGCAGTACGGGCAGTGCGTCAGGACGTGCCCGGTGCCGGCCGCGCCGATCGGCGTTCCCACGCTTCATAGTCGTCGTCGGTCATTTCGAAGAGATATCGCCGTTGTTACGCGCTGTTGGCCAGATTCTGCGTCCCCGGCCCCCCGCGGCCCCGCCGCAGTCTGCGCCGCCGGCGGGTAACCCAGGTAGCCGGCCAGCGCGGCCACGGCGGCGACGCGGCTCCGAGCGCGATGACCAGCCAGGCGGCCGTCAGCCGCAGCGCCCGCCACCCCGCGGCGATCCCCCCGCCGAGCCCTGGTCCCGGCTTCGCGGGGTGGGCCGCCGGCCGGGTCGGCGGCCGTAGCGCCGCCGGCCGTCATGGGCTGGAGCGCACGGGCGCCGGCCTGGCTCGCGGAGGGCCCGTTCGAGCTGCCGCCGCACCCGGCGACCAGGAGCACGGCACCGATCATCAGGACATAACGGGTGTTACGCATGCGACTGGGACGAGGGGAGCGCCGGGCCGGGTTCCGGCCCGCTGGTAACGATCGGGTACCGGGCAGGCATGGGGGGCAATCTCCCGGCGGATCTGGCACGCTGGGTCGCGTGCACGGATCGGCAGAGGTCGCGGAGGTCGCGGAACGCCCGGGTGAGGCGGGTGAGGCGGAGGCGCGCTCACCACACGTCGTGATCGTCGGCGGCGGGATATCCGGGCTCGCCGCGGCGTTCTTCCTGCGGGACGCGCCGGTGACGGTGACCGTATTCGAGGGATCGCCCCGGCTCGGCGGCAAGCTGGCCGTGTCCGAGGTCGCCGGGATCGCGGTCGATGAGGGCGCGGAGGCGCTGCTCGCCCGCCGGCCGGAAGGCACCGGGCTGATCAGCGAGCTGGGGCTGTCCGGCCAGCTCGCCGTGCCCGCCACGACCGCCGCGGCGATCTGGACCCGCGGCGCGCTCCGGCCGCTGCCCCGCGGGCAGCTGATGGGCGTCCCTTCCGACCTGGACGAGCTTGCCCGCTCCGGCGTGCTCTCCGCCGCGGGCGAGGCCAGGGCACGGCGCGATATGGAACTTCCTGCCACGCGGCGGGACGGCGACGTGCCGGTCGCGTCCTTCGTCGCGGCGAGGCTCGGCCAGGAGGTGGTGGACCGCCTCGTTGACCCGCTGCTCGGCGGCGTATACGCGGGCCGCTCCGAGCAGCTCTCCCTCGAGGCGACGCTACCGAGTCTTGCCGCGGCGTCACGACACTACATATCCCTAACGGAAGCGGCGCGCTCGCTCCTGCCGCCGCGAGGCCAGCCGGGGCGCGAGGAACCGCATCCCTCGTCCATGACGAGCATCTTCACCACGCTCACCGGCGGGCTCGCCACGCTGGTTCCCGCTGTCGCCGCGGCGTCCGGCGCCAGGCTGCGAACGGGATACGCGGTCCGCGGGCTCGCGCGTACGCCAGCCGGCTGGCGCCTCACCGCCGGGCCGGCCTCAGCGCCCGAGCGGGTCGACGCGGACGCCGTGATCGTCGCGGTTCCCGCCCGCCCGGCCGGCAGGCTGCTTGCCGGGGTGCCCGGGGCCGGCCCGGCCTCCGCGGCGCTCGGCGAGATCGAGTACGCGAGCATGGCGATCGTCACCCTCGCCTACCCGCGCGCCGCGTTCCCGCAGTCCGGCGGCCCGCAGTCCGGCGAACGGCAGTCCGGCGGCCCGCAGTCCGGCGAACGGCAGTCCGGCGAACGGCAGTCCGGCGGCCCGCAGTCCGGCGGCCCGCCGGCCCGGGGCAGCGGCTACCTCGTGCCGGCGGTGGACGGGCGGGCCGTCAAGGCGGTGACCTTCAGCACCGTCAAGTGGCCGCACCTCTTCGCGGCAGGCGACGCGGTCGACATCGTCCGGTGCTCCATCGGGCGGATCGGTGAAACGGGCCTGCTGCAGCGTGATGATGACGAGCTCGCCGCGCTCGCCGCCGCCGACCTGGCGGCGGCGACCGGCGTGCGCGGCAAGCCGCTCGACGCGCGGGTCACCCGGTGGGGCGGCGCGCTGCCGCAGTACACGGTCGGCCACCTGGACCGGGTCGCGCGGATACGCGCCGCGGTAGCCGCCCAGCCCGGGCTCGCGGTATGCGGGGCGGCCTACGACGGGCTCGGCATCCCGGCCTGCATCGCCACCGGGCGCGCCGCGGCGGACCGGGTGCTCGGCTACCTGCGGGGGGTGCTGGGGGGTCGTCCCCCCAGGTAAGGGCCTGCCAGTAAATAACTACGGCGTGTCGGCTACGGCGTGTCGGCGCGACCTGGCCGGGGACGGACGGCGGCGGCGCTGGGCACCGCCGCCGCCGCCGTCGGCGGCCGGGCTGGCGGTTAGCCGGAACTGCATCAATGGACCATTGCTGTAGTCAGGTGTGTGTGAATGGACCATTGCTGTAGTTCCGGCGGGGGCTGCTGGCCGCCCGGCCCGAAGCCCTCCTGGCATCACGCCGGGCAGGAATCACGCTAGATCAGGAAAGAGCATGTTATTTCCGGACGGTTCCTAAGCACCGCGGGGGGTGGTGGGGGGTCGTCCTCCCAGGTAAGCACCGCGGGGGGTGGTGGGGGGTCGTCCTCCCAGGTAAGCACTGCGGGCCGGCACGGGGGCGGGCGCGGGCGGTTGCCGGCATGAAGGAGAATGAGAGCATGGCTGGGAACGAGGAAGAGGAGAAGCGCCCGAAGGCGCGTGAGCTGAACGAGCTGATCCGTTACACGATGTGGTCGGTCTTCCGGGTATCTGACCGGCCGGCGCTCGACGCGGCCGGGCCGGGACGGCCTGTCCGGGGTGTCATCGCAGCCGAGCTGACGGAGCTGATCGAGCAGGCGGCGGGCAAGGGGATCGTCACCCGTGGCTGCTATGACGTGCAGGGCCTGCGGGCCGACGCCGACTACATGTTCTGGTGGGTGGCGCCCTCGCCCGATGACCTGCAGGAACTTTACGCGCGCTTCCGCAGGACCGCCCTTGGCCGGGCAAGCGAGCCCGTCTGGTCGGTGATGGCCCTGCACCGGCCCGCGGAGTTCAACAAGAGCCATGTCCCCGCGTTCCTCGCCGACGAGGAGCCGCGGGCGTACATCTGCGTGTACCCGTTCGTGCGGTCGTACGAGTGGTACCTGCTCGACGCCGCCGAGCGCAGGGAGCTGCTCACAGAGCACGGCCTGATGGCGCGTGAGTACCCCGATGTGCGCGCCAACACGGTCGCCTGCTTCGCGCTGAACGACTACGAGTGGATGCTCGCGTTCGAGGCGGACGAGCTGCACAGGATCGTTGACCTCATGCGGCACCTGCGCGGCGCGCGGGCACGGCTGCACACCCGGGTGGAGGTCCCGTTCTACACGGGCCGCAGGAAACCGCCCGACGAGCTCGTCGCCGCCCTCCCCTGACACGTGCCGTGCCGCCCGGTCCTGGAGCCAGGACCGGGCGGTTACAGATCAGCGCATCACGGACCGTAGCATGTCACCCATTGAGCGGTGCTGTTCGTGTTACACGTGGTTGTCCTGATGTACGATCCGTTGTAGTTATACCAGTCGATAGTGATCTGGCCTATCCACCACCAGCCGTTGTCATAGTTGTCGGGATTGGGTGTTGAAACCCAGTGGCCAGTGCCGTTCTGGCAGATGTAGCCATAACCGTTCTGGTTTGTCCCGGTTACACACGCGCTGTACGCAAGGTTGTCGTGGTAGTCGATCTCGGTGCCGTTCGCATAGGCGCTCGCTGATCCAGCGCCGAGCACCAGCGGAAGTGCGGTAGCCGCGCCGCCAATAAGAGCGAGAATACCTTTCTTCATTACCGTTCCTCCCGTCACGCCCCTGAATGCTGACCTTCCCTGTCCCAGTGCGTGCTGCTACCGCCCCCGCCGGATTGCCGGGTGGCCTGGCTGTGCTCCACGCACGCGGAAACATCAACAGTATGGTTCCGGATTGCGGCCATGAGATGACTTATTCCACCCAGGGTTCCTGGCCGCAATAAGCCTTGACTCGCACGTCACGCATCAGGCGGCGAAGGCGGACGAGACCGTGATGATCGTTGATCCGACCGGTGACGTCGAGCGTTATTCAGAACCAACGCTGCCGGTCGCACCGGCGCAGACACGGGCCGGAGGGCCGTAACCGGCGAAGCCGTTCTGAATAAGAGTTCTTCTAACCCCCACTCCCTTGTAACCCCAGCCTCTTGATCGTAACTCCCTTGTAACCCAAGCCTCTAGCTTGTAACTCTCTTGTAACCCCAGCCCTTTGATCGTAGTGAATCCATTTGCCCGCAGATCCCTCCCAACATGTCATAAATCCGGATATTTCACGATCTGCGGAAGACCAGTCCCCCTGATCGTGAGGTGTTCTCGTCACTCCCTTCTCAGCGTAGTCTCGCTGCGACAAAATGTGATGCGAAGATAAGCAGGCAGGCGCGGAGTGGGGGAGGGGCAGCATGGGCCGGTGCGAGCACGGCGACGGGGTGCCGGGTGCGCCGCTTCGGATCATGGCCGTGGCATCATCGCGGTCGTTCAGCGGGATCTATGCGGGGTGTCCGGACCAGGTCGGCGAGGCACGGAGGCTCCTCGCGGTGGTCCTTCACGGCTGCCCGGTGGCCGAGGACGCCGTGCTGCTCTGCTCCGAGCTATGCGCCAATGCGGTGTGCCACAGCAATTCTGGCAGGCCAGGCGGGCAGTTCACGGTACGCGCCGAGGTCTACGACCGGGACTACGTCCACCTGGAAGTGGAGGACCAGGGCGGCCCCTGGCTGGAACGCACCCGCAGCGGCGAGCGCGGCCACGGGCTCACGATCGTCAGGGCGATCGCCGACGCCTGGGGCATCGACGGCGGCGCGGAGGGGTGGGTCGTCTGGGTGCGCATCAACTGGCCCGGCACCGCGTGACCGCGGTCTCCTGCTATTGATCGTGCTATTGGCCGTGACAAGTGAAGGCCGCCCAGGCGTAGGGGTCGGCCAGATCGGGCCGGGTCGCCTTCGCTGCCAGCCGTTCCGGCATCTCGCCCGGCGTGCGCCGCCGCGGGTCGAGCATCCATAGCTGCGCGGCCCGCAGCGCGTCCGCTGGGCTGTCGGCCGGATAACGGACGAGGTGGCGGTGGAACACGAACATCAGCAGGGCGGTGTGCATATCGGGGACTTCCCAGCGGGAGCCGACGACGCCGGCGGCGCCGGCGGCGAGGAACGCTGACGCGAGGGTCAGCGCCTCGTCGTGGTCGGCCAGGGTGAGGTCGCTGGTACACGCGGCGAGGACGACGAGCCCGCCGGGGGCGTCGGCGGCCCTGGCGTGCGCCTGGGCCAGGACGCGGCTGATCGGCAGCTCCCCGCCGCGGGCCAGGAGGAGCCGGCTGTGGTCGGGGGAGTCCCCGGCGATGGCGTGGCAGCCGAGATGCAGCAGGGACGGCTGGCCGCGGTCCGTGTCGCTGGCCGGCAGGCAGTCGAGGACCTCGCCGGGAGTGCCGATGCCCGTGACGGCTGTCGTGCGGGAACTTCCGAGATACACGGCGTCGGGATACAGCGCCGAGCAGATGGCGTCGGCCTCCCGCATCGACCACGGGAGATCCCGGGTGGGGTTGGCCACGAAGACGGCTGACTCTCCCCGTGGAATGACCCTCCGGGCTGCCGCATCGACGAGCTGCCGCGCGCTCGCGCAGCTGGAGAAGACCGTGTCCTCGCAGGCGTAGCGGAGGCGGCCCTGCGCTCCTGGCGTGGCATCGGCGTGGCGGGCGGCGTGCCAGGGGACGATGCCGAGCGCTCCGATCGGGGCGATGGTCAGCCTTGGCGGCCGGGTCGTCTGGTGCGGTGCGGTTACGACGCGTCCGAGGACCGGGCCGACGGCCGCCGTCCACGCCCAATCGCACAGATCGCCTAGTGCCCGGTCCCGTCTCCGTCTGGCGGTTACCGTGTCGGCGGCTCTCTCCGCCTCCGATTTCAGCAGGTCACGCTGGGCGGCGGCATAGCGGCCGATGGCGTCGCCCGGTTTGACGGAAAGTTCCGGCAGCCCGCATTGCTCAACCGTGCCTTCCGCGCTCACGATCAGTGCCCGGCCGGTCACATCGCCCGATGCGGGGATGAGATAGACGAGGGCGTCCATCCGCACTGATCGCAGGGCGGCGGCGATCTGCGGAACCGTCGGCGCGGACAGCAGGCGGCGCTCGGCCGCGCCGTTCCCGAGTGCGGTCAGCACCCGGTGCCGCAGGTCGCTTGGCACGTCGCCGCGGTTGCGATCCCCGCTGCCCTCCGCCGGGGGCACCTGTGCATTCCACTCGTCGGCCAGGCCGGGCCGGTCCGCCTCTCGCAGCAGGGCCGGGACGTCGGCGGCGACCGTCGCGGCGTGCAGCACGAGGCCCCGCCCTAGCTCGAGGGCTTCGACGGCCGATTCGTCCTTCCCGTCCGCGAGGCACCACCCGGCGAGGCGCAGGGTGTCCGCGCCGGTCCGGCGTGCCGCCGCGAGGCCCTGCCCTGAGCCGGTCTGCAGCAGGACCGCGCGGCTGTGTGCGTGCAGTACCGACCGGCCGATGCTGCGGGACTGGCGGCGCCGGAATCCAGGCGCGCGGCTTCCCGCTATCCGGTATGCCATGGCGAGCGTGCGCAGCAACGGCACCATGAACGGGTCGCCCGGCGCCGGGTCGAGGCCGGCCCTGGCCTCTTCGAGCGAGGAGATGGCGCGATCGAGGTCCGCGGCGTCGCCCGCGTGCGTGTATCTGATGAGCAGCGTGCAGCTCAGGCCATAGAGAGAGCGCGAGCGCTCGCCGAAGGTGACGAGACCAGCGGTCCGCAGCGCATCCGTCAGCAGCTGGATCCCTTGATCGACCACGTCGGGGGCGTAGCCGGCCTGTCCGTCCACGGCCAGCGCACCCGCCGCGCGCAGCAGGATCGCCGGCCGGCGCGGGTGCCCGGACGGGCACCCGGATGCCGCCGAGAGCAGCATTCTGATCGCCGCCTGGACCGGGGCGGTCCTGCCGCGGACGCGGGCCTCGATCAGGCAGGCGAGTCCGAGATCGCTGAGAGCGTCGGGCCGGCGCGCGTGCTCAGGCGGCAGGTGCGCGGCAGCGTCACTCAGCGCCGCGATGGCGCGAGGCAGGACGTCGGCGCTGCCGTCCAGCAGGGTGCGCAGCAGGAGTCCCGACCCGAGGGCGGCCGTCAGCTCGCCGCGACGGGTTTCGCGCGCCGCGCCTGCCGATCCGCCGTCGGGCGACGCGGTCAGCAGCTCACTGAGATCTGGCGACCGGGAGTCCCCGCTGGCTGCCGCCAGCAGTTCGTTGAGATCCCGGGGCTGCTGTTCCTCCGCAACCTGGTCAAGGAGTTCCTCCAGGGCGGCGAGCGCCGCGTCGGCGTCGGCGTGGTCCCCGTTGACCTGGCATCGGTCGAGCAGCATTCCGGCGAGCAGCTCCGCCAGCCGGTGGCGCAGCGGATGCCTGTCCGGCGGCAGGCTGATGGCCTGGCGGACCTGGCTGATCGCGGCGGTGAGGTCGGCGCCCGCGCGCTCGCGCAGCCAGCGTGCGTGCAGCGCCAGGGCGAGGACGGATCGGACGGCGGCGTGTCGTACGGCCTCGCGGGGCGGCGGAGACAACAGGGGCTCGACCACTTCCACGACCCGGCCGGTCGGTACCGCGAGCCGTCCGTCACTGCTCGCGCCGAGCAGCGCCACCGCCCGCGGGTCGAACGCCTCCGGATCAGCCTGAACGTGGTACGTGGCGGTCTCCGGTGGGGAAACGGGCGCGCGCTCCGGCCGGGTTCGTGATTCTTCGCTGAACGCCGCGGCCAGGGACGCGATGTACCGGGCCATCGGGTGAGCGGGCCCTAAGCCGCGAATGGCCTGCTGGAACGCCCCGGCGACCTGGGCGGCCAGCCCGGCCGGACCCGTCCCGCGCCGTACCCACTCGGCTCCGGTCGCGGCGGACAGGTAGAGCTGCATGGCATGTGCGGCAGGCAGGTCCGCGACCGACGCCGCGGCCTCGCGCTGGCGGCTGTACGAGGCGGCGAGCTCCGCATCCGTGAGCTCGCCGCCGGCCCGGCTGGTCACAAGGGACGCGAACGCGGCCGACAGGGCCGGGGCGAGTTCAGGGCCGTCCGCGGCCACGAAACGCCCCAGCAGCCCGATCAGGGTGTCGAGGTCCGCGTCGGCCGATGGAGACAGCGTGGTGGGGCCTGTGCGGACGATTTCCAGGCCGGTACCGGAGGCCTGCAAGCGTTGCGTCAGCACCAGCGTGAGCCACTCGCCGCACTGACGCCGGTAAGAGGGGTCAACACCCGGATGCCCCATCACGATCCGGCACAGGCGTCCGACCTCGCGCAGGTCCTCGTCGGCACTGCGGACCACATACCGCAGCGCTCGTCCCATGCAGAGGCCCGCCGCGAACAGCGGCTGCAGGCGGCTTGCGTGATCCTCCAGCCCCGCCGCGTGGGTGAGCGCGTCGATCGCCGAATCGAGGTCGGCCCCGGTGCCGGGAACCGTGGATAGGGCTTCCGCGATGGCAGTGGGCCGCAGCTGCGCGAAGACCGTGTTCAGGGCGGAATCCCAGGGATCACCGGTGCGCCGTGTGATCCGCTGGAGGAGCAGGACGCCGTAGCGGCCGAGCGCGAATGAGCGCCGCGGGTAGCCGGGCGTCATCGCCGCGGACAGCTGTCGTCCGAGTCCGACCATTATTTCAAGATCCTCGTCGGAGGGCCGCTCGCCGCCGCGCTGGAAGTACGTCTCCACGAGACCGAGTAAGGCGTCCAGCCGATCCGTGTCCCTGGTCGTGTCCTTCCGCTTGCCACGCCCGGCGAGCCCGGCGAGCACCGCCTCGAACTGCTCGATCGCGGCTGAGTAGGCGGGCCAGCTCTCGCTGCCAGGCCCTGATCGCCCCCGCGCCTCCCGCAGCACGTCGCCGCGATTGGCGTGCTGGACCGCCAGTGAGATCAGCGCACGCCGGCGATCCGCTTGTGACACCTTGCGGTGCTCGGCCGCCCGCCGCAGCCAGACCATCGCGAGCTCTATATCAGCAGGCTCACGGGTGTGGTCGTACAGCTTGTCCACCGTTATGGCGTAGCCATAGAGGTGGTCCGCCGGTGCTCGCTGCCTGTCGCCTGCGACGGCCAGCAGTGCGGCGATCGGCCGGAGTTCGCGGGGCGCAGGGCAGGGACTGGCGCACCGCGTCTCGTGGTCCGCGATGCGCAGCCCGCCGAGGGCGAACGACACGTCGAAGCGAAGCGGATCGTCGGGGGCGAGACCACTGAGCGCCGCCCCGAGGTAGTGCTCCGCCGCGTCGAAGTCGGCGCCCCTCCCGGGCTCCCCGGTGTACGCCTTGAAGTAGCGCCTCAGCGCGTCGAGGCCGAGCCGTGCGCAGGCCCTGGCGTCTCGCGGTGAGGGATCTGCCCGCAGATCACGTTCCCTTATGTTCACCGATGCTTCCCCCCTGTCGGCGCTGGTCACCCTGAACCTTGGCCGGCTGGGCCGAGACCGCGGACCGCGTCAGTTCTTGCGGCCGAGGCCGCCGGCGTGCAGCCGCTCGAACTCCTCCAGGCCGGCCAGGTCACGCCGGGTGCCTTCGGGATGCCAGAGCGGGAGGAACGTGACTCCCGGGTCGATCAGTTCCCACCCGGCGAAGAATTCCTCGATTTCCCCGAGGCTGCGGTATGCCCCGGCGAACCGGCGTTCGCGGCTGATCCGCTTCAGCGCGGCGTCGCCCGCGCCGCCCGTCCTGCAGAGCTGGGTGATGAACAGGTAACTGCCGGGAGGCAGCCTGCCGCTGTAGTCAGCCACGATCCGCTTCGGGCCTTCCTCATCGCGGACGTGGTGCAGGATCCCGCACATCATCATGCCCACAGGCCGGCTCAGGTCGATGAGTTCCCGCAGGCCAGGGTCGCCGAGAACCTTCCCCGGCTCGCGGAAGTCGGCGGAAATGACCCTCGTCGTATCGTCCGTGGCCAGCAGCGCGCGGCCGTGCGAGAGCACCATAGGATCGTTGTCGACGTACGCGACGTGCGCTCCGGGTGAGTGTCGCTGCGCGACCTGGTGGACGTTCTCCTGAGTCGGCAGCCCGCTGCCGAGGTCGATGAACTGATCGATGCCGGCGGTCGTCGCCAGGTAGCGGACGGCACGGGCCAGGGCACCACGGTTCAGCAGCGCGGCGTCCCTCGCGCGAGGGACGTTATCTATCATTTCCTGGGCCATCGCACGGTCGGCCGCGAAGTTGTCCTTGCCGCCGAGCAGCGCGTCGTAGACCCGGGCGATGCTCGGCTTCGTGAAGTCGACTCCGGGGGGGACCGCTGTGTCATTTTCGGGTGTTACGCCCATGTTGCATAGGGTACGGCCAGGCCGCTCCGGCCTGCGCCGGAAGTGCGGGGAGGTAGCTGGTGGATCGCGGTCGGCTGGAAGCGTTCAGCGACGGGGTATTCGCGGTGGCCATCACCCTGCTCGCACTCAACCTGACGATCGCAGGGCCGGGTCACGGAACGCTGCTCAGCCAGCTCGGCGATCACTGGCCGTCGTTCGTCGCCTACGTGATCAGCTTCTTCACGATCGGCATCATGTGGGTCAACCATCACGCCCTGGTACGCAACATCGCCGTCGTCGACCGGACCTTGCTCTTCCTCAACCTGCTGCTCCTGCTGTTCGTGGTCGCCATCCCGTTCGCCACGTCGACCATGGCCGCGTACCTCACCCGCGGCGGCCAGGACGCCCACGTGGCGACAGCGCTGTACGGCGCGGCGTTCGTGGGGATGTCGCTGGGCTTCGCCGCGATGTTCGAATGGACACTGCGCGAAGGGCGCCTGCACGCTCCGGTGCCCACGGAAGCCAGGCGGGCGGCCAGGCTCCGGTTCTCCGCCGGAGGCCTGGTCTACCTGGTGGCGATCGCCGTAGCCTTCGTCAGCGCGCCCGCGGCGCTCGCCGTCAACGGCGCGCTCGCGGTCTACTACGCCTTCGAGCGGACGCCGCCGGCCGGCCAGCCAGGCGAGAATGACAAGGCGCCGACGTAGGCGGCACCGTCCGGGCTGCCCAGCCCGGTCTGGTCGTCATAGCCCGGCCCTGCCATGAGAGACGTGTCGCCTTGCAGGGTGTCGAGGTAGGTGGTTCCGCTGATCGAGAGCGCGAGCGCTACCGGGGCGGGCCGACGGGTGATGTCATGGAAGATCCCGGTGCCGTGCAGCAGGTAGAGGAGCGGGTTGACGAAGCCGTGCGGGCCGTCGGCCGCCTGGTCGGCGAGAGCCTCCAGGCCGGCGAACAGGGGAGAGGCGATGCTCGTCCCGCCCCCGCCTGCCTCGGTGTAGGTACCGTTGATCGCTATACCGACGAGCACCGGGGTCGCGAGGTCGGCATCGGCCACATCAGGAACGACCCGGCGCGGGTTGCCAGGCCCGGCTAGTGATGGCGGCACGACCCCCCGCTGGTAGGCAGGCTCGGCGTAGCCCTGGGCCGGGCCGCCGCCCGAGCCCGCGAAGTACTGGCCTGGCACCGGCAGGGCATAGGACGCCCCGCCGCCGCTGGTGACAACCGGGTCGAGGGTCAGGCCCCATCCCAGCTCTCCCTCCCGGTTGTTGTGCGCTCCGATGAACAGGCTGGTCCCGCCCACGGCGGTGACCAGTGAGTCGGATGCCGGCCAGATGGTCTGCGGGGTTCCGAGTAGCGGGCTGTAGTCGCCGAGGTCGCCGCTGCCGTAGAAGAAGCCGATGCCCTCCGCGGCGGCCTGCGCGAACGCCTGGTGCGCGGCGCTGATGACGGCAGCAGGCACGGCGGAGAACTGGAGCGCGTAGGAGTTCGTGACGACGTCGGCCAGGTGCTCCGCGTACAGTGCGATCAGAAGAGCGCCCAGGTCGGCGGGTTCCAGGGTTCGGACGTGCGTAGACACGCCGATCTTGAACACTCTTCACTCCTTTCACTCCTCGGTCACGGATCATTGGTGCGGGCTGGTTCGCGCGTGTAGTCAGCTTCCGTAGAAGGAGGGTCCGACCGCTGTCCAGTTGGCGCAGTGATCAAGCGGCTGCCGCGCCGCGAGGCGGCTGACCACCTCGGCGAGGTACCGTGCGGTCGCGTCGTAGCTGACATCGGTCACTCCGGCGATGTGCGGGGTGGCGAGGATGCGGCGCTCCTGAAGCAGGCGTGATGACGCGGGCAGCGGCTCGCGGGCGAACACGTCAAGCGCCGCACCGGCGAGCCGGTCTTCCGCCAGCGCCTGTAGCAGCGCGTCCTCGTCGACCAGCGCGCCCCGGCCGGCGTTGATGAGGCAGGCGCCCGGTGACATGCCCGCGATGGCGCCCTTGTCGATGATGCGCGCGGTCTCCGGGGTCACCGGGAGGCACACGAACACGTAGTCGCTACGCCGCAGCAGCTCAGGCAGGTCGCCGATGCCGCCCAGCCAGTCAGCGCCGGCGTCGCTGGCGCGGGCGGCGTCCGGTCGGCGGGTGACCGCGATCAGGCGCATCCCGAAGGGCCTCAAGCGGGCGGCAAGCGCCATCCCGATCCCGCCAAGCCCCACGATCCCGGCCGTACGGCCCAGCAGTGCCTGGCCAAGCGGGCCGCCCCAGACCGTTCCTTCCCGGATCGTCTGCTGCAGGTCGGGCAGCCGCCGGCTGAGGGCGAGTGCCGCCATCACGCACCACTCGGCCACCGAATCGGCGTTGCCGGATACGGCGCTTGGGACGTTCCCGACGGCGATTCCCCGCGCGGTCGCCGCCTCGACGTCGATACCCTCGATCCCCGCTCCCCACTGGTGGATCAGCCGGAGCCCTCCGACCCGGTCCATCGCAGCGCCGTCGATCCGGGACATCAGCGGGATGAGCACCTCGGCGGCCAGGGCCTGATGCGGCCCGCGGCTGACATCGGCCACCTCGATGCGGGCCTGCGGCATCACCTCGCGGAGAAGGTCCTTGGCAGCGGGAAAGGTCTCGCCAGCGAACACCACAGCCGGAAAGCTCATACCCGCATTCTGCCGCCGCCCCGGGCGGCAGGCCCACGCCGCGGGAGTCACCAAGGTGCGGAGGAAGGCACCCGCTCGTCCGCGCGGATTTGCCGGACAGCTCGCGAGCCCGGATCAGCCGCAGTCCCCGCTCATCGATCTTGCGCTGTGCTGGCCTGGGGGGGCGACCCCCCGGCACCCCCCGCTGTGCTGGCCTGGGGGGGCGACCCCCCGGCACCCCCCGCTGGCTCCAGGGTGAGGGAAACGGAGTTGATGCACCAGCGCTGGTCGGTGGGAACCTCGTAGCCCTCGCCCTTGAACACGTGGCCGAGGTGAGAGTCGCACCGTGCGCACCGCACCTCCGTGCGGACCGCGCCGAGTGAGCGGTCTTCGATCAGCACCACGGCGTCGTCCTCCGTTGGCTGGTAGAAGCTCGGCCATCCGCAGTGCGACTCGAATTTGGCCGCGGAGCGGAACAGCTCGGCACCGCACGCGCGGCACCGGTACACGCCCTCCGTCTTGGTGTCCGTGTACTCACCGGTCCAGGCGGGCTCCGTGCCGGCCTTGCGTAGCACCCGGTATTCCTCGGGCGTGAGCTGCTGCCGCCACTCCGCTTCCGTTCGGATGACCTTGTCCATATCTGTGAGCGTACCCGGGACTGAGGCGGTGCCAGATAGCGTGGATTGCCGAACTGATCATGGAGGTATGGGATGCACTGGCTCAACGAGCCTGGCAGGTGGGAGCGTACTTCGGACGAGCTGCGGGTGTCCGTTGACCCGCACACGGACTTCTGGCGGACCACGAGTTACGGGTACGTCCGCGACAGCGGGCACCTGTACGGCAAGGCGCTCGGCGGCGACCTCGACGTCTCCGTTCGCATCCACGGGACCTACGCCGACCAGTACGACCAGGCCGGGATCATGCTGAGAGTGGACGAGCGCAGCTGGCTGAAGACCGGGATCGAGTACTACGAATGGCGCCCGCGGCTGAGCACGGTGCTGACCATGGAGTACTCGAGCTGGGCCGTGGCCGGCCTGCCGGCGGGCGCCGAGGACATCGGCCTGTCCGTGTCGCGCCGCAAGGAGGCCGTCGAGGTCCGCTACACGGTAGGCGGGGGTCCAGAGGAACTCGCCGCGCTCGTCTACCTGCCGCCGGACCGTGAGGTCTTCGCCGGGGTCATGTGCGCCGCGCCGGAAGGCAACGGGTTCACCGTATCGTTCCGCGACCTGCGCATAAGCGGCCGCTAGCGGCCTGACCGGCCTGGCTCCGCGGCCCTGCCAGCCGACACAGTAATTCAGGTGACCGTCGGCCAATCTCGCTGATAACGTCAGCGCGATATGCCCGATGAGATCGTGTCGGGAAACTGCCATTGCCGTGCCGCTACTCACGGTGGAATCTCCTTAGTCACCCGAGGTTATCGCAGTGGTTATCGGCAAAGCGCTTGCCCTGATCCGTGATCGAGGCCGGCCCTGGATTTCGATCGCCCGCCTGCTGCCGCTGGCCGGCTGGCCGGCCGTCGCCTGCTCGGTCCTGGTGAACCTGGTTATCGGCCTGCTGCCGATCGTGTTCATCGTAGGGACGAGCGTGATGCTCGAGCGGGTTCCCGCGGCCGCCGCGCGGCAGCATGGGGCGGATGGCTGGCCAGCGGTCCTCTCCGCGTTCGGGCTCGCGGTGGGCGCGCTGGTGGTGCAGAGCACGCTGTCGCCGCTGCAGGCGGCCGTCGGCGAGCTTGTCACGCGGCGGATCGACGGTCACTGCATCCGCCGCCTCATGACGGCCGGGCTGTCGGACGCGCCGATGGCGCTGCTCGAGCGGCAGGACGTTCTCGACAAGCTGAGCATGACCCGCGACCATCTCGTGGAGATCGCACAGACGCCGGGGTCGGCGGCGGCCGGCCTGCTCGCGCTGATCGCGCGCTACGCCCAGGTCATCGGCGCGGTCCTGGTAGTCGGCGTGGTCCTCGGCCCGCTCGCCGGGGTGGTGATCGGCGCGGTCGCGGCCGTGGTGCGGCTGGGCGGCCGCGGCTCGCTTTCCCGCTGGTCGATCGCGATCAGCCGCAACTTCATCAGGCCGCGGCGGAAGATGACCTACGTGCTCGAGACAGCGAGCGCGCCCGCCATCGCCAAGGAGGCGCGCGTCCTTGGCATCCTGCCGTGGCTGCATGGCAGGGCCGCCGCGGAGTCCACCGCCTTCCTCACCTCGTGGTGGCGCGAGCGACGGCGGATCTACTTCGTTCCCTTCCTCGTCTTCTCCGCCGCGGTCCTGGCTGGCGCGGTCGTCGTGCTCCTCCAGCTCCGCGGCGCGGCGGCGGCGGGCACCGTCTCCGTCCTCGGCCTCTCGCTGTCCATCCAGGCGATCCTGGTGCCGTTGCGGATGGGGACGTTCTTCCCCGAGAGCGATCTCCAGACCATGCACGGGATGCTCGCCTACGACACGATCCGCGAGCTGGAGACGCGGTTCCGCGAGGAAAGCGAGCAGGCGGCACCTGCCGGGCGCTCCGGGCCGGAGGCAGGATCCGGCGCGGAGCACCCGGCTGAGGCGGCGGGCCTGCCCCGCTCGGCGATCCGCTTCGAAGGACTGCGGTTTGCCTACCCAGGCGGTGACAGGTCAGGTGGTGACAGGGAGGTGTTGCGCGGGCTCGATCTCGAACTCGCGGCCGGCAGCTCCACGGCCATCGTCGGGCTCAACGGCGCGGGCAAGACCACGCTAGTCAAGCTGCTTGCCCGGCTGTACGAGCCGACCGCGGGCAGGATCACCATCGACGGCACGGATCTGCGGGACCTCGACCCGGACGGCTGGCGGCGGCGGCTCGCCGTGATCTTCCAGGACTATGTCAGGTACGAACTCGACGCGGCGGCCAACATCGGGCTCGGCGCGCCCGCTCACCGCGGCGACGAGATAGCACTGAGGGCCGCGGCCGGCTGGGCGGGGGCGAACGGGATCCTCGACTCGCTGCCGGCCGGCCTCGCCACGCCGCTGTCGAGCCGGTACCCCGGCGGCGTCGACCTGTCCGGCGGCCAGTGGCAGCGGGTCGCGCTGGCGCGCGCCCTCTTCGCGGTCGGCGCGGGAGCCTCGGTCCTCATCCTCGACGAGCCGACCGCGCAGCTTGACGTCCGCGCCGAGGTCGCCTTCTTCGACCGCTTCCTCGAAATCACGGAGGGCCTGACCACCATCGTCATCTCGCACCGGTTCTCGACCGTGCGCCGCGCGGACCGGATCGTGGTCCTTGAGGAGGGCCGGATCGCCGAGGCCGGCGGCCATGACGAGCTGCTGCGCCTGGGCGGCAGGTATGCCGAGCTGTTCAGCTTGCAGGCGCGCCGGTTCGCCGAGACCGAGGCGGCGGGGTGAGCATCCTGCGCGCGGCGCGCTTCCTTCTCTCCGCCGGGCTGCGCATCGACAGGGCGCGCCTGGTGCGGGCGGTCGTCCTCATGCTCTGCGGCTACATCGCCGCGCCGTTCGCGGCCGTCGCGCTCGGCCATTTCGCCGACGACGCGCTCAGCCGCCGTTTCGGCCCGACGCTCTGGCTCGCCGCGGTCATCGCCGCGGCGCTCGTCGCGCAGCTGATGCTGAGCCACTTCGCCCACCTCGACCATTTCGAGCTGGCCGAGATGCAGGAGATCAGGCTGCGCATCGAGATGATCGACCTGGTCAACAAGCCGGCCGGCATCGAGCACCTGGACAGCCCTGCCTTCGCCGACACCATGAGCCTCGTCCGCGAGTCGCTCTTCAGCGGCACGCGGGCGCTTGAGGCACTGCTGCAACTCGCCGGCCTCATCGTGCAGACGGCGATCACCGCGGCCATCCTGATAGTGCTCAGCCCGTGGCTGGCGTTCCTTCCGCTCATCGCCGTCCCGCCCGTCTTCTTCGCGCGGAAGGCCCAGGATATTCTCGAGCGGGCACGCGAGCAGAGCGCCCAGCAGGTGCGGCTCAGCCGGCACCTCATCGAGCTGGCGACGAACGCCGCGTCGGTCAAGGAACTGCGGATCTTCGGCGCGGGCGGTGACCTGCTGCGGCGGCAGGAGGCCGCGTGGCAGGTGATCACCCGAGGAATGTGGCGCGGCCAGGCGGCCGCCGCCGCGATCCGGAGCGCTGGCCAGCTCCTGTTCGCCCTCGGCTACGGCGGCGCGATCTTCCTCATCGTCAGGCAGGCCGTCACCGGGCACGCCACGATCGGCGACCTCGTCCTCGTGATCACGCTCGCGGTGCAGGTGAGCGTCCAGATCGCCGGCGCGCTGCAGCTACTCGGGCTGCTGCAGACGGCCGGCAAGACGGCCGAGCGCATCGAGACCCTGCGCGCGATGATCCCCGCGGCACCCGTAGTGCCGCGGGCCGGTGACGGCGAGGCGCGGCCTCGCGTGCCCGAAAGGCTCGCGCGGGGCATCTCCCTCGACCACGTGAGCTTCTGCTACCCCGGCTCCGCCGAGCCTGTCCTGCGAGACGTGAGCCTGGAGATCCCGGCGGGCCAGACGCTCGCGCTCGTCGGGGAGAACGGCGCGGGAAAGTCCACCCTGGTCAAGCTGCTGTGCGCGATGTACGCGCCCACCAGCGGCCGGGTCCTCGTCGACGGCACCGACCTGGCCGGCCTCGACCCGGCCGAGTGGCGCGCGAAGGTGGCCACGCTCTTCCAGGACTTCTACCGGTTCGAGTTCACCCTCAGGGAGGGCATCGGCCTGGGCGAGGTCGCGCTGCTTGGCGATGACGCCGCGCTGGCAGGCGCGGTCGAGCGCGCGCGGGCCCAGCGGGTGGTCGATGACGTGCCGGGAGGGCTGGCCGGCTACACCGGGCGCGGCTACGACGACGGCGCCGAGCTGTCCGGCGGCCAGTGGCAGATCATCGGGCTGGCCCGCTGCCTCATGCGCGGCCGTCCCCAGCTGCTCGTGCTCGACGAACCCGCCGCGGCACTCGACGCCGCCGCCGAACACGCCCTGTTCGAGCGCTACGCGTCCTCGGCATCGGCCGCGGCAAGCGATCTCGGCGGGGTCACCGTGCTCGTCTCGCACCGGTTCTCGACGGTGCTCATGGCGGACGCGATCGCGGTGCTCGAACGGGGCCGCCTGGTGGAGCACGGCACGCACCGCGAGCTGATGGCCCGCGGCGGCCTGTACGCGGAACTCTTCAGGCTCCAGGCACGTGCATACCGCTAGAAGTCCTGGCTCGACCAGTCGTTCGCGTGGCAGGAGCAGCCCCTTTTAGCCGAACGAGAGCGCCGTGACACGGTCGCCACGCGCGACCTCGGCCTCGGGGCTTCAACAGCACCGTTTCCCGGATTGGGGTGGTAACAGCAGCACCAATCGGGAAACGACGTGGCTGTCCGCCTTCGGCTGCGCTCAGACGGTGACCTCGTACAGCGGATCTGGCGCGGATGAGGGGCGCAGCTCGACGTGCTCTACGTGGCCGGCGTCCCGCACATCGCGCAGGACGGCGGTGAGCGCCGCGAGGTCCCCGGGTGACGCGGAGACGACCAGCCGGCGGACGTTCGCGCGCATGGACAGCTTCGCGTCGGACTTGGCCTTGCGGACCGCGGCGATGGCGGAGGACGCCACGTCGAGCAGGCGGCCGTCAGGCGCGCCCGCCGCCGGTCCCGTCACAGGATCAGTCACAGGTCCGGCCAGAGGATCTGTGAGCGGACCCGCCGCAGGGACGGCCTCAGCGAGGAGCCCTGCCGGATCCGGCCAGGCGGCGCGATGCACGGAGCCCTCCTGCCACCAGGACCAGACCTCCTCGGTCACGAACGGCAGCACCGGGGCGAACAGCCGCAGCAGGACGGAAAGCGCGCGGCGCAGCGCGGCAGTCGCGGACCCCGCGGCCTGCGGGCCGTGCTGGCCGTAGCCGCGCGCCTTGACCAGCTCCACGTAGTCGTCGCAGAAGAACCAGAAGAACTCCTCGGCCCGTTCGAGCGCCCGCGCGTAGTCATAGGACTCGAACGCCTCCGTGCACTGCGCCACGACGTCCGCGAGCCTGCGCAGCATGCCGCGATCGAGCGGCTCCGAGACGTCGGCGGGACTGCCGGCAGCGGGCCCGGTACCGAGCACGAACTTGCTCACGTTAAGGATCTTGATCGCGAGCCGCCGGCCGATCCTGAGCTGACCGGGGTCGAACGTCATGTCCGTGCCGAGCCTGCCGCTGGCCGCCCAGTAGCGGACGGCGTCGGAGCCGAGGCGCGCGAGCGACTCCGCCGGAGTGACGACGTTCCCGACGGACTTGGACATCTTCTTGCGGTCAGGGTCGAGGATCCAGCCGGAGATCGCCACCTGCCGCCAGGGCAGCTCCGCATGCTCGAGATGCGAGCGGAGCACGGTGTAGAAGAGCCAGGTGCGGATGATCTCGTGCGCCTGCGGCCGCAGGTCCATCGGGAAGACGCGGCGCAGCACGCCCCCGCTGCCCCCGGCGGCCCCGCCGTCCCAGCGGCCGGCGATCTGCGGCGTCAGCGACGACGTCGCCCAGGTGTCCAGGACGTCGGGATCGCCGGTGAACCCGCCCGGCCGGCCGCGCTGGCCAGCCTCGTAGCCTGGCGGCACGTCAGCGACAGGGTCGATAGGCAGCAGCCGCTCATCCGGCACGATCGGCGCGTCGTACCGCGGGCCGCCGTCGGCGTCGAGCGGGTACCAGAGCGGGATCGGCACGCCAAAGAAACGCTGCCGGCTGATCACCCAGTCACCGGCGAGCCCGCTGACCCAGTTCTCGTAGCGTGCCCGCATGCTGTCCGGATGCCATGTCAGCTCGCGGCCGCGGGCGATCAGGGCGCGGCGCAGCGCCTCGTCGCGCCCGCCGCTGCGCAGGTACCACTGGCGGGTGGCGATGATCTCGAGCGGCCTGTCGCCCTTCTCGTAGAACTTCACCGCGTGCGTGATGGGCTCCGGCTCGCCGCGCAGGTTCCCCGACGCCCGCAGCAGCCCGGCCAGATGTTCCCGTGCCGCGTGCGGCGTCGCCCCGGCGAGGCGCGCGTACGCCGCGCGGGCCCCGGCGCTGTCGACACCGGGCGGCGGCGCGGCGAGGAACCGGCCGTCCCAGCCGATCACCGGGCGGGTCTCGAGACCAAGCTCCCGCCACCAGGTCACGTCCGTCGTGTCGCCGAACGTGCAGATCATCGCGATCCCGGTCCCCTTGCCCGGATCGGCGAGCGGGTGTGCCACGACCGGCACCCTGACCCCGAAGACGGGCGTCCGCGCCATCGACCCGACGATGCCCGCGTACCGCTCGTCGTCCGGGTGCGCGACGAGCGCGACGCAGGCCGGCAGCAGCTCAGGGCGGGTCGTCGCGACGAGCACCTGCCCCTCCGTGCGAGCGCCGCGGTCCGCGAGCGGGAACGAGATCCGGTAGTAAGCGCCGGGGATCTCACGATCCTCGAGCTCGGCCTGTGCCACCGCCGTGCGGAACGTCACGTCCCACAGCGTCGGCCCCTCGGCCGTGTACGCCTCGCCGCGGGCCAGGTTGCGCAGGAACCCCCGTTGCGAGATGGCGCGCGAATTGTCGCCGATCGTGCGGTATTTCGTCGTCCAGTCGACGGACAGCCCGAGGCGGCGCCAGATGTCCTCGAACGCCTTCTCGTCCAGCTCCGTCAGCCGCTCGCACAGCTCGACGAAGTTGCGCCGCGAGACGGGAACCTGCGCACGGCCGGGCTTATCCGGCGGCAGCAGGCCCGGATCATAGGGCAGGGACGGATCGCAGCGGACGCCGAAATAGTTCTGCACGCGGCGCTCGGTCGGCAGGCCGTTGTCGTCCCAGCCGATCGGGTAGAAGACCTCCTTGCCGCGCATCCGCTGGAACCTGGCGATCGTGTCGGCATGCGTAAAAGAACAGACATGCCCGATATGCAGGGATCCGCTGACCGTCAGCGGGGGAGTGTCGATCGCGTAGACGGCCTCGCGAGGCGCCGTGGCGTCAAACTTGTACTACGCCCAGCTCTTCCCACCGGCGCGACCACGTGTCTTCAATACCGTCGATGGAAGCCATGCCGCATTGTACCTCCGGCACCGGGACCGGTCTACGGTGGTCGCATGTCTGCGGCACCCCTGGAGCTAACCGTCGACGGCCGGGCCGTGCGGGTCAGCAACCCCGGCAAGGTCTTGTTCCCCGCGGCCGGGATCACCAAGGAGGATCTCGTCCGCTACTACCTCGCGGTCGGCGAGGGAATGCTGGCGGCGCTGCGGGACCGGCCCGTGACGCTGCACCGCTATCCGGACGGCGTCGAAGGCGAGTCCTTCTTCCAGAAGAGGGTGCCGAAGGGCGCGCCTGACTGGGTGCAGACCGTCCAGATCCGTTTCCCGAGCGGCCGCCCCGCCGACGAGGTCTGCCCGACCGAGATCGCCGTGCTGGCCTGGGCGGCGAACCTCGCCACGGTCGAGTTCCACCCCTGGCCGGTGCGACGGCCAGCCGTGGACAACCCCGACGAGCTGCGCGTCGATCTGGACCCGCAGCCTGGCCGGTCGTTCCGCGATGCCGTGACGGCCGCCAGGATGGTCAGGGAGGTGCTCGAAGAGCTCGGCATCCGGGCTTTCGTGAAGACGTCGGGCGGGCGCGGGCTGCACCTCGCGGTGCGGATCGCGCCGGAATGGACGTTCACCGAGGTACGCCGGGCGGTCATCGCGCTTGGCCGCGAAGTGGAGCGGCGGCTGCCGCGGCTCGTCACGACCGCGTGGTGGAAGGAAGAGCGCGGCGAGAAGGTCTTCGTCGACTACAACCAGGCGGCGAGGGACCGCACCATCGTCGCCGCCTACTCGGTCCGTGCCACCGGGCTGGCGACCGTTTCCACCCCGGTGACCTGGGACGAGCTCGACGGCATCGAGCCGGGTGATTTCACTGTGAGCACGGTGCCAGGGCGCTATGCCCAGGTGCCGGATCCGCATGCCGGGATCGACGCGGACAGCTACCGGCTCGACGCGCTGCTGGAGCTGGCGGACATCGACGAGCGCGATCGGGGCCTGGGTGACCAGCCCTATCCCCCCGACTACCCGAAGATGCCCGGCGAGCCCCCCCGCGTCCAGCCGTCCCGCGCTCGCCGTGTCTAGTTGGTACTGCGCCTAGCGGGCGCCGCGCTCGTCACGCGCCTGTCTCGCTTGTGTTGAGTTTTGCCCGTCAGGCAACCTCACGGCCGCGCCGCACGTCTCCGGGGGTGGCACAGTCATGCCATGATTCGCGGATAGATAGGTGAGGGATTGAGACGCAATCGCACGATCACATTAATGGCCGTCAGCGTGGGCGCGGTTGTGCCGGCACTCGTGGCAGCCGCCGTGTACGCCCAGGCAGCCCCCGCGGCCCCTGCCGCCGCCGCGGCGGCGGCAGGCATCTGCACGTCGTCATCGCATCAGGCGCTCGCATCCAAGCTTTCCCGCGACATCGCGGCCGCCCTGCGCTCGCGCTCATCGATCGTCTCGCTGACGGTTGCTGACCGCCGCACCGGAGTCGTCTGCCGGCTTCAGGAGGGCCGGCGCTACGACTCGGCCAGCGTGGTGAAGGCGACGATCCTCGGCGCACTGCTGCGCAAGGCGCTCGACCAGCACCGGTTCCTGACCTCGGCGGAGACGAGGCTGGCAACCGCGATGATCACCCAGTCGGACAACAACGCCGCGACCGCGCTGTGGAACGACGTAGGGCGGACCAGCCTGCAGCGCTTCCTCAACCGGGCGAAGATGACGGAGACCCAGCTCGGCCCCGGCGGCTACTGGGGCCTGACGCAGATCACCGCGCGTGATGAGCTGACCCTGCTGAGGCTGCTGACGAGCAGCAACTCCGTGCTCGACGCCGCCTCCCGCGGTTACGAGCTCAACCTGATGGCCCGCGTCATCCCCTCGCAGCGCTGGGGGGTTCCGGCCGGGACGCCGGCGGGCGTGACGGTGCACGTCAAGAACGGCTGGCTGCCCCGGCCCACCTACGGGTGGCGCATCAACAGCATCGGCTGCTTTTCCGGCCACGGCCGCGACTACATGATCGCCGTCCTCACCGAGAACAACCCGACCATGGCCTACGGCGTCCGTACGGTCGAGAACGTCGCGGCGGTGATCCACCGTGATCTGAACGCAGGACTGCCGGCGGCGATCGCGCCGTCCGTGGCTTCCCCATCGTGGGGCACGCCCGACGAGCAGATCCCGCCACTGCCGAACGTTCCCTAGATCGTTTGTCCCCGGTGAGGGCCGGCAGGCCGTCGGCCTGCCGGCCCTCACCCGGCCTCGGTGGGATTTCCCCGCCCGTTTTCCTTTCCAGGGCGTGTTCGCGGCGCTACGCTATGCCAACACGCCTGGCCAGCAGCCGTCACGGGCTGCGGAACGTGGCCGCCGTCTTTCTCACCCGTGTTCCGCCCTGGCCAGGCCACACAAGCAATGGGGAGGAAACGACGATGACGCGAGCGCTCGACCCGGCCAGCAGTCCCCTGGGTCTCTTTGGCTCCGAGCTGCGCCGCCTGCGGCTGGCCGTCGGCTGGTCCCAGGAGAAGTGCGGAGACGAGATGGGGTTCTCGGGTGATGCGGTCGGCAAGGTCGAGACCACCGAGAGGCCGCCGACCCCCGAGTTCACCAAGCACGCCGACCGGGTGTTCTCCGCGCTGTTTCCCCCGCTGGAGGGCCACTTCGCCCGCCTGCGCGCCCTTGCCCGGCGGTGGGACGGGCAGTACCCGCAATGGTTCCGGTCGTGGCTGGACGCCGAGCGGGCGGCGGTGTCCCTGCGCTGGTGGGAACCGATCATCATGCCCGGCCTGCTCCAGACGGCGGACTACGCGCGGGAGCTGTTCCGCGCCTGGGAGTCGGGCAGCAGCACCGACGAGGAGCTTGACGAGCTTGTCAGCGGCCGCATCGAGCGGCAGGCCATCCTGGATCGCCCCAGGCCGCCCGAGCTGTGTGTCCTCCTGGACGAGGCTGTGCTGTACCGCCGCATCGGCACCCACAAGACCATGCGTGATCAGCTTGATCACGTCTATGGCATGTCGCGCCGGCCGAGCATCACCGTCCAGGTCGTGCCTGCCGAGGTAGGCGCTCACACGGGGCTGCTCGGGGCCTTCATCATCGCCGGATTCGACGGCATGCCAAGTATCCTGCATGCGGAGACGGCCGTTGAGGGTCAGACGATCGAGACACCCGCGCTGGTCAGGAAGGCCGGGCTGGCATTCGATCGCCTTAGGGCTGAGGCCCTGCCCCGTGGCGCCTCACGAGACCTGATCATGAAGGTGGCTGATGAGCGATGGACGACCTAGACCGCGCCCGGTGGCGCAAGAGCAGCTACAGCGGCGGCAACGGCGGCGCGTGCGTGGAAGTCGCCGTGCTGCCCGATGGCGGCAAGGCTGTCCGTGACTCCAAGGACAGGGAGGGTCCCGCGCTCCGGTTCTCCGCGGAGGACTGGCGCCGGTTCACGGCCACCCTGAAGGGCTAGCCGCCCGCGTGATCACGAAAGGTTCGCTACCGCATAGGGTCTCGAACCTTTCGTGATCACTCGAGATCCATCTGATCCGGGCTTGATGCGATACTCGGCGATATGCTGCCGCAGGCCACGCACGGACGGCTGGTGGGCAGGGCCACCGAGCTCGCCCGCCTGGCCGGGCTTCTCGACAGGGCCGCGTCAGGCCAGGCCGTTGTCGCGCTCGTCAGCGGGGACGCGGGCGTGGGCAAGACGCGGCTGGTCGCCGAGCTGACAGGGGCGGCCGGCGAGCGGGAGTTCACGGTGCTGTCAGGCCGGTGCGCCGAGCTTGGCGACAGCGTGCCGTACCTGCCGCTCGCCGACGCACTGCGCGGCGCCATCCTCGACGCGCCCGCGACCGCGGCGCTGCGGGACGCGCTCGCCGCGCGCCCCGTACTCGGTCGCCTGCTGCCCGACCAGGGAATCGGCCAGGTGGCGGACGGAGATGTCGCCGGGCTGACGCGGCAGCAGCTCTTCGGCGCGGTCCTCGGCCTGCTCGCGGAGCTGGCCGGAGCGAGCCCCGTCCTGCTCGTGCTCGAAGACCTGCACTGGGCGGACCGGTCCACCCGCGACCTGGTGACGTTCCTGTCCCGGGTACTGCACAGGGAACGGGTCGCCCTCGTCGGCACGTACCGGACCGATGACCTCTACCGGCGCCATCCGCTGCGTCCCGTCGTCACGGAACTGCTGCGGCTGCCGAGCGTGACCTCGGTCGAGCTCGGCCCGCTGGATCCGCCGGCCATGGCCGAGCACCTGACCGCGCTCGCCGGGACCTCGGGCACCTCGCTTGACGCGGCGGCGCTGCACGGCATCGTGGCGCGCGCCGAGGGCAATGCCTACTACGCCGAGGAGCTGCTCGCCGCGTCCGCCGACGGCAAGGCGCTGCCCGCGGGGCTCGCCGTGCTGCTGATGGCCCGGGTGGCCTGACCCGGACTACGAGGGCGCGATCCGCGAGGCGGTCGCGCACCAGCTGCTGACGCCTGACGGCACCGACGGCTACGCGTTCAGGCACGCCCTGCTCCGCGAGGCCGTGTACGCCGACCTGCTGCCCGGTGAGCGGACGCGCCTGCACGCGGCGCTCGCCGCCCTGTTCGCCGACGAGCAGCGGCTGGCCGCCGTGCCGGGGTCCGCGGCCGAGCTCGCGCACCATTGCCTGGCAAGCCATGACAACCCCGGAGCCTTCGCCGCCTCCGTGCGGGCCGGCGACGAGGCGGAACGGCTCGGCGCCCCGGCCGAGGCGCACCGTCACTATGACCAGGCGCTGTCGCTGTGGGACCGGGTCAGCGACCCGGAGAAGCTCGCGGGCATCAGCCGCGGCATGCTGGTGCTTGAATCGGCGAGCAACGTGGCGGCCAGCGGCGACGTCGTCCGTGCCGTGCACCTCTTCCGTCGGCTGAGCGGCTTCCTCGACGCCGCGGCCGATCCGGTCCTGGTCAGCAGGGCCAATGAGCGGCTCGCCTACTTCCTGCTCGAGACCAGCGAATGGGCCGCCGCCGTCGGCGCCGCGCGCTCGGCGGTCGAGGCGCTGCCCGAGGACCCGCCGACCTGGCAGTACGCCCGCGCCCTCGCGACGTACGCGCAGACCCTGCTCTACGCGGAGGACGAGCCTGCCGCGCGCGCATACGCGGAGCGGGCCCGCGCGGCGGCCCGCGCGGCGGGCGCACCGTGGGTCGAGGCCGATGCCCTGGTGACGCTCGGCCTGCTCGGTATGCGGGCCGGGCATGACGAGGAGGCCATCGGCCTGTTCACCATGGCGGACAGCCAGGCCCGCGACGCCAGGGTCCTCGGCGTCGAGCTTCGCGCGGCCTACCAGCTCGCCCGTGCCCACCTGGAGCGGGGCGATCTCGGCAAGGCGAGCGCGACCGCGCACGAGGGCGTCCGGCGGGCCGACGAGACAGGGCTCGGCCTCGCGCCCTACGGACTTGACCTGCAGTACCTGCACTACCTCTTGCACTACGCCGACGGCGACTGGGACCACGCGCAGCAGCTCGCTGACGGTTTTCCTCTCCGCGTCACCACGATCCCAGAGGCCAGGCTGTCCGCGATGGCGCTGTTCATCGACGTCGCGCGGGGGAACCCGGCGGTCAGCGAGCGCCGCGCCTGGATGGAGCCGTTCTGGCCGGCCGACACGTTCGCCGAGTACACCGCGCGCGGCCTGCTCGCCGAGCACGCCCTCTGGAACGGGGACACCGGCGCGGCGCTGGCCGAGGCGAAGGCCGCGATCCGCGTGCAGGTGCAGGACGCCGGATACTACGGGCCGCCGGTCATCAGGGTCGCCGCCGTGGGGCTCGGCGCGGCGGCCCTCCGGGCCAGGCAGGCGCGCGGCGCGGGCGACGAGCAGGCCGCGCGAGAGGCCGCTGACGCGGCACGGGAGCTGATCGAGGCGGCACGTGAGGGCGCGGCCTACCGGCACAGGCCGGATTTCGTGCTTGGCATCGAGGGCCGCGCGTGGCTGGCCCGCGCCGAAGCGGAGTGGCGCTGCGCACAGGGGGAGAATGACCCTCATAACTGGCAGGCGGTGCTTGACGCGTTCGGGCCCGGCTTCGTCTACGAGGCGGCCCGCGCGCGGTGGCGTCTCGCCGAGGCGCTCGCGGAGGCGGGCCGCCGCGAAGAGGCGGAGGAGCACTCGCGGCAGGCCGCGCAGGCCGCGCGGCGGCTCGGGGCGGCACCCCTGCGGGCCGCGCTCGACGACCTGGCCCGCCGCGCCCGGCTCGGGGCGGCCGCCGGCGACGGGCAGTCCCGCCAGGGCGAGGGCGCGCTCGCGGCCCTGACCAGCCGCGAGCACGAGGTGCTACGCCTGCTCGCCGAGGGCCGGAGCAACAGGGAGATCGCCGCGGCGCTCTACATCGCGCCCAAGACGGCGAGCGTGCACGTCTCGAACATCATGGCCAAGCTCGGTGCCGCCAGCAGGACCGAGGCGGCCGCGATCGCCTACCGGCAAGGGCCCGCCAGCCAGCAGGGCGGCACCCGCGGCTGACGCTGCACGATGAGATGCGAGCACCCGTACACGAGGGCTATGGCCAGAACAGCGAGCTGCTCGACCTGGAGGATTAGTGTGGATGCCTCGGTAGTGCAGTTCCAGCTCAATGCCGCGTACTTAAGGCCCTGGCTGGCCGGGGGTGCCTGGCCTGGCCGCGATGGTGATCTTGTAGGTGATGGTTCCGAGGCTGGTGGCGCGGGCTGCGCGCCTGCGTGCGGTGCTGGTGTGCAG
>WNFD01001869.1_pt1 | contig 31875 bp, 15 predicted proteins | sample 5400491 | NCBI WGS metagenome assembly WNFD01 (sample SAMN13153343, study PRJNA577476) | soil metagenome | isolation source: 120 cm saprolite under Douglas fir tree site 2 hole 2 replicate 2 | place: USA:California | collected 2015-04-18 | reverse complement strand
AGCATTGCTGTCGAGAAATGGAATCGGCAGTATACGGCAGACGTCACAAAAGCGTGTTTAGGGCACAACCCCATCGTCGCCAGGCCAGCATCTAAGAGCAGTGACCACGGGCGGATTCAAACGCGCTCTGGCGAATACATACCACGACCTGGCTAACCATCACACTTTGCAGGTTGCGGCTGCGCTGTCGTATTACTTTATCCTCTCGATTTTCCCTGGACTCATTGTCCTTTCCACGCTGCTGGGGACCATTCCGCTGCCCGATCTTTTTGGGCCCGTTCTAGTCACTATGGCGCGGCTTCTGCCACGGGACACAATGCGAATTGTCTATTCGGTTCTGGCAGACGTGCTCAGCGGGCACCGCCGGGCGTGGCTGTCTTTCGGTATGTTAGGAACGCTTTGGGTGGCGTCGGCCGCATTTGACGCGACCATCGAAGCGCTTGATATTGCTTACGATGTGAGGGAGTCCCGCCCGTTCTGGAAGACCAGGCCTTTAGCTCTGGGCCTCGCGGGTATCTCCGGAGGGTTGCTGCTGATCGCGTTGGCGGTGATGATCGTTGGCCCCCGCTTCGGACAGTGGCTGGCGAGCAGAATCAACCTGTCCGAGCTGTTCGTTCTGCTCTGGCCTTCTATCCACTGGATTATTGCGATCGGCTTCACGGTACTTGCGGTAGAAGCGGTGTACTTTCTCGGTCCGAATGTGAAGCAGCGGTTTCTCGCGACCCTTCCGGGTGCGATTCTCTCCGTAACGTGCTGGATCGGACTTTCGTACCTGCTGGGGGTTTATTTCCGTCATTTCGCAAACTACAACCGGACCTATGGAACACTGGGCGGATTCATCGCGCTTATGACCTGGTTTTATTGGACATCGTTCGCGTTGCTGGTGGGGGCTGAACTTAATGCGGAACTGGCCAAGGAGAGTAGGAAAGGGCAACTGACTCCCAAGGAACTACCTACGGATCCGATGCCTCTGGATCGCGCCGCTTAGAGGGCTGCAGGAAAAAACATCTGAAAATGAAAACTGCGGGTGCCCTCAGCGGCTAAAGCCGACATTAAGTTGTAGTATTAACGGCGCGGCTGAAGCCGCGCCCTTTCAAAGCGAATTCAATACCACAATCTGTCCGCCTGTGGAAGTCGTGCTGATACGAATCCAATGTTCCCACAGTCATGCATCAGAAACTTGTGTGAAATTTGCCATCTACGGAAACTCCTCCAACCTCGTCGCGGGCCACACTGACTGACCAGCGTTTGTTGAGCTTGTAATCACCCTGCACCATCTCGCTGCCAGGCTGTGAGACGTCGGTTGAAAAAGTGAAAAGGAAATTCTTGGTTACGCGCTGCTGGATGGCGACGCGCGCCGAGGGGTTCTGATTATTGCCGCCGAGCAGCGGATCAATTTGCAGGCTGGAGATCCCCGCGAGTTTCTGCACACTGCTGCTGAACTGGCTGGCAGCCTGCGCTGCGATCATGGAATCAGTGCTCTGGCTGGATGCAGCCGATTCTTGTGTGGTCTTGCCACGAGCGATCAGATTAATAATGTCAGCCGTTGCCAGCGGCGGATCGGAAAGGTACGAGGTTGTGAGTTTGTCGAATGGCCCGCGCAGGTTCAAGGTCAGGTTGTATTGTTCCACGATGGTCGAAACTGAGACGTTCAGTACCGGACTGGTTTGGTTCGGGTCGGCAAAGGTGATGACGCCGCGCTCCAACTGGTAGCGGACATTGCGGTAGAAAAGCTCTCCCGCTGTCAGGTCAGTTCTTCCTGTGATCACGGGGTTCGCGGCTGCGCCGCCCACTCGCAAATCTACTCGCCCTTCCAGGCTTACCTGGGAGCTGGTTGCACTTAGATTTTCCTGCGATTGCACGCCGATGGCGAGTTGGACTGTATCGGCGAAGCCCGGTTGGGCGGGCGTTGCGGCGTTGCCGCTGAACTCGTCGCCGAAGGTGGCCAGATCGAATTCCGGAGTGAAGGAAAGGCTGTCGATCAGCACGCGCCCCGTCAGCGTTGACGCGGCGGTCGTACCACTAAAGGCGAGGTTGCTATCGAGAAGTGTTCTTATGCCGTCCGGATAGCGAAGGCGAACCGACGAGCCTTGGAGGGCGATATCGAATTGCAGGTTCGGGCGGTAGGCAATCGAACCTCCCACCGACACCTGGCCACCTCCGACTTGTCCGGTCAGCGTGGAGATCTGCACCCGGTCCTTGGCGATGTCCAGCGTTCCGTTTAGTTTTTCCACGCCAAGCGGAGAGCTCGCAGTCAACATCGCAACATTTTGCAGATGAACCTGCCCTTGGACCTCCGGATTCTGGGCCGTGCCGGAGGCGTGAATATCAAGAGAAAGAATTCCAGAGCTCTGCACGTCAGGCGCAACGATGCGAAGCACCCGCAAATCAACGGAACCGTGCGCGGTCAGGTTCGGCGCAGTGGAACCTGCAAGCGGCAAATTACCTTGCAGTCGAAGCGACGTGCCTGTGCCGCGAATCTCGGAAGGCTGCAGCGTGACGAGCGAGTGGGAGTAATCCGCCCGGATGGGACCTGCCGCCTCGATCTGCAGCGACTGATAGCTGGCGTTGAGTGTGGGAATGGTCAGGTGAGCTTCGAGTTGCGACTTATTCTTCAGCGGACCCTTCAGCGCCGCGTGAAACTCGGACTGGCCGTGGAAGCCTTCGGGCACGCTGGTCCGGTGTAGTAGTCCCCGGTCAGATTTATCTGGCCGCGAGCCCGGACGGAAGCTTCGGCTACTTGAGAATCCAGAGTCAGATTGGCACGCTGATTGGCCACGCGGACTTCGGCTTTCAGCCCCGAGATGGACTTCTGCCGCAGTTCGAGCTTAGGCAGAGCGAGAGTCGCGGTAAGTTGCGGGTTATCGAGGGTTCCTTCTCCGCTCGCGGAGGCGGTCAGGGTTCCGTCCAGCGGCAGATTTTTCGCCTCCAGCGTATGCAGCTTTTGTAGCACGATCGAAGGTGCATCGAGACGGACGGTGTAGGCCTTGGTCTTCGGAGTGTACGTAAGGCTGGCGTCTGCGGATCCCGCAGGCATGGCAACGTTGAGGGTCGTGGCGACGGAACCTTTGTCGGTATGGAATTTCAACGCCAGGTTTTGGAGGGGCTCGTCGTATGCACAAGCGTTTGCGATCTGCGCCGAACCTGAACCCGATGGATTGAGTTGGGAGCCGCTCAGCGAAATATTTGCTGACAGGTCGCCGCTGACGGGATACTGCAGGTTCGCCAACCGTTGCAAGTCAGCTACCGACATTTGCTGGACCGACAGATTTGCCTTGATCGGACTTGAGGGGGCATAAGACCAGTTCTGCAGTCCGACCGTCACGCTGAAGGAAGCTGTGCCGCGTTTTGCGCTTACGAGAGATCCCTTCGAGATTACGACGCGCGAAGGATCCAACTCCAGCGCGAGATCAGCTCTCTTCCAGTCACTACCTTGCACGTGCAGATTCTGCGCGTTCAATTGTCCGGCGAAGTGTGGGCGCTGCATTGAGCCTTGCATCGCGACATTCAGCAGCGCTGATCCGGAGACTTCCGGCGCGGCGGACGAACTGGGGCGGAATGCGGAAGCGAGCGCAGCCAGCTGGTGGATATCGCTGGCTGTGGCCTGAACCTTCAAGTCTGAGTGATTGCTGACTTGCCCTTCCGCGGTAAGGGTGGCGGAGGGAATGTGGAGACTGGTCTGGCGGAGTGTGATGACACTTCGCGGGCCATCATAAGTCAGATGAATCACACCGTCGACTGGGACATTGGTTGCGCGACGATTGGCCTTGTTGTTGGCTGCGGCGCGCAGATTCAAGTCCGACCGGGCGATCATGTTGCTTAGAGATCCTTTCCACGACGCCTGGGCGGTACCGTTGAGAGTCCCCGCGAGACCGACACTGTTGAGATCCGGCCGGCGAATCGCTTGCTGCGCCGCTTGTAGCGAGATACTGCGCAATGAGGCTCGAAGCTGCGAGACGGGCGTGGTGTCGAGATGTTGAACCTCAACATCGGCGTTGACCTGGCCGCCGAGCGAGTCAACTTGTATGTCGTGTGCTCGCAAAGATCCATTGGCGAGCTGATACCGTCCCTGCAGTCTGCGAACTTCAAGTCGCCCAGTGGAAGATACGGCCGAAAGACCTTCGCTGCCAATTTGGCCGTCGATGGCGACGCTTCGAAGCAAGGGCTGGCTGTTTAAGTTCTGGTAATGAACTCTCCCCGTCAGCGAGACGTCTCCAGCAGGAGTGACGGAAGGCGACATTGCGGCGAAGTCCTGGGTGTGAATCCGAATGTCGTAATCGCCGGCCACGGTAGGGTTGCTGTAGTTGGTCACATCCGCGCGAAGAGAAATAGCGGACGATGCAATCTTCATAACAGCTGACTCGAGAGAAAACAGAGCCGGCGTGGCGGTGAACTTCGCGGTGAAGTTATGAGGCAAAGGCGCGTACTGTGCGTACTGCAGATGGCCGTTGTCGTAGGAAATCGAGCCACTGTAGCGGGTCGCTAAGGAATCAAATCGTATGTCGGTCCCCAGATTGTAGAGATCAGCCTCAACCGGGGTTTTCTTGTCGTTGTAGTTGATCTCTCCGCGAGTAAGAAGTAAATGCCTCACAGCCAGGTCGAAAACGCTGGTGTGGCTGCTGGTTTTGCTCGGCGGAGCTTGGGGAATATTGCTTTTGCCGTCTCGATTTACCTGGAGATGCACTACGGGATGCTCAATCAGAAGTTCACTGAGGCTGATCTGGTGGCGCAGTACCGCCTGAATCTTGAGGCCGACAGTCAGCTTATCGACCTGAAGAAGTGGCGGTTGATCCGCTGGCTCAGTGCCGCGGACAACCACGTCGTAGAGGTGGGTGGTAAGGGTTGAGAGGTTAAAGTCGAGTCCGCGAATCTCGGTTCGGCCGCCAGTGGCTTCGTCGGCCCCCTGCACGATTTTGCGAAGAGCATACTGCTGGAAGTTGCTGCTTTTCAGAAACAGGTATCCTCCAATCGCTCCCACGAGAACAAGCAGCAGCAGTCCTGCGATCGTCCAACCAATTGCTCTCCGCCATTTCATAACTTCTCCTAAAAGGCCTGGCCTATCGTGATGTAGTACTGCGTGGGATTAATCCCCGGCAGCGGGTTTAGGTTATGGCCAAGATCGATGCGGATAGGTCCGATCGGGGTCGAATAACGCAGTCCAATTCCGACTGTATTGGTGTAGTTGCTGACCAGGCTGTGAAAGTTGATCGCGCTGTAGACGTTACCTCCGTCGTAGAAGACGACTCCGCCGAGCGCCTTCATGATTCCGAGTGGAAAGCGCACTTCGGAGTTCAGAATCAACAACTGCCGACCACCCACGGGGACGGTAACGTTTACGCAGCCAGTCTGGGATTTCAGAACATTGCAGAAAGGGACCAATCGCTGCGGGCCGGCCTCGTTGATTGGAAATCCACGCAAAGACGTTCCGCCACCAGAAAAATAAAGCTGGCTGGTGGGAACAAAACTTCCGGCAAAGGCTTTTGCGAAGCCTAATCGGATGCTGTTGGCAAACACAATCGAATGGACCGGCTTGTAGTAGGCGTACTGTCCGAAGAGTTTGGCGAAATTCGCGCTGGAGCCGAGAGCGACTGGCGTTATTCCCAGATTGAGGGTTCCGAAAACTCCTCGGTGAGCATCCAGCGGTTTGTCGCGCGTGTCGCGGATGAGGCTGCCGGAGAATGTAGACAGGTGAATATTCCGGTCGTGTTGCAGCACGAGTTCCGGAACCAGCAGTTGCGACAGGGAAGTCTTATTGAAGTCGTAGCGAATCTGCAGGCGCGTGTTGTTTTTCCGGCTAATCAGCCGCTCGACCTGGAAAGAGAGATCTCCAAGGCGGGCGGCGAAGAGCGGATTTTCGGTGGTGCGTTCCACCGAGAGACTGGTGAGCGAACTCCAGTCAGAACCGAGGAAGTGCGGTTGCGCGTACGTGGTGAGGGCGCGCTGATCAAGCCGAGAGAAGAGCACGGACGCACTGGCGGTCTCCCCCAGTCCTCGCATGTTTCGGCGGTTAAATTGCACAGAGCCACGCGGGCTGGCGAATGTGGACTGGCTAGGAGCAATTCGATTGTTACCCAGCCCGATGGTGGGTAGTCCGGGCACAGCCACCGTGCCGGACGGAATATTCCCTCCACGATGCGAAACCTCGAAACCGACTCCGTACGTGATCTCGTTGCGCTTTGCCTCGTGTACTTTGACGAGTGCCGACTCCTCGGTCTGATCCGTAATCGGCTTGCGAGGACCTACGCTGGACCAGTCGAAGATGTTCAGGTCGTACAGACGGCTTTCCGCCTCCAGCAGCCCACCCCTGCTCATGGGAGATTCAGGAGGGACCTTCGCCGTTTTTTTAATGAGGGAGAGTCGGGTTTGTTTCTGTCCAAGATAAAGGACGTCGCCAACACGAACCATCTGGTGTTCGGTAACGGCGTAAGTCACGTCCACACGGTGAGGATCGTCGGGGTGACGACTCACGGCCGTCCTCACTTCGGCATTCAGGTATCCACGGTTGAGATAGTTGGCTGAGATGCGGTTGCGATCTTCAGAAAGTCGCCTACCAGAAAAAGGAGCGCCAGAGCGGAGTTCGAAGCCTTTGGGAGCAGTAAGCTGATCGTAAGGAACGTTGTCGTTTCCCGTGACCTGAACATTGTCGACCAGTGTTTGCGGTCCTTCTTCGATTAGAAATGCGACATCGATCTTGGGTTCGTGGTCTGTAACCTGCTGAGTTACTTTGACGCTCTCGTATCCCCGGTCGCGGTAAAGAGCCTGCAGATTCGTCACGCTCTGTTTCAGCAGCTTCTGGCTGATCGCACCGTGGGACCAGATGTGCGATCGTTTGACCACAACCTGGGCGAGCAAATCGTCCTCGGCGATCTGGCGGTTTCCGTGGAATGAGATGCGATCTACCTTGTGTTTTTTCCCGCGGTCGATTTCATACACCAGCAGGATCTGGTTGGGCTGGTGCTGGAAATTGGTTTTCACGTTTGCGTCGAAGTAGCCCTTTTTTTGAAAATACTCGACCAGGTTCTGTTGTCCTTCATTGACCAGATCGCTATCGATGGTTCCTTCGGAATAGATCGGAATCAGTTTTTTCAGCTGCCGGCCGGACACAAAAGGGAACAGGGAAAGGCGTGCGCCCGTCGTGCGAACGATCACGACCGGCCCGACTTCAATCTTGAATGAGACGTTCACGCGATTCGTCTCTGCGTGATATTGCGGAGGATTCTGCTGTATGCTGCTGGCCAGATGGCGCTGTTGCGACAGCATCCTCTTAATCAAGACGGTAGCAGCGCTCATACGTTCGGGAGTATAAGGCTTCCCCGACTTCAGGAGCCCTCCAGAGAAGCGAGCGCGGAGTGAGCGGACAGCGTGCAGCAACCGGGAGCTTTCGGAGCTGTCGGGCCCTTGCAGGTCGATAGTACCGATGCGAGCCTGTTTTCCCAGTTCGACGGAGAAGGAGACGTTGACCAACTGGTGGGCGTCGTCGATCTCGGACTTGGTCTGAATTTTTGCCTGGAAGTATCCGTTTCTCAGGAGGAAGTTCTGCAGGGCAGTTTCTGCGACCGGAATCCGCGCCCGGTCATAGGGATCTTCATCGGGCAGGTTTACCACCTGCAGAAGCCGGGTATAGGAAAAGATCTTGACCACACCCGGAAAATCGACAATTCCGAGGTAGTAAGCGGGCTCTAGCAGAAAATTCAGTCGCAGGCCGGAGGGTTCTGGCAGGACGTTAACAGTAACCTTAGGAAAGCCGCCCTTCTGTTCAAGCGCGACGATGCTGGCTTCGACGTTCGCCTGCGAATAGGGCTGTCCTTCTTTCTGCCTGAGCAAAGGACGAAGCGGCTCAACGTCTCGATGGGGATTGGCGATGAGGTCGACCGCGACCACAGTTTGTCCTTCGTACACCGACTGAGGCCCTTGCGTCGCGAGTTGAGCCCAAGTCGGGGCCACGAACAACAGAAGGAACAGTACTGACGAGCGCATAAGAAAACGATGGATCCGGTTTCTGCAAGTATCGACCTGTCGGCCTTCTGGCCACGCGAGGCACGAAAGATTTCAACAATCGGGTGGCCGATGTGTGATGCCGAGGAATGCCGAGGAGTTGTCGTTCTGCTGGAGCGCAGTGGGAGTGAAACTTTCAGGCCGCGGAATCGAGAAGAGCCACAGGAAAATTGCGGAAGAGGGCATTGACACGAATAGAGTTTTCGCCGGATTGTTCTTGCAACAGTATCTTCTCCCCGGTCAGGACATTGTTCCAGGCGCTTGGCGAACCCGGCGGTAATTTGATATCAGTATCGTGCCAGTCCGGCGCGGTCCGGCCTTTCGCCGAGGATTCTGAGATCTGGGACAACCATCTTGGGACGACCACCAAAATTTCTTTTCCATTGTGCCGGCGCAGGAATGAGACGACATATTGCGAACGGGTGCCGGTTGACTGCAAAGGCAGAAAATTCCCTTCTTGAAAGAGCGCCATGTTTTCGCGCCGATGGCAAAGTGCGGTCAGAATCAGGTAGAGCTTGATACCTCCGTCGTGCCAATGATCGACGAGGTCACGAACTAGTTTCTCGCGGTCGCTGGAGCGCATGCGTTCAATATCGTCAAGCATCGTCGTGCGACGGGAAAAATCGACAGGGCCACGATTGTCAGGGTCCACAAGCCGCAAGTCCCACAGCTCGGAGCCTTGATAAAAATCGGCTGCGCCAGGCGAGGCGATTTTCAGGAGTACTTGGGCCAGGCTGTTGACCATGCCGAAGTAGGCGATTTTCTGCTGGAACGGCCTGAAGTCACGCAAGAAGTCTTCAGCGTCAGGAGAAAGAACCTTCGCGACGAATTCCTGGAGAGCTTCCTCGTGTTTTTGATTCGGACGCGTCCAACGCGTATGCACCATGGCTTCCCGCGTCGCCTTGACAAGATAGTCCCGCAATCGTTTGACCAGCGTTTCACAAACTTCGCGCTCCAGTGGCCAGACGCCGAGCAAAGTCTGATAGAGGAAGTATTCTTCGTTTCGGTCTGGAGTCGGGCGGCCGTCAACCTCCAGCTTATGCCGGGCATTCTGCTTTGCCCACAACTCCAAACGCGTCTGCCATTCATTCGGTAGCTCAGACAGAACATTGATACGGGCGCGCACGCCTTCGCTGCGCTTGGTATCGTGGGTCGTGGTTGCGTTCAGGCTATGGGGCCAGTCCTGACGGCGGGTCTGGAGAAAGGAAAAAAATTCCTCGCGCGAACTTGCTTGGCTCGGCTCCGGGTCCCCGCCCACTTCATTCAACGAGAGTACTGGGTGGTAGACATAAAGAGCCGTATCTTCCATCCCCTTGGCGACAATGGGTCCGGTAACCTGCTGCCAGCGCATCACGAAGGCCAGACGAGCCTCGCGCTGGTCGGGAAGCACGTGAGGTAGATTCTGCAGCAGCAGTACTTCTCGAACAAAGTCGAAACAGGCGGGATTCAGGTGGGGCGCTCGGCTGCGGGCTTTGTCGAGAGCTTCGCCGATGTATTCGACGGCGTGCTCGGGCAACTCCATGTTGCGAATATAGGTGCGGTACACGGAAAGATTCGCTGTGACCTCGACTAATGTCTCAATCAGTTGACCGCGTGACAGTTCTCGCGCGTAGCGATCCTGGGCGGCGAGTTCGGCCAACTGCCGTCCCATCGAGCGCATCTCGACTCCGAGCAGCGTACTCATCACCAGCTTCTTTTTCTGATAGAGCACATCTGAAAAGTCCTGGTGACGCCCGATGAACGCCGAGTATATCTGCTCGAGTTGTGCGGCTCCTTGCGGATTTACGAATACTCCATTGGCTTGGTTCAAGTAGTCGTAGCCGGTGGTCCCGCTCACCGGCCAATCATTGGGGAGCGATTCGCCGCGGGCGAGAATTTTTTCCGCCAGCACATAAGACCTCTGAGGCGGTTCTGCAGAATCCTTCGGACTGAGGCGTTCCTGAAGTCTGGTCAGATAAGCATAAGGATCGCGAAGTCCGTCGATGTGGTCGATGCGAAGCCCGGTAAACGGCCCCGTCGAGATCAGCCGGAACAGGTGACCGTGCGTGGCTTCGAAGACGACGGGGTCTTCGACCCGCACGCCCACAAGATCTGCAATCGTAAAGAAACGGCGATAGTTGATGCTCTCGTTGACATTCTGCCAGTAGGCGAGTTTGTAGTACTGCTCGTTGAGCAACCGCTGCAAGTCCCCGACGCTGCCGGGATCGTTTCCGTTCCCGTTGAAGATGCGCAGGATTTCTTCGACGAAGTCCGCGATCTCCTGGTTGCTGCGAACCAACGCCGACAGGCGGTCCCGCGCTGTCTCGAAGCGCAACCGTCGATCGGCGGCAGTGTCGCCAGAACGTCGATCGGCATTCGTCAGGTTCGAGAACGTTGCAAGAATGCCGGAGTATTCCTGATAAGCCGGAGAATCTTCTCCGAGCTTCTTTTTCAATCGGTCGATGCGATGGTTCAGAATTCCGTGATAGCTGTGAGGAGCGATCGGGAAAAAAGAATCGGAATACTGTAGGAAAAATTTGCCATCTTGGAATGTTAGCTTGAGTTCGCCGGTATCAAGAGCTTCGCCGAAAGGCCGGCCAAGAACCGGGAGAAGGATTTTCCCATCGAGGCTGCGCGCTCCCGGGTGCCAGTCAATGTCGAAGAAGGCTGCGTAGGCCGATTGCGGACCGTTCTCGAGGACATCCATCCACCAGGCGTTCTCCATACTGGCCGCCATGTGGTTCGGCACGATGTCCAGGACCAAGCCCATGCCTCGCTTCTGCAATTCATTCTGGAGAGTTTGGAATTCTTCTTCCGATCCCAGCTCAGGATTGATTCGTGTGGGATCGGTGACGTCATAGCCATGCCCACTGCCTTTTCGACTGCCCAGAACCGGAGAAACGTAAATATCGGAGATGCCGAGTTCATTCAGATAGTCGAGAATCCTGCACGCATCGGCGAAACGGAAATCCTTGTTGAACTGAAGTCGATAGGTGGCGCTGGGCGTGCGTGTGGGCGGCATAGTTAAGGCTGGAGTTCGAGTTGGGGCGTGCGAATTTGCAATTGTGCTGCCAACTGAACGAGATTCTCAAAATACTGCTGCATGGCTGGATCGTTGTTGCTGCCCCATCCGTTTTCCTCGAATACTTTGATGAGAGCGGGATAGCAGATGTTTTGCGTCTCCCACAGAACCACGGAGAAGGGCAGCGAGGGGATCAAGCCCAGTGATTTTCGCAACCGCTCAGCCAGAGCAGGATCGCCAGGATTCGCGGCAAATTCCGTTGCCTCCCTTTCGATACGACGCCTCATGGCGTATTCCAGGGTAGTTGTGTCCAGAGGTACGTTGCTGGCCGCCGCTTCTTTGAGAAGGCCTTGAATACTGTCCGCATCCAGGTCGGGGCGCTCGAACGACTGCTGCAGTTGGTAGTTGATCGCGATTTCAGCAGCCGACATCAACGCCCGTGGAACGGGAATCGACAATCCGTTCAAAAACCGGATCAAAGGGGCCTGGCTCTCAAAAACCGTGCGGTAGACAGCCGCAGCCGAAGTCAGCGAGTCAGTCAGAATCGTATTTGCAATCTTCCGCTGCTCATCCCGGAAAAGCAGGCGCAGGGAGAAAGTGTTTTTGTCGAAGTCTTGATCGAGGAGCCGAATCGCTTCGGCGGTATCTGCCTGGGAGAAAGCCTCCAGCAACTTTGTGTGGAAATCGCCGTTCGTCGAGGAGCTCTTCGGTCTTACGCCCGCAGTAATATTGTGGTCGCCCAGATGGAGGACGGCAAAATCTACCTCAGCGGATTCCTGTGTGATCTCGGAACGCAAACGTGCCGCACCAGTCGCCAAACGCATCTTCCCCTCGGCTTCCAGGGAATAATTGTCGCGTTCCACGTCGTAACAATAAATGCGCGTTTTGTCGCCGTAATTCTCGAAGAGTGAGCTAATGGCGTAGTGCCCAGCAACACGCTCGATATCGACGAATGCGGGCTTGACCAACTTTTGATAGATCTGAGCGCCATCGCCATACTCCGGCAGATTGCTTTTGGCTTTCCCGAGCTGCTGCAGGAACTCCGGCTCCAAATTCTCGCTGCAGCACTGGTGAGCGAGCTGAAGCGCCCGGCCCGCATATTGCATCACCTGCACGGTCTCCACACCGGAGAGCTCGTCGAAGAACCAGCCGCAGCTGGTATACATCAGCATCGCGTGCCGCTGCATTTCGAGCAGCCTGAGAGCCCTCACCTGCTCTTCCTCATTGAGTCGACGAAGGGAGTGATCCGCGAAGAATGAGGCGCGCGATTCCTCCGAACGGTCGAGGATGACGCGGATGTAGTCGTTCCGCGCCCCCCACGGATCTTTCAGGAGTTCTCCGAGTTTTTTCTCGAATACGGTGGCGAGGCGGTCGCTCAACCAGTCCAAGGCGGCGCGCAGAGGCCCACGCCACTCCTGGTTCCAGGGGTGGCCGCCGGAATTGCAGCCACAGTTGGAGCGCCAACGCTCGATTCCGTGAACACAGCTCCACGAACTTTTTTCTACGATCTCGACCGCGTGCTCCGCGGGATGCATCTCAAGGAATTCGCCATAGTTCGTGAGCCGTGCGAGTTTGGATTCATCGATGTGGTGCAGGGCAGAGCTCAACGCCATTTCGCCGTAGTGGTGATGGTGTCCGTAGCTCTCACCGTCAGTAGCGATGTGGACAAGTTGCGGCCCCTCCCGCTTATCAGAAAATCCGCTAAGCAATCTGTCGGCGAATAGCTTCCCATCGTTGAGCAGGCCCTCGAAAGCTACACCTTGCGAGATGGGGCCGTCGTAGAAAAATAAATTGATCTTCTTTTTCGAGGGTAGTTCGGCGACATAGGCACGGCTTGGATCAATGCGGCTTCCAGTCACATCCTGCCACTTCGGATCGTCGGCGGGACGAGTTTGGAGAGGACGAACTTGCTTGGCTTGCCGCGGCGCCAGGATGGTGAACTTGATGCCATTCTCGGCCAGCACCTCGAGAGTCTCGATGTCGACAGCGGTCTCCGGCAGCCACATCCCTCCGGGTTTGCGTCCGAAGCGAGACTCGAAGTCGCGAATCCCCCATTTCACCTGCGTGACCTTATCCCGGCGGTTTGCCAGGGGCAGGATCATATGGTTGTAGCCTTGCGCCAGGGCCGAGCCGTGGCCGGAGAATCGAGTCTGACTCATCCGATCCGCTTGGAGAATCGCCGCGTAGACCTTGGGTGCTTCCGACTGGAGCCAGGAGAGAAGAGTGGGACCGAAATTGAAACTGATTTCCGCGTAATTATTCATCAGCTTCAGAATGCGATTCTCAGAATCGAGAACCCGCGAGACCGCATTGGGCGCGTAGCATTCCGCCGTGATGCGCTGGTTCCAATCGTGATAGGGATAGGCCGAGTCTTGTAACTCAATGGCCTCCAGCGAAGGGTTTTCCCGGGGAGGTTGATAGAAGTGCCCATGGATACAGACGTATCTCACAATGGCTCCGAATCGGATGAAATACCCTCGAACAGGACAAAAGAGTGTGGATGCATCTGCAGGACAAAGGGTTTCGAAAATCTCACTTCATCCGGGAAACTTTCGCCCGGCCCGCGCCATGCTCGGTCAGCGGAGGAAAGCTTCATTCTCCACAATCCTTGCAGTTCCGGCAATTCTGCATTCACGATTGAATGGGCAGAGTTAAAGTTAAAGATCATCGCGAGGCGTCCTTTGGGATCGTCACGGAAAACTAGCAACGACGAATTTCCGGCTTCCCGCACACGCCACTCGTCGGGCATGCCCAGACTTTGTTCTTTCCGGATGCGGATCAACTCCTTGTAGAAGCGCAACAGTGTGGCATGCGGTTCCTGCACTTTCACAGAGTGCTGCAACTGAGACCGGCGAAACGTCGCTTCATCCTGGGGGTCAGGTACCAGACCTTCCCAACCAAAGGCCTTGAACTCGTCTCGTCGCCCGCGGCGCACTGCCTCCACCAGGCCGGCATCGAGATGGCTGGTGAAGTATTGGAAGGGTGCAGTCTCGCCGTACTCCTCACCCATGAACAGCATCGGGACGAAAGGTGAGAGCAATGTGACTCCGGCCGCAAGCTTCAAGGCCTCAACATCCACGAGCGCGCTCAGCCTTTCGCCCGCAGCGCGGTTGCCCACCTGATCATGATTCTGGTTGCAGACTACAAAGTGGGAAGATGAGATACCGCGCGGAGAGTTACCGTGTCTCCGCTTGCGATAGCTCGAGTACTGCCCGCTGTAGCACCAACCGTCCTTCAGTGTTTGCGCAAGGTGTGATACGCGCCCGAAATCCTGGTAGTAACCGACCTTCTCCTGAGTCAGCAGCGTGTGCAAGGAGTGATGAAAGTCGTCGCTCCACTGTGCATCCATCTCGTATCCACCATGCTGCTGGGGCAGAATGATCCGCGAGTCATTCAGGTCGCTCTCTGCGATCAAATGGATCTGCCGGCCAAGGCGGCGCGACAACTCTGCCACTGATGATTTGAGCTCCGCAAGAAAGTGCAGAGCGCTGAAGTCGAAAATTCCGTGAATGGCGTCGAGTCGGAGCACGTCGAAGTGACAGTGTTCGAGCCAGTAGAGCGCGCTCTCGATAAAATATCGCCGCACTTCATCGCTGCCTGAACCGTCATAATTGATGGCTTCTCCCCAGGGAGTGCGGTAGCGATTGGTGAAGTACGGACCGTAGGCGGCGAGATAGTTGCCTTCCGGCCCGAGATGGTTGTAAACCACGTCCAGAGCAACTGCTAGCCCCTTGGCATGGGCCGCGTTGACGAGCCGCTGCAATCCATTGGGACCGCCGTAGGTATTCTGCGCCGCGAAGGGGAAGACGCCGTCATAGCCCCAGTTGCGCTCGCCCGGGAATTGGGCGACGGGCATGAGCTCGATGGTCGTGATTCCGAGTGAGACCAGATCGTCCAAGTGGTCGATCAATGCTTCAAAAGTTCCTTCCGGCGTGTACGTTCCCACATGGAGTTCGTAGAAGATACTGCGTTCGAGTGGAATTCCGGTCCAGCCAGTGTCAGTCCATTCGAAGGTGCTGGGGTCCACCAGTTGCGACGGGCCGTGAACGCCCTCCGGTTGGAATCGCGAAGCGGGGTCGGGTAGCTCCCGCGAACCGTCGAGGAGATACAGGTAGCGCGTTTGCTCTGTCGCTTCAATCACTGCGGAGTAGTAGCCCCGATAATCGCGATCCGTTTCTACTCGACCCGTTTCTACTCGACCCGTTTCCACTCGGCCCATTTCCACGCGATCCACCTCCACTCGATCCATGTCCACAATTCGTTCGGCCGATCCAAGGAGATGGATACTGGCGCGACGGACATGCGGAGCCCAAAGCAGAAACTCCCACTCGCCAGTGGGGAACCGGTTGGCTCCGAGAGGGCCCTCTGCAATGCGAGCGGAAGTGGACGCTGTCATGGTTGAATGGTCTCGCGAAAGTTCACGCCGGAAGGTATGGATGGAATTGCTTCCCACTTGCAAGGCGATTTGGGTCACACTACCCCAGCGTAGCGCAGTCACCTTTATAGAGGCCACAGTGCAGAGGGACAATACAGGGAAGTACGGACGAAAATGGAACGGTTCCAAAAATAAATCATTGAAACCGGTAGCCTGGCTTGAGTTCGCATCGGTATACGCGTGTCTGATCAGGATTGACGCGGGCATTGCAGGCCGCCCAGCTTAAGAACAAAGAGGGACCGATAGGGAAGATAATACTTTGGCCGTTGATGTCGGCCTCGATATTTACTCCTTCCGCCGAGGACGGCAAGGTGAAGTTGAGGGCTTCGCCGAAAATGACCGGATAAGATTGGTGGACTACCTGGCTGGACATGGGATGAAAAACTTCCGCCTCGATCAGGAACGTTGCAGTGTCAGACCAGTTCCGGGCTGTGACCATGATCGTCTGCCCGCCTTGCGAAAAATGGTCGGCCTCAATTTTGGTGAACGGACACGGTCCAGCGATACAGGAAACTCGAGCATTCCGAAACTCGTTGCCGGTTCCGGCGGCGAGCGATGTCCCGCCCAGCGCCGCCTTCCACTTGCCGTCAGGGGAGCAAGGATGCTGACCTTTGCAGGGGACGTTACCCTTGTTTGCAATCTGAAAAGTCTGCACCGCGCTTCCAATATTTACCTCAGACATGCTCTTGATCGAATACCGGAGGCGGACGTTTCCCACTTTGGTTTCTGGCTTTGTGCTTGGAGCCTGGGCAGACAGGGACGCCATTTGGGCAATGTAGAGCATATCGCCGACGAACACATTGAGATCGAGCGGCCGGTATCCAGAGCGGCGAAAATGCAGCGTGAGGGAATGGCCGCGTCGTATATCTCGAGGGAGTGTCAGACGGAAGAATCCGGAAGCATCGGATCTGGCCGTACCCGTGGCGAATCCGTTCTCGGCAGACACCTCGACATCGGCGATCGGGCGCTCCTTGCGCGCGTCTGCGTCCTGCACCATGACCGCTCCCTGCAGCGAAATGGGCCTGCGGATATGCCAACGCCCCAACAGCAACACGGCTACCGTCAGTAACGTGGTGGCAATGCAGAGGATCCATATCTCAATTTTGTGCGCGTGCGTCATGCGGACGTAACTTTACATCTTATGACAAAACCTAAACGCCCTGGCCTGTCTGTAATATTAGCCTGTGATGATCCAGCCTCCAGATATTCACTGGTGCATCATTGGTGCACCATTAATGTTTTGTCGCCTCTTCCGCCCCCGAGTTCCTTTAGGATAAGTTTGAGTTAAAGAAAAGCGAATGCCCGATGCCCCGGCCAACCGTGCTTCCCGCCGTGATTTCATGCGGCGCCTTCTCGCTGCCGGCCTCTGCGTTCCTGCGTCTGGAATGATGACGGCTTTGGCGCAATCGCCGCCGCCGCAACTCTCACCACCGCCCGAGCTCCCGGCATTCTCTCTGAGTCCAGAGGATGACCAGTTTTTGAACGACCTGGAAAGCGCAAACTTCTTGTTTTTCTGGGAGCAGGCCAGCCCGAAGACGGGCATGGTTAAGGATCGCTGCAATATTCACGCCAATGACCAGGAAATCGTGGCGAGCATCGCTGCTACCGGTTTCGGGCTGACGGCTCTTTGCATCGGGGAGCAGCGCGGCTTCATTTCCAAGGCAGCAGCACTCGAGCGCGTTTTTACCGCCCTGCGTTTTTTGTGGAAAAAGGTACCTCATCATCGCGGTTTTTTCTACCACTTCGCCAACATCAATACCGGAGAACGGGTTTGGGATTCCGAAATTTCTTCGGTCGACACCGCTATTTTGCTGTGCGGAATTCTGACCTGCCGCCAGCACTTCAAGCACCCCGACGTTGCGCAACTGGCCGAGCTCATTTTCAGCCGTGTGGATTGGACCTGGCTTTCTGAAGATACGTCGCTGCTGCCCCACGGTTGGACGCCTGAAATCGGATTCCTGCCCAGCCGATGGGATTATTACAGCGAACTGATGATGATGTATTTGCTGGGGCTGGGATCGTCTGCGCATCCGCTCAAGGAAGAAACCTGGAACGCCTGGAAGCGGCTGACCTTCGAGTACGACGGATTGCGCTACATCGGCGCCTTCGCGCCTTTGTTTGTGCACCAGTATTCCCAGGCATGGTTCGATTTTCGCGGAAAGCGAGACAAGTACGCGGATTATTTCCAGAACTCGATCGTCGCCACCGAAGTCCACCGGCGTTTTTGCCTGGAGTTGGGCAGTCAGTTTTCTGATTACAGCGACGACCTTTGGGGCATTACCGCTTCCGACTCGGATAAAGGCTATGTCATTTGGGGCGGACCGCCTGCCTTTGGTCCCATCGACGGCACCGTCGTCCCCAGCGCCAGCAGCGGATCTCTGCCGTTTCTGCCGCAGGCAACTATGCGCGTCTTGAAATCTATCCGCAGTCGCTATGGCGCGGCATGGTCCAAGTACGGCTTTGTCAATGCCTTCAATCCGCTCAAAAATTGGTACGACCCTGACGTAATTGGAATTGATACCGGGATTACGATGCTCATGGCTGAAAATCTGCGCACTGGGTTCGTTTGGGATACCTTCATGAAGACCGCCGAAGCCCAGCGCGGCATGCAGCGGGCGGGATTCAAGAAATACTAGCGGGAGCGTTCTAGCGCGCTTTACTCCATCCTCGTGGCTGTTTCGTCACCAACCTTACAGGAATTTGCCTCATCCAAGAAGAACTTTTAGCACGAGCACTGTGGGATTTCGACCAGACAAAGAGAGGGTGGGCGCAGCACTCCCGGTCAAGCATATTTTCGTTGCTTGGTCTAAACTTATAACAATACCGCCGCTCATCAACCAGCGGCTTAACTGCTTCTGGCTCGGAAGCGAGAGATCCTTAAGGACCCAATGATGGCCGGACAGCAAAACTTCGCCAAGGCTTGGCGGGAGCGGCTCTCCGCTCTTCGCAACGTCCCGGCGGTTCTGCGGATCGTATGGGAGTCCGGACGGACGGTCGTTACCCTCGGCCTGCTTTTCCGTGTGGTCGCCTCTGTTGTTCCTCTCGGGTTGCTTTGGATCACCAAGCTCATCATCGATGGCATCGTCCATGCCGTGACCACGCATCAGCCCGTCCCGACCCAGCTTTGGTGGCTGGTAGCGGCGGAATTTGCGCTGGCTGTGTTCAACAGCATTCTGAGCCGGATCATCGACTATCTCGATGCCCTGCTGGCTGACAAATACACGCGGCACGTGAGCATACGGGTCATGAAGCACGCCGCTGAACTCGACCTGCTGGCTTACGAGGATCCGGTTTTCTACGATCGCCTGGAACGGGCGCGAGTGCAGGCCACGGACCGGCTGGGCATGATCCAATCCATCGGACGGCTGGTTCAGCAAGTCATCACTACGATCTCTCTCTCGGTTTCGATTATGCTGTTTTCCCCCTGGCTGCTGTTGCTCCTGGTTGCGGGCGTAGTTCCCGCTTTTCTCGGAGAAAGCCACTTTGCGTTTCTGGGATACGCTAAGAACTTTCGTCAGACCCCGATCCGTCGACAGCTCGACTACTTGCGCGTGCTGGGCGGCAGCAAGGAAGCCGCCAAGGAACTCAAACTTTTCGGGCTCAGGGAGTTTCTGGTGGGCCGCTTTACCCGGCTCTCCGACCAGATTTACCGCGAAGACGTCTCCCTCGCCCGCCGCCGCTTGGTTGCGGGATCAGTCTTGTCAGTGATCGGAACGGCCGGATACTACGGCGCTTATGTCTTCGTGATCTGGCGCACCGTGGCAGGAAGGCTTACGATCGGCGAGCTGACATTTTTGTCGGGTGCCATTCTCCAGGCAAGTTCGAATATTCAGCAAATTTTTTCCACGCTTTCTGGTATCGCGGATCAGGCCTTGTTCCTGACCGATCTGATTGCCTTCTTCGAAATGCAGCCGGAGATCCGGTCCAAGCCTAACGCGCTTCCAGCGCCGAGGCCGATCCAGCGTGGATTCGAATTCCGCAATGTTTCTTTCTCTTACCCCGGCAGCCCACGCCTGATTCTGGACGGATTGAATTTTCAGCTGCGTCCGGGCGAGCGGGTGGCGCTCATCGGAGAGAACGGCCAGGGCAAAACTACGATCGTAAAGCTCATGACCCGCTTGTACGATCCCGTCGACGGCCAGATTCTGCTGGACGGTATCGATCTGCGCGAATACCAACTTGAGGATCTGTACCGCGAAATCGGCGTCATCTTCCAGGACTTCATGCGCTACGAGATGACGGCGCGCGAAAACATCGCCATCGGCCGCATCGAGGAAGTGGATAACCTTCCACTGCTTCACGTGGCGGCCCAAAAGAGCATGGCCGACGAGGTTATCGGCAGGCTCCAGCACGAATACGACCAGATGCTCGGGCGCCGGTTCGACGGAGGCGTCGACCTCTCAGGGGGAGAGTGGCAGAAAGTGGCGCTGGCGCGGGCCTACTTGCGCGATGCGCAAGTGCTCATTCTCGATGAACCCACGGCGGCTCTGGACGCTCGTAGCGAGTATGAGGTGTTTCAGCGCTTCGCCGAACTCACTACAGGCAAGATGGCCCTGTTCATTTCGCACCGCTTTTCCACCGTGCGCATGGCCGACCGGATTGTGGTGCTGGAGAACGGCAATATCGCCGAGGACGGTAACCACGATGAGTTGACCCATCTCGGTGGCCGGTACGCAGAAATGTTTGAATTGCAAGCCGCGAGTTACCGTTAGAGGTCGCTGGATTAATGCCGCAGAATACTCATATCGAAAGCGTTTTGGCAGCAGAAGAGGACTACGAGCGCGTGGTCAGTGGCGACTCGTCAACCCTGCAGGCTCTGCGTCTCGCGGGCACTCAGTTTTCGTCCCAATTGGGCTGGGTGCCGGGAACGCCCTCGTCACGCATCTTTTCCGAGCGGGTTCGCCGGTTGCGGTCCACGCTCAAACCGGTTTTCGCCGGCGTCGAAGTAAAAAAGCAGTCGCATATTTCGGACGACCTGCAGTGGCTTCGCGATAACGTTTCGCTGATCTATGCGCAAATGGTTAGCCTCACGACCGAGGTCAAGCCGCTTCGCGAGCTGCCGCACGTCCGCAGCCAGAACGGTGAGATCGTTCCCCGTGCCCTGGCGCTTCCCGAGGTCTTTCTCGAATCTGCGGGGTATCATTTCAGCGATCAAGCATTTGCCGCGTTCTGTCAGGGATTTCAGGAGAAAAATCCTCTAAACCTGCGTGAACTGTGGGCGCTGGTGCCAGGTCTCAAGCTGGCCCTGCTGGAACAGATCGCTACGCGTGGCCGGCGAGCTCTTCAAGATCCGGCCAGCGAATCGCATGGCGTGGGAGCCTGTATCCGTAGCCTGCGCGATGTTACCCAGACCCCCTGGAAAGAGGTTCTGGAACCGCTCATTCTTTTTGATCAGATATTGCGCGAGGATCCAGCCGGCGCTTACGCGGCCATGGACTTCGAGAGCCGCAATCTCTATCGCGACAAACTGGCGCGGATTGCCAAGCGCTCCGACTGTTCGGAAATAGAGGTAGCCCGCGAGACGCTGGCGTTAGCGCGACAGGCTGGAGTCAGAGATTACCGGGATCCCCGCATAGCAGCGCGCGAGACACATATTGGCTACTACCTTATCGGAGAAGGAAGGGCCCTGCTTTGCCAGAAAGTTGGTTGTAAGCAGAATTTGTTCCAGCATCTGCGCGTCGTGCTACGCCGGCATCCCGACGAGTTCTTCCTGCCCGGGCTTGCAGTTCTTACATTCGCCATTATCACGGGCATCCTGCTGTGGCTGACGCCCCCGTACACGGCCCCTGCGCTGGTTCTGCTTTCAATGCTGATCCTGGTGCTGCCGAGCTCGCAGAGCGCGGTGCAGCTGATGAGTTACCTGGTCACCACAATTTTCCCGGCCGAAATTCTTCCCAAGCTGGACTTCTCCGAGGAGATTCCGGAGGACTTCCTCACTCTCGTCGCCGTGCCGACACTCCTGTTGAATGAGAAACAAGTGCGCGGCCTGATCGAAGATCTGGAAGTGCGGTTTCTGGGCAACCACGACCGCAACATTCATTTCGCGCTGGTGTCCGACCTGCCCGACTCCGACCGGCCCGCGTCTGAGGAAAGCCCGCTTATCGATCTGTGTGCGAGCCTGATCCGTGAACTGAACGAGAGATATGGCGGTCAGGGCAAGGGCTCATTCTTTTTGTTGCATCGCCACCGGGTTTACAACCCACGTGAGAAGGGATGGATGGGTTGGGAGCGCAAGCGCGGGAAGCTCATGGATCTGAATCGCCTGCTTCGCGGGCAATACGACAGTTTCCCCATCAAGGTCGGCGATTTGTCCGTTCTTCCCCAGGTTCAGTTTGTGCTTACGCTCGATTCCGACACCGAGCTTCCGCGCGGAGCCGCGCATCGCATGATAGGGACGCTGGCTCATCCGCTCAACCGGGCGATTGTCGATCCGGAAAAGAACATCGTAGTTGCCGGTTACGGCATCCTGCAGCCGCGCGTGGGCGTGAGCGTGCAGAGTACAGCGCGCTCGCGGCTGGCGGCCATTTACGCGGGCGAGACTGGGTTTGACATCTACACCCGCGCTGTCTCTGACGCTTATCAAGACCTGTACGGAGAAGGAAGCTTTACCGGCAAAGGAATCTACGAGGTGGATACGATCCATCGTGTGCTGGACCGACGCTTCCCGCGCAACGCGCTTCTCAGTCACGATTTGATTGAGGGAGCCTACGCGCGCTCGGGCCTGGCCAGCGATATTGAAGTGATCGAAGACTATCCCTCTCACTACAGCGCCTACAACCGCCGCAAACATCGCTGGCTGCGAGGCGACTGGCAAATCGTGCAATGGCTGACTTCGACCGTGCCTGACGAATCGGGCGCTCGGGTTCCGAATCCGATATCGCTGGTGTCCCGCTGGAAGATCCTCGACAACCTGCGCCGCAGCCTGGTAGAGCCCGCAACTTTCATTCTGCTGCTGTTTGGATGGTTAATTCCCACCGGGCGGCCCATTCGCTGGACTCTCTCCGCCATCCTCATACTGTTCATCCCAGTGTGGTTTCAGCTCATATTCGGCCTGGTGAAGGCCACAGTTGAGAAGCGGTTGTCGGTCGCACAAGAGGCGGTCACGAATTTCTACGCCGGGAATTTTACCGTTCTGCTGACGATTGTTTTCCTTGCTCACCAGATGCTGCTGTCACTCGACGCCGTGATTCGTGCACTGGTGCGCCGGATGGTGACGCGCGAACGGCTTCTGGAGTGGGAAACTGCAGCCGAGGCTGAGGAAGGGGCTCGTAGAAACCCTGTCGACCGCTATCTCAACTGGATGCCCGTTCTTGCGTTGGGCGTCGGCTTGCTGGTTTGGCTGGTTCGGCCCCACTCGCTAGCCGCAGCCATTCCGATCTTATGTTTGTGGGCATGCAGCAAGCTGGTTTCAATCTGGCTCAATGAATCTCCCATCGCGCTGGGGAGGGAATTCCCGCGTAAAGACGTTCAGTTCCTGCGCAGTTCCGCGCTTCACACCTGGCGATACTTTTCCGAGTTCAGCACGCAGGAGCACAACTGGCTGATTCCCGACAATGTGCAGGAAGAGCCTGCTGCCGTCGCCGCGCGCTTCTCCCCCACCAACGTGGGATTGCTGCTGAACGCTCGCCAGGTCGCTTGCGAGCTGGGATACCTCGCCCTTCCCGAATTCGCTGAACTCACGAAACACACGCTCGATACGGTGTCGGGTATTCCCAAACATCGCGGACATCTTTTGAATTGGTACGACACTCGCACGCTGGAGCCGCTTTCACCCTGGTTCGTTTCGTCCGTGGATAGCGGCAACCTGCTGGCCTCCCTTTGGACGCTGCAGCAAGGATGTCTTTACCGTTTGCGGCAGCCTCTGCTCCAGCCATCGCTGGCCGAGGGTCTTCTGGACTACCTACAGGCGCTGGCTGAGATGCGGGCCTTCCCGCGCAAAGAGCTGGCGCGATGCGAATCCGATTTTCGCGGAGAAGACTGGCTCCGCTCGCTGCTGGCCTTGCCCGAAGCGACTTTCCATCAGGTGCAGCCTCCCGCAAAGTCGAAGCACCTGGCCGATGTGGAGTGGTTCCGCGGCGAGGCGCTCCAGCGTCTGAAGAGCATCCAGAATGTGGTGCGCTCCTACGCTCCGTGGTGGCTGCCTGAGTTCGCGCCCTTGCGGGAGAATCCAGCCTTTGGCGCCAAGCTGGCGGAGCACATCTCGCCGCAACTTCTGCCAGCGTTCGTGGATGCGCTGAAAGAGCAGCTCAGCCGGCTGATCGAGGACTTACGAAACATGGCGGCACAGGCCGGCAGGCTCGCCGACGATATGGATTTCGCTTTCCTGCTCAATCCCCGGCGGAAGCTGATGTCCGTCGGGTTCGACGTTCAGGCGAACGAACTCCAGGCCTCGTGTTACGACTTGCTGGCTACCGAGTCCCGTACCGCGGTATTCGCCGCCGTCGCCAAAGAGGACATCCCGCAAGAAAGCTGGTTCCTGCTGGGCCGCGCTCACACCCTCGATCACGGTCGGCCGGTTCTGCTCTCGTGGACGGGGACCATGTTCGAATACCTGATGCCGGCCTTGTGGATGCGTTCTTTCTCCAACACTCTGCTTGAGCGCAGCCGGATCGCAGCAGTGCGTTCGCAGCAGGCCTATGCCGAAAGCAGAGGTATCCCGTGGGGCATTTCTGAGTCGGCGTACTACAAGCTCGATGAAGCCGGAAACTACCAGTACCGTGCTTTCGGATTGCCTCAGCTAGCCATGATGAAGAGCGACTCAAACCCCCTCGTCATCTCGCCCTACTCGACCTTCCTAGCGCTCACGATCGATCCCTCGGCGGTCCTCATCAATCTGCGCCGCATGGAATCGATGGGATGGTTCGGCGCCTACGGTTTCTATGAAGCTGCCGACTACACTGTCTTCCGCAGCCGTTTTCGCTGGTCGCGCTGCCAGGTGGTTCGCGCGTGGATGGCCCACCACCAGGGCATGAGTCTGCTCGCCCTAGGCAATTTCCTGTGCGACAACGTAGTGCAGCGCTGGTTCCACAGCGACCGCCGGGTGCAGGCGACGGAACTCCTGCTGCACGAGAAGCCCGTAGCCCACGTGCGGAGCTCCGACATTCCCCACGTCCATTTGGCCGCCTGAGATTGGCCAGCCCGACAAGGAGCAGAGCTCGGACGGGCGAACGCAATCTGTGATTTTACCCGCGCGGGTTGCTGTCAAGTTTTTGCCACCATACAACCTTCTGGGCAACAGGTTGATCAGAGAGGAATGAGCCGTATATAAGCTAAGTAGCTCAAGACACAGGTAAGCTCAAAAATAACGAATCTGCCTCGGAGCGTGTATGCGACCCTTTAGGGCCTCATTGTTGGTCTTTGTCCTCTCTACTATTTTCTCAACCCTTAGTTTTGGCGTTCAGCCCGACCGCATCGCCTCTCCCCTGACCTCCGGCCAAGTGGTTCCGCTCCGGGGCAACGTACACGGCATGGCCAGAGCACAATTTGATCAGGGCCGCGTGGACGCTGCCACGCTGATGAGTGGAGTCTCCCTGGTATTCAAACCGTCGGCCGCCCAGCAGAGCGATCTCAATAAGCTGCTGGCTCAACAGCAGGATCCTTCCTCGCCGAAATACCACAAATGGCTCACCCCCGCCCAGTTCGCCGACCGCTTTGGCTTAAGCCGGAACGATATCGGCAAAGTCACCGACTGGCTGCAGTCGCAGGGACTCACCGTCACCCGGGTCGCCAACAGTCGTAACCAGGTCTTCTTCGAAGGGACGGTCGCGCAGGTGGAATCCTCCTTTCACACCCAGATCCACAACTATCTGGTGAACGGGGAACTGCACTATGCCAACGCCAGCGAACCGTCAGTGCCGGCGGCAATCTCGGGTATGACGATTGGGGTGCAGAACCTGCACAATTTCCAGCCCAAACCTCGGGCTCAAGTGTGGCCGAATTTCACCTCGCATATTTCCGGCAACCACTTTCTTACACCGGGTGACTTCGCCACGATCTACGATGTGCAGGCGCTGTATACATCCGGAATAGACGGTACCGGCCAGAAAATCGCTGTCACCGGGCAGAGTGCGATCAACCTGACTGATGTGCACAACTTTCGTAACGCAGCCGGCCTAGCCACAAACGATCCGACGCTTTTGCTGCAGCCGGGTACCGGAACTTCCACGGTCTGCGCGGGAGACGAAGGCGAATCCGACCTTGACGTGGAGTGGACGGGTGGCATAGCCAAGAACGCGACGATCATTTTCGTCTACACAGGTCTTCTCACCGGTGAAACCTGCTCCAAGAGATCGTTTGGCGCCTTTAATGCGTTGCAATACGCAGTGGATCAGAATCTTGCTCCAGTCATCAGCAACAGCTATGGCCTGTGCGAGAACACCAACTCGGCCATAGGCATTATTAAGACTGACGCCTTAGCCTTGCAGGGATCGGCGCAACAGGCGAACGCGCAGGGCCAGACCATCGTCTCGGCCACGGGCGACTCCGGTGCGGCCGATTGCGATTTCCACGTAACTTCCGCTAGTCAGGGCTTCGCGGTGGACATTCCTGCATCGATTCCCGAAGTCACGGGTGTCGGAGGCACCGAGTTCAACGGAGACGCTGCCGGCACCGTGACTGGTGTTGCTCCAAATACCAACGCCAGCGCCACGACCTACTGGAGCGGTACTACCAACAGTGTCGACCCCATCAGTTCGGCGCTCTCTTACATTCCAGAGACAAGCTGGAACGATACAGCAGTTGACATTGCGAGCGGTGGGTTCATCTCCGCTTCAGGGGGCGGTGCCAGTATTTACTTCGCGAAACCGTCGTGGCAGACCGGCACTGGAGTGCCGAATGACTCGAAACGCGATGTGCCAGACGTTGCCTTAAGTGCTTCCGCCGACCACGACGGATATCTGGTCTGCTCTGAGGACGGCGCAAAAGTACCAACCTGCAGCAGTGGCTTCCGAGACAGCAACCAGAATTTGGATGTTGTCGGCGGCACCTCTGCGACCGCTCCCACCCTCTCTGGGGTTCTGGCGCTGCTCAACCAGTATCTGGTCACTCACGGATTCCAAAGTCAGCCGGGTTTAGGCAATGCCAACCCAAACCTCTATCACATTGCGACGTATAATCCATCCGCACTCCACGACGTTACGTCAGGAAACAACATTGTCCCTTGCACAAAGGGAACCCCTAGTTGTCCCACCACCGGCACTCTTCAGTTCGGCTTCAGCGCAGGGACGGGCTACGATCAGGTCACGGGCCTCGGTTCGATCGCTGGTAACGCACTGGCGCTAGCTTGGGGCGACCTTCTCACCCCAAGCAGTACTTCTATCTCGGCGTCCGCTCCACAGATCATTCAGGGCATCAACGAGACCTTCACGGTCACGGTCGCACCTTCTTCTGCGACCGGGACGGTCAGTTTATCCACCAACGGCTCCGCTCTCGGTACCGCAACGGTGTCCGGGGGCAACGCGACTTTCAGTACCACCGCGCTTCCACCTGGGACGAACTCTGTTACTGCAACTTACAACGGGATCTTCGCTACTTCGGCGTCGTCCGCAGTCACGGTGACAGTCACGCCTCCGAGTTATGCCCTTTCTTCGAATGTTGCGACCGTGGCCGTCATCGCGGGATCATCTGGCCAGGCAACTTTGACAATCACTCCCGGGAATAACTTTCCTCAATCAATCACATTTACCTGTACAGGCCTACCCGCAGAGTCCAGTTGCATTTTCAGTCCCACCAGTGTCACCCCAAACGGTGCCGCCGTCACGGACAGTTTGAGCATTAAGACCACCGCTCCCACAGCGCAATTGAACGCGCCCTTCGAGCGTGGCGGTCGCATTTTCTACGCCGTACTGATTCCCGGCCTATTGGGAATTTTTGTGTCGGGAGGTTCTCGCAACCGTGCCGTTCGCAGGATGCGCTTGCTGAGCCTGATGTTGATACTCGGATTCTCGACCCTGTGGCTGGCCGCTTGCGGCAACGGCTCAACAACTAAGGATCCGGGAACTCCGAAGGGGACAAGTACGGTCGTTGTAACCGCTACGACGAGCGGCGCCAATCCCGTCACGCAGACGGTGAAGATCAACCTGACCGTGAACTAGCCTTGCACACGCAGGATGGAAAAGGCGCTCCGCTCATCACGAAGCGCTTTTTTTCAACAGGACTCGATAACGCAAGATTGTTGCCTACAACACGGGCTCCTTCCCAGCAAATCCTTGCCCTCCTCCATCCGTGCGTTCTAACACGCGGCAATCTTTGCCTTCCACTCCCTCATCTGCGAAACTGACTTATCACCCATGGGTAAAATCCACGTTCTGTCCGAAACCGTCGCCAACAAGATCGCCGCTGGCGAAGTTGTGGAGCGCCCTGCCTCAGTCGTGAAAGAGCTGCTGGAGAACTCGCTCGACGCGGGCTCGACGCGCATTAAGATCAGCGTCGAGGCGGGCGGCAAAAAACTCATTCAGATTACCGACAACGGATTCGGCATGGTTCGCGACGATGCCATGCTCGCGTTCGAGCGGCACGCAACCTCCAAGCTCAAGGACGCTGAAGATTTGCTGAGCGTGGCGACGCTGGGATTTCGCGGAGAAGCGTTGCCCTCCATCGCGTCGGTATCGAGGCTGCGCCTGGAGACGCGGGCAGCCGAAGAACCGGCGGGCACGGTAGTCGAAATCAACGGCGGCAGGATCGCGAGAGTGGAAGAGGCCGGACTGCCGCTCGGCACTTCGATTACCGTGCGCGATCTCTTTTTCAATACGCCCGCGCGCAAGAAGTTCCTGAAGGCAGAATCCACCGAGCTGTCGCATATTGCGTCGCTGGTGACGCACTATGCTCTGGCGCATCCGGACAAGCATTTCGAACTGCACGCGGCGACCAATGCAGTGCTGGTCGCGCCTCCGGTCGCGGGATATGGAGAGCGGGTGTACCAGGTATTTGGCAAGGAGACGCTGGACCAGTTGATTCCCGTGGCGGCGATGCAGCCGCTCGAACGCGTCGGATTGCCCCAGCCTCCGCCCTGGCGGCGCGAAGCGGAAGAAGACCTTGAACCGAAAGATCCCGGCGAGATGCGCCTTCACGGCTTTGTTTCGAAGCCCGAGATCCAGAAGCTGAATCGCAATTCGATCTATGTATTTGTCAACGGACGCTTGATTCGCGATCGCACGGTGCAGCACGGGTTGACCGAAGCGTACCGCAACATCCTGCCACCCACGGTTTATCCGGTGGTGCTTCTGTTTCTGGAGTTGCCGTCTGCCGAGGTGGATGTGAACGTGCATCCCTCGAAGACGGAAGTCCGTTTTCGCCAGCAAACAGTAATGCACGATTTCGTCCGCGACTCCGTTCGGGCAGCGCTCATGAAGGCGCGCCCGGTTCCGCAGTTCACCACGGAAATTCGGGCGCATGCCACCGCGAGCCCGTCGCTTACCCCCGGAGCGCGTCCTGAGTGGGAGCCCTCCTCGAATGCGGCTCTGGCAGTGGCGCAGTCGGGCGTATGGGGACCGCCGGACGCTCCGGCAGCGGGCGGGTTTGCAGCGAGCGGAGGATTTGCCCTACAAGCCCCGGCAGCGCCTCCAGTTTCGGCAAGATTCCATTTTGAGGGCGGCATAGCCGTCGAGGCGAACGCGGCCATGCCGGTGGCTCGCGGATTCGAATTGATTCCGGGCCAATGGATTCCCGACCGAGGCTGCGCGCCCGCGCTCGAAGTCAAAGATGAGGATCCAACTCTCGCCTCGCTCGGCAATCTCAAGCCTCTGGGACAGATTCGCAACTCGTTTATTCTCGCCGTGAATGAAGATGGCCTTTGGATTGTGGACCAGCACGTCGCTCACGAGCGGGTGCTGTTCGAGCGCGTTCTAAAGCAGCGGGCGATTCGTAAGGTGGAAAGCCAGCGGTTGTTGATGCCGATCGTTCTCGAACTGTCTCCCGCGCAGCAGGCAGTGTTCGCGGAGATTTCCGACGAGTTGCAACACAACGGCTTCGAAGCCGAGCCTTTTGGCGCGCGCAGCGTGGCGGTAAAGGTTGCGCCGGCAGGCGTCGATGCCTCCGCCATTGAGCACATGCTGCACGATTTGCTCGATCAGTTCTCGCGCGAAGAGCAGTCCTTAAATCTGGAGAAGATCCGGTCCTCGATCGCAGCCTCGATTGCGTGCCATGCGGCCATCAAAGTCAACACGCCGCTGGAACAGAACAAAATGGAATGGCTGCTGGCGGAGCTGGCAAAGACCGAGCATCCCATGTCCTGCCCGCACGGCCGGCCCGTGGTACTGCGGTATTCTGTAAAGGATATTCAGAAGGCGTTCAAGAGGATCTAGCACTCAGCACTCAGCACTCAGCCGTCAGCATTCAGCCCTTGCGGGGGATTGCCCATGGCTTGTCGATGACTGAATGCTGAGTGCTGAATGCTGACAGCTGTTTTATGACTGATCAAGAGTTACAGCAATTGCGGCGCGAAAAGTGGCGGCTGGATGGCAAGGCTATTCGGACGATCGAGGAGGCGCGCGCGTTCGTGGAGACAGTTGGATTCTGTCTGATGTACCCCGTGCGCCCGACGGTCCCGGTGCCGACCTTTATCGGCGCATTCGTCGGCTCCGACGATCGCCTTCCCACGTGGCAGCACGCCTACTCTGATCCGCGGGCAGCGGAGTCCACCGAACTAATGGTCCGGCTTTTGCGCGAACACGCTGCGTATGAAGCGAACCTGCTCGAGAACAATTCGTTCCTGCTGGCGGCGTCGGTGTTCCCTTATTTTTATGCGCTGGTGGGCGAACGGAACCCCAAGCTGGCGCCCAAGGCGGGATCGCGATCTCCTTATTCTGCACTGGCCTGCGACGCGTTCGAGCTGATCCGGCGCGACGGGCCCATCTCCAAGCAGAAAATGCAGGAAGTGCTGGGCGGCAGCGTATCGTTTGCGGCTCTCGACAAGGCTCTGGGCGAGTTATGGTCAAAGCTGCGCATTACCCGCGTCGACTACAAAGCCAGCGAGGGCTCGGTTTGGGACGTCCTCTACCGCTGGGCTCCGGAGGCGGTGAAGGAGGGCGTGGGATTGTCGGTGCAGGAGGCGCTCACCGCGCTGCTCTCGAAATACCTGGACTGCGTGATCGCAGCCGAGCAATCGGAACTGGAAAGCTTCTTTGGAAACTTCGTCGCCCGTTCGAAAGTGAAGGAAGCCGTGAATGCACTTCTGGCCGCGCGGGAGTTGAGCTTTGTGCATATAGGCGGGCGGTCAATGGTCCAAATTACGCCCGCGAAAATAGTTGATTCTGCTCCTCAGAGACTGGCAACCCCAAGGCGATGACGGTCTTCTCTCCCGTGTACAATCGTTAACTTCATCATTAACTTTCGCATGAATGACAAGTCGAAGAGCGCCGACTCTCCACGCAAATTAACCATTGCCATCGACGGCCCAGCTGGGGCGGGGAAAAGCACCATTGCCTCGCGGCTGGCGCGAAAACTCGGCTATGTGAACCTGGAAAGCGGCGCCATGTACCGAGCGCTCGCGTTGAAGGCGATCGACCGCGACGCGTCCTTTGACGACGAAGCCGCGCTGGTGAAGCTGGCGCAGGATTCGCGTATCCAGCTTGAGCCGACCGTCGGCGGCAACCGCACGCTGCTCGATGGGCGCGACGTCTCTTCGCGCATCCGCGAGCGGGACGTAACCGAAGGGGCGTCTCGCGTGTCGGTGCACCCGGGAGTGCGCGCGTGGATGGTTGCGCGCCAGCGTGAAATGGGCGCGGGCGGCGGCATCGTGATGGAAGGTCGCGACATCGGCACGAAAGTTTTCCCTGATGCGGATCTGAAGATCTTTCTCGATGCCGACCCGGTGATCCGCGAGCAGCGTCGTATGCAGCAGCAGAAGAGCAAGGGTGAGATGACCGCGAGCCTGGCCGCGGACTTGCGCGAACGCGACCGCCGCGATCGCACGCGGGCCGCGTCTCCGCTGGAGGCGGCCGCCGATGCGATCATCATCGATTCGACGAACTTGGGCGAAGCTGAGGTGCTGGCCAAGCTGGAAGAATTAGTGAAAGCGAAAGTGAATCATTGAGAGAGTTGAGTCCGCCACCCAATGTCTCCGTGCTGTTCAGTTCTCGGTCGGCTCTACTTCGTCCTTGGGAGCGGGCAATGCCTTTCCACTCTTAGGCGCTTCCGGAGGCTCAGGCGGCCTCGGCTCACCGAGTGCGGCTTTGCGGATCTCGATGCCGCCGTGTTCGTTGTTAAGCACGATGTGCGACGAGCCGTTGCCCACCGCACCGGACGCGCTCGCCTGGTGATCTCCGTTTTCCACTTTCAACTCGCCGAAATCTGACTGAATCTCGCCATCCCGTGTACGCGCATCTATGCGAAACCCTGACTTCTCCGGAACCCTCAACTGGATGTCGCCTTTGCGATTATCGATCTGGACGTTGCCCAGCGAACGCATCGTGACTTCCACGCCTCCATTTTCGTCTTTCAATCGCAC
>WNFD01000902.1_pt1 | contig 31902 bp, 40 predicted proteins | sample 5400491 | NCBI WGS metagenome assembly WNFD01 (sample SAMN13153343, study PRJNA577476) | soil metagenome | isolation source: 120 cm saprolite under Douglas fir tree site 2 hole 2 replicate 2 | place: USA:California | collected 2015-04-18 | reverse complement strand
CACGATCGAATTCGGCTTCCGTGACAAAGCCCAATTTCAACGCCGCAGCCTTCAGCGTGAGATCGTTGTCCATGGCGTAGTGGGCGATCTTTGACGCCTTGTCGTAACCGATAACGGGCGAAAGTGCCGTCACCAGCATGAGGGAACGTTCGACGTATTCGTTGATCTTCTTCAGGTTGGGCTTGGTGCCCTCGACCAGGAACTTCCGGAAGTTAACGCAGCCATCCGTCATGATCGTGATGGAATGGGTGATGTTGAAGATGATCAGCGGCTTGTAGACGTTCATTTCGAGGTAGCCGCCCGCGCCGCCAAAGCCCACCGCGACGTCATTGGCCATCACCTGCACGGCGATCATCGTCAGCGCTTCGCACTGGGTCGGATTCACCTTGCCCGGCATGATCGAGGAGCCCGGCTCATTCTCCGGGATTTCCAATTCCGCAAATCCAGCGCGAGGTCCGCAGGACATCAGGCGAATGTCGTTGCCGATCTTGTACAGCGATACCGCGAGCGTCCGAAGCGTGCCGGACAACTGGACCAGCGCATCGTGGGCGCCTTGCACCGTGAACTTGTTGGGCGCGGTGACAAAGGGCAGGCCGGTGAGCCTGGCGATCTCGGCGGCGGCCGCTTCGGCAAAGCCAGGCGCGGAGTTAATGCCGGTTCCAACCGCCGTGCCGCCCAAAGCCAGCCGATACACGCCTTGCAGGGCTGCTTCGATCCGCTCCAGATCATCCGCCAACATCCCGGCATAGCCAGACCATTCCTGGCCCAATGTCAGGGGGGTGGCGTCCTGCATGTGCGTCCGCCCGATCTTGACGATGTCGCGCCAGGCGTGTGCCTTCGCGCTGATCGCATCGTGCAAGGCGGTGACCGCGGGTATCAGGCGCTGCTTTGCGTTCACGGCTGCCGCGATATACATGGCCGATGGAAATGAGTCGTTCGACGACTGGGCCATGTTGACGTGATCGTTGGGGTGAACCGGTGTCTTGCTCCCAAGCGGTGTGCCCGCGAGTTGGCAGCAACGGTTCGAGATCACTTCGTTGACGTTCATGTTGAATTGGGTGCCGCTGCCGGTCATCCAGACATGCAAAGGAAACATGTCGTGATGCTGGCCGGCGAGAATTTCGTCGCAAGTCTGAACGATCAACTTGCAACGCTGATCGTCAAGCCGCTTTCCGGCATGGTTCGCGGTCGCGGCGGCCTTCTTCAAGGTGGCGTAGGCGGTGATCATTTCTCGGGGCATCAAGTCCTTCCCGATGCTGAAATGCTCGAGCGAGCGCTGGGTTTGAGCGCCCCACAGCTTGTCCGCTGGCACTTCAACCACACCGAGGCTATCGCTCTCTTTTCTCATGTCGACCATATGATCTCTCCTGGGTTCAATCTTTGAGTTGCAGGCTGATTGGCCACCCTTGAGTGACCTGAAAACGGAGATAGCGTCCTTCCACGTGTCAATTAACTGGGGTAACAATCCTCATAGAGTGGACGATGTGTCCGCAAAGCATGTGCTGCCATGGATAGCCTTGCGCTCAATGTTTTCGTTCAAGCGGCCGAAACGCGCAGCTTTGTGGCTGCTGGCCGTATTCTGGGGATTTCGGCCTCCGGCATCGGCAAGAGCGTGAGTCGGTTGGAAGAGAACCTGGGCGTGAGGTTGTTTCATCGAAGCACCCGCAGCGTCACGCTGACGGCCGAAGGCGAAATGTTTTTGGAGCGGGCCCGTCGCATCTTGGCCGAGTTCGATGCTGCAGAGGCGGAGCTGTCTCAGGCATCAACAGTTCCAAAGGGACGGCTGCGCATCGGATTGCCATTGGTTGGGGACCCCTTCCTTCCGGCACTCGCCGAGTTTCAGAGGCGCTATCCTGAGGTCGAACTCGATGTTGAATTCGACAATCGGAAGGTCGATGTGATCGAGGAAGGCTTCGATGCGGTCGTGCGCAGTGGTGAGATCGAAGATTCTCGTTTGAAATCCCGGCTGCTTGGCCACTTCCGCATGCTACTCGTCGGCGCGCCCGGCTATTTCGAGCGCCGCGGAAAACCCATGCACCCGGGAGAGCTTTCCGCGCACGCCTGCATTCAGTTTCGAATGCCCGACACTGGCAAATTGCAACGCTGGCAATTACGGCGAGGACCCAACGAATCAGAACCGCAATTCGCGACCAAGCTGACGTGCAACTCCAACGAGGCGCGCCTTTGCTTCGCGCTCGAAGGCTTGGGCATCGCCTACATGTCCGAGTTTTCGGTGCGGGCCGCCCTTGATACGGGTGCGTTGGTGACGGTTCTGGACGAATACACGACCGAGCAAAACACCTTCCGGCTGCTATGGCCCTCCGGAAGGCAAATCACTCCCAAGCTCCGGGCGTTCATCGATTTCATGAGCGAATATCTACCGCTTGAGAGAGCGCATAAATAACGTGAGGTCTGGGTGCTCGTCGATTGCTGAATCGAACTCCCCTTTGCCAAAAGATCTCAGCAATCACCAAACGCTTCACGACGAACGACGACGTCGGCCCCGCCATGGATACAGATAGTCCGGCCGGTCGTGTGGCCATTCTTTTCACTCGCGAGCCAAGCCAAGAGCTCGGTGGCCTCGTGCGGTCCGCCGACGGTGGGAAGTCGGTACGGCGCGACCGTGATTTGAAGGCTCTAAGCGCGCCCCACGAAGCCAGATTATTGATTGCGGACGCCTGGTCCGCAAAGTGAGGACAGCTCCGTTGCTGATCTCGCGGATCGGCTGTGCCATCTAGTTAGAAGGCGATCAGCCGAGAGGCCGCCGATCCTAAGGAGGCTGCTCTCATGTCCGACCTTTTCAACAGTTATGATCTTTCCGGTCTCTTGCTCCCTAACCGCATCGTCATGGCGCCACTCACCCGGGCGCGCGCAAAACATGATGCCGCAGACGAACTCATCGCGCTCTACTATGCCCAGCGTTCGACGGCTGGACTGATCATCTCTGAAGGAACGCCGATTTCCCGCGAAGGGCAAGGTTATGTCTTCAACCCCGGAATCTTTTCGTCGGACCAGATCAAGGGGTGGCGCAAGGTGACGCGCTCGGTACACAGCGCGGGAGGCCGCATCTTCGCGCAGCTGTGGCACGTCGGGCGGGTATCTCACTTCTCAATACAGGAGAAGGGCCGCCAGCCGGTTAGCGCGACGGACCGGATCGCGCGTGGCGCCATGGCCTTCGGCTACGACGAAGAGGGCCAGCCGCGCTTCCTTCCCGTCTCGGCTCCATATGCGCTGACCGCGACCGAAGTTGGTCGGGTCGTCGAGGGTTTTGCGATCGCGGCCGAGAACGCGGTAGCGGCAGGGTTCGACGGCGTCGAGCTGCACGCGGCGAACGGATATATCTTCGAGCAATTCTTGAACCCGCTCGTGAACGACAGGACGGATCGGTATTCGGCCGACCTCATGGAAAACCGCCTCAGGTTCACATTGGAGGTAGTGGACGCGGTCAACGCTCGGATCGGCTCCCGGCGGGTGGGCATCCGCTTCTCCCCCTTCGGTCAGATTTCCGACATGCCGCCCTATCGGGACGCAGAGCAGACCTATCTCCAACTCGGCCGAGAGCTCGCGGACCGAAGGATCGCTTACATGCATTTCATGGACCAGTCCGGATTCCGGGTGGCCTCGATGTCCGGTCGGGTCAGCGATGAGGTGCACAGCCTACTGCGAAAACTGCGGCCGATGTTCAACAAGGGTGTGCGTTGATCCTGGCCGGCGGCCAAACGCTGGCGAAAGCAAACGAGTTGATCGCATCGGGCACAATCGACCTCGCCGCCTTTGGTCAGCCGTTCATCGCCAACCCCGATCTGGTTGCGCGGCTCAGGAACGGCTGGCCGCTCGCCGAACCGGAGCGCGAAACTTACTACGGTGGTGGCGCCGAAGGATATGTCGACTATCCGCCTTATCGCAACGGGCGCGCGCTCATCGCTGACTGACGAAAGGAAATGTCTGCTCCAGATCGTCGCCTGACCGTTTTGTTTGTAAGGAGATCTACGATGTCGACCATCACACTCACAAAACTCGACATTTCAGCTATTGCCCCAACAGCGCCTCCTTCTCCATCTCGCCGCCGGATTCTGATCGGCAGCGCTGGCGTTGCCGCTGCCGCAAGCCTGCCGGCAGTTGTGATGGCTGCAACTTCCGAGCAGGCAAACACCTCCCATTCCGACCTAACGAAAGGAAACCGAACCATGAGTACCTTCACAACTAAAGACGGCACGCAGATTTATTACAAAGATTGGGGCTCCGGGCAGCCGGTGGTCTTCAGCCACGGCTGGCCGCTCTCCTCGGATGCATTTGAAGACCAAATGTTTTACCTCGCATCGCGCGGCTATCGCTGCATCGCGCACGACCGGCGTGGCCACGGACGGTCGAGCCAGCCGTGGACCGGCAACGACATGGATACTTACGCCGACGACCTCGCGGAGCTCGTCCAGAAGCTCGACCTCAAGAATGCCATCCATGTCGGCCACTCGACGGGCGGTGAAGAGGTCGCCCGCTATATTGGCCGCCACGGCACGAAGCGCGTGGCCAAGGCCGTGCTGATCGCCTCGGTACCGCCTCTGATGCTGAAGACGTCCGCCAACCCGGGCGGCCTGCCGATCACGGTGTTTGATGGGCTTCGCTCCAGCGTCGTCGCCGACCGTTCGCAGTTCTGGAAGGATCTCAGCCTGGCGTTCTACGGCTACAACCGCCCAGGGGCGAAGGCCTCGGAAGGCGTGCGCGAGTCGTTCTGGCTGCAAGGCATGATGGCGGGCTTCCCCGCCGCATACTTTTGCATCAAGGCGTTCTCGGAGACGGATCAAACCGAGGACCTGAAGAAGTTCGACGTGCCGACCCTGATCATTCAGGGCGACGACGACCAGATCGTGCCGTTCGCCGACGCTGGCTTGCTCCAATCCCAGCTCATCAAAGGCGCAATTTTGAAGGTCTATAAGGGCGCCCCGCATGGTCTGTGCACGACGAACAAGGACGAGGTGAGCGCTGATCTGCTCGCGTTCGTCGAACGCAATGAAGCGCGCAGGGCTGCCTAAGCCCCGCCGCATGCGTTCGGCCCAAGTGCGCGCGTCCCCGATGCACGCGCTGACGGCCGAGCGTAGCGGCAGATTTGCACGAGAGTTCCCTTAACTCGGAAGGAGATGACAGATGAACGTTCGTGATGCAAAAGCTTTGCAGGTTGCCTCGCTTGAAACGCCAACAGATTTCGGTTCAAACGCCGTCTGGGACATATCCGGCGCCCTCAATATTCTTCTAGCAGATATGTTCGCGCTGTATGTGAAAACGAAGAACTTTCATTGGCATATGTCGGGACCGCATTTCCGCGACTATCACCTTCTGCTCGACGAACAGGCCGAGCAAATCTTCTCTACCACCGACGCAATCGCAGAGCGCGTGCGCAAGATCGGCGGAACGACGCTGCGTTCGATTGGCCACATTGGCCGTTTGCAACGTTTTCTGGATAACGACGCCGATTACGTTACGCCCTTGGACATGCTCGCGGAGCTGCGCGACGACAACAAGCAGTTGGCGGCCAACCAGCGCGGAACGCATGGTCTTTGCGACGAGCATGGCGATGTTGCCAGTGCAAGCTTGCTGGAAAACTGGATCGAAGAAGCCGAGCGGCGCACATGGTTTTTATTCGAGGCCACCCGTCGGAGCAATTCTTGATGGCACCTCCTGAGCATTCGGTAAGAGGGAACCGCACGCTTGTTACCAATGGAAAAAGACTAAGCTCCATGAAAATCACTTCGATCGAGGCAATCCCCTATAGTCTGCTGACAATCCGGCCTCACAAACTCGCGATGCCGACCGTCAGCGTACCGATCATGGCGGACGAACCGCTCGAGGCAGTCGAGGCCGTGTTCGCCTTCGCGCGCATAGGGGCGGTCGCCGCCTTCTCGCTCAAGGTGACCATGCATGGCGGCTTCATCAACACGCGCAAAGTGGCAGCGGTCGCGGAGTCCGCCAGCATCTCGCTTTTCGGCGCCGGGATGATGGAAAGCGGCGTAGGGACCGCCGCTTCGGCGCAGCTATTCTCTACACTCCCGACCTTGCGCTGGGGTTGCCAATTGTTCGGTCCACTGCTGCTAAAGGAGAACATCGTGGTGACTCCGACGGTCTATCGCGATTTCCAGCTCACAGTGCCCACGGGCCCCGGCTTCGGCGTGACAGTCGATGAAGACAAGCTCGCGTTTCACCGGCGTGATGTCCGGCACCGGAAGCGTGCCGCTTAGAGGAATTCGCGAACCGTCTTGCTCGGAAAGCAACTAAAGACCGGAACGAGAGCAAAAGAGCGCTCGTGGAAAGGATGGACCAAGTGACTTCATCAGAAGACTCGGCTTCACGCCCTGTGGTGACAATCAACGGCAGAACTCACACTCTCGATGTCGACGATGACACGCCGTTGCTCTGGGTGCTTCGCGATGTGCTCGGTATGATGGGTACGAAGTTTGGCTGCGGCGCGGCGTTATGCGGCGCCTGTACCGTCCACGTTGACGGCGTCGCAACACGCTCATGCCTTTTGCCAATCAGCGGCGTCAAAGGCAAATCTGTCACAACGATCGAGGCGCTGGGCGCGACACCGGTGGGTCGACGGCTGCAGGCCGCGTGGATCAGGCACGAAGTGCCGCAATGCGGTTACTGCCAGTCGGGACAATTGATGTCGGCGGCCGCATTGCTTGCCGATACGCCCCACCCAGACGATGCAGACATCGACGCTGCTATGGCCGGCAACATCTGTCGATGTGGCACCTACGCCCGAATCCGCGAAGCCATTAAGGCCGCAGTCGATCCCGCCGCTGCCGCACGCTCATTCACGGAGAGATGATCATGGATTCGACCGCCATCACTGCAGCCGAAGTCGGAGTTTCTTCTGGACTAACCCGCCGCTCCTTTCTCTCCCAAAGCATTGCATTGGGCGGTGGGCTTGTCGTCCCGTTCATCTTTCCAGTCACGGGCCGAGCTGCTGCGACGGAAAATCCTGCGAGTGCTACTTTTGAGCCTAATGGCTTTATTCGGGTGACAAGCGACGGCAAGATCTTGGTCATCATCCCTTATGTGGAAATGGGCCAGGGTATCTACACGGCGCTGACCATGCTGATCGCCGAAGAACTCGAAGTCCCGATGGCGAAAGTAGTCGTTGAACACGCGCCTGCGGACGAGAAGCTCTACGCCAATCCCATCCTGGGTACTCAGACAACTGGGGCCTCGTTGTCCGTGCGGGTGACTTGGACTCCGCTCCGCATGGCCGGCGCGACTGCGCGAACGATGCTCGTCTCCGCAGCGGCCGCCACCTGGAAAGTGGCCGCCGATAGTTGCCGCGCTGAGAATGGGGAAGTGTCGCACCCGCCCAGCGGCCGCAAGTTTAGCTACGGCGCCCTGGCCGCAATGGCCGCGGTCATGCCCGTACCAGAGAAAGTGTCATTGAAGGACCCGGCTCAATTCAAGCTCATCGGAAAGTCGATCCCGCGCGTCGATACGGTTGCCAAGTCCACGGGCGTTGCGGTGTTTGGCATTGATACACAGATCCCGGGCCTGCTTGTTGCCTCGGTGGCGAGTTCACCGGTCAAGGGCGGTCGAGTCGTCGGGGTTGATGACAGCGAGGCCAAGGCGGTGAGGGGAGTCACGCAAATTGTCGTGCTCGATGACGTGGTCGCAGTTGTCGGCGAGCATACAGGGGCGACCCGCAAGGGGCTTTCGTTGCTGGACATTAGTTGGGACGCAGGTCCGCAAGGCCAGTATTCCACGGAGACACTGACTGCGGAACTCGTGGCGGCTTCCAAACGCAAAGGTGTCATCGCCACGCAAAAAGGCGACGTGGCGGTGTCGCTGGCCGCGGCCGCGACGCGCGTGGACGCGGTGTATCAAAACCCCCTGCTAGCTCATACGACGATGGAGCCCATGAACTGCACCGTGGCGCTCCATCGGGATAGATGCGAGCTCTGGCTGGGTACCCAAGCCGCAACGCGGGTGCAGTCGGCCGCGGCGAAGATCACTGGCCTGCCGCTGGAGGCGGTGGAGGTACACAACCAATTCCTCGGGGGCGGCTTCGGCCGCCGTGTTGAGGCGGATGTCGTTGAGCAGGCGGTGCGCATCGCGCAGAAGGTTGACCGTCCCGTCAAAGTCATTTGGAGCCGGGAGGAAGATGTCCAGCACGACTTCTACCGTCCCTACCACTACCATGTTCTATCCGCAGGATTGGATCCATCGGGAAGACCGCTCGCCTGGTCGCACCGCGTGGTCGGCTCGTCGACTACCGCGCGTTGGATGCCTCAGTTCTTCAAGGGCGGGCTTGATGGGGACGCGGTCGAGGGCGCGTATGGCCCCTACACCTTTCCCAACGTTTTTGTCGACTACGTACGACAGGAGTCGCCGGCGATTAACACGGGATGGTGGCGTGGGGTCGGACCGACGCGCAACACCTTTGCGGTTGAAGGTTTCATCGATGAGCTTGCCTCCGCCGCCAAGCAAGATCCGGTCCGCTATCGCGCGGATTTGCTGGCCGAGCATCCGCGGGCGAGCGTCGTTCTGGAACGTGCCGCGCGTCTCGCGAAGTGGGGCAATCCGCTGCCCGCCGGCGGTGGCCGGGGTGTTGCGCTGGCCTTTGCCTTCGGCAGCTACGTCGCGAACGTCGCGGAGGTCTCCGTGACGCCAACTGGGGATGTCACGGTCAAGCGGATTATCTGCGTCGCCGACTGCGGACGCGCTATCAACCCGGACACCATCGTTGCCCAGATGCAGAGCGGCATCGTCTACGGACTATCTGCCGCCCTGTACGGCCAGATAACGCTGAAGAACGGGCGTGTTGAGCAGAGCAACTTCCACGACTACCGGGCGCTGCGCATCGACGAAATACCGCAGCTGGATATCTCGCTTGTTGACAGCAGCGAGGATCCGGGCGGCGTCGGCGAATTGGCCGTTCCGTGTGTCGCGCCTGCCGTCGTGAACGCGATATTTGCCGCCACCGGAAAACGACTCCGCGCGCTACCCATCAACTCAAATGATCTCAAACGCACATGAAGCGGGCTGTAAACAAGTGCTGGTACATCATCCCCTGCGTCGTCGTCAGTGTAGCGCTCGCCGGGTTTTTGTGGATCGTGCTCGGCCCGGGTCCGATGGATTTTGCGGGCGGCACACGCGTGAGGATCGCCGACAGTTACGGGCCCAATCCGACCGGTGTGCCTGCGGAACTCGCGAACGCCAACCTCGTGGAGCGCGGCCAGTATTTGGCGCGCGCCGCGGACTGCGAAGCCTGCCACACGGCGCCCGGTGGCACGCCGTTCGCGGGAGGTCTGGCTTTCGTCCTGCCCTTCGGGACGCTTTACTCGACGAACATCACACCTGACCCGGAAACGGGTGTCGGCCAATATAGCGATGCGGATTTCCTGAAAGCGCTTCACACCGGAATTGATCGGGAGGGCAGGCACCTTTATCCAGCAATGCCGTTTGCGAGCTACACGTTAATCTCCGATTCGGATGCGCTCGCGATCAAGGCGTATCTCTTCAGTCTCAAGCCGGTTCATGCACCACCGCGCGACGATACGCTGATATTCCCATTTAACCAACGTTGGCTAATGGGCATTTGGTCATTCCTGTTCAATCCGGACCAGCGCTTCGAACCGAATTTCGCACAGAGTGCCGATTGGAACCGCGGCGCTTACCTCGCGGAAGCCATGGGACACTGCGGGGAATGCCACACCCCACGCAATCTCTTCCAGGCGCTGGACAACAGACTCAAATTCACCGGCGCCGTGGCTGCAGGCTGGCGTGCCTATAACATCACCAACGACCGCGGCAGTGGTGTGGGCGCATTCACTGATACCGAACTGTCCCAATATCTTGCCATTGGGCATGCCAATGGCCACGGCACGTCGGCTGGCCCTATGGCCGAGGCGGTGGACAAGAGCCTCAGCAAACTCACGCAAAGCGATATCGCCGCAATGGTCGTCTATCTGCGATCGGTGCCGGCGATCTCAACCCCGGACTTGCCCGCGCCAAAGGAGACGCCGGCGCCTGCCGATCACCGGCAAAGTGTCGCGGCGAACGTCGACCCGCTCGGCAAAGCCGTTTTCGAAGGAACCTGCGCAAGCTGCCATAGCTGGACGGGCGTCAGTAAGCTCACCCCCTTCGCAACGCTGACGGGCGCCCGCGCCGTGAACGACCCGACCGCAATCAATGTCGCGCAGGTCATTATTTCAGGCGCGGACAGGCGAACGCCCGCTGGCCACACATTTATGCCCGCTTTTGGCCGCGCATATTCGGATTCTGACATCGCAGCCGTTGCCAACTACGTCACCGCACGCTTCGGCGCGCAGCAATCGGCGATCACGCCGGAGGACGTTGCCAAGCTTCGGGGTCTGCCATGACAGGCGGTAATTGGCAGCGATGGATGCCGGCGCCCAGTTCGTGGGAAATGGCGTCGAGTGTCACAACAAATGCACTCTGAACTCGCTGGGGTATGGTCGAAGGGCGAGAGCAACAACTGCTGCGCAGATTTTCAAGGGATCCAATCTCTCGAACGCGCGAGAGCAACGAGATGCGAACGGGACCTGCCTTGGCCTGGTCACCGCGGAAACGGCGAGAATGACTGCTAGTGACCCCGAAGCCGACCTCGATTTGGGTTGGCGGCGGATAGAAGTCAGTCATTCCCTCCGCGGTCACCAGCCGGATGCTATATCCCTTGACGGTTGGCATCTTCCGGATCATCTCCAGCACAGGCATCGGAGTGTCACCCTCGCTCAGTGCGCCGTAGATGTACGCGATGCGCCGATTGGTCAATGCGGCGATCAGCTTGGGGAAAGTCCGGACCGCCTACGGGATCGAAGGCAACGCGCGCGCCATTGCCGCTCGTGATGCGCATCACTTCGGCGACCATGTCTTGCTCCTGGGTTGCGACGACATGTGCTGCGCCGGCCTCATGCAGCCGCGCCCTCTTCTCCGAACCGCGCGTCAGTAAAAGGGCGTGGCGTTGCTTTGTTGCCGGCGTTCATTGCGGAAGAGGCGCTTCGGAAAGGCTTGTAGCGAAGCTTCCTCCATGAATACGAGGCGCCGCTCTTGACCCTTTATGCAATCTATCCGCCGACGCGCCATCTCGCCGTCAAGGTGCGTTTGTTCATCGATCTTCTCGTCGAGCGTTTCAGTACGGGTTCGGCCAAATCAAACTCTCGATTTCGCCGGCAGGATGCACCGGATGCCGCTGAGAAAGGTCGTTACCTTAGCGTCGATGATCGAGCTCACGTGTCGCTTCCAGAGGCATCCCGTAGATGAACTGGCGAACCCCCAAGTAGAAAATCGCCGCGTGAAGTCCCCACACCATCTCAATTTCCAAAACAGTAATTGGAAGTTGGGCGATAGGAGGACGGCCGTATTCAGCTCGGATCTCGACGATCACCTTCTCAAAGACGCGTTCGCGTAACATTTTCACGTAGCGATCATTCAATCCAAGATCCTTGAGGCCCGCGAACATGAACAGGCGGATCCACTCATAGGTGAGGATTGTTTCAGCATACTCGCGATAGAATTGGGTCAGCCTTGACTTCAATGGTTCGGCCCGATCCGTAATCAGCTTTCCCCAGGACGCCTTCCAGCGGCCGACGAAGACTTCCTGATAGACGCGCTCGATGAGCGCTTCCTTGGTGGGAAAGTATCGGTAGAGCAGGGGTTGGGTGATCCCCTTAAAGCGTCCCAAAGCGTCCCATCGAGACACAAAGAGATTTGAAATAACCGCTGCGGTATAAGGATTTCTCTTGTTTTATGACCCAAAGCATCCCAAGGTGCTACAGAGAGAATATGTTACCAAGTCGGGGCACAGGCCGGACGCCACACAGGAGACACCATGGCTTTAACGATCAAGTTGATTCCACAATTGCCCGTAGGCCGTCACCACGATCGCGACGGCTTGCATTTGAAAATCACGCCAACGGCAGGCAGCTGGCTGCTTAGATATCAGCGTGACAACCGCGAGCACTGGCTCGGGCTCGGGCCGCTCCGTGATTTCTCTTTGGAAGAGGCCCGCGCTCGGGCCAGGACGGCTCGCCAAGGGTTGCGGGACGGTGTTGATCCAATCATAGCCAAGGCGAATGCCGCCATCCAGCGACGCCTGGAAGACGCCAAGAACGTCACCTTTGAAGCGGCAGCCAAACAGTACTTCGATGCCCATGGTAACGAGTGGTCGAGCGCTCGGTATGCCGAGCAATTCCTGAACTCGCTGCGCGATCATGCCTTCGACAAAATCGGAACGCTGCCCGTTGGCGCGGTCGATACCGCGCAAGTGCTTTTGGTTTTAGAACCAATCTGGCAAGACCGGCGCGTGACGGCGATGCGGGTAAGATCCCGAATTGAAAATGTACTGGATTGGGCCAAGCTGAAAGGTCTTCGCAGTGGCGAAAATCCCGCCAAGTGGAAAGGCCATTTGGCACTATCGCTGCCCGGTAAGAGCAAGACGGTTCATCACAAAGCGCTGCATTATCGCGAGCTGCCCACGTTCATGGCGAGCTTGCGAAAACGCCAAGGCCAGGACGCAAGGGCGTTAGAGTTTCTGATTTTATGCGCATCGCGAACCGATGAAGTATTGAGCGCGCACTGGCCGGAGATCAATTTCAAGGAAAAAATCTGGATCATTCCACCGAACAGGATGAAAGGCCGCGAAGAGCATCGCGTTGCATTGTCCGATCGCGCCGTTGAGATTTTGCAGGCATTACCTCGCGAGGCTGGTAATGATTTTGTTTTCATCGGCAACAAGGCCAAAAAACTTGCACCGAATACGCTGGGCGCATTGCTGAAAAAAATGCAGGTCGCCGATGCGGTGCCACACGGGTTTCGAGCGACGTTCAAGACTTGGGCGAGCGAGCAAACGTCATTCGCAAGCGAAATCATTGAATGGTGTCTGGCGCACACGGTCGGCAATGCGACGGAGCGCAGCTATCAGCGTTCGGATCTGATCGAGAAGCGGCGTTCACTGCTGGCGCAGTGGGCCGCCTATGCGATGACTCCCGATCGCCGTGGCAGTGTGGTGCCGATCAGGAAACAAGGCGCATAAAACAAAGAGAAGGGGTGCCAACGTGGCACCCTTTTTTACTCAACTTCTTCCCACAAAGCGATGCATTCCAATTCCCGGCCCATGATGGTCAGGTCGACATCCTGGCGCGTCACATAATTTTTCCGATAGTCGATGACGTAGTACAGGCCATCGCGCCGCGATTTTTTCACAATTTCCGGGTTGGGCTTCAGAGCACGGTTGATGCGTTGGATGGCAGCGCGTGGTGTGATTTTCATTTTTGGTCGTTTGGTCATTTTGCCTCTTCCTCTTCACGAGTCTTCGCCGATTTCGCCGATCGAGCTGCGGCGCGATCAGCTGCAGCCTTCACACCAGGGTTCTTGAAATATTTTCCGTAGACTGATTGCAGGATCTCGCTTAACCCCAAAAGATTAATTGCCCCGATGGTTTTGGCTGCCTTCGCCCATGCTGGATCACACTCCGAATAGCGCAGTACCATATTAAGCGCTTCTGCCAATTCATTTGGCGGTTCACTGTCATCGGGTTCAGCGTCGGTGGATTCATCATCGGTGGATTCATCATCGGTGGATTCATCGTCGGCGGTTGGGTCATAGTCATCGTCCAATGGTTCGACCGACGGCGGTTCTCTCGGCGGACGCGGTGTTATTGGTGGCGGCACGTCAAGCTTATCGATGATAGCTTGTGCCTCCGAATGACTCACCCGTCCTTTCAACGCCGCCTTGATGATCGCCTTGCGCTCTTTTTCTGTCGTAGAGGGATCAGCGATAAGGTGCAGCGTGGAAATAGAAACAAACAATCCGGCAATTTGCCGGTTTGTTTGGGCGAGGGCATAGACGTTGCGGTACCGTAGCGCACTGCGCTCCGACCAACCGATGTTACCTAGCCATTCTGTGTAAGTGCCTTCATACTCGTCAAAGGCCAGTTGTAACAGACGGCCTTTCTCAATCGCAGTCTTGACATCGGTTTTATCGAGCGCAGTAAGCTGGCGGGCGATCTGTGTGAGCGATTGCTTGTTGAGTTTGGCTTTGGCCATTAGATGATATCCTTTTCGCGCCACCTATAAAAATCAATGGCCTTCGGATTCAGTTTCCCCTCGATCACGATTTCCAAGCTGTGCGGCGCAAGGATTCCGAACAGCCTGCCTCGCTCGTACTCCCAATCCGTACCGACCGCCCCACCCCAATCACCAAAGCGTGGGCGTCGCCCTTTGCGGACATCGTTGACGCCATGACGGAAGGCGTGGGTTCGCATGATCGATTCAATCGTGACGCGGCGTGTCTCAACTTGCTCTACTTTGGTCATATATAAGCATATAAGCACGAGAGACAAATAAGCAACTGAGGCCAGTTGAAGGCCAAATGAGACCGCGATGCGGCGCGGCAAAATATATTTTTCGAAACCGCTTATTTTGCGCGGTTTAACGTCAGTCCCGAGTTGCATTGAGGCACAACGCGCCGCAGCCTATCCCAAATATTTTTAGGAGGTGCGCTGCCATGACTGATACCCGTGAATATGATCCGCTGGAGATTGTCCGCTATTCCAAGGGTCCAGATGTGTTTGGCCTGAAGCCTTCACAGCTGAAAGCGAAAATCATTTCTGGTGAAATCCCTCGACCAATTCCACTTTCGGAAAACGGGACCGCGCTGGGTTGGACACGGCAGGCGATCGCGGATCATCACGCCAAGATGGCCAAGCTTGCCGCCGCCGCTGCGCTGATTCCTAAAGAGAAAGGAATCAAACCTCCTGCGCTGGTAAAGGCCAATGCGGCGAAGGCGGCGAGGATCAAGAAACAGAAGTTGCGTCCACCGTCGAAACAATATCGATCACGGGGCGCGTGATGACAGTCATCAGCTGCAAGGCCTGCGGCCAATCATTCAAACCCTATAATCCGATGCATGTGTGCAGCTATGTCGGCGCTGTGCATTGTATCCGTGGTCGCGCCAAGCTCGGAATTTATCGTTCCAATGCGCGATTGATAGCTGCATTCGAACAGTATCCACCAGAAAGCTTTACGTTTGGGCTAGAGGTGAAGAGATAATGTACGATTCAGATGGAATTTGCTGGCATCAATCAGGTCGTGAACGTTGTCGCATCGATCATGTTAAACTTCGCGACGGATTCTTCTTCTATGGCCGATGCAAGTCAGGCCAGCGCTGGTTCTGGCTGGCGTATGATTTTCGCCAAGACAAACATGAACGTGAAGCCTTTGGCTGGCAGGACACTGAACAGGCCGCGATTGCTGCGGCGCGTGCTGCCATCGTGCGTCTGGCCGATGGGCATAAGGCTTTCGCGGTATACAGGGCAGGCTTTGCCAGTATGAAGTTGAAAGAGATCAACACCACCGCCAAGCGCGCAGCGCGTCCACCATCTAACACTATCGACTCAAAGTTTGTCGAATATCTCTATGGCTATCGCTATCACGATATGGACGGGCAAGGTGATGGTTATATCTTCAAGCGTTTCCAGATCACCAAGAAAACAGCCAAGCGGATTTTCTACCTCAATGCAGGAGAGAGGATCGACGAACACGACAAACTTTATGTTTACGACCATGGCCGCGATATGAATGTGAGAGATGGCAGAGTTGGTTTCGTCAACCGCCAGAAACTCGAAGCGGACGGCGAAGTCTACAATGAGGGGCGGCATTGGAGCAGCATCGATTATCACCTCTATGCATCGATGCAGATCATCCGCGACAAGTTTGCCAAGAACGAGGCTAGGCTTGATGCCTTCGCTGCGGCTGATCTCAAGTCTCTCAAGGCCGCGATGGCAGCGGCGCATCCTGATCGTGGCGGCAGCAACGCGGCATTCATCGCGGCGCGCAAGGCTTACGTCGACGCCAAGAGGGCAAGCAGATATCAATGATCACGGGACGGCAATATCACAAGAAAGGAAATGAAAAATGAAAGTGACACCATACAATCTGAAACCAGACATCGATTACAATCCTCATGACGGGACATGGGAAATCGGCTGGCGCGATCAGGATGACAATTCTTTTTGTCCCTTCAACTGCGGTTACGACACCGAAGAAGAAGTTAGGTCCGACTTATTTAGAGTTACTGACCATGGGTGAATCCCAACGACGCCAAGAACAATCGCGGGTCGACCGTCGTGCGTCGAGGCGCATGTTTGTGCGTCGCGCGGCCCCCGGCCAGTATCCGACCGAATATAAGCGTTACTACTTTCTGTCGGACATGAACGGACGCGAGATGATGATCAAGCTGTGGGCTGATTTCCTGAAATGGGCAGAGCTTTAATCATAAGCGAGCGCGATATCTCGATCGAACAGACCATTGGAATTGATGAAAAAAAACCTACATCCCAAAACTTAAAAAACTACCGATTCAAAAAACTACATATTCGGTAGCAACAAAATAGCATTGCCAAATCAGGCAACGCATCTCAAGATGCAAGAACACAGGAGAGGGACGAACCGGCCGTGGGTGGGCCGTTTTGTGCCCTCTCCTTTTTTTTATCTGGCACGGGAGGAAGAATCATGCCGCGAAAAACCACGGACACCGTTCAAATCGGCCTGCGCATTCGCGAGGCAGTGCGCCAGCGGGTGGCCCGCGAAGCCAAGAAAAACCAGGTTTCCATCAACCGGGAAATGGCCCGCAGGATCGAGCAGAGCTTCGAGATTGGCGCGATTAAGTCGATTGAAGATGTCGCCGCAGATCTGGCGAGTACCTGGGCGCGTGTTCGCAAGGCGAGCGGTATCGGTACATGAAATACACGGTCTTCGAAAGGATGACGTTGCAGGTGTTCGGTCGCGGTCTGACACGAGAAGAAGCGCTTCAGTGCGCAAGGGACAACGCCACGGTGAGAAATCATGAAACAGAAGCGGAGTTTTGCCGCAACGATTCAGTTAGTGATTTGATCATATTCAAGGTCAGAGCGCTGGCCGCTATCGGTGATGACCACTTTGAAGCGGAAGCAAAAAAGCAGAGGTTGTTGTTGGGAATAAAACCAAAACCAAAGAGAAGGTTCGAATAGCCGACCTACTAAAAAGCCGCGATCCCTGTAGGCCAGAGGATCGCGGCGAAGTGTATGATGATCGAACAATCAGCGTCCTCCAGCCACAGAAAGGCAAATAACGATGGTGAGGAACGGCAAACGCAATACCACGAAACCCAAGACCGCTGCAAGTGCAACGGATGAGGGAAATATCGTCGTCGCGGTAAACAGTTATCTTGACCGATGGATGGCAGCCAACAGGCCTGGACACGGCAGGCCGCCGACTGACATCGCCACGCGGCAGCATCACATTACATTTCTTCCAAGCAAAAAAGCACTGTCGAAGACATCAGCAGATCTGACGCTCCCAGAACTCGCCGAACGCATTCGCATCAAAGTCGCTAGGGAAAAATTTCGTCTGCCGTGGCTGAAGCTGGTGCGCTTTGGCGACAAGAAGACAAACAAGGCCTGTGTGCGCTTCGATGAAAATGTTCTGGCTCTCGACGGTTGCGAAACCGACTATGACAAAGGTCTTATCTCATTCGACACCGCTATTGCCGTCATGCGGAAGGCTGGCATTCGCGCCATCATCTATACCAGCGCGAACCATACACCAGAGAAGCCGCGTTGGCGTTTGGTGGTGCCGTTCTCGAAAGAGTATAAGGATCACTGGAAAGTATTGAAGACGTACCGCGAGAAGATGGTGGCGCGGCTTAACGGATTATTCGAAGGCGCACTGCAAAATGAATCATTTCGGTTTTCGTTGTCCTATATCTACGGCGCAGTGAAAGGCAAGGAAACCGATCACCGCGTTGTCGTTATTGAGGGTGACTTTCTCGATTTGCGTGATGACCTGTATGCGCAAGCATTGGCTGAAGGCGAGACACGCGAGCAGAAAATTTTCGGTCTTTCCCAAGATGGAGTGAAGAAGTCACGACGCGAAAACAAAGAGAAGATCGAGAATCCGAATCCCTTCGATACGCTTGGTGCTAATCCTCTTCCTCCAGCTGATCCCGAAGAGATTGCCGCTGCGCTCAAAGTGATCAGTGCTGATTGTCCTGAGCCGATGTGGTTTGAAATCTGTTGCGGTCTTCGTCATGAACTCGGCGACGATGGCTTTGATCTATTCGACGAATGGTCCGCGACCGCGACGGTGGAAGGCAAGTATGACGCGGAAGGCTGCAAGGCAAAGTGGAAGCATGGCGAAGATCTAGAACACGCTTACACCGCTGGCACCATCTTTCACTACGCCGATGAAGCTGATGCAGCGTGGCGAACGAAATGGCAAGACAGCAAACCGAAACCGCCGCCAAAAGACAGGAAGCCAAAGGAAGACAAGAAACCAAAACCACCCTTGATCACTGCGACGCCTTTCATTCTGCGATCGCCATCAGCTATTCCGGTGCGCGATTGGATCTATGGTCGGCATCTGATCCGGAAATTCGGATCGGCCACGGTGGCGCTGGGTGGTGTCGGTAAGTCGTCGCTGGTGATTGTCGAGGCGTTGGCGATGGTGACGGGCCGTCCGCTACTCGGGATTACGCCAACGCAATGTTGTAGGGTTTGGCATTGGAACGGCGAAGACCCGCTTGAAGAAATCGAGCGGCGAATTACTGCCGCTTGTTTGCATTTTGGAATCACAGAGCAGGAAATTTCAGGCGACCTCTTTGTGAATAGCGGTCGCGATTCCGAGATCATCATTGCGCATCAAACAGGCAAGGGTGTGAAGATCGCCTTGCCGATGGTCGAGGCATTAGAGCGCACCATCATCGACAACAAGATCGATGTTGTGCAGATTGATCCATTTATTTCCTCGCATCGCGTCACCGAGAATGACAACAATTCGATCGATATCGTTGCCAAGATCTGGACCAGGCTGGCAGACACTACCAGCAGTGCAATCGATCTGATCCATCATTCGCGCAAGACCGGTGGCGCAGAGGTGACGGTGGAAGACAGCCGTGGCGCTGGTGCCATGATCAATGCGGTGCGGTCGTCACGTGTGCTTAACGTTATGTCGAAAGAGGAAGGCGCGCAGGCTGGCGTGTTATCGCCTCGCGGATATTTTCGCATCGATGACGGCAAGATGAACCTCGCCCCGCCATCGGACAAGGCGAAATGGTACCAGTTGAAATCAATCGAGCTTGGCAACGGCCCGCCGCATGATCCCTTCGAAGGTGGCGACAAGGTTGCGGTCGTCACGCAATGGGAATGGCCGAACCCGCTCGATGGCGTGACGGGAAAAGATTTCGAGCAGGCTGCTTATTATATCAAGCAAGGTAAATGGAAGGATTCAACTCAGGCGAAAGACTGGGTGGGTATTCCGATCGCGAGGGCGTTGAAGCTCGATATTTCGGATAAGGCTGACAAGGCGAAGATCATCGGCTTACTCAAGATCTGGATTGCGTCCGGTGCGCTGATCAAGGTGAAACGAATGGATGAAGCGCGCCGCGAGGAGAAAATGTTTATCGAGGTGGCGGAGGATTGAGGTTGCCCAACCTGCGGGTTTTCAGGCTGGGCAAGGTTGTGCAAGGTTGTGCATCTGCATAGCCCAAATCACTTGCCCACCCACCCCCTCTAGGGGTGTGGGGGGTTGGGCAGTGCAGGGAAATCGAAAAAGTCGGGCAAGGTGTTAGGTTGGGCAAAAGGTTGGGCAAAGGAGACGACGGATGGAAAGGAAGTGATGATGACCGTCCCCGTGGCGATCGACGACTTTTTGGTGTTCGGGCGGGACTGGTGGCTGAAGCCTTGCACCATCCCGCGCAATCCATCGATCGGGCCATTGGGCTGTTGCGAGCTATTCACCTTGTTTGATGGTCGCAGGATTGTTGTTCCTGGCCGACCGATCGTCATACAAGAGTTAAACGCCGAGGCGTGGGTCAAGGCGATCGCTGAAATCCTTCGTCCGCTGCCTCCAAAATATCATGAATTTTATTCCAATGAATTGCTGCATCATGCGGAGGTGGCCAAGGGTTCGCTATGGGCTTTAATAAACGATAGAAGTCCGGTTCAGTTTGGTTTGGTGCTTCGTGAGATTGCTGGTCAGGAATTTGACGGTTGCACCCTCAAGCAGATCGGTGTGGATGATCGAAAGCGAAACCGTTGGTTGATGGTTTTCGACTTGCGAGGTTGAAAATCGCACTTCGCAACGCTTGCGATGTTGGGAATCGCACTCCGCATTTGCGCTTTTCTTTTTGGGTAGGCAGGTTTTGACTTAGGCCTTGGAAATTATCAGCCAAGGATTTTTGAGTCATGGCGGGTCGGCTTTACGATCTCACGAACAGAATGGAAGCGGAGCGGCGAACGCGGCCGATGTGGAACGCGATCAGGGCACTGGCCCTCGATCAGCATCCGCATCCTGTCAGGGGAGCCGACAACGCCAGAGCACTTTTTCAGAATGACAAAAAGCTGCTCGAAAGGACTCTTGAATATATAAACCGTGGTGCGGTCGTCCCTCTCGATACTACGGGGACCACGACAGGCAGCTCATTTGCGCAAACCGCAGTGATCGAGAATCTTTCTCTATTGGGGCCTACCAGTGCGCTCGGGCAAGTCGTCGTCAAGGATGGCCCGATCAAGCTCGCGTTCGAAAATAATGCAGCGTTGTTTGTCCCGGCTATCACCGTGTCATCAACAGGTCTTGGGTATATCGCACAGGGTTCGCCGATTCCAATGCGGCAGATGATCACTTCCGGCGTGCAGCTTGATCCGAAGAAGCTGGGCGCTGGCGTTGGACTGACGAGAGAATTGATTCGTCACGGCACCAATGCGGATGTGTTGTTGCCTGCGGCGCTTCATGCCAATTGCGGGCTTGCGCTCGATACACTTTTTCTGGATGCGACGGCGATCAGTAGCACAAGACCTGCCGGGATTCGAAATGGCGTTAGCGCGACAACCGCAACAGCTCTTAGCGCAACCGTGCTGAATGCTCTCGATGCGATGAGCAAAGACATCAGCAATATCACGACATCAGTGGCGGCAGTTGCTGGCACACTCGATAACATCGTGATCATCGCGAGCCCGGCTGAAGCGGTCAAGCTTGCGCTGAGAACCAACGATAGTTTTCCGTTCGATATTTATGCAACGAATGGTCTTGCTGGGGGCGTTGTTTTAGCCCTGGCCGTCAACGCTTTGGCCATCGCTGGCGATTTGTCGCCAACTTTCAGGATCAGTGATCAATCGTTGTTGCATTTTGAAGATACGAGTCCGCTGGCAATTAGTACGCCTGGTTCACCAGCCACGATTGCCGCGCCGGTCCGGTCGATGTGGCAGACGGACTGTTTTGGTTATTCGCTGATGTTCAATTTTGATTGGGCTCTGCGTTCAACAAGCGCGGTTTCATGGACTCAAAGCGTGATTTGGTGAGGTGTTGTGATGTCATCGATCATCCGTAAAACGCATGCTGATCTAAGCCAGCAAGGCCGGGAATTCATCCTGTCTGATGCAACACCGGATCGTTATGACGATGTGATCGATCCCGATGGTTGGGATCTGAAAAACTTCAACAAGAATCCGATCGCGTTGTTTAATCATAATTCTGACGCTCCGATCGGAGTTTGGAATCGATTATCTGTCAAGGACGGTGCTTTGCGTGGTCATCTCCGATTAGCTCCAAAAGAATCGTCACCACGGATTTCAGAGTTGCATGCGCTGATCGATGCTGGTGTGTTGCGAAGTTGCAGTGTTGGCTTTCGTCCGATCGAGAGTAGCCCGCGAAAAGATTCAAAGAGTGGAGGAGTTTTCTACGGAAGGTCCGAACTCGTCGAATGTTCTCTGGTTTCGGTCCCCGCGAATCCGAATGCCGTGATGACAGCCAAGTCGTTGAATATTTCCGACGCCACGCTGAGGGCGGTCTTTACCAAGATATATACATCCGAGCAGCGCGAGGAAATCCATCGCCGAGCCAAGGCAATACTTGAAAACACAAACCCGTACCATTGGCCTACTGGCGAATACTGGCAAGGCAAGAGGGTCCGGTAAATGGATAGGGCCGCACTCGAAGAGTTGCTACGCAAGAGCGACGAGGAAATCGCTACGCTTCACATCGAAGCACATCGACAGATTGAAGAGCGGGCAACTCCGTATAATCGTCCGATCCCTCAGCACACGATACAGAGATCAGCGGCGCAAGATCCAACAGCTGCACTGTTAACAACGGGTGGTTCGTTGCGACTGAATGACAGTGATCGCGATGGGCTCAACGAGTGGTTTAAAAGTTCTTTCAAAAATCAGTTCAAGTACAAGATCTCCTGGTTCTGTCATGATTGGTTTCCAGAATTTTTTGCTCCGATGCGCGACAGGATCAATGCGAATTTCAACAAGGCGTTCGATCTTATTCGCAAGCATGATGAAGAAGTCGCCACACTCCGCAGGGAGATGAAATCTGAAGCCAACAAAATCCGTCGTGAAATCGAAAGCAGGCCGATCATCGAATTGAGCGGCGAGAATCTGGCCATCGTACGTGATGACTTGTTGAAAATCTTGCGCAAGGATCTTGGCATTGAACGCGGTGAAGTCATCGACATGCCGAAGAGCCAAGTCAGGAAGTAAAGACGATGCAGAAAATAGATGTTCACCATATTTTGGAAAAAGCTTTCGAGGAAGGTTACCTGCGCGCAGCACGAAGAAGCGATTTCGAAGTCATTAGCGAAACGCTTTTGCGGGATATCAGGCTCGCACGTCGCTTGCCGAAGGATCAGCAACTCAAATTGGCCGAGATGATGCGTGATGCCCTCGATCAAATACTGCAACGATAACGCGGGCTAGAAAGTACGCTTCCGAAAAATCGTCCACAGGTAAACCGATGGCGGCACCGATGAAACAGCAAATCAATGAGACGATGGATAGCGCCTTTCGGTTGATGCAAGACGATCAAGCGCATGGTGGCGGAAAGATGGGGCCATTCAAAATCTTGCTTGGCATGATTGCTATGATGAGTGCGCCCCTGGATGTCGCTAGTAAGATGGAATTATCAGAGCAGGTTCGAAAATTGAGCGAGGATTTAAAGCCGCAGCTTAAGTGCATTTACAATGATGCGAGAAGTCGTTGAGAGACCGAACTGAAATGGACTGGCCGAGGACATGGGATTGATTTGATGGACATTATCGGTGCGTCGTTGGATCTGTTGTATCAGGACGCAAAGTCCAGGTACGGCTATCGTGACGGCAACGTCCTGGCGCTTTGTTATGTAAGGTCGCTGGTTCGGCGAATGGAAATGCGCGCTGAAGCGCGAGATGAAGTCCGCATCGCATTGGCTTTGCGCCGTCCACCGGTTTTCGGATTCATCAGTAACGAGGAGAAACGCTCGTTGACTAGCGTTTTGCCACTGCCATCAAAGCCAGCCAGCCATCATCTTAGCGGACAACATCAGACCGTTCACACAATGCGAGGTGAAGTAAAAAGTTTTGGGACGCAAGCGGCTTGCCATGGTCGTTCGCATTTCCAGAAGGTCAGACAATTTCCAATGGTGGAAACCTGATTGCTACTGAGTTTGCGGTTTCTTCCAGGTCGCCGCGCTCAAGGTCATGTACACAGCCACGTTCCAGTAACGTCGCTGTCAATATTCAAATGTGAAAAAGCAAGCCCGGACAATTGGCGTTTGCCGGGCTTGCTTCACAAAAAGAGTTTCGAGTTGGGGAGTTTCTTACGCTCCCTATGAGAGAGTAGGTCCAGTAAGAAGATGGTTTCCTTGACCAAGCGTGTTTCTTGGATCTTGTCCGCGCTTGGTTTCCTTCCCATCCAATGCTGGGCCTGCTCTCACTTCCTTCTTTGATAATAAACGTGAGGGATTAAAAACAAATGTCTTCAAAAACCAAAGAAGCTTTACGCGATCAGCTGCGCGAGCATCCGCTGTGTGCGGTATGCCTCAGTCACAACGTTGTCGTTGCTGCTACCAGGATGATTTGTATTGGTGATGAAGAGCAGCAATCCGTGTGTGCTCGTCATGACGAGTCGGATGCAGAAGCGGATTGATAGTAAAGGAAGTGCGGGTGACGTGCAGGTTATAAAGAGTTGGGAGGGGGGAGGATCTCTTTTTAGAGGGGGAGGGGTCTCGCGGAGCGGCCCTTGCTGTAAACGAGGGTTCTGGTATTTCGAAATTGCTCCCGTGATAGGCTTTCAGTTTGTTAAAGGCTTTTTTTTGGAGGATCGTGAAATCGGATTGCGCGGACCAATCAGTCTCGCCGAGCAATTAACGACCCAGCAATCAAATCGGTCGCCGATGACGCGTGTCCAGAAAAACAAGCTGCCCTCGCGAGGGCGTCCACGCAATCCGCCGACACCATCAAAGCCTCGCCAGTCATCGCGACTTGTAACGCAACAGTCACCAAAGCATCTGAGCCGCGAAACCAAAGCTTGGTGGAAGTCGATCGTTGATGCTTACGAGTTGGAAGAGCATCAATTCAAGATCCTGTTGGTGGCCTGCGAGGCGCTTGACCGCCGCGAACAGGCGCGTGCATTGCTGAAGAAAAACGGCCTGACGTTCACCGACGACAAGGGCATGATCAGGCAACGGCCCGAGGTATGCATTGAGCGCGATTCTTCCACTGCATTCTTGCGTGCCTTGCGCGCTCTCAAACTTGAAGGAGAAGCACCATGACGAAACGCAGGCCACGATTCAAAAACGACAAGTTCACGCCTAAGATTCTCGACGTCTACAAACGAGCGCGGGCACTATATGACGGTGACGACGATCCAGTTGACAACACCGATGAATTCGAAAAATTACAGCATGAGTTGAATGTGCTGCTTAGTCGTACTGCGCCGTGGCTTACAGACATCTTTGACACTGTCGACATGGCACAGCCTCAAGATTGGCTAATCAAGCTGGGTGGCGAACAGTGTGATCGCTGGCATGAGGCGCGCAAGATCATGACAGCGCTCGAACAGGCTACAGCGGCATGAGCAAAAAGCGTGAAGCTCTGATCGAGAAATATCGTCCGTTGACGGATGATGAATTCGACGCGTTGCCGAAATCAGAACAACGAGCTGTAGTCAACGCGATGCGATGGGAAATTGTCGCGATGCAATGGAAGGTGCGTTGGCGGATTTTGAAAGGTGTTGATTTGGAAATGATTGGCCTGTGGCTCAAGCTTCAGCTGATGAGGTTTTTGGTTTTGGCTGATGACAGGGCGGATTGTGTGATCGGCTGTTGAGTAAGCCCTGCGACCGCGATCACAATGCCTATTCGAGTAACCCGCGTGTGAAACATGGGCGATCTCCAACACCATCCTCGCTTTGGGCGCCCTAAGGCGTAGCCCCTTAGTAGTGTGGCACCCAATGCGTTCAGGGCTCTCGATATAGAATCTCCGCTTGATCGCTATTCGTCGAATAACACAGAGAAGAACGCTTGATTTCGTTTCTTTGCGTTTTCGACAAGCGTATCGTAGCCAAGGGCTTGGATCAGGATACCGCCCTTCTCGCGATATCTGACGAAGACCTTTGGATTCCAGTCGTTCTGAAAATCGTGCATGTTAAGTACATCTATGAACGTTGGCGTCAAATCTGCGATCACATATGCGAATTTGCGAACGACTCCGGCAAATGAGAAATGCGTTCCGTCGCTCTTGCTTATTCCACCTACTGCCGTTGCTTTGTCGAGTGTATTTATAACCTGTAAGATTGGATCGCTTTTCTGCGAGCCGAAGACATAGTCGTCCCGGCTTGGCCGTTTGAACTCAACGATTGTGAGCGTCGAGCCATCGTTATCACCAAGAATCATACTGTCATCGTAGAACAGCAAATCCGTTACCTTGTCCCCTTTCGTTCGACGACCCCCATGCAGAGTACGGTCACTAGATACGTAAGGGAGGAACGCCAGGGCATCGTCAACCAGCCAAAGATTATGTTCGAAATAACTGAGAGAGACATTGTCTGAGAATCTTCTGAACACTAAATCATGAATCGCATCCTCTGGCGCATGCTTGCCGTCCCCCTGAAATTTCCTCGCCGTCTCAACTAAGGATATGATGTTGCGCCTGTGGATTATGTATTCAGCCAATGCCTCTTTTTTGTTGGCATCAATTGTTTCTACAATTTTCTTTATCGCCGCGTCATAATTTTCGGCATTGCTCGAAGCGGCGACTATTTGTTTCGTCAAATCGGCGGTTGCGCGGTATCGTTCAATTGCGAGATCCGAAACAAATTCCTCGGACGACCAATTATTCGGTTTGGTCGCAACATAGTCTTTGACGGACCTTCCTCTTAGACCGAGTCTGAGGATCGGATTTTCGCGAAGCGCATCGTTCAAGTCGGCGGATTGGTCTGTCTTTATCTTTTCGATTTGATCATGTTCTTTGCTTTGGATTACATCACTTACAAGGGAGACAATTTGCTCAATGGTTCTAGGGCTGAGATTTATTCCGGTTCGCGAGTCGTTGAGGCGACTTTCAAACGCTTCCCCGCGCACGACTGCGATGACAACGTATTTGTCATCATGCTCGCCTATGAAAAACGGTTGACCGATCTTGTTAGTCAAATCTCGCGGTGAACCGACGATTCGATCGGCCGCCGAAAGCAACAAGCAATGATTCTTGAACTGCTGTGTGCGTTCCAATTTAGCAAGAGAATAAGTCAGCTCCTCGGGAACGCCGTCGATATCACACGTTATCGTTCCACTGTCGAATTGTTGGAACATCTTCTGGAAGCGACTGCGTATGTCTAGTGGCTCGTTATGGTCGAATTGAATCGTTATTTGCGGAAGCCACCGATACAGAAAGTACGGAAGAAAGTGTGCGCCTATTTCGTTCGAAATGTCCTCGGCTTTCAAATTCCGAATTAGATCGTGCCAGTTTGTTAGCGGTTGATCATAGACCACTCTGAGTCCAGATCCACTAAACTGGGGTTTGTCTCGGAGAAGTATGAATTCTTCCTTTTGTCCGATGTCGAAACGGAACGAACGAACATTTTCCTTACCGAAGAACTCGTAGCGGCTTTGATAAACAATTCTGGAGAAGACTTTGAACGCAATGAAACGTCCAAAGCCGCGTCCCTTCTGCTTTAGTTTGTGACCACTAAAAGGTGTCTTGAAAGACTTGTAGTTGTCATCCGTCAGCCCGACGCCATTGTCGGAGACTGAAACAACGATCTTGCTGGGGTTCGTCCATTGTTCGAAGTGAACGAGAACTACACCGCGTGTTTCGGCTTCGTCGGAAAAATGCTCTTCGACGCCGTGCATAGCGTTAGAAATCGCTTCAAATATTGGGAGCAGAAACCCGTGTGTATTCGTTTGTAAATGCGTTCTAGAAAGAACGGCAGTCATGTCCGGCTTCAAGAGCGTATCGGTTTGCTGAACAACCATTTTGGTTTTTTCCCCGCAACCAAACATTGCATCCCATTGCTTGTGGAGCAAGAGGATTGAGTAGATTCAATTCGGGTTTGATTTTCCTTCGCGGGCCGTTCCGAAGTCACGCGGGTGGCTACTTGATAACCGTAATACGTGAAGTGAACGGGTCCAATGTCCAACTGAATTCGAAAAGTGTACCCCAATGAACTGCCGGTGTGCAGATGATCGGGGTCACGCAAGAGCGCAAGATCACGCCCTACGTTTGGGGGCATCCGGACGAGGAGAGGTGAAGGCTCTCAGAGCTAATGAAGGTCCATCCATCGCTTGAGCACAAATGCGAATTTCGTTCATGATCCCCAGCGCGCATCGCGCCGAACGCAGCGCTCGCGTCTATTCACGCAATAGATCCTTTCCTTGGGAGGTTAAGCGCCACGCCGACTTATTACCCGCAAGGTCTGGTACCCTCTCTATGTGCCCTTCATCCCGAAGCTTATAAAACTCCGTTTTTACAGAATTTTCTGATCTGATACCGGTAAGGTCACGGGCTTGTCGATTGCTAATCTGATCATGCTGACGAAGAAAATCCATTATCGCCACGGTCGGAACTGCAAGCGGAAGATGCGGCAACACCACCTTCAAGTAATTTCCTTCCTCGGTAATGATGGGATCTTTTAAGCCGAACTCCTTCATTTTTTGAAAGGTGGTATTGAGACCCTCGCCTAGGTCTTTATTCGGAGCATCACGATATCGATTGAGCGTACGGACCAATTTGGCATTTCGGGAGAAACGAGCATTAAGAATGTTGTCAATGCTCACGTATCCTGGCAATTTGCCGGGGCTCAGAATTTCAATGCGATTATCGAAAACCAAAATCTGAATATCGTCAGAAATCGAATAATCGCGATGAATAACAGCATTGACGATCGTCTCCCACAATGCCTCCGGCGGATACTCCAATTTCTTCAAGCCATCCGTGGACCATACCTCGATGCCCGACATCATCTCGGTCACTCGCGCGACAGCGCTATGAATGATTCGATAAGCTGGCCCCTCGATGGTTGCTTGCTCCGCTAGATGATCCCTCTCAGGATCATCCTCCTTCGTTTCGTAGCGCGTGATTTTTATGGCGCACTTTTTCGGTATCACGGCGCTGGGGGACGGGTGAAAAAGTAATGCCGCAACTGTGCGTGGCTCCCAAGTTCGATAATCCAGCAAATTTTGATTGATCGCAAATTCGAGTGGATCGGTCTTAGGTGAGTAATCTGCAAGGAACGTGGAGATTTCGTCGGACTCAACTATTTGCTCTGCCGGAAGCTGCGCAAGCGTTGCATCTTCAAATGAAACTGCGCCTTTCGAAAAACTGAGCTGCTGTATTCTTTCCGGTTCTCGCACTGGTAAGGACTGCGCACCTTGACGAACGTAGATCGTACCATCCGCAGCGGTGCAAACTTGGGTACCTTTCTCCACCGTCACACGAAGAGCATACCCGGGGACGCCCTCTCGCTTGAGAAATTCATACCGGACATCGAGCGCGGGCTTCACTTCGAACAGAGCTTGAATGTGACCATTCAATTGCTCGATGTCTCCAATGCCCTCCCACCTATCACTCGCGGGAAGACCGGAGGCCTTATCGCGAATTCCGATGATCAACTCACCGCCGTCAGCGTTCGAAAATGCCGTAGCGATCTTCTGGATGGCCCGTCCACCCACTGCCTGCGCCTTAATATCGAAAAAATGAGACTCGTCCCGATTGGCGATTTCCTCATAATCTTGATCTGAAATTGTTATCGTTTTCAACTTTTATCCTCCCCAAGAAGCACCTTATGAAAGCGCAACCCTTGGTTAGGGACAAGCAGCAAATTCAATCTTTCGGGAGCATGGAGCAATGGCCCGGGTGAGTGGGTCGGGCGAGTCTCAGTGCGTGCGCCGGTTGCGGGAGCATTGTACCTCGTCGAGCCAAGGAAAAGCCACCTTGAAAGGCCCGGACCCGCAATACGGAAGATGGTCGAGCGGGTGATGAAAGAGGATGTAAGCGACGACAAGCCGAAGAAGGCGGACGCGAACCACGACAGGCCGAAGCCGAAGAAGCCGAAATCGTAAACCTAGCTGGGGGTGTCGCTGCGGGATATCGCCGCCCGTACCGGCCTTGGCTTGCGGACGGTGCGGACCATTCTTGATCGCGCCTAAAGGCGCTGGCCTGGTCGAGGCGCTGGCCCTGGTCGAGGCGCCCACGGGCGTTTTCACCACGACCCTTCACCACGACCCAAGGCACTTACGCATCCACGGCCTGTTTCTGGCCCGCCTGACCGCCTCCTAGGGGCCTAGCTCGGGGCACAAACCGCGAAAGTTTCCAAAAGGCCAACGATATCAACCATGGAAACGGTTGGGTGATCCGCAGCCGCTTCGCGAGTTCACGGGTTTGCCCTTCGAACCCGCATTCGGCGAAAAACGCAACAGCTTCTCGCGTGATGATGGCCTCGCGTTGGGTCGGATCGAGTCGCGGTGGCCCTCTGGTTGCACTTCGCGGACGGGCTTTGGCGGATGGTTTCACGACTGATTCTTCGGTTGGAGTGGACGCTTTCAGCATATGTACATCCAATCGCCCAGTTTTGCTCGATCGTTCCAAGCAACGGACCAGCCCCAAGAGAGGGTCTCGCTGGTCTGAAAGCGGCAGTTCTCATATCCAAACGATAAATAAAGATGCATCTCGATCGGATTCGGCGAACAGCCGAAAGGGAGGAGAGCTCATGAACCATGGTCGCGGGAAGGCGCGTACTGAGCCAAGGGCGGTGGTGATCGGCGGTTCGATGGCCGGCCTTTTCGCCGCCCTGCTGTTGCGGCGGGCGGGATGGCAGGTGGACGTGTATGAGCGCATCGGTGCGGAATTGGCCGGCCGAGGCGCAGGTATCGTCACCCATAAGGAACTATTCGACGTGTTGGCCCGGGCCGGCATCGATACTGCAGCGGCGGCGCTGGGGGTCAGCGTGCCCGGTCGGCGCGTATTGGACCACGATGGTCGGGTCGCGAGCGAACTCGCGCTGCCGCAGATTCTCACGTCATGGGGCCGCCTGTACGGAATGTTGAAGGACGCGATTCCGGCGAATTGCTATCACCACGGCCAGAGCCTCGCCGAAGTCACGGAACACGGCGATCGCGTTGTCGCGCGGTTCGCCGATGGCACGCAGGCCTCGGGAGATCTGCTGATCGGCGCAGATGGAATCTTCTCCACGGTGCGGGCGCAGTGCGCGGCCGATGTCCGCCCTGTCTATGCCGGATACGTCGCGTGGCGCGGGCTTGTCAACGAGCAGGACCTGTCGCCGCAAGTGCGCGCCGAACTATGCGACTGGTTCGCCTTCAGCTTGCCGCCCGGCGAGCAAATGCTCGGCTATCCCGTTGCCGGGGCCAACGAAGAGATGGGCGTCGGTCAGCGCCGATTCAATTTCGTCTGGTACCGCCCCGCCGATGCCGATCATCGGTTGGCTGACATGCTTACGGATATCGACGGCGTTCGACACGAGCTGTCGATACCCCCGACCAAGATTCGAGCCGAGATATTCGCAGCAATGCGTCGCGATGCAGAGCGATTGCTCGCGCCCCAGTTCGCCGAGGTGGTTCGGCTGACGTCGCAACCGTTCATACAGGCGATCCTCGACCTCGAGACGCCCCGTATGGTGCTTGGAGCGAGGACGGTGATCCTCGGGGATGCCGCTTTCGTGGCCAGGCCTCATGTAGGCATGGGAGTGACCAAGGCGGCAGCCGATACGATGGCTTTGGTCGATGCATTGCAGACACATCCGGACAATCTGCAGGCTGCGCTCGTCGAGTTCGAGTCGGCGCGACTTCCCTTCGGAGGCGCCGTCGTCAGGCGCGCCCGCCACCTCGGCTCGTACATGCAGGCGCAGATCGCCACCCCGGAAGAGCGGGCGATAGCGGAACGGCATCGTACCCCGGAGGCCGTGATGGCCGAAACGGCCGTAGCAACCGGTATCGCCGCCTGAGCGGCCCAAGCAGAGAGGGAGGAACACTAATGGACCCGAGGCAGATCCAAGATCTTCCTGCGTTCAGGCGACTCGCCAGCGAGCGCACACGCTTCGGGGCCGGCATGTCGATCGGCATGGCGGCTGCCGACTTCGGCTACATTCTCACCATCGCGTTCTGGCCACGATTGCTCGGACTTCCGCTGTGGAACGGAACGGTCATCACGTGGGGATTTCTGATCGGTGTCGGACTCATCGCACTCGGGTTCGTGCTGACCGCCGTCTACGTCCGGCGGGCGAACTCCCGCTTCGATCATCTCAGCCAACGTCTTCTGGAGGAAGTGCAATGATCTCGCGACAGACTTGCGGTCCACTGTTCGCAACCGCGTTCGCCTTTCTTTCTGATCCGGCGAGAGCGGATGCACTGACGTCCGCACTCGGTTCGAGGCAGTCGTTGAACGTCACGGCGATCATTATGTTCCTGGGCTTCGTCGCCATCAGCCTCGGCGTAACCTTTTGGGCCGCGAGGCAAGGCACGAGTACGGCGAAGGATTTTTATGCCGCGGGAGGTGGTCTTAAGGGATTCCAGAACGGGCTCGCGATTGCCGGCGACTACACTTCGGCCGCGACTTTCCTGGGGGTCACCGCGCTCGTCTACACTTCGGGCTATGACG
>WNFD01000761.1_pt1 | contig 31924 bp, 28 predicted proteins | sample 5400491 | NCBI WGS metagenome assembly WNFD01 (sample SAMN13153343, study PRJNA577476) | soil metagenome | isolation source: 120 cm saprolite under Douglas fir tree site 2 hole 2 replicate 2 | place: USA:California | collected 2015-04-18 | reverse complement strand
CCAGCCCTCGTCGGGATCGCGGGTGATGTTGAAGCTGCCGGTGCCGATGTAACGGCCGCCGTCGGCGCCGTGCCATTTCGGCGCCGGGAAGCGGGTGACGTCGACGTCGTCGCCCCGCATGACGTTCTCGAAGATCGGGCCGTCATCGACGTATTTGGGCGGGATGCGCGTCATCGGTCCCATGAAATTGATGCGGAAGCCTTCGCTCAGCTCGAGCTTGCTCAACTCGGTCGGGAAGCCCAGCGTCATGTTCTTGCGCTTGCCGCCGAAGAAGTTGACCAGCACGCGGCTGCCTTTGATGGTGCCGGGCACCTGGTCGAAGACGAAGCAGGGCGCGCTGTCCTCGTGCATGGCCACCCCCGAGATGATGCCGATGTCCTGCTGCCAGGTGAGCCCGCTCACGTCCTTGACCTCGCCGAGCTTGCGCGCCTCCTGCAGCCATTGCCGCAGATCGTCATAGGCGAGCCGCGGCCGGATATTGGAGCGCGCGGCGCCGTCGGAGGTTTGCGCGGGCGTTCCGATCGGACTGCTCATGGGGTCGGGTTGGGCGGACACGAATTCCTCCAAGAAAACAAATGCCTTGACGGCATTCCTGGCGCGCGCCGCTTGGGATATCCGCAACGCGCGATTTCGGCAGCGAGCTTACACGCGCGGCCGAAGCCGCGCATCCGGCAATTTTTCTGTCCGCGGTCCGGCGTTCGGTATGGAGGAACAAGCGTCGCGCCTCAATCGAACACGCCCTTTGCGCGATAGGCCTGGTATTCCGCCTCGCTCAATCCGAGGAGATCGCGGAACACGAAGTCGTTGTCGGCGCCGACACAGGGCGCCGGCCCGACGATGTCGCCGGGCGCCTCGGCGAGGTCGAAGCCCGGATAGCAATAGGCATGATCGCCCATCTCGGGGTGCCGCCGCACCCGAAACTGGCGGCGGGCTGCAAGCTGCGGGTCGGAGAACAGGCCGGCCATGGTCACCACGGGGTAAGCCGCGATGCCGGCGGCCTGCAGGCACTCGGCCGCCGCCTCGGCGCTCATCCCCGCGGTCCAAGCCGAGAGCACGGCGTCGAGCGCCTGGCCGTTGGCGCGGCGCGCCGCCGCCGAGACAAAGCGCTCCTCGAGCGCGAGCGCGGCCTCGCCGATCGCATTCGCCAGCACCGCGAATTCGGCGTCCGACCAGCACGACAGCGCGACCCACTCGCCGTCGCCGCAGCGATAGGCGCCGTGCGGCGCGGCGACCGGATCGTCGTTGCCGCAGCGCTCGGCGAGGCGGCCGGTCGCGAAATAATCCGTGAGCGCCGCGCCCATGAAGGCGAGGCCGCATTCGTATTGCGAGAGATCGATCAGCGCGCCCTTTCCGGTGCGGCGGCTCCGGATCACCGCCGCGAGCGCGGCCGAGGCGCCGAGCAGCGAGGCGACGTAGTCGATATAGGGGCCGTAGAGCAGCATCGGCGGCCCATCGGGAAAGCCGGTCAGCCCACACATGCCGGCGAGCGCCGAGAGCTGCGAGCCGAAACCGGGCTGGTCGGCGCGCGGCCCGGACTGGCCCATATTGCAGGTCGAGAGCATGACCAGCCGCGGATTGAGCACGGCGAGCGCAGCAAAGCCGAGGCCCAGCCGCTCCATCACGCCGGGCCGCATGTTCTCGATGACGAGATCGCACCATTGCGCCATGCGGCGCGCCAGCGCCACGCCCGCGGGCTTCTTCAGATCGACCGTGACGCTGTATTTTGAATCGTTGAAGAAGGCGAAGCAGCCGCTGCGATTGTAGCCCGGGCGGTTGTCCTTGAACGGCGGATATTGAATGCGGAAGCCGTCGGGCCGCTCGCGCGATTCCACGTGGACGGTGTGGGCGCCGAAATTGGCCAGGATCTTGCCGATATGCGGGCCCGCGGCGTAGCCGCCGAATTCGATAACCTTGAGGTCGCCGAGCGCCTGGGGAACCGCGGTCACGGCTGGCCTCCGGCGCGCCACCGCGGTTGCGGCGCGACCGTAACTGGCGCCGGCTCCGCACCCGCGGCCGCGGCGAACGGCGCGCCGGGCGCATGGCGCAGCGGCGGCCGCGCGCCGTCGATCACCGCGAAGCTGCCGCAAAATCGTTCGGCCGAGCCGCCGACGGCCTGGAAGAAGCCGCGCGCCGCAAGCTGCGGATCGCTGGCGATATCGGCGACGGTCGATACCGGATAGCCGAGCATCTCGCGCCGGTGGCCCTCGATCAGGAATTCGCGCTTGGTGAGGCCGGCAAAGAATTTCATCACCGGCGCCTCGATGGCATCGACCTCGGCCTGGTCGGCCCGGGTCGGGTCCCAGCTCGTCCAGTCGATGGCGGCGAGCGCGCCGAGCTCGGCCCCGCGCTCGCGCATCCAGGCGACGAGCTGCTCGTTGGTGCGCCGTCCGGCAGCGCCGCCATAGAAGATGAAATTGACGTAGCCGTCGCGGCACGGCCAGAACACGCGATAGCGCGCGCCCTTGATCGAGCGGCCGGTGATGAAGGCGCCGGCGCGCGTCGGCTCGACCCCGAGGAGATCGACGAAGGCCGGCGCATGCGACAGCGCGGTCACCACCGAGGCCTGCGCGGACACATCGACGAGGTCGCCGCGGCCGGTGGCCTCGCGCCGGTAGAGCGCGACCAGCGCGCCGATTGCCGCCTGCGCTCCGGCCCAGCCGCAGGATTGCGGCTCGCTCACCCGCACCGGCGCGCCGTCGGGCTCGCCCGCCAGCGCCATCGCGCCGCCGGCGGCCATCAGCTCGAGGTCGCTCGCCTTCCAGCCCTGGCGCGGACCGATGCCTCCGAACGGCCTGATCGCGACGACGACGAGGCGCGGATGATCCCGATGCAACGCATCGGGATCGAGATCGAACGCGGACGAGCCGGGCGTGAGCAGGCACACGTCGGCGGCGGCGAGCAGGTCCGCGATCTGCGCCCGACCGCCCGCCGGATCGAGCGCGAGCAGGCGCTTGTTGACGTTGAAGGCGCGCCATGCCGGACGGCCGAGGTCGCTGCCGGGCGGCTCGAGCTTGACGACGTCGGCGCCGAGGTCGGCCAGCACGCGTCCCGCAAGCCAGCCGAGCCGCTCGGTCGCATCGACGATCAGGACGTTAGACAGCAGCATGGCGCACCCGATTCACTCGCGTGTCCGGGGCGCAGGGGCCGTAGGTTGGGTCGAGCTCTTCACGAGACCCAACAATTCACTGCACCGCATGCGCGGGCTCGAAGTGTTGGGTCTCGCAACGGCTCGACCCAACCTACGAACTTCACCGCATAGAACCCACGAATCACGGATCTGCTCGTCAGCGCCCGGTGCGGGCGAGCGAGTGCACCCAGCCGACCATGCGCGACCGCGCGTTCTCGATGTCCTTCTTGGTGAAGAAGTCCTCGGGCTTCACCCTGTCCACCGGATAAAGCGGCCGCAGGAAGTCGCTCTCGTATCCGAACGGCACGGTGGCGTCGATGCCCATGCCGCCTTCGAACTGCGTGTTCGACGCCGTCCACTGCTTGCTGCCGGCGGTCATGCGCTCGGCCGGCATGAAGGTCTGGCCGCGACCGCCCGGGATCGGATTGAGGATATCGGTCTGTGGATTCACGCGCGTGGTGAGGCACCACATGACGTCGTCCATGGAATAGGGATCGACGTCCTCGCTGACCGCGATCGCAAGCCGCATGCCCTGCGAGCAGGACAGCGCCGCCGCCAGGAAGTTGCGCTGCCAGCCCTCGTCGATCTGGTGGCGCTTCTTCACCTGGATGATGCAGCCGCCCCAGTCGGTCATGCAGTACGGGATCACCACGTTCTGCACGATGCCCGGCTGCAGCCGGTCGCACAGCTCGTAGATCGCGGCCTCGCGCACCGTGGTGTCGATGTTGTGGTCGTCGAGCGTGTGCACCCCGAGCGCGAAGATGATCGGCTTGCTCCTGGGATCGCGCATGGTGATGCCGGTGACGTGGAAGGTCGGCGCCTTGTAGGCCTTGCCCATGTAGCCGGCCCATTCCGGATGGAAGTGGAAGCGGCCTTGCACGCCGGCGTCCTCGGACTCCTTGGTCTCGAACCGGCGGTCGCGCGGGTCGACGTAGCCTTCCAGCACCAGCTCGGCATCCGCCAGCGCCATGGCATTGACGGTGCGCGCCTTGACGAGCCGGATCGGCGCGCCCTGCACCGCCCCGGCAATGCCGATCTCGTCGCAGCCCATCGGCAGCACCGCGTAATCGAAGCCGGCGCCGGCGAGCAGCGTGCAGGCCGGCGGCACGCCGAAGCACATGGTGATGGGGACCCGCTCCTTCGACTTGTAGTACTTGTTCACCACCTGCCACATGTGCGAGCCGGGCGAGATCTGGAACGTGCCGACATTGCCCCAGCGGAAATTCATGCGGTTGTAGCCGAGGTCGGAGCCGCCATCGAATTCCGGCCCGGTCACGCAGCGGATCGCCGAGCCGACCGTGAGCTCGGGCTCGTAGGTGGTATGCCGGATCGGCACCAGGTGCGCGTTGACGTCCTTCGGATTCTCGATCACGTGCTCCTGGCAGGGCGCCTCGCTCTGCGGGATCTCGACCGGCTTGAGCGGATGGCGGAGCGCATGAGCGAGCTTCTTCACCCGCTCGGCGTCGTCCTGCCAGCCGAACATCTTGTTGATCACCTTGATGTCGCCGAACAGGTTGGTGAGCAGGCGGTGAGCGGGCTTGCCCTTGACGTTGCGGAACAGGATCGGGCAGCCGCCGTCCATGTGCTTCTGCAGGCCGGTCACCTCGAGATCCGGATCGACCGGCGTGTCGGTCTCGATCAGGTCGCCCTGCCCGCGCAGCCAGTCGAGCGCGGTGCGCAGATCACCGGCATGATGTTGCTTGCCGGCGGCGGGCTTTTCCTTGCGCAGTGCTTTTTGCATGGCTGGTCGCTCTCCATCATCAGGGCGGTTGGGCGGCGGTTTCCCGACTGAAAAGTAGCCTCGGCCGCCGTGTTATTTGCCGGGGCCCGGAAGCCGCCGGTTCCATTGCATAGATTTCTAAGTATTATGGGCGGAATCGAAATTCTGTCAACGCCGCGCCGCGCCGGTCGGGCGCACCAGCGCGGGGAGCGTGACGGCATGCAGGAGAGGCGCCGCACGGCATCGCGCCCGATCGGGAACCGGGCCTCCCCGGTCGAGTTCCCGCTCGCCGAGAGCTCGGGCTTTTTGGTGCGGGACGCCAACCGTGCGTTCCAGCGATTGCTGGAGAAACGCATCGCGCGCTATGGGGTTTCGCGCGGGCAATGGTATTTCCTGCGGGTGTTATGGGCCGAGGACGGCCTCTCCCAGCGCGAGCTCTCCGCCCGGGTCGGCACCATGGAGCCGACCACGGCGATTGCGTTGCGCAGCATGGAGAGGTCGGGCCTCGTTCGCCGGGTGCGCAGCCGCGACGACAAGCGGCGCGCGCAGGTGTGGCTGACCCCGAAAGCCCAGCGCCTGCGCAACGAGCTGCTCGCGCTGGCGCGCGGCATCACCGATGCCGCCGAAGCGGGCATCGGCCGCGACGACCTCGCGCTGTTCCGCCGCCTGATCAGGCGAATGACGGAGAACCTCGACCGGATCGAGACGTAGCGCTGATCAATGCCGCGCGCCGGAAAAATCGCGCGGCAGGCTGCATTTCGCGATCCGGATCTTGCGCGTGGTCGCGGGCGTGTTGCGGCTGCGCCCGACGAAGCGCGGCTCGCCGCCGCTGATCACCGCGCCGACCGCCGCGATGTCGCCGTTGCGGATCGCCGACAACGCATCGCTTTGCGTGCCGCCGTCGGGCGCGTCGATCAGGACGATGTCAGCGGCCTTGCCGGCGGCGAGCAGGCCGCAGTCCAGGCGATAGACGCGGGCGTTGCTGCCGGTCGCCGCCGCGATCGCGGCCTCGGGGGCGATGCCGGCGAGGCTCGCGAGGTGCGCGATGGTGTAGAGCATGCCGAGCGGCATGATGCCGCTGCCGGTCGGGGTGTCGGTCCCGATCAGCACGCGCGCGAAGGCCTCGAGCTTGCGCGCGAGGCTCGCGCACAACAGCGCGGTGCGCAGATTGCCGGCGGTGCAGATCTGCAGCGCGATGTCGCTCTCGCGGATGACGCGCTCGAAGTCCCGGTCCGGCATCGCGGTCGGGCCGCCGTTGACGTGAAACGAGACGTCGGGCCTGAGCGCCAGCAGGTGATCGCCGGTGATCGCGCCCGAGCCCGGGATCGAGGAGCCGCCGGTATGCACGGTGGTGATCATGTCGTGGGCGCGCGCGGCCGCGATCAGCGGCGCATACTCGTAGGGGCTGGCAAAGGCGCCGAACCCGGCTTTGGCGAGCCAGACGCCCTGCTTGGCGATCTCGCCGAGATCGTTGCCGGTGAGGCCCGGCTCGAGAATGACCGAGCCGGCATGCACCGTCATGCCGCCGGGACGATAGCCGTCGAAGCATTTGCGCGCCGCCACCGCCAGCGCCTTGACGCCTTCGGGATCGCGCGGCCGCCCGGGGACGTGCACCTCCGAGGCGCTGATCGCCGTCGTCACGCCGCCATGCACGTAGCTTTCGAGGTAGCCGACGGCCTGCTGGCGCGGGGTGTAGTCGCCGAACGTGACGTGGACGTGCGAATCGATCAGCCCGGGGATCGCGGTCGCACCGCCGGCGTCGATCACGACGTCGCAGGATTCCACTTCCGCGGCGGACGCCGCGCCGACGGACTCCAGTTTCGGGCCGGAGACGACGATCGTATCGCCCCTCACGAAGGGGTCGCGCCAGTCCCCGGAGACGATCGTGCCGATGTTGGTGACGGCGAGGCGCATGGGCGACGGCGTACGACGACTCGATTTTTATTTCCGCGGCGGGATCTGGAACAGGCCGGCGAGCTCCTCCTTGCTCAGCGGCGCGGCGGTGAATTTCAAGCTGACGGCATCGGCAATGATCATGTCGAGGCCGGTGATGGTGTCGGGCGACAGCGCGGACTTGGGAAAGAAACCGTCGCGAATCCGCTGCGCCTTCGCCTCGGTGATGCCGGCGAACTCGGCGTAGGCTTTCAGCGCGGCGGGATCCGAATACATCCAATCCACGGTCTCCCGGTAGGCCGCCATGTACCGATCGATCGCGTCCTTGCGGCTCGCCAGCGTCTGCGCATTGGTGATGAGAAGCCGGACGGTCTGGCCCTTGAACAAGGTGTCGTTGCCGGTGGCAATCTGGCGGATCTCCTTGCGGTCGAGCTGATCGAGACCGAACGGCGGCGCCGACCAGCCCACGTCGACCTGCCCGGACATGACCGCGGTCAGCGTCCCGGCCGGTCCGCCGGTCGGCGTGGGCTTCCCCGTCGGCACGTATTGCTTGACGAAGGCGGTGACGACCCCATGGGTGGAGGCGCCGTTGGTCGAATAGGCGATGGTCTTGCCGTCGGCGTCGCCGATGCTCTTGATCGGCGAATCGGCCTTCACGTACCAGAACAGGTCGCCGGCGCCGGTCATCTCGGCCCCGATGACGCGGACCGGCGCGCCCTTCGAGTAGGCGGCGAGCGCTCCCATGACGCCGATCCCGACTCCGACCTCGACGCTCCCGGAGACCACCGCCTGCTGGGTCTCGCCGGTGCCCTGGGTGTAGAGGATTTCGAGGCTCAAGCCGTGCTTCTTGAAGATGCCGCCGCGCTCGCCGAGCGCGGATATCGACGTGTCCCACAGTCCGCGCTGGCCGACCGCGAGCTTGAGCGCGTCATCGGCCGATGCGCCGTTCGTCATCACCGCTGCCGCGATGATTCCGCAAGCCAGCCGCGCGATCCACATGGCACCATCCTCCCTCGGCTCGTGCTCGACCTTCGATATCTGCGTATTTGGCTCGACGTATTCTTGGACATTTCACCCGGGGTGCCAAGGCGCCATGGCAGCCTGCGTCGGAAGGACGCCGCGCCGCCGGGTCACGGCCGCCGGCTCTGCGCGTTCCAGTGGTGCTCGAGGTTGGCGATCAAGGCCGGGCTGAAGTGGCAGTAGGCTTGCTCGCGCGCATAGACGGCGAAGTAGCGGCGAAACATGTCGAGCGGCTCCTGCGTGATCCGGAACGCCCGCCGGTTGCCGGCCGCGCTCACCACGCCCGAATTGGTCAGCCCCGCCACCACGCGCTCGATCGCCGCGTCCATCGCGCCGGGCTCGACGATCTCGTCGCAGATCAGGCGTCCCTCGGGGCTGTCGCATTCGAGCCGTCGCTCGTACTGGATCGCCTGCCGCGCGATGCGGTCGCCGGTGAAGCGCGGCAGCCGCATATTGGCCGCGCCCGGGATGATGCCCTCCTTGCGGGCGGGCAAGGTCAGGAAGGCGTTGCGCTCCGCCAGCACGTAATCCATCACCAGCAGGGCTTGGCAGTGGCCGCCGATGGCGAAGGCCTCGACCGCGGCGATCCACGGCTTCTCCAGGGTGCGGCCGCCGAACTCGTCGGGCGGCGCGTCGTCGGCGAAAGCAAGCCCGCGATAGATCTTGTTCACGTAGCCGAGGTCGCGCTGCAGGTACCACACGAACGGGATGCGGCCGTGATAGAGGTGGGTGAGATTGATGCCGGCGCCGAACACGCGCCGGCCCCGATATTTCGGATGCTCGACCGCCGCGCCGCGCATGACCGCGATCTCGGTCGCGCGATCGAGCAGCGCGAGATCGACGCAGGCTTCCGCGCCGTCGAGCGAGGTCTGATCTTCGGCGTTGAGGAAGCGCGGATTGCTCTGGGTCACCACCGCCGCCTTGCCGACCCGGCGGACCGAGGCGCCGGAAAGCTCCACCAGCCCGTCGCGCTCGAGCTGCGGCAGCAGCGCCTGCGCATCGGGGCGCGGCAACAGCATGGCGTGGCAGAGGTGGGGGCCGCAGCGCTCGCTGCCGAGGACCGCGGAAACGAACAGGCCCTGGTCGATCTCGAGGCCGCTCTTGTCGCGCTGCAGGAGGCCGTCCTCGGCGGCGATCTCCTGCGCGGTCGGCACCAGGCCCGGCACCACCTCCGCCGCCCGGATCACCAGCTCCTCGACCCGTACGAAGCGCGAGCGGCGCACCGTCAGCGCGTCGTAGACCGCCTCCCCGTGCCGGCGAAGAAAGCGCGCCCGCGCCTCCCGCGCCCGCTCCGCAACGATCAGGTCCGCGGCATGCTCGGCCGCATTGCGACGCGGCTTGGGCGGGAGCTGTGCCCGGAGCCGGGCGGATCTCTGCCAATAGGCGGAGAATTTCCGGCAGTCGGCTGGAAAATCGGTGGTCTCGCCCGGTTCCGCCTGCAGCCAGTCCCTCGCCTCCCCGGAGGCCAAGCCCGCCGCCGCCAGCCGTTCGAGGGCCGTGGTCTCGCCGGCGGTCGCCGCCGCGCTCATGCAGCCTTTGCGAAATATTTCGCCAGGTTCTCGCGCACGCGCGCGAGCGGGGGGACGGCGAGGTCCGGCAGGGCGAATTCCCGCCCGGTCACCTTCTGGTACACGTCGACGTAGGTGGCGGCGGCCCGCAGCACGACCTCCGGCGGAATTTCCGGAATGGCGTCGCGGTAGGGATCGCAACGTTCCGCCACCCAGCGCCGGATGTAGTCCTTGTCGAGCGTGTCGGGCGGCGCGCCGGCGGCAAAGCGCGCGGGGTAGGTGGCGGAAAGCCAGTAGCGGCTGCTGTCGGGCGTGTGCACCTCGTCCGCCAGCACGATCGCGCCCTTCTCATCGAAGCCGAACTCGTACTTGGTGTCGACCAGGATCAGCCCCTGGCGCGCCGCGGTCTCGCGCCCGCAGGCGAACAGGGTCAGGGCCTTCTGCGACACCTCCCGCCACTGATCCGTGGTGAGCAGCCGGCGCGCGACGATCTCGTCCGCGCTCAGCGGCGCGTCGTGCCCGCCCTGCTCGGCCTTGGTGGTCGGGGTGATGATGGTTTGCGGGAGCTTCTCGTTGTCGCGCAGCCCCTCTGGGAACCGGTGGCCGTACATCTTGCGCCGGCCCTGCTTGTACATCTGCAGGATCGAGGTCGAGGTGGTCCCGGCGAGATAGTCGCGCACCACGATCTCGACCGGCATCATCGAGAGGCGCTTGCAGACCAGCACGTTGGGATCGGGATATTCGATCACATGGTTGGGGCAAAGGCTCTGCGTGCGCTCGAACCAGAAGCGCGCGGTCTGGGTCAGCACCTGCCCCTTGAGCGGGATCACGGCGATGTCCCGGTCGAAGGCGCTGATCCGGTCGGAGGCGATGAGGATACGGGTGCCGTCCGCGAGATCGTAATTCTCGCGCACCTTGCCGCGGTAGTAGCCGGGAAGCTCGGCGATCACGGCTTCGGGAAGCGTGTAATGCGCGTAGCGGGCGAGCTCGGAGAGGCTGATCATGGGAAGTTCCGTCGGCGGCTCATGTCGAAAGGAGAAGTGTAGTGTCTGATCCGCCGCGCCTCAACGCTCGCCCCTCGATTTCACACTTATTTCACAACCGGGCGGCTTTTCCGGCTATAGGGCGGGACAGGGAGAAGCCAGCATGAAAGCGAGCCTTCACCCGGGCGTGTCCCGGGTCAACCGCATCGCAATCGGGCGCGAGCGCACCATCGGGTTCATGGGCGAGGAGGCGCGCACCTATGCCACGCCGTCCATGATCCTCGACATCGAGCATACCTGCCGCGAGCTGATCATCGAGCACGCGGATGCCGGCGAGGATTCGGTCGGCATGGAGGTCGCGGTCAAGCATCTCGCGCCGACGCTCATGGGCATGACGGTCGAGATCACGGCACGGGTCGCGGCGGTCGAGGGACGCAAGGTCGAGTTCGAGGTCGCGGTCAAGGATGAGCTCGACGACGTCGGCGCCGGCACCCATACGCGCTTCGTCGTCGACAAGGCCAAGACCCTCGAGCGCCTGAAGGCGAAGGCGGCGCGGCTCGCGGCCCGATCCGGTTGACCGCCCATGGCGAGCGCCGATCGCGACGCCTTCATGCTCGATCGCGCGGCCGAGACGATGGCGCGCGGCGATCTCGAGGCGCTGCAGCTTGATCGCCTGCGGCGGACGATCGAGCGCGCCGATGCCAAGGTTCCGCCCGTGCGCCGGAAGCTCGAAGCCGCCGGCGTGTCGCCGGGGCAGATCAAGACGCTCGCCGACGTCGCGCGCGTTCCGTTCACGACCAAAGCCGACCTGCGCGACAATTTTCCGTTCGGGCTGTTCGCGGTCCCGCGCGAGGACGTGCTGCGGCTGCACGCCTCCTCGGGGACCACCGGCCAGCCGACCGTGGTCGGCTACACCCGCGCCGACCTCGACCTCTGGTCGGACCTGATGGCGCGCTCGCTCGCCTGCATGGGAGGGCGGCCCGGCGACATCTTCCACAACGCCTTCGGCTATGGGCTGTTCACCGGCGGCCTCGGATTCCACTACGGCGCCGAGCGGCTCGGCCTGACCACGGTTCCGGTCTCGGGCGGCGCCACCGAGCGCCAAGTGACGCTGCTCCGCGATTTTGGCGCGCGCGTCCTGGGCGCGACGCCGTCCTATGCGCTCAACATCGCGGAGGTCGCCGCCGCCATGGGAATCGACCTGCGCAAGCTCCCCGTGCGTTACGGCTGCTTCGGCGCCGAGCCCTGGAGCGAGGCGATGCGCGGCGAGCTCGAGGCCAAATTCGGCATCAAGGCGATGGACACCTACGGCCTATCCGAGATCATCGGGCCGGGCGTCGCCTCCGAATGCCATCAGGCGCAGGCGGGCCTGCACGTGTGGGAGGATCATTTTCTCTGCGAGGTGATCGATCCCGACACCCTCGAGGTGCTGCCGCCGGGCGCGACCGGGGAGCTGGTCCTCACCACGCTCACCAAGGAGGCGCTGCCGATGCTGCGCTACCGCACGCGCGACATCACCCGGCTCGCCGAGGAGCCATGCGCCTGCGGGCGCACCCATCGCCGAATGATGCGCGTGACGGGGCGCAGCGACGACCTCCTGATCATCCGCGGCGTCAACGTCTATCCCTCCCAGGTCGAGGGCTTGCTGGTCGGCTTTCCCGGGCTGGCGCCGCACTATCAGATCCTGGTCACCCGCGACGGGACGATGGACGCCATGACGCTCGAGGTCGAGCTTGCGTCCCTTGCCCCGCCCGATGCGCCGGCGAAAATCGCCGGCGACGTGCGCCACCGCATCAAGGCGATGGTCGGGGTGACCTGCGACGTCGTGATCAAGACCCCGGGCGAGATCCCGCGCTCGCAGGGCAAGGCCGTGCGGGTCAAGGACCTGCGGCAGGCGGCCAAGCCATGATGCTCAAGGCGGCAGAAGAGCAATTGATCCTGGTCGACGAAGGCAACCGCGCGATCGGGTGCGCCGGAAAGACGGCCGCTCACCGCGCCGGCCTCTTGCATCGCGCATTCTCGATCTTCGTCGTCGACGATCGCGGCCGCATCCTGCTGCAGCGGCGAAGCCCGGAAAAATATCACTCCGGCGGATTGTGGGCGAATTCCTGTTGCGGCCATCCGCGTCCCGGCGAGCGCACGCTTGCGGCCGCGCGCCGCCGGCTCGGCGAGGAGCTCGGGCTCGCAAGCGCCCTGTCGTTCGGCTTCTTCGCGCGCTACCGGACCGACTTCGGCAACGGCATGCGCGAGAACGAATTCGTCTACGTCTATTTCGGACGGCTCGCGGAAGAGCCGCGGCCCGACCCGGCCGAGGTGGCCGAGATTTTGTTGCTGCCTTGCGACGAAATCGGTCGGCGGATCGGGAAAGACCCGAGCTCCTTCACATTCTGGCTCAGGCATTATTTTCGCAATCATGGCGCCGAGATCGCGCGCGCGACGAGGCAGCTCGCCGCCGCTGATCGCGCGCCGCGCGTTGCCCGCGCCAATCCCGTTGTATAGGCTTGCGCCCGAGCGCCTCCCGGCACCGGCGGGCGCTCGGCCGACGACGCGCCTCATCTCGTGGTGACCCAATGGCCGGCATTGCGTTGCTGACGACCGAAGGCGATGCGCATGACTGCGGCATCGCCCATGGCCGGCGCTTCGCGCGCGAGATCGCCGACAACGTCGAGACCTATCTGCGGCGTTTCGCGGCTTCCGGCCTGGATCGCGATGCCGCCTTCGGCGAAGCCGAGCGATGGCGCCAGGCGATCGATGCACAGAGCCCCGGTTATGCCGAGGAGATGCGCGGCATCGCCGAGGGCTGCGGCCAGAGCGAAACGGCCATTGCGCTCCTCAATGCGCGTTACGAGCTGGCCTTCACCTTATTCGGCCAGGAAGCGGCCAAGCAAGGCGCCGGGAAGCGAGAGCTGGTCGGACCCGACGGCTGCACCACGTTCGGCCTGCTGCCGCAAGCGACCGCCGATCGCCACGCCTGGCTCGGCCAGAACTGGGACTGGCTCGAGGGCGTGCACGGACGCACCTTCGTGCTGCGCGCGCGACGCAAGGGCAAGCCGAGCTTCGTCGCGCTGACCGAGGCGGGAATCGCCGGCGGCAAGATGGGCGTCAACGAATGCGGCATCGGCCTGGTCGAGAACGGGCTCGCCTCGAGCCACGACGGCCGCCATCCCTATCGCAAGCCGTTCCACGTGCGCTGCCGGGAGGTGCTGGACGCGGATCGGCCCGCCGAGGCGACGCGGCCGGTGACGGACATGCCGCGTACCTGCTCGGCGAATTTCGTCATCGGCGCCGCCGGCGGCCCGATCGTCGACCTCGAGTCGAGTCCCGACCACGTGAGCCGGCTCGATCCGCAGGACGGCATCATCACCCATTCGAACCACTTCCTCACGCCCGGACACGGCGAATCGCTATTGGAGAAGATTTCGCCCAACACCCTCTACCGCGCCGATCGCATGCGGGCGCTGCTCGAGCGCGGTCGCGGCGTGCTGTCGTTCGCGGACATGCGCGCGGCCGCCACCGACCATTTCGGCGCCCCCTATGCGATCTGCCGCCACCCCGATGCGAGGGAGCCGAGCGCCCGGCGGACCATGACGGTCGGCGCGGTGCTCATCGATCTCGATGCGCGGGTGATGCACGTGGCCAACGGCCCGCCCTGCAGCAACGAGTATGTGGCGTTCGGGCTCAAGGATTGAGGTTCCTGGCTTTCACGCAATTCACTCCGTTCGTCCCCGCGCAAGCGCAGGGGCGCTGAGCTAAGGTCTCTCGGCTGTCATCGTCCGCCCCCGGGTCCGGCCTGCGGCCGGCCCGAGGGCAAGCTCCAGCGGACGATCCAGTAATCCGGGAACCAACGTAGCAGGCACTGACTTTCGCCTCGATCGCTCGCACCTGGGGTTACTGGATGCCCGCCTACGCGGGCATGACAGCGGAGAGGTTTCGTTTTGGCCTTAATTTAGCGCCCGTGAGCGCAAGCCGGGACGAGCGGCGGCGATGGGGCGCGGCGACCCTCACGAGGAAGGCGGCGCGAACATCCGCTCGCGCGCGGCCGCGGCGGCGTCCTCCAGGGTCATGAACACCGCGCCGGCATCCTTGAGGTTCTGCAGCAGTCCCTCGAGTGCCAGCATCCGATAGCCGCGGCCGATCACATAGGGGTGCATGGTGTAGGTCAGCACGCCCCAGTCGACGGTCTTGCGCATGTAGCGGAACTCGTCGAACCAATTCTCCATCACCGTCCGCGCCGACTGCAGGCCCGGCAGCACCGTCGTCGCCGTGCGCACGAACTCGAAATGCGGAAAGTCGTCGAGCGACCAGCTGATCGGCATTTCGATCAGGGCGGTTTCCTCGCCCGGACGGTAAGGCTCGCCGAGCGCGACCCGATCCCCGCGCCGCGCCCGATAAGGCCAGTAGTCCGCGCCCATCAGGCTCGAATCGTACTGGAACCCGTGCGCGAGCAGGAGATCGATCGTGCTCTCGCTCAGGTCCCACGCCGGCGAGCGATAGCCGCGCGCCTTGCGGCCGGTCAGGCGCGCGATCGCCTCGTTGGCGCGCACGAGATCGGCTTCCTCCTCGGCGCGGCTCTGCTGCGCCGGCGGCACATGCGCCCAGCTGTGATGCGCGACCTCGTGTCCGTCCCGCACCACCGCCTCGCAGGCGCGCGGATGGCTCGCGATGGTGAAGCCGGGGATGAACCAGGTCGCGCGCACGCCGAAGGACTTGAGCAATGCGAGGACGCGGCGCGCGCCGACGAGGCCAAACTCTCCGCGCGACAGCGGCGTCGGGGTCGTCATGCCGCGGGCGATGAATCCGGACTGGGTGTCGAAGTCGAAGGTCAGGCAGACGATATGCACCTTGCTCTCCCGGAGCGTGGACACGGGCGCGACCGGCATAGCATAGTCGCGATCTCCGCTCCCCGCCCACGGCCGGCACGATGGCGACGCGAACGATCGGGATCATCGTCAACGGCGCGACCGGCCGCATCGGCTCGACCCAGCATCTCGCCAATGCCCTCGTCCCGATCATCGAGGAAGGCGGGCTGCCGCTCGGCGGCGACCGGCTGCTGCCGCGACTGCTGCTGCTCGGCCGCGACGCCGACCGCGTCGCCCGCGTCGCCGCCGCCCACGGGATCGCGGACTGGAGCACCGATCTCGACGCCGCGCTCGCGGACCCGGCCTACGCCGTCTTCTTCGATGCGGCCGCCACCGAGCAGCGCGTCGCCGTGCTGCGAAAGGCGATCGCCGCCGGCAAGCACGTCTATTCCGAGAAGCCGGTGGCGCCGAGCGCGGCGCAGGCGCTCGAACTGCTGGCCGAGGCGCGCTCGCGCGCCCTCAAGCACGGCGTGGTCGAGGACAAGATCCACCTTCCGGGCCTGCAAAAGCTCGCCGCCCTCACGGCCAGCGGCGCGCTCGGACGGATCGTCGGATTCCGGCTCGAATTCGGCTGGTGGGTGTTCGACGGCAGCGACCGGCCGTCCCAGCGGCCGAGCTGGAATTATCGCCCGGGCGGGGGCGGCCTGATCCTCGATATGTACCCGCATTGGCGCTACGTCATCGAGACCATCATCGGGCGCATCGTGCGGGTGGCATCGAGCGAGTGGACCGCGACCCCCGAGCGGATCGACGAGCGGGGCGAGCGCTATCGCGTCGCGGTCGAGGATTCCGCCGCCACCCTGGTCGAGCTCGAGGGCGGCGCCTTCGGCACGATTCTGAGCTCGTGGGCGACGCGGGTGCGCCGCGACGATCTGCTCACGCTGCAGGTCGACGGCACCCGCGGCTCGGCGGTCGCGGGGCTGCATCGCTGTCACGTCCAGTCGATGCCGGATACGCCGTCGATCGCCCATTTCAGCGTGATGAAGGATATCGGCGCCGATTATCGCGCCGGCTGGAGCGAGGCTCCGCCGCTTGCGGGCTACCGCAATCCCTACCGGGTCGGCTGGGAACGGTTCTTGCGGCACGTGGCGGCCGACGCGCCGCCGGCGGCAGATTTCGCGGCGGGCGTGCGCGACGTCGCCTTCGCCGAAGCCTGCCATCGCAGCATGCGGGAACGGACCTGGATTGCGGTGCCGCCGCCCGGCGCCGGGGTCCCCTGACGTTCAGGCGGCGGCCGCGGACTTGCCGATCGCCGCATTGACGCGCGGCATGACCTCCTCGGCCATCAATTGCATCGAGCGCTTGTTGAGCGCGGGCTCGACCCAGTCCATCCCGGCATAAACGAGCTCGCCGAAATCGCCGATCTCCTCGCGCAACGCCAGGATGCGGTCGACGACCTGGTTGACGCCGCCGTAGATCACGCAGTGGTCCATGACCCAGTCGTGGGTGATCTCCTCGTCGGGCTGGTCCTTGTGCGACTTGAAGACGTAGAGCCGCTTGCCGCGGATCATCTTGCGGCGCATCTGCTCGTAGTAGAAGCGGTACGGGCTCTTGTCGTCGTGGCGGCCGTAGCGCGCCGCGACCTTGTCGTCGGCGGCGACGAACACCGCCCGCGCCACCCGCCAGTCCGCGACGTCGGCCTCGGCGCCGACCTCGGCCCGGCCCTTGCGGTAGTTCTCCCAGTGCGACTTGAGATGCTTCGCGAGCAGAAAGTTCGCCGACAGCGGATGGAAGTCGCGCTTGCCCATCAGCACCACGCCGGGCGAGAACGGCGCCACCACGGTGCCGACGATCTCCGGCCGCGGCTTCTGGTAGGGCTTGCCCATGATGCCGACGCCGAGATCGAGCGTCATCGTGCGTCCGGTCGAGACCTGGTAGCGGTTGTCGGGGAACGCGATGTCGTAGGGCGGATCGCGCTCCCAGATCGCGAGGATGACGTCGATCGCCTCGGCGAACATCTTGTTGCGGTCCTGCTCGAGGATGCCGAGCGCCTCGGCGTCGGAGGTGAGCGCGCCGGGGCTCACGCCGAGGATGAAACGGCCCTCGGCCAGATGGTCGAACATCGCCGCCTGCACCGCGATCAGCACCGGATGCATGTGGGAAAGATTGGCGGTGCCGGTCGCAAGCTTGATCTTCTTGGTTTCCGGGATCAGCGAGGCGTGGAACATCATGCTGTTGGTGATGTTCTCGCAGGCGTCGGTGAGGTGCTCGCCCATGAAGGCGTCGTGGAAGCCGAGCTTGTCGGCAAGAATGATGGCTTCGCGGTCCTCCTTCAGCGTCTCGGCCCAGCTCCGGTGCATGGGGTGCACCGGCATGGTGAAGTAGCCCAGTCTCATTCTTTGCTCCGATGACGCCTGCCCAAAGGCGCACATGAGGCCCAATTCGGTGGCTCGGCACAAGCATCATTTTGCGGCGGCCAGACGCATTGCTGTGGTAGCCATTGGCTGCAGGTTCGCCCCTGGGAGGCGCCGTACCGCAAATCGGAGCTCATTCATTGAACGCCCGTCCACGGTCGGCGCGACGTGTGGCGCACATGAATGATCTCAACGGTGCGGTCGTCGATGATTGTGTAGAAAATCTTGTAACGGTACCGATGGACTACCTTTACTCGAATCTCCGGATCGTCAGTTCGTGGAGAGCTGTAGGGTTGGTCGGCAACGAGGTGAATGCCGGCATAAATTGCCCGCAAGACACCCAGCGCGCCTGCGGGGCTTCGCGACTTCAGGTAGCGATCGATCTCGTCGATGTCACCGAGCGCCTGGGCTCGATATCGAACTTTCATGCAATGCCGCGACGCTTCCAGAATGCGTCTACTTCATCATCGGACGCAAACGGGCCACGCCGCGCGCGTGCGATTGCAGCGCGTTCGTCCTCGCTCATGACGTAGACGCCGGTACGGCGCGCCTCGATCTCTCGCGCCATCTCGACGAGTTCCTCCTGATCTTCTTGCGGCCAGGAGCGAACAGCCTCGAGCACCGTATCGATCTGTTCCTTTGTCATCTTCGGCATCAACCGTCCTTTATTTGTGCTTTCGTCAACGAATGGTACCACACCGGCCGGCGCGCTCACAACGCAACCCGCCGCAGCCGCAGCGCATTGCCGACCACGCTCACCGACGACAGCGCCATGGCGGCGGCGGCGATCACCGGCGAGAGCAGGATTCCCAGCACCGGATAGAGCACGCCGGCGGCGATCGGCACCCCCGCGGCATTGTAGACGAAGGCGAAGAACAGGTTCTGCCGGATGTTGCGCATCACCGCCTGCGACAGCCGCCGCGCCCGCACGATCCCGGTGAGATCGCCCCTGAGCAGGGTGATGCCGGCGCTCTCGATCGCGACGTCGGTTCCGGTCCCCATGGCGACGCCGACATCGGCGGCGGCGAGCGCGGGGGCGTCGTTGACGCCGTCGCCCGCCATCGCGACCGCGCGCCCCTCGCGAGTGAGCTTCTCGACCACCGCGGCCTTGCGGTCGGGAAGCACCTCGGCCTCGACCTCGGTGATGCCGAGCCGGCGGGCGACGGCGAGCGCCGTGGTCCGGTTGTCGCCGGTGAGCATCACCACCCGGATGCCGTCCTTGGCGAGCGCGGCGAGCGCCGCCGGCGTGGTGCTCTTGACCGGGTCGGCGATCGCGATCACGGCGGCCGCCTTGCCGTCGACGCCGAGAAAGACCGCGGTCGCGCCGTCCTGCCGCAGCCGCTCCGCGTCCTGCTCGAGGCCGCCCGTCGCGATGTCGAGCTCGCGCAGGAAGCCGGCATTGCCGAGCGCCAGCCGATGCCCGTCGACCGTGCCGACGACGCCCTTGCCGGTCGGGGAATCGAATCCGGATGTCGCGGAGAGGGCAAACCTGCGTTCCCGCGCGGCAGCGACGATCGCGAGCGCGAGCGGATGCTCGCTCCCCTGCTCGACGCTCGACGCCAAGCGCAGCACGGCGTTCTCGTCGAAGCCCACGGCCGGCACCACCGCCACCACTTTCGGCTTACCTTCGGTGAGCGTTCCGGTCTTGTCGATCACGAGCGTGTCGATCTTCTCCATGCGCTCGAGAGCCTCGGCATTCTTGATCAGCACGCCGGCCTGCGCGCCGCGTCCGATTCCGACCATGATCGACATCGGCGTCGCCAAGCCGAGCGCGCAGGGGCAGGCGATGATCAGGACCGAGACCGCGGCCACCAATCCGAACGCGAGGCGAGGCTCCGGCCCAAAGACGCTCCAGGCCGCGAACGCCGCGAGAGCGACGGCGATCACCACCGGCACGAACCAGCCGGATACCTGGTCTGCCAAGCGCTGGATCGGCGCCCGCGACCGCTGCGCCGCCGCGACCATCTGCACGATGCGGGCGAGCATGGTGTCGCGGCCGACCTTCTCGGCCCGCATGACGAAGCTGCCGGTCGCATTGAGCGTGCCGGCGATGACTTTCGCGCCTGCTTCCTTGGTCACCGGCATGGATTCGCCAGTGACCATCGATTCGTCGACCGCGGACCGCCCCTCGATCACCACGCCGTCGACCGGAACCTTCTCGCCCGGGCGCACGCGCAGCCGATCGCCGACCATGATCGCGTCGAGGGAGACCTCTTCGTCGCTTCCATCCGTCGTCAGGCGCCGCGCCGTCTTGGGCGCGAGATCGAGGAGAGCCCGGATCGCGCCCGAGGTGCGCTCGCGCGCCTTGAGCTCGAGCACCTGGCCGAGCAGGACGAGCACGGTGATGACGGCGGCGGCCTCGAAATAGACCGCGACCGCGCCGTCCGGGCCGCGGAACGCCGGCGGAAAGACGCCGGGCAGCAGGACCGCGACCGCGCTGTAGAGCCACGCGACACCCGTGCCCATCGCGATCAGCGTGAACATGTTCAGGTTGCGCGTGACGAGCGATTGCCAGCCGCGCACGAAGAACGGCCAGCCCGCCCACAGCACGACCGGCGTGGCAAAAACGAGCTGCAGCCAGTTCGAGGCGTTGCGGCCGATCAGCATGTGCAGGTCGAAGAGGTGGCCGCCCATCTCGAGGGCGACGACAGGCACCGAGAGCGCGAGCCCGACCCAGAGCCGCCGCGTCATGTCGACGAGCTCCGGGTTGGGAGTCGCCGCGGCCGAGGCCAACTCCGGCTCCAGCGCCATGCCGCAGATCGGACAGACGCCGGGACCGGGCTGCCGGATCTGCGGATGCATGGGGCAGGTATAGATCGTGGCCTCGGCGACCGCGGGCTGCGCGCCCGACGGCGCGAGATATCGCGTCGGCTCGGCGGCGAATTTCTCGCGGCAACCGGCGGAGCAGAAGTAGTAGGTACGCCCGTCGTGGGATTGCCGGTGCGGCGTCACGTGCGGGTCGACGGTCATCCCGCAGACCGGGTCGCGCAGGCCGTTCTCGACCGGCTCGGAATGCGCCTCCGAGGCGCGAGAGAGGCCAGCACCCGCGGCGGTACCGGCCTTGCGGTCCTTCGACGCCTCGTCGGCAGCCATCGCCGCTCCTCGCGTGCCGGGGTTGAACCCTATACCCTCCAGGGGTATATAGACGGCATGCGAAACGACGGCAAGGCGTCCTGCGCGAAGCGGTTGAGCCGGATCGAGGGCCAGGTGCGCGGCATCGCCCGCATGGTCGACGACGACCGCTACTGCATCGACGTCGTCACCCAGATTTCGGCGGTGCGCGCGGCGCTGCGGCGCCTGGAGGAGGAGATCCTGCGCGATCATGTCGCCCATTGCGTGGAGCATGCGATCGCGTCCGGCAACAAGGCGGACCAGCGCAGGAAGATCGAGGAGCTGATGCAGGTGGTGAGCCGGGCCGAGCGGTGAAGCCTGACACGTTAGGTCTAGCTGAAAGAAGCAGCGGAACGTGCGGCTGCAATAGGCGCCGTGGTGTCTGCCGACCGCGGACATCTCATAGGCCGGACACTAAGGAGAGTCAGGCCCAGCGCCTTTGGTGTCAGGCGCACGGCGGATGCGGAAGCTCGCGCCTGTGACCCCTAAAATCCTTCCTTGATCTTCCGCCCCGTCCATCGCCGGTAAGCCCATTCGGCGGCAAATGACGCTGCGGCGATGACGACGAGCGCAACGATCGCCCGTGGTTGCTCCCGGTAGGTGTATTCGCAGAGCACGGCGAACATTGCCAGGCAACTGAGCAGCGACAGCCACACGATCGCCGCCTTCGCCCCCGTCTGCTTCAGCACCTTCAGGTGACCCGCGTTCACCGCGGCATAGACCAGGAGAAACGCGGCGCTTCCCATCATCGCGATGCCCGAGAGGTCGAAGATCAGCGTCAACACCACGACCAGGGCCGCCGTGAGCAGCAGCCCGCCGGTCGCCTCCTTCCATTCGGTCCGCGACAGTCCGGCCGGCAGCTCGCCGTCGCGGGCGATCATGTAGCAAACGTTGGCCGAGCCGAACAGCGTGGCATTGATCGCGGAGGCCGTCGAGAACAGGGCGGCGACCGCGATCAGCCGGAACCCGAACTCCCCCAGGAACGGCTTCGCCGCCGCGGCCAGGGCATAGTCCCTGGCTTGCTCGATCTCGTAATCCGACAAGGTTCCCGTCACGGTCACCGCGACGGCGAGGTAGATCGCGATCACCAGGATCACGCTCGTGTACAGCGCCTGCGGCAGCATCTTCTTGGGATCGCGCATGTCGGCGGCCGCATTGGTCACCAGCCCGAAGCCTTCATACCCGATGAACAGCACGCCCGCTCCGAACAGGACCGACTTGGCCTCGGGCCACAGCTCGGGCGAGAGATAGCCGGGCCTGATGAACCACAAACCCACCGCGGCAAACAGCACGAGGATCGCCACCTTGATCGCCACGATGAGGGTCTCCGAACGGCCCATGAGCTTGGCGCCGAAGGCATTGACCGCCGTCAGCAACAGGACGGAGGCGACGGCCAAGGACTTCACCAGCACGGGCGAAGGCGCGGTGGTCACGAAGGTCGCGGCGTAGCTGCCGAAGGCGGCGGCATAGAGCGCCAGCGAGATGATGTAGCTCGCCCACATGAACAGGTTGAGCCCGCCGGCGAGGACGCCGTCGCCGAAGCTCTTGACCAGGAAATGCACCGCGCCGCCGGCCGAGGGAAATGTCGCGCCGAGCTTGGCATACGAGTAGGTGGAGAGAAGAGCGACGACGCCGCCGATGGCAAAGGCGAGCCACATCGCATTGCCGGCTGCGTGCGCCACGACGCCCAGGATCGAAAAAATGCCGGCCCCGACCATTCCGCCGATGCCGATCGAAACGGCGGCCAACATGCCGATCTGCCCCGATCCCGCCCTCCCGGCAGATGGAATCTTCGAATGATTGTCGGCGTTCGTGGTCATCTCGAACCCGCGGCTCGAATTTCGAGCAACGGTGGGATATCACATCCGCCGGCGCTGGGCTCTGAAAAAGGCTGATCGCCTCCTTGGACGCGCGAGCACCCGGACCGAGGCAGCGCAAGCCCCGGTGCCCGCATAGACGAGGCGCGGCGGATCGCCGTCTACTCCCTGCCGGACTTCCGATCTTGCGCGCCGTGCACAATCGACACGACAATAACCTCCCGCCGGTCATCGTCGACTCTGTAAACAATAATGTAGGGATATTCGATCAGCTCGCGCGTGCCTTCGACAAAGCCGGGGCGCCCCATGTGTGCAAGGTTCGGCGCCGCCAATCGCATGACCTTTGCTCAATGCGCGCGACTATCTCGCTCGCAGCACGCGGATTATCCCTCGCGATCCATCTGAAAATATAGTCGAGCTCATCGCGGGCTGCGGGCTCGAAGGTAATTTTCATCTGTCGGTCGAGCGGAACCGGCGGAATACTTCTTCCGCAGGGATTCTCTGTTCGCTCGGAGCCGCGAGTCGCTGCCGCACTTCGGCGGCCTGTTCTTCAGTGAGCCGGAGCCCGCTGTGATCCTGCCTTTCCATCTCGCTCAATACGCGCGCAGCATCTTCCTGCCGCTCGGGCGGCCAAGTCAGCACGCGATCGACAATCGTTTTCAGCTCATCTCTGGTCATGAGCACGGCATAGCACACAGACGTCCAGCACAGGAGTCTACCCAGCGCCCGATCGCTTGCTTCCGCGCGAACCCCTTGGTGGGCGCACCAGGGCTCGAACCTGGGACCCGCTGATTAAGAGTCAGCTGCTCTACCAACTGAGCTATGCGCCCGAGACCACCGCTGCGGTCGATCGCTGGGAAGGCGGGTCCTGTACCAAAGGGTTCCCGCGCTGTCCAGGGAACCGCCGGCAGCGACCGGGCGCGCGGCGCGGAACATTCCCCAAAAGGAAAGCCGCCGGGTGGGGACCCGGCGGCTCCCGTACGTCGGCGATCGTGTCGGGGGGCTGGGAGTGCGACCGCCGGCGCTAGGCCATTTAAATAGTGGTCACAGGCGTTGTTCGCCAGTGCGTTCCATGTCCGCCGGGCCGCCATCGGTATGGCGCGGACCCCAGTGACGCTCCCCGTCACGCCAGCGGAAATGTTCCCGGCCGGGCCCGGTCAGCCGACTCAATAACGCAAATCGGCGCTTCTGGTTCTCGTCGAGGCCCTTGTACAACGGATCGGTGGCGTCCGCCAGTTTCTTCAAGGCCGTGCTGGTCTCCGACATGGCTGTGGCACGCTGCCGCAGGCGCTCGGCGGGGTCGCTGCCGGGCGGCGAGTTGCGCATTGCCGCCATGCGGTCGAGTCGCAGCTTGCCGAGCTCGCGCGCCGCCTGCTCGAAGGCCGGCCAGCTCTTTTCCTGCTCCGGCGTCAGCGTCAGGCCGGCCTTGAGTGCCGCCAGTCGCGCCTCGCCGAATGCCCTCATGTCCTCGGTGCTCGGGCGCCAGCGCTCCCCGCCCTCGCGCCCGCGTTGCTGCTGGGCATAGACGAGCGACGTGCCGGCGATCGCGAGCGCCGCGGTCCCCGCGACGATGGCTTTCCACATGGCTTTCCTCCACTCCGATTGATTGATCGTAGTACAAACCGAGTGGAACCGCGTATCAAGTTAAAGTTCTGTTAGATAACGACTTCGCGACCGCAAGATTACAGTCTTGTCATGTTCCTGTACATCAATTCATCTGCTGCCCGGCGCCAATTGTTCTTATGATTAATGCGCCCGCCCGGTCGAGATCGGGCCCGGCCAAGATGGAACCGGTATCCGGCCGCAGGACCTGCAGTCACAGCATCCCGAGCAGGCGCGGAAGCCAGAGCGACAGGTCCGGGCAATAGGTCACCAGCACCAGGAAGATCAGCATGGTGACGAGCCACGGCCAAGTTGCGATGGTCAGCTCGGTGATGCCCATCCGGGCGATGCCCGACGCGACGTAAAGGTTCAATCCGACCGGCGGATGGCACAGCCCGACCTCCATGTTCACGGTCATCAGGATGCCGAGATGGATCGGATGGATGCCCAGGCCCACCGCCACCGGGAACAGGATCGGCGCGGTGATCAGCACGATCGACGACGGCTCCATGACGTTGCCGGCGAGCAGCAGCAGCAGATTCACGAACAGCAGGAACTCGATCCAAGTGATGCCGCTGCCGGTGATCCAGCTCGTCATCGCCTGCGGGATCTGCTCGTGCGTCATCAGGAACGAGAACAGCACCGCGTTGGTGATGATGTAGAGGATCATCGCGCTCATGTTGGCGGAGGCGAGCAACACTTTCGGCACGTCCACGAGCTTCATGTCGCGATAGACGAAGACCGCGATGACGAAGGCGTAGACGGCGCTCACCGCGGCGGCTTCCGTGGGCGTGAACATGCCGGCGTAGATGCCGCCGAGCACGATGACGATGAGCAGCAGCCCCCAGATCGAGTCGCGGAACGCGCGGATGCGCTCGCCCCACCCCGCCCTCGGCATGCGCGGATAGTCGTTCCTCCATGCCCGGTAGAACGTGGTCATCCCCAGCATGGTGGCGAGGATCAGTCCCGGCACGACGCCGGCCATGAACAGCTGGCCGACCGACGCCGACAGCACGCGCCGGCCGGCCGGGTCGAGCGCCACGCTGCCGCCGGTCGCGACCGCGAACAGCACCATCACGATCGAGGGCGGGATCAGGATGCCGAGCGCGCCCGAGGTCGCGATGACGCCGGCGCCGAAGCGCTTGGGAAAGCCGTGGCGCACCATGGCGGGCAGGATGATCGAGCCGATGGCGACCACGGTCGCCGGCGAGGAACCGGACACCGCCGCGAACAGGGCGCAAGCCATGACGCCGGCGAGCCCGAGACCGCCGTACCAATGCCCGATCATGGAGCTGGCGAAGCGGATCATGCGCTGCGCCACGCCGCCGTGGGTCAGAAAATTGCCGGCCAGGATGAAGAACGGGATCGCCATGATCTCGAAGCTCTCGATCCCGGTGAACAGCTTGAGCGCCACCGCCTCGATCGGCACCTGCGTCATCACGAACAGGAACGTGAGCACGGTGAGGCCGAGCGCGATCGAGATCGGCATGCCGGTCAGCATCAGCGCGATCAGCAGCCCGAAGATGAAGGCGCTGTTCATCGCGCCATCTCCTTGGCGACCTGCGGGCTCTCGATGACGCCTTCGACGTGGCCGGGATCATGATGCGGCAGCTCGCCGGTGCGCCAGAAGGCGAAGGCCACCTGCAGGAAGCGGAAGCACATCAGATACGAGCCGAGCGGCACGCACAGGAACACGATCCAGCGCGGCAGCTCCATGTCGGGGGAGACCTGATCGGTGCCGCTGAGATCGTAGACGAAGAGGGCCCCCATCGTGCCGACGACCGCGGTGAAGAAGGCGCCGCACAGGAGACCGAACAGGATCACGTATCGCCGCTTTGCCGGCTCGATCAGGTTGACCACCACGTCGACGCCGACGTGAATGCCGGTGCGCACGCCGTAGGCGGCGCCGAACTTGGCCATCCACACGAACATGTAGACGCACAGCTCCTGCGCCCACGACAGGTCGATGTGATAGAAAAACGGATAGAGCAGCGCGAAGCCGACCGCGTAGCGTTGCACGACCGCGGCGAAGATCAGGATCGTCGCGGCCGCGATGAGGGTCGCGATCAGCGTCTCCTCGAGCCGATCGAGAATGCGCAGTATCACCCCTGCCTCGTGCGCTCAGGGGGAGCCAATGTCACGAGCGAGCCGGCCGGAGCGAAAGCCCGGCGCCGGCGCCCGCATCGTCGATCTTAAGCCCCAACCCTCTGGAAGCGATGCGAAAGCCCCGATGCCGCCAACGGGGCTCTTGGTCCTCAGTTGCTGACGCCCTGCGTTTCCTTGATGAACTCGTCGAGCGTGCTCTTGCCCACGCGGCTCGCCATGTCCTTGAAGAGCGGCTCCATGGCCTTGTGCATGGCGGCGGTCTCGGCCTCGGTCGGAACGATCAGCGTGGTCTTGCCCGCCTTCTTCATGTCCTCGAGCGCCTCGTCGTTCTCTTTCTCGGAGATCTGGTTGGCGTAGGTCGTCGCCTCCGCCATCGCCTTCTCGAGCTCGCCGCGGACGTCGGCGGGCAGCCCGTCCCAGAACTTCTTGTTCACGGCCACGACGTAGCCGATGTAGCCGTGGTTGGTCAGCGTGGTGAACTTCTGCACCTCGTGCATCTTCTGGGTATACATGTTCGACGGCGTGTTCTCCTGACCGTCGACGACGCCGGTTTGCAGCGCCTGGTACACCTCGGAGAACGCCATCACTTGCGGGATCGCCCCGAGCGCGCGGAATTGCGCCTCCAGCACCTTCGACGACTGGATGCGGAACTTCAGGCCTTTGTAATCCTCCGGCACGCGCAGCGGCTTGTTGGCGCTCATGAGCTTGAAGCCGTTGTCCCAGTAGCCGAGCCCGACCATGCCCTTGGGCTCGAGCAGCTTGAGCAGCCGCTTGCCGAGCGGGCCGTCGGTCACTTTGCGCAGCGCCGCCTTGTTGGGCAGGATGTAGGGGAGATCGAAGACCTCGAATTCCCTGACGCCGATCGGGCCGAACTTGGAGTTCGAGGGCGCGAGCATCTGCACCGCGCCGAGCTGCATCGCCTCGAGCTCCTCCTTGTCCTTGTAGAGGGTCGAGTTGGGGTAGACCTCGACCTTCACCTTGCCGGCGGTGTACTTCTCGGCGAGCTCCCTGAACTTTTCCGAGCCCTTGCCTTTCGGCGTGTCGGGCGCGACGACGTGGCTGAACTTGAGGACGATCGGCTGCTGGGCCAGGGCGGCGCCCGGCCAAGCCAGCGCCGCGACCGAAGCCGCGACCAGAACCCATTTGCGCATCGGACGTTTCCTCTCGCTGTTTGGCAGTCGAGTATCGTATGACTGCTTGTAGCCGCTTCTCTTGCGATTGATCAAACACCAATGGCCGTCGGACAATTTCAGGGGCGGACCACGGCGAAGCGGATCGGCCGTCCCGGTCGATGAAAATTCGCCTGCGCGCAAAGGGATTTGGCGCACGATTGCGGGCGGCCGGCGGCCGCCATGCTGCATTGCACTCAAAGGCGCTCGCCAAGCGAGGCAAAGGGCCGCGCCGTGCCGGCGCGGCCCGATCCGGTCGCAGCCGGGCCGAAGACCGCAACCGCGGGCGGCCTCAGCCGACGTCGGTCGAGTGGAGCCGGCGCTCGGCGACCACGGCTTCCGGCTGGCCTTTCTGGCGCCGCGACATGAGCTTGTTGAGCGCGCCGAGATAGGCCTTGGCCGAGGCGACCAGCGTGTCCGGATCGGCGCCCTTGGCGGTCACCGACCGGCCGTTCTCGGCGAGCCGCACCGAGACCTCGGCCTGCGCGTCGGTGCCCTGGGTGACCGCGTGCACCTGGAAAAGCTCGAGCACGGCCTCGTGCGGGATGAGCGCCTTGATGGCGTTGAAGGTCGCATCCACCGGACCGTTGCCGGTCGACTGCACGGTGTGGTGGCGGCCGTCGATGTCGAGCGTCGCGGTCGCCGACTGCGGGCCCATGGTGCCGGCGATCACGGTGAGGCTGACCAGCTTCACCCGGTTCTGGGCCTGCGCGATCTCCTCGTCGACCAGCGCCTCGATGTCCTCGTCGTAGACGTGCTTCTTGCGGTCGGCGAGCGCCTTGAAGCGGACGAAGGCGTCCTCGAGCTGGTTGCTCGACAAGCGATAGCCGAACTCCTCGAGCTTGTGCACGAAGGCGTGGCGGCCGGAATGCTTGCCCATCACCAGCGAGGTCTGCTTCACGCCCACGGTCTCCGGCGTCATGATCTCGTAGGTCTGGGTGTGCTTGAGCATGCCGTCCTGGTGGATGCCGGATTCGTGCGCGAAGGCGTTCCGCCCGACGATCGCCTTGTTGTACTGCACGGGGAACGAGGTGGCGGCGGCGACCAGCTTCGACGCGCGGGTGAGCATGGTCGAGTCGACGCCGGTCCAGTACGGCAGCACGTCGTTGCGCACCTTCATCGCCATCACCACCTCCTCGAGCGCGGCGTTGCCGGCACGCTCGCCGATGCCGTTGATGGTGCATTCGATCTGACGGATGCCGGCGCGCACGCCGGCGAGCGAGTTCGCCACCGCCATGCCGAGATCGTCGTGGCAATGGGCGGAGAAGCGCGCCTTGTCGGCATTCGGCACGCGCTCGCGCAGCATCTTGATGAGCGCGAAATATTCCTCCGGCACGGTGTAGCCCACCGTATCGGGGATGTTGATGGTCGTGGCGCCGGCATTGATTGCCGCCTCGACGCAGCGGCAGAGAAAGTCGTGCTCGGTGCGGGTGCCGTCCTCGCTCGACCATTCCACGTCGTCGGTGTAATTGCGCGCGCGGGCGACCTGGGCGATCACCATCTCGTAGACCTCGCCCGGCTCCTTCTGCAGCTTGTACTTCATGTGCACCGGCGACGTCGAGATGAAGGTATGGATTCGGCTGCGCTTCGCCGGCTTGACCGCCTCGGCGCAGCGGTCGATGTCCTTGAAGGCGGCGCGCGCGAGCCCGCAGATCACCGCGTTCTTGGCGCGCCTGGCGATCTCCTGCACCGCGGCGAAGTCTCCCTCCGACGCGATCGGGAAGCCGGCCTCGATGATGTCGACCCCCATCGCATCGAGGAGCTCGGCGACCTCGAGCTTCTCCTCGTGGGTCATGGTGGCGCCCGGGCACTGCTCGCCATCGCGCAAGGTGGTATCGAAAATGAGGACGCGGTCCTGCTCGGACTTCGTGGTCATGATGTGGATCCTTCTCGACGTTCGCGCCCTCTTGCTCGGGCGCTCGGGGTTCTCCTGGCTCGGTTCCCCTGAGTGCCCAGGCGCGAACGCCCAGCCGGCCCTCAGGGGACGGTAAGCAGCAGGAGGCCGCCGAGAATGAGGGCGGCGCCGGGTCGGGCTTCGGCCCGCCAGCGGATCGCGCGGAAATCGCTGCGCGTCGATATCACTTCGCCCTCGTGACGTTGCTACGCCATGCGCCGGCCAGGGTCGCGGAACAAGGTAAAGGCCGCGTTAATCCCCGGGAGCGCCGACGCTCTTTTAGCGGAACGGCCTCTTGCTTCGCAAGCTCGAATTGACATTGCGGCATGCAGGTCAGAGCTGTTGACCTTTTGCGCCGGCGCCCGCGCGGCCGCGCGCGCTCAATTCCCGGTCGTCATGGCGCGCCCCACACATGGGTGAGAAAGGCGGTGACGAACGGCGGCATCAGCGGGTCGAGATCGGCGGGGCCCCGCACGATGCGGATATCGCAGAGCTCGGGGGCGTCCTCGCTCGCGAGATGGGCGAGCATGCGCGCGCGCAGCGCGGCCGCGCTCTCGCGCGCGTGGAGCACCTTGATCTGGGCGATGCGCGAGCTCGAAAGAATGCAATACCAGCCCTCCTCCGCGTCATAGGCGTCGACGCCGATGCCGGTCTCCTCGGCGAGCTCCCGCCTGATGCTGCCGGCAAGGTCGACCCGGCCGTCGACGACATCGCCGGGATCGGGGGTCCCCGCCGGGAAATAGATTTTGCCGGCATTGATCGTGTGCTCGCCCATCACCCCGAGCAGGAAGCCGCCATCGGAGCCCTTGAGGGCGCCGAGCGAAAAGCAGTTCTTCACCGTCGGGTCGGGACACCCCCAGTCGCGCCAGGCAATGAAGCTCGCGTAATCGGTCTCGAAGCACTCGCCGCGGAACACGTCCTGCGCGATGGCATGGTCCTGCAGCAACAGGATGCGGCCGTTCCACACCGCGGGCTTCGTCCGTCGCAACGCATCGAAATAGCGCGCGATCTCGTCGCGGCGGGCCTCGGCGAAGCTCCATGGCCGCGGCACGACCGCGAGCTCCAGCCGCTTCAGGCGCACGATCTCGGTCATGCCTCGATCGTCCCCTCGGTCACGATCACGGCATCGCCCGCGATCGAAGCCGACGCGAGCCTGCCGCCCGCGACCGCGATTGCCAGCCGGATAACGCTCGGGCGCCCCATCTCGTAGCCCTGCTCGATGGCGATGGCGTGCTCGCCGTCGGCAAGCCCGTCGGCTGCGGCGAGCAGCCCCGCGAAGGCAGCGGCCGCCGCTCCGGTCGCCGGGTCCTCGCGAATGCCGAGCGCCGGCGCGAACATCCGGGCGTGAAAGGCGTGGCCGGGATCGGCGGTCTCGCGGCAAAACACGTAGACCGGATCGTCGCCGCACGCCGCGACCAGCCGGCCCGGATCGGGTCGGCACTCGCCAACCGCGGAGAGGCGCGCCGCCGGCACGAACGTGATGGGGATGCCGGCCGACCAGCGCGCCGGCCGGAACGCGCCGAAGCCGACGTCGGCCGGCGCGAGCCCGAGCGCCGCGGCGAGGGTCGCATCGTCCGCAGGCGCGCCGATCTCGGCGGGCAGCTGCGGCAACGCGAAGCGCGCGCTGCCGTGAGCGGCGCCGCGCGCCTCGAGCGTGCAGCGTACCGGGCCGATTCCCTCCTGCAGCACGAATTCATGGCCGGGGCCGCCGCCGTCGCGCAGGCCGAGCAGCACCGCCGTCCCGACGGTCGGGTGGCCGGCGAACGGCAGCTCGCGCGCCGGCGTGAAGATGCGCACGCGGGCACGATGGCCCGCGTCGCCGGGCGGCAGGACGAAGACCGTCTCGGGATGATTGAACTCACGCGCGAACGCCTGCATCGCCGTGGCGTCGATTCCCTCGCCGTCGAGCACCACGGCGAGCGGGTTGCCGGCAAAACGCCGGTCGGTGAACACGTCGAGGGTCGCGAATCGCCGTTGCATCGACGTTCTCTCCGCGGCGCGCATCGGGTCGATACCGGCCGGCGCCCGGCCGCCTTATGCCCGAACCGTCGGCGACAGGCGAGCGGGACGCTCGTTCGGTTCCCTGCCCGATCGAGTCGGACGGTTCCCATCAGGTGGGGGACAGAACGTGCGTCAGAGCCCCTTGATCAGGCCGGCGTCGATCAACAGCCGATTGAAGCGTCGCGCCTCCGCGCCGCCGGCGCAGCCGTAGAACAATCCCTGGCAGCGCTGCAGAATTTTTTTCTGCTCGGCGAACGAAGGGTCGAGCGGCAGCCCCGCCGCCTCCTGCACGATCAGCGGGAGATAGGGCCCCTCGACGGTGTCGAGCGCGGAGCCGAGGTCGACCGGCTCGAAGTTGATCGCATCGATCGCGTAATAGGTCGTGAAATAGCGCGGATCGTAATTCAGCAGGCGGCGGTTGATCGCCGCCTCCTCGAGCCCGGGCTCGAGGATGGTGGAGGCGAAATCCGGCTGGTGGTCGCCATAGCGCAGCAGCAGGAACGACTCGCCAGGAAAGTCACGCCTGAGAGCTTCGAGCAGGTCCGCATAATCGCGAAAGCTCATGGCCTGCCGCCGCAGATATTCGTCGACCTCGGCGGCATTTCCCGGATCCTTCCATTCCGGCATCAGATCCGGCCGCCAGCGCGTGTTCCAGGGGTAATGGTTGGCGGCGAGATAGACGAACAGGAACATCGGGCCCTTGCCGCGCTCGCGCTCGATCATCCGCCGCGCGGCGTCGTAGTAGAACCGATCGGGCTCG
>WNFD01002151.1_pt1 | contig 31961 bp, 35 predicted proteins | sample 5400491 | NCBI WGS metagenome assembly WNFD01 (sample SAMN13153343, study PRJNA577476) | soil metagenome | isolation source: 120 cm saprolite under Douglas fir tree site 2 hole 2 replicate 2 | place: USA:California | collected 2015-04-18 | reverse complement strand
CCCACGGGGGAGCGTGATTTCGGGGGTAGCGGGGATACGGCTGAAAGGGATATCACAATGCCACCATTCATACTCCTGTTGCTCGCCCTGGTGATCTTTACGTGCGCTTTTGGCTACATGACGTTTCGTCACGAGGTCGAGAGGCGAGCAGCGGCGGCACTGGAAAAGAAACGGAACCAATACCATGACCGAGTCTAAGGAGCGCGCTGTTGGTTAGCTCGCCTTCGACTCCAGAGCCCTCATGGGAGCCAGGTCCAAACTGTCGGACGACAGTTCTGTTATTATCACGAGGTGACGTGCCCGAGCGGCGTCTACCGCATCGAATTTTCCAGACCTCGCATGGATGGGCAGGGATACAAGGTCTAGTCCGAGTGGCCGGGGAAGGATGAACAGGAACCATAGGTTTCCTGCACGAAGAGAGCATGAGACGGAGTGAATTCTGATGAGTACTCAAGCATACACGACGGAACAGCAGGCATATGCTCCTGGGTTCCACATGGCCGAAAATTATGTGTTCAAGTCCGAGCGGGGACTGAGCACGAAGATCGTTGAGCAGATCTCCGAGATGAAAGGTGAGCCCAGTTGGATGCGGCAGTTCCGTCTCAAGAGCTTGGCACTCTTCGAGAGACGCCCCATGCCAACGTGGGGCGCGGACCTCTCGGGGATTGACTTCGACAACATCTACTACTATATCAAGCCTATCGCGCAGCAGGGGAAAACCTGGGACGATATCCCAGCAGACATTAAGAACACCTTTGATCGACTGGGTATTCCGCAGGCTGAGCAGAAGTACCTGGCAGGCGTGACGGCACAGTACGAGAGTGAAGCGGTGTACCACAAGGTGCGCGAAGACCTGGAGAAGCTGGGCGTGATCTTCACCGACATGGATACGGCGCTGCGCTTGTATCCCGACCTCATCAAAGAGCACTTCGGCACCGTTATTCCGCCGTCTGATAATAAATTCGCCTCGCTCAACAGCGCGGTGTGGAGCGGCGGCAGCTTTGTCTATGTGCCAGAGGGCGTGCGCGTTGAAATTCCCTTGCAGGCCTACTTCCGTATCAATGCCCAGAACATGGGTCAGTTCGAGCGCACGTTGATTATCGCCGCTCCTGGCTCCTATGTCCACTATGTGGAGGGATGTACCGCCCCGACCTACGCAAGCGATAGCCTGCACAGCGCCGTCGTCGAGATCAAGGTGATGGCAGGTGCGCGCGTCCGCTACACGACCATCCAGAACTGGTCGAAGAACGTCTACAACCTCGTGACGAAGCGTGCAGCGGCCTACCGAGACGCAACAATGGAATGGGTCGATGGAAACCTCGGCTCGAAGGTGACGATGAAGTATCCAGCGGTGCTGCTGATGGAGCCAGGCGCGCGTGGTGATATCCTCTCAGTGGCATTCGCCAGCGATGGGATGCAGCTGGATGCCGGAGCCAAGGTCACGCACCTCGCTCCGCACACCACCTCCCAGATTCTCTCGAAGTCGGTCTCGAAGGGGACTGGTCGAGCCACGTATCGCGGCCTGGTCCGCATCAACCGGGGTGCGCACCACACCAAGTCCCATGTGCGCTGTGACGCGCTCTTGCTCGATGAGCAGTCGCGCACCGATACCTATCCAACCATTCGCGTCGAAGAGAACCAGACCGAGGTCGGCCATGAGGCGACCGTCTCGAAGGTCGGTGACGACCAGCTCTTCTACCTGATGAGCCGTGGCCTGGATGAGTCCGAGGCCTACTCGCTGATCGTCAACGGATTCATTGAGCCGATCACCAAGGAACTCCCGATGGAGTACGCGGTTGAGTTGAACCGATTGATCCAGTTGGAGATGTCCGGCAGTGTGGGCTAAACGACAGCCTCTATCGTAACAAGCAGGGTCGCCAAATTGGTGACCCTTGTTGTTTTTTGAATCCGTTACTCCTCGAAGGCCAACGAGGCAGCTCCCTCGTAAACAAGGCCACCACCTGAACGTCGATGCGTCACAACCGGATGTGCTGTCGTGGTATACTAGAGGAGCTGTTAACCGGGATAGGGGCAGCTACTTGGGCGAGTACTCAGGGAAAGAGATCCGCAAGGGAGAGTGAGGCATGAGCAGAAAAGACTATGAACGCCTCTGCTCGGAACTAGACAACACGAGACAGAAAGACCATCCTCACGCGTATGAAGCGCTCTCGCAAGAAGAGAGAGAGGCCCTACAGTACTGGATAGAGCGTGCCATTCAGCCTGCTCTCAAAGCCGACGAGGGTCATAGCAGCTACGGACTCAAACACGAGTATGAGCGTGAGACGAAATTATTTGTCTCGCACGCACAATTTAAGGGAGCAATGCTCATTGCAGGATACCTGCCCACAGAGAAAGGCGAGCAGAACTGGCATTTTAAGATCAAGCCAGCATACGATGAAAAAAGCTTCTCGCATGACGTTGCGAGTCAAAACAAAAGATTACACTTGCCAGCATACAGAAGTACCCCTCAAGGTGAGCAGGATCCAGGATTAAACGCCCTCGTTCAAAAGGTCCTCGCTTCACACAGGGGTGATGATACATACGGTGTCATGATTTAGGAACCTGTTTAAGGGCCCTCCTCATAGGCTTCTATTTCTTTGCACAGAAAAATGAATGGCTAAAACTTCTGATGTTCTGAGTCCAAAGCCTGAAATGTGAAATTGAAAGGCTTACTGGAAACTGCATCCCCGTCGAGGAGTGGCACCCGGTAAGGAGACGCTACAAGAGCGTGGAAGGAGCGTAACGTTACGCCCCTTCCATACATACCATCACCACTCATAGGTTGCCGTGAGCCATACGCGGAGGAAGATATCTCGTCCCGCTTCGGTACAAGAGACCAGTCGCCAGCCCTGGGTTGCGCGACGTTTCAAATCATGTTCATACTTGCGATACGATGAACGGAACATACCGGGCCTGTAACTCTTCACTTCTTGTCGCGGTGTAGCTGGTTGTAGCATTGCTTTTCCCCTTCGATGTGAACAAAATTAGATCGTGCTTAAAGACCACATTCGTGGAATGACTGCTCACCCCTGGCTTGCCGTATGTTGGTCATCTCGCCTTGCTCGATTAAGGTATCCAAGCGAAAGTCGGTGGTATCCTCTGGAGTGACTAACTCGATATAGTAGGCATCCTTCTCAACATAGGCTGCAAAGAGTTCGCTCTCGTTGGGGCCATCCATGAGCACATACCCGACTCCCCCGACGGTGACAGTGATTCTCCCTCTCTCTCGTGTGTGCTTGATATGTGCGTGACCCCCTTCCTGATAAGAGATACCGCCTGCCCTCCTCTCCATGGCTCTATCTGCCTTTCTTCGCTCGCGTGCTGCGCTCAGGGTTGTCGTGTTCATCGAGTTTCCTTTGATTCGATACGAGAAGAGCCGTCCACCCTCCGTTTAGCGAGGTAGGGATGGCTCGTTCAGACGAGAACCGTTCAGTGGCTCATGGACTGCCACGCCGGCCTGACGTTGCATGATCTGGATCAGCGGCGCTACCAGGTCGATGGGCAGCGGGAAGATAATGGTCGAATTCTTCTCCACCGCGATCTCGGTCAGCGTTTGCAGGTAGCGCAGTTGCAGGGCAGCAGGCTGGGAGCCGATCACTTCGGCAGCCTGAGCCAACTGGGTCGAAGCTTGCAGTTCCCCCTGGGCATGGATCACTTTGGCCCGCTTCTCCCGCTCAGCTTCCGCCTGTTTGGCCATGGCGCGCTGCATCGTTGTTGGTAACTCCACATCCTTGATCTCGACCGCTGTTACTTTCACGCCCCAGCGCTCGGTATGCTCGTCGATGATCGCCTGCAGGTCGCGGTTGATCTTGTTGCGCTCGGCCAGCAGTTCATCCAGTTCCGATTGGCCCAGGACGTTGCGCAAGGTCGTCTGACCGATCTGCGAGGTTGCCTGGTTGAAGTTCACCACATTGACCACCGCGGCAATCGGATCGACTACATAGAAGTAGACGACCGCCGTCACCTTGATCGTCACGTTATCGCGGGTGATCACCTCTTGCGGTGGCACCGTAAGCGTGACGATACGTAAGTCAACTTTCATCATGCGTGAGATGAAGGGGGGCACCAGGAAAAGCCCAGGGCCCTTCGCCCCGATTAAGCGCCCCAGCACGAAGATGACGCCGCGCTCATACTGTTGCACCACGCGAATAGCCGAGAGCGCGACGATCACCAAAACAAGCACGATAGCGCCAAGTACAAACAACACCAGTAGATTCATAGCAAGCCTCCTTACGGCTTTAAAAACTGGAGAGGTAAAAAGCCTCTCGCGTCATACGCAGTCTCAGTAGTACGCAAGCTCCGGCCCCAGCAAGGTACGCAGTTGCTTTTTCGCCCGGTAAAAGTACGTTTTGACCGTTGTTTCTGGGATGCTGAGCGCCTGCCCAATCTCGCGGAAGCTCAGTTGGGTGTCACAACGGAGCAGCACGATCGGGCGGTAGCGCGAGGGCAATGTCTCAATTGCATCAAGGAGCCGCTGTCGTAGCTCGCGCAGTTCAACCTGCTCCTCTGGCTGCAGATCTGGGTCAGGAAGGGTGGCAAGGAATGAATATTCACCCCCATCTGGGAACGGCTCGATCTCAGAAAAGAGGAGATGCCGCCTGCGGCGCAGTTCATCGATAGAGCGGTGACGTGCTATCTGGCATAACCATGCTTTGAGCGTCCCACCCGTTCGTAGTGTGGGTAACGGGCGGTACAATTGGAGGAGGACGTGCTGCAAGACATCGTGAGCGAGATCTTCGTCGCGCACCAGGTGGGAGATCAGGAGAAAGAGCAAGGCTCTGTACCGCTCGACCAGGATTTCGAACGCGCCTTGATCGCCGATGTGCGCTTTTTGGACCAGGACGTCATCCGTCAGGTCCGTATACTGCCTGTTTGACGTGAGGTGCGTTTGCATAAAGCACATCCCTATTGCTCTCCGAACCTCAGATAAGGAAAGCCATTCTCTGCTTTTAAGTGTACCTACTGAGCGTTATAACAAGCGTTAAATGAAATCCCTCCCTGCTCAACTGCCTGCTTGCTGGCTCGTCTCGACGAACCAGATCCATTTGTCGATGCCCCGGGCGATCTCGGTGAAGATGTCAGCGGTATCGGCGTCCTTCAGTTCGGTCGCCTGCGCGCTGGCGTATCGTGTATGTCTCCCAAAGTCGGTGAGTGTCGTCGAAAGCGCATCGATGTGGCCGTTCCCCTCGGCAGTCGAAAGCCAATACCTGTCGAGCGAAGACCGCCCGGCGACTGTATGCGCCGTTCCCTCGGCCTTGCCACCAAGCTGCACGATGCGCGCGGCTATCAGGTTCGCGTACTCCTCCACTCCCTCGGTGACCTTGTCGAACAGCTCGCGCAGGGCCATGAAATGGGGCCCTTTGACGTTCCAGTAGGCCTGCCTGCTTTGCAACTGCAGATCGATGGCGTCGGCTAAGCGGCGGTTCAACATCTCGACCAGTTTGGCCTGCTGCTCTTCGGGCAGGGCATTGTTTTTTCTGGACATGGGAGCACTCCTTCCACTCAAACAGTGTTTTGTGCGATAATAGATAGGTTATATGTAGTAGCTAACTTGAAACTCTCTGACATCCTTTTGTTCCATTCTTTGGAGTCAGCTCTCTCCTCTGTAGCATCTCTGATCTCATGATAGCAGCAGAGCGTTATAAGGACCGTTAAATGAGCAACGTATTTCACATTATTGGGTCCGCCGGAAGCACGCCATGCCTGATAGCAGTAGAGAGTTATGAGGAATAGTAAATGGGCGACTTATGCTTCACATTATTGGGTCCGCCAGAAGTGCGCCATGCCGATCAGACGCTACTGTTCTCCACGCGCAAGGAACTCGCGCTCCTCATCTATCTCGCAGTAGAAGGCCGCATCCATTTGCGCAAGAACCTCTCCGAGCAGTTCTGGCCAGAAGGGGACGCGAGGCATGGCCGGGCAGCCCTGCGCATTACCGTGCTCCACCTGCGTCATCTGCTGGGCGAGGACGCTGGCGTTGATCCGGTGCCTCACCTCCTCATCCAACGCGACACCCTCGGCCTGGATCTCACCCCCGCTGTCGAGCTCGACCTCCATATCCTCAACGAAGCCTGGACGCTGGCGCGCGCGTCGACTCGCACGGCTCTGACCATGCCAGAAGAGGCGCATCGTACCCTGCTTGCCAGACTCCAACGCGCGATCAGCCTCCCTCGTGGCGAATTCCTGGAGGGCTTCTCGCTCCGCGATGCCCCGGCCTTCGACGATTGGGTGCGGTTCCAACGCGAGTACTGGCACCTGCGCACGAGTGAGGCCTTCGACCGCCTCTCCCAGATGCAATTCGAAGCAGGAGAGCTTGAGGCCGCCATTGAAACGGTCAGCCGCTGGCTCGTCCTCGCCCCGCTGCAGGAGGATGCCTACCGGCGTCTGATGCGTTTGCACTTCGCGGCCGGTGACCGGGTCGCCGCGTTGCATGCCTATGACACTTGCCGGGCGAGGCTTTCAACAGGCATGCAGACGGAGCCGACCCCAGAAACCGTGGCGTTGGCCAGCCGCATGCGGGCTGTTGCCCCTCCTCGACGCAAGGTGGCACCCACGCCCGCGCTTGCGCTTTCCCCGGCGACGTTCCTCGAAGGCCCGCTCCTGGGGCGGACAACGGAGTTGAGTACCTTGATCAAGGTCTACCATACCGCCCAACGTGGTCAGACGCAGGTCGTGTTTCTGGAAGGGGAGGTCGGCATTGGCAAGACGCGGCTGGCGACCGAATTTCTTGCCTGGGCGGAGATGGAGGGGGCAGACGTGCTGCAGGGACAGGCCTTTGAAACCGGTGGTCAGCTGCCCTACCGGCCCCTGATCGAGGCCTTGCGCCCGCGCATCGAGCGGGAGAACGCCCCGGACGACCTGCTTTCAGACACGTGGCTGGCCGAACTCGCGCGCCTGCTCCCCGAACTGTGCGACCGCTATCCCGACCTGCCTGACCCTGTAGGGGACAAGTCGGTGGCACGCAATCGGTTGTTCGAGGCGGTGGCACGCCTGGGCCAAGCCCTGGCGGCACGGACGATGCTCGTCTTGTTCATTGATGATGTGCAGTGGGCGGATGCCACCTCGCTCGACGTGTTGCATTACCTGGCACGACGCTTCGCGAAGAGCGAGACGCCTGCGCTCCTGCTCCTGACGCTGCGCATGGGGGAGAGAGCTATGAGGCCCGCGCTTACCGAGTGGCGAACTGGTATGGAACGCGCCGTACCGCTGACCCATCTGCAGCTTGGCCCTCTCACCGCCGAAGACATCCTGCGCCTGCTCCAGGCATTCGGGGGGGCGGGAGGCAAAGATGGGAGGCGCGCGGCGGACCTGGAACGCTTTGGGCAGTGGTTGTTTGCCGAAACGGAGGGGCAACCGTTCTATCTGATGGAAACGCTCAAGTTTTTGATTGAGCGTGACGTGCTCGCCTCCCACCCGAACGAAGATGGAGGATGGACGATTGACTTTACGGCAGCCATGGAGCATGAGATGGTGGTGCGTGGGTTCTTCCCGCCCAGTGTGCGCGAAGTCATCGTGGCCCGGTTGGATCGCCTCACGCCGAACGCCTTTGCGCTGCTGGTGGCAGGGGCTGTCCTCGACCAGGGAATCACCTTTGAACACCTGTGCCGGGTGGCCGATCTCGAAGAACAGGACGGACTCCCTGCCCTGGACGAAGCGCTGCACAGCCACCTGCTGCAGGAGTCAGAGCGCGAGGGAGGGCGCATGGCTGATGGGCGCTACGTGTTCGCACATGCGAAGATCCGTGCGGTGATCTACACCGAGGCAGGTGAGGCGAGGCGATCCATCTTTCACCGCCGTGCGTTGGAAGTGTTGCAAGAGGCAGCTGCACCGGCGGCGGTACTGGCATATCATGCCCTGGCCGCGGGGCTTGCGGAACCGGCCTTCCGCTGGAGTCTCGCGGCGGGCGATGAGGCCATGCGGGTGGTAGCGGTGCGCGATGCCATCACCCTCTACGAGCAGGCGCAGCACCTGATGACCGAGCGGTCACGTGGGCTCAGCCTCTTGACCATGCTCCCTGCGCCGGAGATCGAGCATCTCTACACCTACCTGGGGCGAGCGTACGAACTGAACGCGGAGTGGGAGAAGGCTCAGGCGGTCTATATGTTGATGCTCGCGCACGCACAAGATGTATGCCAGCCGGCAATGGAGAGCACAGCCCTCAACCGCCTGGCGACCCTGGCCGCGCAGTAGCCCCTCAACCTGTCAAGAGTACAGAGCCGCTCGAGGCGGCGTAGTGGGGTGCCGAAGATGGTTCATTTAACGCTTCATATAACGCTCCGAAGATACTCTTAAAGCAGAGTATGGCTTGATCAGGAGTTTCGGTGCCTGTATTCTCCTTGCCATCTTCTCTACTGCTACACGGAGAGGAGCGCGCGGGTCGAGAGCATGGCGACAATAGTGAAGGAGAAGTGAAGGCTGGAGATGTCGATATGAAGACAGAACTAAGGGACGATAACATTCCTACTGCTTCTCTCTCTCCTGTGGAGGATACACCGGTCGGATCATTTCGTCGGGTGTTGAAGAATCGCTCGTTTTTACTGCTCTGGCTGGCACAACTGCTCTCGCAGATCGTCTTTAACGCGGCCAATTATGGCGTCATCGCCATCGTGACGGCGGTCACCCACTCCACGGTGATGGTCGGCTTAGCTATCGTCTCCTTTACCCTTCCTGCTGTGCCATTTAGCCTGCTTGCAGGTGTCTATGTCGATTATCTAGATAAGCGGCTGGTACTCTGGGTAAGTAACGCCCTGCGAGCGGCGACTACCGGTCTCATCGTGTTCGCGCTGCTCTGGAACCCGCGTATGCTCGTTCCACTCTTCTTCCTGACATTTCTGATCTCGCTGGTGACCCAGTTCTTTATACCGGCCGAGGCATCTGCCATCCCCTTGCTCGTGAGCAAGAACGACCTGGCACCTGCGCTCTCGCTGTTCAACATCACCCTCACTATCGCACAAGCTCTGGGCTTTTTGATATTGGGTGGGCTTCTTACTGTGCTCTTTCCCTCCTTTCATCTTTCCTTTGGTTTTCTTCACGTGCAGGTCCAATCCTTTGATATGCTCTTCGCGCTTGTCGCCCTCGTCTATGTGATCTGTACCTTTCTCATTCTGGCGATTCCCAAACGCGCTTTGCCGCAGGAGCAAAGGGCGGAGCCAGCACTGCTCAGATCGCTTGAGAAGCAGTCGTGGCAGATCATACGGCATGACGTGAAAGAAGCCTGGGACTACGTTCGCGAGGACCACACGTTGCTGCTCTCCTTACTGCGGGTCTCGTTCGTCAGTATCTTGCTGCTGGTGATCGGCGAGGTGGTGGGACCATTCGTCGTCAATGTGTTGCATTTGCCTGTCCAGGATATGCCACTCATTTTAGCTCCCGGGGGTCTTGGTCTGGTGCTTGGTGGTCTGATCATGCCCGCTCTCGCGCGGCGGTTGGGCCAGAACCGCACTATCACTCTCGGCAGCCTGTGTAGCGCTGTGTGTTTGAGCCTCATCCCGCTCGGTCACCTCCTCTGGTCGCGATTGGCTCTACCCACCCCTGGGATCCTCTATTATGTGGGTGCGGTCACGTTTGTCTTAGGGGTAGCGCTGGACATGGTGAACATTCCCGCGCAAACGGTGATGCAGGAGCAAGCGCCCGCGGAGGAGCGAGGGCGAATGTTTTCCTTCCAGTCGATGTTGTTTAATGCCGGCTCGATTCCGGTCTTGCTCTTTGCTGGCGTGATTGGTGATACGCTGGGGATCGAGACCGTCATGTATCTACTGGCAGCAGTCATTCTAGGATTTAGCTGGTGGGCGGCAAGGTATAGCCACTTGTTTTGTTAGTTGTACTGCTCCTTGTTCAGTCGCCTGTCTTGTTTGCTCTTGCTGATGATCAACTCAGCAAATTCCTTCATCACTGTGTTAGGAGACAAAGCGCGCGATTGCGCGAGACGCAAGTAGTAGTCTGCTTGCTCAGCAGTCAGAGAGACTGTGTATTCAACGCCATGCTTTCCAATAATGGTGACAACTTTTTCCATGATACGCTTCCTTTCGGATTATTGTCTTGTTCATTCATAAGGTATTTGAGAAACTCTTGCCTCCCTGTTCTGTTGCTGGCTGACACCGCTTGGACGCTTTGAACCTGAGAAAACACACATGTTTCATCTTGATCGCTGAACATACCTGAGTCGACAACAGAGCGGTTGGCTGCGAAACTCAATCGAGCCAACTGGACACACTCGAGAGAGGCACTCTGCCTCGCGCACCTCTTAAGTGACCTGTGCTTTCTTCTGCGGTTCCGCTTCATCAGGATTCATTCGCTCCGCATACACGTGATAATCGGGTAAGAAACGTTGATAGGTATTGGACAACAATGGCGATGAGATCATGAAATCGGCAGACGCACGATTGCAGGCGACGGGAATATTCCACACGACCGCGATCCGTAAGAGCGCTTGCACATCCGCATTGTGCGGCTGTGAGGTGAGTGGGTCCCAGAAGAAGATCAGCAGATCGATCTCTCCCGCTGCGATCTTGGCTCCAATTTGCTGATCCCCGCCCAAGGGTCCGCTCTGCAGCTTGTTTATTTCAATGCCGAGTTCCTGTTCCAGGAGTGTGCCCGTCGTTCCTGTCGCGTAGAGGTCGTGCTGCCTCAGCAGCGCTTGATTAAAGCGGGCCCATTCCAGCAGATCCCGTTTTTTCTCGTCGTGTGCGACGAGGACGATCATTTTCTTCGCATTCATTCCTCTTCACCTCTCGTCTCTTCAATTCCTGCCTGTCTGCTTGGTGAGCAGACAGCTCGTCTCACGGACCTGGTGGTCGTCGTTCCTCCAACTCTCGATTTCCGCACCTACCGTACTTAACTTAGGAAAGGTAGCGATCCAGGTACACCAGGTACAAGTACAAGCCCACTGTCACGAGCGTCGCATACCCGAGATAGATTGACAACCCATGCGCTGTATGTGCAGCCACGACACTCCAGCCTCCCAAAGCGATGTTAAGCAGGAGCACAGGAATGATATACACCTTTAGTAAGGTTGGTTTTTTCTTGGTCACATATCACCTCACTTATCTGAGGGACTTTCTCCCCTCTGCCGGAGGGAGCTGCTCCATCGTCGTTCGTGGAGCACCAGCTTCCGGCAGACCTACGCACGTTGGTTCCTCTCAAAGAGGGACCAGATGCGCCTCTCGGTCTCGTCAAGCAGGGTCTTGCAAACACTGGCCGTGGCGATATCGCTGTAGTGATTGCAGCGTGTATGGGCTGCGCGGAGCATTTATGGGTGGCATGCTTGACAGACATGAGAAGTAGACGCACTGCTTCGATTCACTCTTGATTACGTCTGTTCAATCAGCTGGCGAAACGATTAGTTAATCGTTTCGCTCAAAACATAACATATTTATCTTTGTTTGTCAAATTTTTCACATTCTTACGCGGATCCTGGGGCTACCTCTACCTCGCTCGATATTCCTTTAGGCGTCGTGGATGACTGCAATGTGGCACCGCACGATTCACGAATGATCAAGCGGGGTTGAAGACGTACTACCTGTGGTGTCGCATCACGCTTCTCCAGGCGTTCAAACAAGAGCTGAGCTGCTTTCTGTCCTATCTCGTACGTCGGCTGGCGAACCGTTGTCAAGCGGGGATGCATGACTGCTGCCCACTCGAAATCATCGAAGCCCACGAGTGCAATGTCCTGTGGGCAGCGCAGTCCAACCTGCGTGATGGCTTGCAGGGCACCGATGACCATCAGGCCGTTCGTCACGAAAAGCGCCGTGGGCTGTGCGGTTTTCTGGGTCAGGAGTTGAAGAGCCGCGCACGCTCCTCCATCTATCCGCGAATTGCCTTCAGCGATCAGTGCAGGATTGCGAGGAATGCTGTGGGCTTCGAGCGCTTGCTGATATCCGGTCAGCCGCTCTTCCGTCGAAGTGATACCGGGGAGACCCGTCACAATGCCAATCCGCTCGTGCCCAAGTGCGATCAGGTGGTCGACCGCCTGTCGAGCGCCCGCCACGTTGTCCACGAGAACGGCATCGATGTTCAACTCAGAAGGAAGACGGTCGATGTTCACCAGTGGCAACCGCTGGGCAGGCCAGGAGCGTAAATACTCGTGATTCCCCAGCGTGAACGCGACGATCAGCCCATCGGCCCGTTTGCTTTCCAGGAGGCGCATATAGCTTATCTCCTTTTTCACGTCTTCATCAGTATTGCCAAGGATCAACGAGTAGCCGCGGGCATTGGCAACATCCTCCACGCCTCGCACGACACTGGTAAAGTAGGGATTGGTAATATCGGAGATGATCAGGCCAATGGTATGACTCGTTTGCTTCTTTAAGCCTTGTGCCAGGCTATTGCGCTCGTAGCCAAGCGCAGCAATACTTTCCTGCACACGTTGTGCCAGGACTGGACTTACATATTTATTGCTGTTCATGACCGCGGACACGGTGGCCACCGAAACGCCGGCGTGGGCCGCCACATTTTTGATCGTCGCCGGTCGGCCAGCCGGCACTCCCCTATCGTTCATCTGCTGTTCTCCCTCCATGCGGAGTGAAGGATCTTAACCGTTTGACACCTCCTCTTCAGACTCGCGCACAAAGTGTCCTGTTACGTCGTCGTGTTGCTTTGTCAAGACGAGGAGACATTGCGATAGCACGCGGCTTGCGAGCGCACCGCTAATCGTTTTGCTAATCGTTTCGTTCTTCTGAGAGTATCATAGAGGCTCTCCCCCTGTCAAGTTTATGCACCCCCAAAAATTTCCGTACAAGGACTTGACTGTGGGGGTGCGTTGCCGCACGTGATCGGGATCAGCGCACTCTTCCCATGACCACGGTATTCGAACAACAAAATGTTTGCGCCGTGTGTATATCACTGCTAGCACTATTGTGATCTAATCTGCATTCCCGTTCCTGTCAGTATCAGATGGGGCATCGATCCGTTGGAGCGTGGAAGTGATTCTTCTCACGTGCTGTTCGGTGAGCGCTTGTCCGTGCGCATAGTAGACAGCTTTCGCGTAGGCGCCCCCGTGTTCAACGATGCGCACTTCAAGTTGTTCTCTTTCGAGGAGTTCCACATAGGTGGTCGCTCCTGCCTCGTGCCGGGTAAAAGGAATCTCTCTCGTTGGGGCATTGCGGTAGGTATGCTGGCCAGAAACTCTGATGGAGAGATGCGCCGATTCGGTTAGGTAGGCGATACTGCACGCAATCTCATAGAGGGTAGTGGCCGCTTCCCGTGAGCGTTCTTGCAGGATGCATTCATACGAAAGATGGACGACCGGAAAGCCGGACTGCTCCTCCGCGAGGGAGGGGTGATGTATTGCTATCGACATGGATGTGCTCACTTCTAGCCGAGCGTGCCGCGCCCAGTGGCCGTCTGACCATCGAGTTGCTTTTGCTTCTCGTTCATACTGTCGGCGTACATGTAGGCGTCATGGCGAACGTCGAATGATCGGACGATGCGGTCATCGGGTCCTGGTCCCCCATCGGGGGACATGCGCTCTCGGACCAAAAATACCCGCTCGGTCAGGTGTTGAACATAGTAGCGGTCTTCCATCATCGTGGTACCTCCGTGAAATCTGCTCCGTCAATCTCTATACTGGATAAGTGAGCTCCATCGAAGTTCGCTCCGATGGGGATTGCCCCCTTCAGGTTCGAGCGGCAGAGGGTGGCGCCGCGCAAGTCCGCCCAGCGGAGATGGGCCTTCACGAGATTGGCATCGCTGAGATTGGCCTTCCTCAGATCGGCATTGCGCAGGTCCGCTCCCTGCAGATTGGCTCCCGTGAGGTCAGCGTTGAGAAGATCAAAGCCCTGGAGATCAGCGCTATGCAGATCAGCCTCGTGGAGGTCTAGTTCTAAAGCGTGTATCTCAGCGTATTCTCGTCGCCAGGTATTCCAGAGCGTTTTCCCTGTTGAGAGGAGATCAAGCTCTTTCTGATTTGCCATGAGGTTCACTTCCTTCGCCCTTTGGTACTTTGTTGCTTGCCCGTATACTCATATGGAGCGCTCAGTTACAAGCAGCATTTGTTTGGACTCGATGCCCTCTCCTCGCGATCCCGACATCCTCGACTGTTTTCCGCACTTTCGTGGATGAAATACATGACAAGATCGACTCCGGCCCCCTTTTTCTAGAGAAAGGGAGAGATGTCAATGCGAAGTCGTGTGAGCTCTAGCGCTCCCGCAATGGAGATGCCCTTTAAGCGCTGGTTCATATGAAGGACATAGTTCCGAGAAGAAGGAGGAGACAGCGTTACTATACACTATTTTTTACAAAAATGCAATATTTGTGAAAAGAGTGCAGGGCGATTGAAAAGTCACCTGATCCCTCTTTTAGAGTCGCCGATTGATTGCGTCGCCCTGGCGGTTCGGCCCCAAGAGCGGCTTTTCAATCGCCCTACATATCCAGTGCCAGCTTCGCCATAAGTCAAGCTACCAGTCAACCTCCGGCTCCCTTCGGCGGCCCCCGCCGAATGCGGGCGCGCATCGCCTCAAGGGGCCAGTCGGTCCAGCTCCCCCAGCGTTCGGGCAGGATCTTTTCCACCCACCAGGTGACTCCCACCTGCTGGTAGGCGGCAACGACCTCGCGATCGTGGGCTGCGTCCGTGCCCGCTGTGATCCCCGAGTGGACGACCTCGAACGTGGTGGTGTATCCGGGCTGGGATGCGACATAGCGTGCGATGTCCTGCATCTGTGCCGGGGTGAGCATGGTGGTGATGGGCAGGTCGCGTCCGATGGGGATGACGCCATCCCAGCGGGCCGCGCGGCGCAACGGCGCTTTCGCGGGCCACATGCCCGCCACCCAGATGGGGATGCGCGGTGACTGGAGCGGGCGCGGCAAGAACTGCGCTTCCTTAATAGGATAAGCAGTCCCTGCGTGGCGGTACGGCTCGCCGCTCCAGAGCCCCGTGAGCACCTCCAGACCCTCGTCCAAGAGCGCTGCCAGCGTGGTAGGGTCCGAGGCTTCGCCCAGCGCCTCGAAGTCGAAATAGCCGCCCCCCGAGCCTACCCCGAAGATCAGCCGGCCCGCGGACAGGTGGTCCAGCGAGACGGTTTCGCGCGCGACCATCCACGGGCGGCGGCGAGGCAGGGACGTGACGAGCGTGCCCAGGCGGAGCGTGTGCGTGCGCAGCGCGATCGCGGCCAGCGCAATCCACGGGTCCACCAGGGGATCGACGCTCGGCGTCAGGGTCGTCTTCGAGACCTGGTCCCAGAGAAAGAAGCCGTCCCAGCCCGCCTCTTCCGCCTCATACGCCAGGTCGGACAAGACCCGGGCATCGCCATAGGGTCCAAAATTGGGGACGTAGGCTCCATACCGCATTGGTCACTCCTCAATCGCGACAATGATTCCCGCCTCTGCATGCTCCTGCGTGCAGAATACAGCCTTTGTATTGTAGCATATGCGTGCCTCTGCCCGCGCTTGCCCGTGCGGGCCCCAGGGACTGCGGTTCATTTCCATTTGTGACCTCCTTGTTACAGTGAAGCGAGTTAATGTGGTATCCTTTGGGGAAAGCTGATACCAGCCTTTACGCGGAACTACGACCAAACGGCACTCAACATCATTTGCTAGTGAAACCATAGGAATGAGACCACTGCAGGATAGTGAGTGCCTCATATGCTAGCATTGACACCATATGGAGGACAGTAGTGATGAGCGAATACCAGCGGTACGAATTCATGACCATCGATCGACCTCTGACACGGGCGCAACTCGATGCGGTCAATGCCCTTTCCAGTCACATCGAAGCATCTTCCACCCACGCCCTTATCGAATATCACTGGGGCGACTTCAAGCACAATCCCATCGGAGTGCTCCACGAGTTCTTCGATGGCTTCCTCTATTGGGCCAACTGGGGCTCGCCCCAACTGGCATTCCGTTTCCCGCATGGAATCTTGCCAGCCGATCTCATCGATGGCTACGATCTTGAAGATTTCGTCAAGTTCACCCAGTACCCGGATTATGATATCCTCGATATTCACTTTGGCGAGATGCAAGGGCCCGACGAATGGACCGCATATGAACTGGGGTCGCTCATCGCCATTCGCGATGAATTGATGGAGGGCGATCTGCGGGTGCTGTATATCGTCTGGTTGGCCGCTCAGATCATGATTGAGGGCTATGATGAAGAAGAGGACTACGACGAAGAAGAGATTGAGGACGAAGAAGAGGACGATGAAATCAGTGTGCCACCAGTTCCGCCCGGCTTTGGCACGCTGACAGCGGCACAGCAGGCGCTGGCAGAATTGTTGCAGGTGCCGCAAGAACTGCTCGTCGCGACAGCTCGCCAGAGCAACGCGGCCGTGTCATCGACTAAGGATGATGTTGCCGCATGGGTCAAGTTGCTGCCACCAGAGCGCCAGAACGATTACCTGGTGCGGTTAGCACACAATGAGCCAGGCCTGAGCCGCCTACTCGTCAGGGAATTGCGCGAATTGGGCCAGGACAAGTCCAGAGTAACTCCGTCAACGGGTGAGCACGTCACCTACGCCACGTTGCTCGTCGAAAGCAAGGCGATTACAGCCCAACTGGAACGCGAGAAGCGCGAGCAAGAGCAAGCGGCCCGTCTGCGTCATCTGCAAGAAATCCACGATCACCAGGACGCTTACTGGCATCAAGTTGAACAGGCAGTGATGCGCGGTACAGGCACGGGCTATGACGAAGCCCTTCGCTTATTGGTCGAGCTGCGTGCAGCTGCCGATCAATTCAAAGAGACCCAGGAGTTTCAGGACCGTTTCCGCGCCTGGGTCCGGCCTCACCTGCGCCGTCCTGCCTTCGTCAAGCGCTTGCAGGATCGCAAATTCACATTGCCAGAAGCGTGAGAGGTGTTGTCGGTTCTTCTTAGTGGGCAAGCCACCGTCAATCAAGCCGCCATTACGGGTGAATCGATGCCTGTTCTCCTCTTGACTTCTCTGGAAGAAGCATGGTATCTTTCAAAATGGACTGAAAGGAACAGAGAGGAGTAAGCAATGCGGCTGGGACTCAATTTAGGCTATTGGGGGGCCGGCGCTGCCGATGGCGTGGCGCTCGTGCGGGAAGCAGAGCGCCTGGGGTACGATTCGGTCTGGACGGCTGAGGCGTATGGTTCTGATGCGGTGACGCCGCTTACCTGGGTCGGCGCCCTGACCTCAAAGATTAAGCTGGGCACGGCGATTTTGCAGATGCCCGCGCGCACACCAGCAATGACGGCGATGACCGCCGCGACGCTCGATCTGCTGAGCGGGGGGCGTGTGCTGCTTGGCCTGGGCCTTTCGGGGCCGCAGGTGGTGGAGGGCTGGCACGGCCAGCCGTATGGCAAACCGCTCGTGCGGACGCGCGAGTATATCGAGATTGTGCGCCGGATTTGGGCGCGCGAGGCCCCACTTGATTATCAGGGAGAAGCGTATCAGATTCCGATCAAAGGAAGCACGGGCCTGGGGAAGCCGCTCAAGCTGATTATTCACCCCCTACGCGCCCGGATTCCTATCTATCTGGCCGCGATTGGGCCTAAGAATATCGAGCTGGCGGGAGAGCTTGCCGATGGCTGGCTGCCTATCTTCTTCTCGCCGGCCAGGGAAGCGGCCTATCTTGCTCCGCTTGAGGCTGGCCTGGCAAAGCGCCAGGCGGCGGAAGCGTTTGATATCGCGCCGTCCGTCACGGTTGTTCTGGGCAGCGATACGCGGGAATGCCGCGAGGTGGTAAAGCCGATGCTGGCGCTCTATATCGGCGGCATGGGCGCGAAGGGCAAGAACTTTTATAACGATCTTGCCCGCCGCTATGGCTATGAAGCGGCGGCAGAACAGATTCAGGAGTTGTACCTGGCGGGCCACAAAAACGAGGCTACGGCCGCAGTGCCTGATGCGCTGGTGGATGAGGTAGCCCTCTGCGGCCCGAAGGAGCGGATTGCCGAACTCGTAGAACCCTGGAAGACATCACGGGCCAGCACGCTCATCGTTGCCTCCAGCCAACCAGAGGCTCTGCGCGTGATGGCCGAACTCTTTCTGTAACATGCTGGCGCTGGAGAGTCTTGTAGCAATTTTCTTTGCAGACCTCGCCCGTGTCAATCGTTCGCGCTCTGCTCTCTGAAGGTTAAATTGGAACTGATCATCTTTATCGGCCTGCAAGCGTCCGGCAAAAGCAGCTTCTACCAGCAGCAATTTGCCGCTTCCCATGCTGTTGTTAGCAAGGATCTGCTGCGCAACAACCGGAGCCCGGCCAGAAGGCAGCAACAATTGATTGAGGAGGAGTTGCAGGCTGGCCACTCGGTCGTCGTTGACAACACCAATGTCACGCTGGAGGGTCGCGCTGAGCTGATCCGCCTGGGCCGCCTGTACAATGCCACCATCACCGGCTATTATTTTGAGCCCCAGATCTCACAATGCCTGGAGCGCAACCGGCAGCGTACCGGAAAAGCCAGAGTACCAGATGTAGCAATTTTCGCGACGCTCAAGAAGCTTGTCCGTCCTTCTTATCAAGAGGGCTTTGATCGGCTCTTTTACGTGCGTCTTTCCGAAGACGGCACGTTCAGGATAAGTAATTGGATAGAGGACGAAATCTCACATGGATAGTGACGAATTTGAGAAACGTATGCGCAGGCTGGAGTATTTCCACGCATTGCGCTGTCTGCCGGGCGCCTGGATGGTCATGGCTTCGCAAAATTTACCGAGCGGGCAGACTTTGAGAAGCCATTCGAGCTTAAGTTTCAAGATCTGATGCGTCAGACTGCTACAGCTCTCTTCATGTGATAATAGATCACTAGAATACTATGTCCCACTGCAATCGCTGCTTGTTTGCTACCTCGCCCTAGTGTGTCTTCAATGAGGTTTGTATCGTTTGTGTCACTTGTGTCACTTGTATCGCTTGTATCGGTTGTATCGTGTCCAATCTCTGGTATACTTGACAGAGAAAGAAGGGAGTGAAGGCATGCAGAACTATCTTGAGTTACTAAACGAAGCGAAAGAAATATTAAAACGTAATACTATTACGGTTACTGTTGATGGAAAGCCATATGAAAGAGTAATTCCATCGAGAGATTATTATGTGCATCAGTGGCTATGGGATAGTGCTGGAATTGCTATGGGACAAGTGCACTTAAATGAAGAAGACGCTTTTAACGAACTTGTATCATTAGTTGCGGGACAGTGGAGCAATGGGCTTATCCCTCACATCATCTACAATCCAAGGGAATCAAGATATTATCCACCAGCGGATCAATGGCAAACAACCAGATTTACCAAGCATGGAATAAAAACTTCAGGCATTACCGATCCTCCACTCCTGGCAATATCTGCTGAATATATTTGTGATAATGCTTCAGATGAACAGAAGAAACGAGATTTTATCGATAAAGTACTTCCATCCATTGTGGCATACCATGATCACCTGAAACGGTACCGCGATCCTGAAGATTGTGGATTGCTTACCATTGTACATCCCTGGGAATCTGGAACCGATGACTCTCCACGTTGGGATGGTATACTTAAACGCATTGACCTGAACATGATTCCCACTAACATAAAGGCCGATGTTGATCTGAATAGAAAGGATATAAGATACCGCGGTTCTCAAGAAAGACCTACCGAGGAAGACTACTACAGATATATCTACCTCATCGAATTATTTAATATCAACGATGGGCAGAGGAAACACGAAAGGCACTTACCAATACCTGGAATGAAGCATATAGGCAGTATTGTGATATTGATGTTACGCAAGGAAACCATCGAGTCATTGCAGTTCCAACTAATGCTCTATTTATGCCGTTATATGCGGGAGCAGTTACAGATCAGCAGCTAGATAGTTTACTTCATCGTCTCTCACAGGCTGACGAATTCTATACTAAATATTCCGTGCCTTCTACCGCTATCAATTCCCAGTATTTTAACAAAGAGCGCTATTGGAGAGGGCCAACCTGGCCAATTACGAACTATTTTATTATCGAGGGATTAAAAAAGTACAAAACAAGACATAAAGATGTAGATCAACTGGCGAACTTTCTAACCAGCAGGACAATTCAAATGATCAGAGATAACGGGTTTTGGGAATATTTTGACCCAATAGATGATGGAACAAAAGATAAGGCGAAAGGTATGGGTTGTAGCTCATTCAGTTGGACAGCAGCAATTTTAATCCAGCTTATACATGCGGCGAAATCCCTGTGAGTAATGATCACCTCTTCTCAAAACGAGCGCGGCATGCCCAGCACATGCTCGCCCAGGTAAGACAGGATGAGGTTGGTAGAGATGGGCGCGACCTGGTACAGGCGCGTCTCGCGGAACTTGCGCTCCACATCGTATTCCGCCGCGAATCCGTACCCGCCGTGGGTTTGTAAGCACGCATTGGCCGCCTGCCACGATGCATCGGCCGCCAACAACTTCGCCATGTTCGCCTCAGCACCGCAGGGTTGTCGCGCGTCAAAGAGGCGCGCTGCTTCGTAGCGCATCAGGTCTGCCGCCCGCACATTGGCGTACGCCTGCGCAATTGGGAACTGGATGCCCTGGTTCTGTCCGATCGGGCGATCGAACACGATGCGCTCGTTCGCGTACGTGCGCGCCTTGTCGATAAACCAGTAGCCATCGCCGATGCACTCCGCGGCGATCAGAATGCGCTCGGCGTTCATGCCATCTAGAACGTACGAGAATCCCTTGCCTTCTTCACCAACCAGGTTCTCGGCGGGTACTTCGACGTTGTCGAAAAAGACTTCGTTGGTCTCGTGATTGACCATGTTGCGGATGGGCCGTACAGTCAGTCCCCTCCCCAGACTCTCCCGTACATCCACCAGGAAGACCGATAATCCCTCGGTTTTCTTCGTAATGCGCGACAAAGGCGTGGTACGCGCCAGGAGCAACATCAGATCCGAATGTTGTACACGCGATATCCACACCTTCTGGCCGTTCACGATATAGCGATCGCCGCGCTTTTCAGCAAAGGTTTTGGTCTTCGTCGTGTCTGTGCCGGTGGTGGGTTCGGTGACCGCAAATGACTGGAGGCGTAATTCGCCCGACGCAATTCGCGGTAGATACCTGCGTTTCTGCTCAGGGGATCCATGTCGCAACAGGGCACCCATCGTGTACATCTGCGCATGACACGCGCCTGAGTTCGCGCCTGAGCGATTGATCTCTTCGAGGATGACGGACGCTTCGGCCAGACTGGCCCCACCCCCGCCATATTCTTCGGGGATCAGCGCCGCAAGCCATCCCGCTTGTGTCAGGGCCTGCACAAACGCTTCAGGATAGCCCGACACTTCCTCGACCTTCTGCCAGTAGGCGCTGTCAAACGCCCTGCACGCGTCGCGTACTGCCTGGCGGATGTCGGAGTGCTGGTGCGCGAGGGGATTGATGTCGTTCAAGACTTAACTCCTTCTGCCCTCGACAACTGCGCGTAAGCCAGAGAGGTCATACGAAAGCGCGCCCGCTTCCAGTTGCGTTCTCAAGGTGGCTTCATTGCGTGCGCGTAAGCGTGCAGCTTCGAGAACGGCGGAGACCTGCCTTGCCGCTACGGCAACCGCGCCATCGGCATCCAGGAGCACGAGATCGCCCGGCGCAATGATGGTGCCTCCAACCGTGACCGGCTCGTTGATGGTGCCAACGCTGGTCTTGGTTGCCCCGCGCACGCGAATCCAGCGTGTCCAGATGGGCAGGCCAAGTGAGCGCAGTTCTTCTGTATCGCGGACGGCTGCATCCACCAGGATGGCCGCGACCTGGCGAGCCAGCGCTTGCGTCGCCAGCAGTTCCCCGATCAGCGCGACGGGTTCGGGTTCCGGCATCGTCAACACGAGGACTTCGCCCGGTTGGACCTGCTCCAGCACCGCGTGTACCATCAAATTATCCCCCTGGCCACAGCGAACTGTACGTGCCGGTCCTACCGCCCTGCTTCCTGGTATGAGTTGCAGCAGGGGAAGATCGATGAGCCCGGTGCGCCCCGCTGCCTCGTAGACCGTGGCTACCCCGTACTGGGCCAGTTCGTTCCTATCGTTCTCGTTCATGTTTACTGTTTCCCTCTTGAGAATATTTGACTGTACCGAGCCTGGCGGTCGGATTGGTTGTGAGTTCATTACAAGTACCCATGCTCCAACAATCGCTCCGCAGTTCGCGCGAAGCCTTCCGCTGATGGAATCGCAACATCGAGCGCGTCGGCCATACGGTCGATGATGTTAAAGAGCGCACAGACGACGAGGGCATCCTCGATGGCCTGATCACTGATTTCCGCTGCACGCAACGGGGCGATATCCCCAGGCCCGACCTCCCCTGGGGTCAGCGTGACCTTCTCCAACAAGCCCAACGTCACCCGCAGTTTCTCGTCTATTGGGGCGGTACGCCAATCATTCAGGACCGCTGCGACCTTCTCATCGGTGAGCACCTTTGACGCAACTGCGCCATGGGCTCCCGTTCAATAGGTACACTGATTCGTGCGTGAGACGAAGGCGGCGAACAACTCCCGCTCGCCAACGCTCCAGTCTGACGGTCCACGTAGGGCGGCCTCCAAATAAGCTGAGAACGGCTGACCGAACAGTTCGGGGCGATAGGACAGGGTGCGCCGAATGTCGGAGACCGGCTCATCTCGCCTGACCTGTTCAATCTTTTTGAGCCGCATCGGTGTCTCCTTTCATGGCTGCTAGTCCTTGCTCCAGTCGGATCATGCCGGCTCCCAGTGCCGCACTCACGGTAATTTCGAAGATCGCATCCTCGCTGTAGCCTGCTCTTCGCAAGGCCTCGATATCTTCTTCGGTGGTCTTGTAGGCATAGAGTGCAACTTTTTTGACATAGGTGGCCAATGCCGGGGGAACCTGCGTGACCGGTTGAGGGGAGCGCGAACTCAACTGAGCTGCCTGCGCTTCGATCTCGCGTCGTAGTGCGGGATCGGTCTCACCAGGACTATTCAGCACCCCATCGACCAGGTGCTGGGAGTGTGCTGCGTAACGCGTGTGCATACGAATGATGATTTCTCCTTCTCTCTTGTGGAGGAGGCGCGATGAGGGGTATCAACGCCTGCATATTCTTTTCTTCTTCCTGATCGAACATACAAAGGGTGATCACAATCGCGTGATGACCTTTATTCCTGGCATCGTCAAGGAAGACCTTCCCACATCAATGATACCGTCTGCCCATCCCATTTTCAAGTCATGTCAGCACGTATGACAACATCTCGATGTGATATCTTGATAGGGAGCAGCGGAACTGATTATCTTTGTCCAGTCTCTTGATGCTCAGAAAGTGAGAGTTTTATGCGCATTGGTCTTTCCGTGTACGGCATGACTTTTAGCCTGGGAATTGACCTGGATTCCAGGCGTCCCACAATCACTCCAAGCCGATTAATAGACAAGGCCTTCGCTATTGGGCTGGAGGGAGTGGAACTGCCCGCCTCCCTGATGCAGGGTGAAGATGCAACAGCCGTGGCACATCATGCAAATAAGCGAGGGCTATTCATCACGCTTGAGACCGAGGGGTATGACCCAGGCAAACTCGCAAGCGCCATCGACCTGGGGGTTCGATTGGGTGCAGGTACTGTACGCACGGTGGTTGGAGGAGCAAAGCTCGGAGGTGACCGGCGGCCCCTGGCAGGTCGCTGGCAGTCATTTTTGCAGGAGGTTCTGGGGGGACTGCGGCAGGCAACTATCATCGCGGAACGGGCTGGTGTAAACCTTACGGTTGAGAATCACCAGGACCTGGCTTCTGAGGAACTGCTGTGGCTGTGCGAGTCCATTGGGTCAGAGAGGTTCGGTATCACCCTGGACACAGGCAATCCCCTGGCTACCGCTGAGGAACCTGTAGACTTTGCCAGGCGTGTAGCGCCCTACGTGAAAAATGTCCATTTAAAGGATTACCAGATCTATACGGGCACCGAGGGATATCGTCTTGTGCGCTGCCCGCTGGGACAAGGGGCTGTTGACTTCCCGGCCTTGTTTGGAATCCTGTCAGCAACGTGTCCGCACGTAACTATGTCGATCGAACTAGGAGCGTTGGAAGCCAGGTACGTAAGGGTGCTGGCCGATGACTACTGGCCTGATTACCCACCTCGTTCGGCGGCTCAGCTCGCTCACGTCTTGCTTTTCGTCCAGGATAACGACAAGCCATGGGGAGGTTGGCAAACTCCTTTCGAACGGAACGAGCCGGTAGAGGCGATCATCGCGTACGAGGATCAGCAACTGGCCGCCAGCCTGGCTTACATATTGCCCCTGTTCGCGCAGGCCAACCAGAGTTGATTGGGGTCCTATCTTACCAGACTCGAGGAAAGGCGCGCTGCCATGATAGCGATAGACTTGAGGGGAAAAATAGCACTGGTAACCGGATCCAGCCGGGGCCTGGGCCGTCATTATGCTTTGCATCTTGCCAGGGCCGGTGCTGATGTGATCATTCACGATGTGAACGAGAGCGCTGCGGCAGAATTCGGAGAAGCACCTTCGGGACCAGCGGTGGTAGAGGAGATTCGTGCTCTTGGCCGTAGGTCCGCCTTTTTTTCCGCTGATCTGACCGATCCTATGCAGGCTGAAAAACTCGTGCGCCAGACTCTGGAAGTATGCGGTCATATTGACATACTCGTCAATAACGCGGGTGGAGATATTGGTGCTCGTACCCCTCGCCCAGACCCTAACGATGCGCTGGATATCGATCCAGATGACGTCCGTTCCGTGATCGAGCGTAACCTGCTCACCACCATATACACCTGCAAATATGGGGGTATCCACATGCGCGATCGACGATCTGGCAAGATCATTAACGTGGGATCAATAGCCGGGCACATACCCGTACCAGATGGGATAATTTACGCGGCTGCCAAGATAGCCATCACACATTATACGCGCTGCCTGGCTGAGCAGCTCCGGCCTTATGATGTAAACGTGAACTGCATTGCCCCCGCACCAACATATACAGGACGCTTCCTGGCTACACGCAACGTTGACAGCCAGGAAGGGCTATCCCGTCTCCAGCGAGTGGCACAGCCTGAGGATATGGCCCAAATCATGCTATTCCTCGCCGGACCACAATCAGATTTCCTTACCGGGGAGACCATTGTATGCTGGATTGGTGGGTAAGACCAGCCCTCTCACAACTGGAGGAGACGGCTCCCTCGGTGAACGCAGGCGGGGAGGCTTGACCAGGCCACTGGCACGTCGCCTGGATCGGTGAGGCGCTCAGGTCCATCGAAGCAGCGATGAAGCCACGACGGCCGGGCCTGGTGTCTTTCCAACCGGGTTTGTGTCATTTGTATCATTTGTGTCTGTTGTATCTGTTGTGTCACTATGTTACCCGCTGCATCAAAGGGATACCTCTCATTCCCGAGCGGGTCTCTTGACTCTTGATTATGCACTATGCTACACTCCTCACCAGAAATCGAATGTGTGCTGATGTAGCCTAGTAGGCGGAGCTATGAAAGAGTAGCCGACGTTTCCATTGAGGAATAAGCCTGGAGATCTAGTTGTTCATATAGTCAAGACACGATTTTGAAAGATACGATAATCTCATAAATACATTCATAGGGGGGAGACATGGCAACGCAATCGAAGACAGTAACTACAACGGGCATATGTAAATATTGTAAGGGCGAATTTGACAAGGCGAAAATGACCCAGCATCTCAAACATTGCAAAGAGAGAGCGGTTGCTATCGCTGCCGGCGTAGGAGATGGGGCGAAGCAAAAACGGAGGCTATTTCATATTCTCGCAGAGGGACGATACAATCCCCAGTACTGGATGCATCTCGAAATACCTGCCCCGGAACTGCTTTTTACGTTAGATCGCTTCTTAAGGGATGTCTGGGTTGAATGTTGCGGCCACCTGAGCGCATTTGAAATTGGTGGAATATCTTACTCAGATGAGCCGGAAGACTTTTCCTTCGAGATAGTCGGAGCAGAAGTGCAGGGGGAGGAAGATGAAGTGGTTGAGGACGAAGACGAGGACGAAGACGAAGACGAAGAGGAGTACGAGGATTTAAGCCCGGAAGAACTCGCCGAGGAGATAGGAAAATTCCTCGATGAGGAGCCGCCAGAGATGCGTAACATGATTCCTGGCGAGTTGCAGGTTGAACTCAGAAAGCCTCGTTCAAGAGATGATCTTGTCGCTTTCTTGAAAGAGAGGCTGAATTCTATGCCCAAAAGGATCAGCCTGTTCACTTCAGAAAACGTAGAGGAGCAGCGGAGTCTCTACTTCCAGAAAAGTACACTGAAATTCCTGCTCGACATGGCTGAAGATCGGAGCCTGGATGTTCCATTGGAAAAAGTTCTGAAAGTTGGGCAAAAGTTTACTTATGAGTACGACTTTGGGTCCACCACAGAACTTAATCTAAGAGTCCTCTCGGAAAGAGATGGGGTGGTTCAAGAAGGAGAAGAGGACGATCCTGTAACTATTCTTGCCATAAATGTGCCGCCCGTCATTCTTTGCAAAGTATGTGGAAAACCTGCGACGAAAGTGGCTGGTGGATACTACAATGTGGAGGAGAACGCGTACTGTAACAAATGCGCCAGGCGCAGTGAGGACGCTGATATGATGCTGCCTGTGGTCAATTCTCCACGAGTGGGAGTATGTGGATATACAGGCTAGGTGAAAGATTTCAGAAAAAAGGCAGCCGCAGGATCGGCATCAGAGGGAACGGAGAGCATCGCCCGGTAATCAATGTGGTCATATGATGCCCTCCTGATAAAGAGATTGCTACTTGTTTTAAAATGTGTTCTTACGCTTTACGTATCCATGCTCCTGCCATAAAGAACATAGGAAAGAGACTGTGCTGCTGGATGATCTCCTCTCGCATCCGCTTAATGTAGGTGGTCGCGTCCAGGTCCTCGGCCAGGATACCATATTCGCGCAGTTTGGGCAGGATATCGCACAGTGCATCTGCCAGGAAGTCGTAGCCTACCCAGTCTGCCTCCGTTCCTGCAATACCATCAAGAGAGATCTGTGGGAGGGGTAAGCCTGCATCCAGGAATATTCCCGGAAATTTGAACCCCATTTGCATTTCTGCCCTGGCCTGGCGAAATCCTCCGATCATCCAGGTCGCTGCTTGCTGCACGAGGGGAGCAACGGAGGGCATGCTGTCAACCCGCTCCGTGATGCTCCACTCGACCTCCTGGAAAGCCATCACGCCGCCTGGTCGCAAGAGATCGGCGCAGATGCGTAACACTTCTGCCGGATCGGCGACATACATCAGGACATTGCGCCCAACTACGGCGTCGAAATGGTCGTCCAGTGAGACATTGCGGATATCCCCTGCAATAAAGGTTATGTTGTTCAGTCCGGCAGCCCTAACACGTACCCGCGCCACTTCCAGCACAGCAGGATAGACATCCAATCCAACAATAGAGCCAGTTGGGCCAACCAATTCTGCCAGCAGCAGAGTGACATCTCCTGCGCCGCTGCCTACGTCCAGCACCTTCATGCCCGGCACAATACCGGCTTTCTCAAAGAGATACCTGGTCGAAGGATACAATAGTTGTCCCAGTTTTTGCAAACGCACTTCTTCGCCCGCTGAATGCCCCATTACGTAAGTGGCATCTGTTTTGCTGATTGTGCTCATTAAGGTCCTCCATCTGTCTATAGAATATTCGTGAACTATTCACTGCTAAAAGTTTATCGGTTTGGACCTGCGGGGGTATCGTAAAAACTACGTATTCAATTACGTATCTTGCTTCCGGTCAGAGAGGTACCCAGTAAGCATAAACACGAGCAGGAAATAAATGAGAAAGAAAGGCTTGCGGTCTGGATACGTAGTGGGAAAAGCGCCATTTGCCTGTTGTCATGACCATCGAAATGAGGCAGGGGAGGTGGCGTGACACCCTGATTATGCCTCTCAGAAAAGGATATGAATTCCCTAAAGTCACAGAAAGGACCTTGGCTTTCCGGGAACGGTTTGGCCTCTGTTTGTCATGCCTTGCGGATACTCAAGAACCAATACGCGAGTCCGAGGACGAGCAGTGCAATACCGGGGAACCAGAGTGAAAGGATAAAAGGAGCAATTACACGGGCTATTCCTGTTGGCGGATATTGGATGAGACCCACCAGGAAGGTAAAAATGGCTGGAGTCAACGCCCCTGCCCCGATGTAGCCCTTGCGAGCCATGAGAGCGATGCCTAAGAGGGCGAGGCTGATAGCAATAATTATGAGGGCGTTATCAAACGGGAGAAGCCGGAAGTACGTTGCGCCAACGAAGGTGAAGAACAGGCCTGCGATCACTAGACGAGTGGGGTTGACAGCTGCGGCTACCAACAGACCGAGCCCGAACAAAAAGAGACCGACGGGATAAGCTCGGAAATTGAGCCGGAGGAGCAGCGCCCCAAGGAGAAAGATGACTCCGAAGCCAAGCAGGATATACGATTGGAGCATATTCCGATTGCGCGGACGAGACGGTCGAGAGACGATAGTTGACATGAAATCCTCCTTAAGGATAGAGTAAGTTGGTAGAGGGCATTTCCTCACGCAAAAGCTCTGCCGGCAGGGTGTGAGGCCACCGCCCAGCTGAGGCGCCTGGCCCTCTCTGGTACGAGTATAAGGAGGAAGCGCCATGAAAGCGTCATGAAAGCGTCATGTTTTTACCTGTGAGTACCTTGATACTCTGCTGTCCTTTGGAAGAGGACAAAGCTCTTTGAGATGTGTGGAGAAGCCTCTGAAGCCATTTTATACAAATCTTAACCGTCGTTATATGATATGACATATCTTTTGGTCAGTTTTGTACTAACAGGCCAAAGTGATATGATTTACCTGTTGGCGCTGGTAGATAAACGATATATGAGCGAAGTTGCTGGCACACAGCGGAAACATTACTACGCTGACTTTTTGTCAAGCGCTATTTGAAATAGCTCTTTGATGTTGCGAACGAGGAGATCTCATGGACAATCAGATAGATTTATCTGCAGATTTCATTTCTTCATCCGATACAACTGCATCTGCGTCAGTGACATCTCATCTGCCTCTACCACGCCAGAAAAAAGATGTCGATTATGTCTTTTTCGAATTAACACGCAGCATTTGTCCGCAGTGTCGTCGGGTCATCGACGCGCATATTCTCTTACGTGACAATAAAGTCTATATGCGGAAGCGCTGCCCTGAGCATGGTCCGTTTGAAGGACTGGTCTACGGTGATGCTCAGGCTTATATCTCTGCTGCACGTTTTAACAAGCCTGGCACCATACCGCTAGCCTACTCCACGCCAATACAACACGGGTGTCCTCACGATTGTGGCCTTTGCCCTGATCATCAGCAGCATGCATGCCTTGGTATCATTGAGGTGAATAGTGCCTGTAACATGGATTGTCCACTCTGCTTTGCCAATGCTGGTGCGGGCTTCAACCTGACGCTAGAAGAGGTGGAGGGTATTCTGGATCACCTGGTAGAAACGGAGGGCAATCCCGAGGTGGTCCAGTTCTCTGGAGGGGAACCATCCATTCATCCACAGATCATCGAGATGTTGAAGGCGGCGAAAAAGCGCAACATCAGGCATGTGATGCTCAACACTAACGGCAAACGCATTGCTGATGATGATGCGTTCCTGCGACAATTGAGTGAGTTGCACCCATCGATTTATTTTCAGTTTGATGGTTTTGAAGCTGAAACCTATCGCATGCTCCGTGGCGAACCAGATATTCTGTCGCAGAAACTGCGGGCGTTGGATCGTCTGGCAGAGATTGGGGCGAATGTCGTACTGGTCCCAGCGGTTGATCGCTTCGTCAACCTGCACGAAGTGGGTGCCATTGTTTCGTTCGGTATGCAGCACCCGGCGGTACGTGGGATCAATTTCCAGCCAGCATTCCAGGCGGGTCGTCATGGGGAAAGCGATCCCATGCAGCGCCTGACCATACCCGATATCCTCATAGCCCTGGAAAAGCAGACCAGCGGTACGCTGAAGGTTGCCGACTTCGTGCCGGTGCCATGCTGCTTCCCCACCTGTAACTCGGTCACCTATGTGCTTAAGGATGGTGATACCGTCTTGCCGCTGACACGGGTAGTCAATGTTGAGGATTATCTGGATTACATCACGAATCGTGCGGTGCCCGATCTTTCAGAAGAGATCAAGGCTGCACTAGAAGGTCTCTGGTCATCCTCCGCCGTCCCTGGTTCTGACAAGGCCGCACAGCAATTCAGCCTCTCATGCGCTGCTTGTGGTCTCCCTGATGGATTGGACCTGGAGGCATTTGCTAAAAATATCTTCATGATCATGTTGCAAGATTTCATGGACCCCTGGACATTCAATCAGAAGAACCTGATGAAGTGCTGCAAGGAGATCCTGTTACCCGATGGCAAACAGATTCCATTCTGCGCCTACAACAATGTGGGCTACCGTGAGCAGGCACGCCTCCAGTTGCAAGCGCGTGAGCGAGAGCGCAACCAGGCCAGGCGTATGGGCGTTCCCTATATGCCAGAGCCATTGACGTTTTCATTTACGCAGAAGTAACATGAGAGACTCACGAGCAGAATCCTGATGATAATAAGGAGCAAGGTTGATGGATGCACAGCACGAGATACAGGTCGAGTCCGATGCCGTAGAGATCAAGACCTGCTGCGCAACCGCCTACCAGAGCGATGTCGCGCGGTTTTTGCTCGGTGACTCGTTTCACCCCGGTGGTCTCAAACTGACCGAACATCTTGGCACATTACTCCATCTCGGGCCGCAGCAGCGGGTTCTGGATGTCGCATCGGGACAGGGAAAGGGTGCCATCGCGCTTGCACAACGTTTTGGCTGTCAGGTGCTGGGCATTGAGTACGGCACTGAAGCAGTCAAGAAGGCTACAGAGACAGCAACAGAGGTGGGCGTCACCCATCTTGTGACCTTCCAACAGGGGGATGCTGAACGTCTTCCAGTCTCCGATGGCACCTTTGATGCCGTCATTGCTTGCCTGGATCGCCTGTATCGCGGATGCACAACCTGTGAGTAGCTATACACGCTATCTGACAGAGGCAGGGTTGACAGTCGATCTGATCGAAGGACACGATGAAGCCTTACGCGAGATGGTGCAGCAGATTCGTGGAAAATTGCTTGGGGTAGAACTGCTCATAGGACTCAAGAAGCTCGACCTTCCAGGTTCGCTTGACTTCGAGCAGGCAAAAGCACTGGCGAAGGCGGCAGCCACTGCTATCCAGATGAGCAAATTCGGCTATGCCGTGATCATAGCAAGCAAGATGAACTAAAAACATGTCCCGCTCCTCTGCGATCGGCTCGGGATGCCAGCACTGCTGCTCGCTCGGAGTTCGGGCGCGTGGGTATGCTTGCTTGCAAGCGCGTTCTGGCTCATCTCCTGCTCAGAGTTGAGGGCCACTGCTCATGACGCTTTCATGACGCTTCCTCCTTATACTCGTACCAGAGAGGGCCAGGCGCCTCAGCTGGGCGGTGGCCTCACACCCTGCCGGCAGAGCTTTTGCGTGAGGAAATGCCCTCTATAAGGAAAGGAAAAGCAGCTTTGAAAGAATCACAAGAGTCCGGAGGGATAGGAACTGCGGCAAAAGAACTGTTGCTGCCATGAAGGATCGTTAAGGGGAAAAGAGGAAGAACCGTATGACTCGGATGAACTACGATTTGACGATTCTTGGCGGTGGGTCTGGAGGACTGATTGCTGCCCGCATCGCAGCCGCACTTGGAGCAAGTGTCTTACTCATCGACAAGGAGCGTTTAGGAGGAGATTGTTTGAACTATGGCTGTGTACCAAGTAAAAGCCTGATTCACGTTGCACGGATAGTACATGAGGCCAAGGATGCAGCTCGTTTTGGCCTGATGCCAGCCAATCTGGGCGTTGACATGGCAAAGGTGACCGACTATGTGCAGGGCGTCATCAGCCGAGTAGGTGAAGCTGAGAAGATTTATACAGAAGGTGTCACCGTTAAATTCGGCAAAGTATCCTTTAACTCTCCAATCGAATTGAGCCTGAATGGTGAGATCTTCACGAGCCGCAACACCTTGATTGCAAGTGGTTCGCGCCCAGCTACGCCTAAAGTCGAGGGCCTGAAAGAGGTAGGTTTCTGGACGAACGAAGATGTGTTTGACCTGATGAATCTGCCAGCTTCACTTATCGTTGTTGGTGGTGGTCCGATTGGTGTGGAGCTAGGT